>Ga0070731_10000203_pt1 | contig 102062 bp, 98 predicted proteins | sample Coa_R1_2_FD_66448 | JGI IMG/M metagenome (GOLD analysis project Ga0070731, IMG submission 66448) | Surface soil microbial communities from Centralia Pennsylvania, which are recovering from an underground coalmine fire - Coalmine... | ecosystem: Environmental > Terrestrial > Soil > Unclassified... | reverse complement strand
GCCGGGCCGGAGGGGACGATCAACGCCGAGTTGACTTTCTCCACCGCGCCGCTGCAGTCCACGCGGATGACAATAGCCTTCGTGCCGGTCCAAACTCCGCCTTCCACGGAGGCGTTGGTCGCATACGTGTGCGCCGTCGCGGAAGCAAATGCATCCGCGATCAACGGGAACAGCGAGTTGGACGTGTCGTTGAGCGAATTGACATACGCCCAATGGTTTTCGCCTGCCTTCAGGGTGTTGGTCCAGCCGCTGGTCGTGCCGGCGGGGTCAAGGATGTTGTCCGGCGGCGCCGGGCTGCACTCCGCCGATTTCGCGAGCCAGAAGATGGTCTCGTTCGTCAGATACTGCGGAAACAACTGCGCGTAGGCTGACTGGGAATTCGATGTCGCGGCAACCGGGAACAGCCCGTTGTTGTCGGTGGCGTAGACTTTCAGCGCCAAACCGATCTGCTTCGCGTTTGACAGCGCCTTGGTCTGCGCGCCTTTGATTTGCACCTGGCTGAACACCGGCAAGGCGATGCCCGCCAGAATGGCGATGATGGATATGACGACCAGCAACTCGATGAGTGTGAAGGCCGAAAGGATTTTTCTGATTTTCATGAATTGATCTCTGCGATATATGGGAGAAACGGCATTTTCAGAATACGCCCGCGCGTTTTGAAGACAACTTCTATTTCGTAAAGATTGCAAATCCAGCCCTCCAAAACCCGTGCATCCGGGGCGCGCTGGATGGTCTTTGCAATCTGCGTGTACCTGGCGGGTTTGGTTTGGATTGTCTTCGGGCAGACCCTGGGGTTTCAGTTCATCAATTTCGATGACAACAGCTATGTCTATGAGAACCCCGAGGTTTCCAAGGGCCTGAGCCTGCATGGAATCGCGCGGGCTTTCACCCACCCGGACCTGTATCTTTGGACGCCGCTGACGACGGTCTCCCATATGCTGGATTGCCAGCTCTTCGGGTTGTCTCCCGCGGGCCATCACTTGACCAATGTGCTGCTCCAGACGGCGGCGGCGATCCTGCTCTTCCTGGCATTGCGGCGCATGACGGGAGCGTTGTGGCGCAGCGCGTTCGTGGCGGCGGTGTTCGCGATCCATCCCTTGCGGGCGGAATCCGTGGCATGGGTGGCGGAGCGCAAGGATGTCCTGAGCGGGGTGTTCTTCATGGCGGCGCTGTGGGCTTATGCCGTTTATGCCCGCTCTCCCTCGCCGGGCCGTTACGCGGCGGTCACGCTCTTTTTTGTCCTGGGACTGCTCGCGAAGCCGATGCTCGTGACGTTCCCTTGCCTGCTACTGCTGCTCGACTATTGGCCGCTGCGCCGCAGGGCGATCCTCGAAAAGCTCCCTTTGTTCGCGCTCTCCGCGGCCGCTTGCTGCGCGACGTTCTTCTTCGCGAGCGTTCCCGGCCGGACGCCCAAGCTCTTCCCTCTGCCGTTGCGGGCGGGCAATGCCGCCGTATCCGCCGTCTGGTATCTTGGGCGGACATTTTATCCCGTTCACCTGGCGCTCTTTTATCCCTTCCCGCCCGGCGGACAGCCACTCTGGAAAGTGACCGCTGCCGTTCTCCTGCTGGCGGTCATTTCCCTGGGTGTTTTCGTGTTGCGGAAGGGGCGGCCTTACCTCTTTGCCGGCTGGTTCTGGTATCTTGGGATGCTCGCGCCGGTCGCGGGCGTGATCCAGATGGGCCGCGAGTCGCATGCGGATCGCTACACTTATCTGCCCCAGATCGGCGTCTCTATTCTCTTCACCTGGCTGGCGGCGGAACTGCTCCCGCGGGGTCGCGGGTTCCTAAGCGTGCTGGCGCTCATAGCGCTGGCGGCGTGCGCGCGGAAGCAGACGGCCTGGTGGGCGGACAGCCAGACGGTCTGGCGCCACGCGATCTCGGTCACACCCAATAACGCGCTGGCCTATGGCAATGTCGGAAGCGATTACTATAAGAAGGGCGCGCTGGAGGAGGCCATCCTCTACTTCCAAAAAGCGGCGGCGATCCAGCCTTTGGACGCGGAATTCCACAGCAACCTGGCCGCCGCGTATCTCCAGGCCGGCCGGGTGGACGAAGCGATAGCCGAAAACCGGAAGGCCGTGGGGATAAGCCCCCGCCTGCCGGGCGCGTATCTGGATTTTGGCAACGCGCTTTTCCAGAAGGGCGACCTGGACGGGGCGCTTGCCGCCTTCAGGAAGGCTCTCGATCTCCAGCCCGACTACCCCGAGGCCTCCTACTGCCTGGCCCTGGCGTTCTCCAGGAAGGGCGATCCGCGCGAAGCCGCCCTTTATTATGAGGACGCTTTAAAAGGCAGGCCGGACTACCCCGAGGCTTGCAATAACCTGGCGCACATCCTGGCGGCCTCGCCGGACGCCTCTCTCCGCAACGCCCCCAAGGCGGTGGAACTGGCGGAGCGGGCGGCCCGGTTGACCGCGGAAAATCCGATCATCCTCTCCACCCTGGCCGCGGCTTACGCGGAAGCGGGGCGTTTCCCCGACGCGATCGAAACCGCCGGGCATGCGCTGGAACTGGCGGACGGCCAGGGCAACGCCGCGCTGGCCGCGCTCCTGACGCGCGAACTCCAAAGCTACAAGGCGGGGAGCCCGTGGCGGGATCCAACGCCTTGATTTAACCGCTCCCGAAAGACACAGTCCCCCCCGTGCTTCCGCATTCAAAACCCTTGGCGCGTTGGGCCGCGCCGGCGATTTGCTTCTACCTTGCCGGCCTCACGTGGATCGTCTTCGGGCAGACGCTGAAGTTCCAATTCGTCAATCTCGACGACAACTTTTACGTCTATGAGAACGCTCATGTTTTAAAGGGCCTGAGCTTTCGCGGGATTGCCTGGGCGTTCTTGCATCCCGTCCTTTTCCTTTGGACGCCGCTGACGACGGTCTCCCATATGCTGGATTGCCAGCTCTTCGGGGCGGCGCCCGCGGGCCATCACCTGGCCAATGCGCTTCTCCACATGGCGACCGCTATTCTGCTATTCCTGGTGTTGCGGCGGATGACGGGGGCGCAATGGCGCAGCGCCTTCGCGGCGGCGGTGTTCGCGATCCATCCTTTGCGGGTGGAATCGGTGGCGTGGGTGTCGGAGCGCAAGGATGTCCTGAGCGGGGTCTTCTTTATGGCGGCGCTGGGCGCTTACGCGGCTTACGTCCGCTCCCCCTCGGCGGTCCGCTACGCGGCGGTCACGCTCTTCTTTATCCTGGGGCTGCTCGTCAAGCCGATGCTGGTGACGCTCCCGGGTCTGCTCCTGGTTCTGGATTATTGGCCTCTGGGCCGATGGAGCGCGAGGGCCTGGGTGGAGAAAGCGCCTCTTTTTGTCGTGTCCGCGGTCTGCTGTGTCGTGACGATCCTCGTGGGGCGCACGGCGCCCGGGCCTCCGGCGGTGATTTTTCCGCTTTCCTGGCGGGTCGGCAACGCGCTCGTCTCCTGCGTCACGTATCTCAGGCAGATGGTCTTCCCGACGGGCCTCGCCGTCCTATACCCGTTTCCCGGCGGGGGCCAGCCGCTCTGGAAAGTCGCGACGTCCGCTCTTTTTCTGGCCGCGCTCTCCGTCTGGTTCTTTGTCAGGCGCAAAAAGGAGCCATATCTGCTGGCCGGATGGCTTTGGTATCTGGGGACGCTCGCCCCGGTGCTAGGCGTCCTGCAAATGGGCCGCGAATCCCATGCGGATCGCTACACGTATCTGCCGCAGATCGGAATCTATATCCTCCTCACGTGGGCGTTGGCGGAGCGTCTCCCTCGAAAGGTTCTTGGAGCGGCGGCCATTCCCGTCATCGCGGCATTGAGCGTGTGCGCATGGGTTCAGACCTCCTATTGGAAGGACAGTGAGACCCTGTGGCGCAGGGATATCGCGGCCACCCCAGGACAGCCTTCTGTCCTATCCCGGCTTGATCTGGGGCTGGCTCTCGGCAACAAGGGAAGATACGACGAAGCCATCGCCGAATTTAACAAGGCCCTCGCCCTGGATTCCGACGTCTTTGCGACCCGGGTCATGCGCCGGGATTGCTACGGGGATCTCGGCCTGGCCTATATTCAAAAGAACGAGCCGGGCGAGGCGGTGCGCAACTACCGCAAGGCGCTAGAAATCGGCCCGGAGGCCGCCCAATGCCGCTACAACCTCGGCTATGCGCTTCTACGGGACGGCAAGGCGGACGACGCCATCCCCGAATTGCGAAGAGCGCTTGAACTGAAGCCCGAATACCCGGAGGCTCTCTTAAATCTCGGGGGCGCCCTTCGCGCCAAGGGACGGGTGGACGACGCCATCCTCCAATACCGGAAGGCGCTGGAAGCCTGGCCGGATTACCCGGAGGCAAACTACGACCTTGGCAACGCCCTGTTGCAGAAAGGCGAGGTCAAGGAAGCCGTCCAGTGTTTCAAGAAGACCCTTCAGGCGTCGCCGGAGTTCGCTCCCGCATTGAACAATCTCGCCTGGGTCATGGCTACTTCCTCCGACGGTTCCTTGCGGGATGCACCGCTTGCGATCCAACTGGCAGCCGAGGCGAGCCGGCTTTCCGGACGGGACGCGGATACCCTCCGCACGCTGGCCGCGGCTTACGCTTCCGCGGGCCGGTTCGCCGAGGCGGTGCAAACATGCGCCGAGGCCGCCAAGGCCGCCTCCTCCCAGGGAGACGCCGCCAGGGCGGCAGTCATCGGGAAGGAACTGGAATATTATAAAGCGGGGTCCCAATGGCACGCACCTCCCTGACCGCAAACAGGGTCGTCTGCGTGTACCTTGCCGGCCTCGTTTGGGCGGTTTTTGGACAAACGCTCCGGCAGCAGTTCGTCAATTTCGACGACGGCGGCTATGTCTATAATAACGCGGAGGTGAGGCAAGGACTGGCGCTACAGGGAATCGCCCGGGCGTTCACCCATCCCGTCCTGGCGCTCTGGACGCCGCTGACGATGATCTCCCATATGGTGGACTGCCAGCTTTTTGGCCTGGCGCCGGCAGGACACCATCTCGTCAACGTCCTGCTCCACATGGCGACGGCGATTCTTCTCTTCCTCGTTCTGCGGGAGACGACCGGCGCCCTCTGGCGCAGTGCGTTCGTGGCGGCGGTCTTCGCCATTCATCCCCTGCGCGTCGAGTCGGTGGCCTGGGTTTCCGAGCGCAAGGACGTTCTCAGCGGCCTCTTTTTCATGCTGACCCTGGGCGCTTATGTCCGGCGGTCTTTCCTTCTCACCCCCCTTTTCTTCGCCCTGGGGTTGCTGGCCAAGCCGATGCTCGTGACGCTGCCGTGCGTTCTCCTTCTCCTGGATTACTGGCCCCTGAAGCGCAAGACCGGGTTTCCGGAGAAGGCCCCTCTCTTCGCCCTTTCCCTCGCCGCCGGTTTGGCGACGACAACCGTGGCGGCAAGTTCCTCCGAGACCCTCGTTTCGCGAGCAGGCAACGCGCTTGTTTCCTGCGTCACGTACCTGGGACAGATGTTTTTCCCGGCTGGCTTGGCGGCTCTCTATCCCTTCCCTTCCGGGGGCCAGCCGTTCTGGAAAGTGGGCGCCGCCGCTCTTCTCCTGGCGGCGCTCTCCGTCTGCTTCTTTCTCAGACGCGAAAAGCAGCCGTATCTGCTGACCGGGTGGCTTTGGTATCTGGGAATGCTCGCGCCGGTGCTGGGCATCGTGCAGATGGGAGGGGAGGCGCACGCGGACCGCTACACTTACCTGCCGCAGATCGGAATCGGCATCCTGATAACCTGGGCGGCGGCGGAGCGCCTGCCACGAAGGGTATCGGCCGCGCTCGCAATCGTCGCCGTCGCGGCGCTGGCCGTCTGCGCCCGAATCCAAACGTCCTATTGGAATGACAGCGAATCCCTCTGGCGGCGCGCCCTCGCGTGCATGCCGCGGGACGTCTCCGCCCTTCCCCATCTCAACCTGGGCGACGCGCTCCTGGGCAAAGGAGAACTCGACGCCGCGATGGAGGAATTCAAGCGGGGACTCGCGATCGCACCCACGCCGGCCAACGCGCGGCTCCGGGCGGATTGCCACATCGACCTGGGGTTCGCGTTTCTCCAGAAGAAGCGCCTGGACGAAGCGCTGGCCCAGTATGCGATGGCCGTCCAAACCAAGCCGGACTACCCGAACGCCCGCCGAAGTCTCGCGGGGGCGCTGCGCGAAGAAGGGCGTTTGGATGAAGCCATCGCGCAATACGGGAAGGCGCTGGAACTTGATCCCAACTACGCCGAGGCGCATTATAACCTCGCCAATGCGTTGCTGCAGAAGGGTGACGTTGCGGGCGCGACCCGGCACTTCGAGCGGACCCTTCAGCTCGATCCCCTCTTTACGCCCGCCCGCGACGCCCTGGCGGCCTTGAACCCGTGAATAGAAAACTCGTCGTCTCTTTTTACCTGGCGGGGTTGGTTTGGGTGGTCTTCGGGCAGACGCTCCGGCAGCAGTTCGTCAATTTCGATGACAGCGCCTACGTCTATGAAAACTGGGAGGTCGTAAAGGGCGTGACGTGGGAAGGGCTCGCATGGGCGTTCAGGCACACGGTCTTGTACCTCTGGAACCCGCTGACGGTCCTCTCCCATATGCTGGACTGCCAGATTTTCGGCCTGGCCCCCGCCGGGCACCATCTCGTCAACGTGCTGCTCCACATCGCGACGGCGATTCTCCTCTTTCTCTTTTTGCAGCGGACGACCGGCGCGCTCTGGCCCGGCGCGTTCGTGGCGGCGGTATTCGCCATCCATCCTTTGCGCGTCGAGTCGGTGGCCTGGGTTTCAGAGCGCAAGGACGTTCTCAGCGGCCTCTTTTTCATGCTGACCCTGGGCGCTTATGTCCGGCGGTCTTTCCTTCTCACCCCCCTTTTCTTCGCCTTGGGGCTGCTGGCCAAGCCGATGCTCGTGACGTTGCCATGCGTTCTCCTGCTCCTGGATTACTGGCCGTTGAACCGCTGGAAGACGATGGGGATGAAGAAGTTGGTCCTGGAGAAGCTTCCGCTCTTCGCCCTCTCCGCCGCCTCGTGCGTGGCCACGCTTTTGATACAGGACAGGCTTCCCGGGGTCGGCCCGCACAATTTCCCCCTCTCCCAGCGTATTGGCAATGCCCTCGTTTCCCCCGTGACCTATCTCGTGCAGATGGTCTATCCGGCAGGACTCGCGGTGCTCTATCCGTTCCCGCCCGGCGGCCAGCCGCTTTGGAAAGTGGCGGGGGCGGCTGTCATTCTCGCCGCGATCACTCTGCTGGTCTGGCGTTGGCGGGAGCGGCGGCCTTACCTCTGGATGGGGTGGCTCTGGTATCTCGGAATGCTCGCGCCGGTGCTGGGCATCCTGCAAATGGGGAGGGAATCCCACGCGGATCGCTACACGTACCTGCCGCAGATCGGGATATACATCATGATAACGTGGGCGGCGGAGGAGGTTTCCGCGCCCTGGCCCCGCCGCCGCGAGATTCTGGGCGGGCTCGCGGTTCTCGTTCTCGCGCCGCTTGCGCTGTGCGCGCGCATCCAAACCTCGTATTGGAAAGACAGCGAGACGCTCTGGCGCCGGATGCTCGCGGAGACATCGGACATTCCGATGGCCATGCCCCACCTCAATCTCGGCATAGCCCTGGCGAAAAAGGGCGATGCGGAGGCGGCCATAGCTCAATACCGGCGCGCGATTGAAATCAACCCCGACTACGCGGACGCCGATACGGCGCTGGGCAACGCCCTGCTGCAAAGCGGGCGCGGGGACGACGCGGTGGCTTATTACCGGAAGTCCCTGAGCATGCAGCCCATGGACCTCACGACCCAAAACAACCTGGCGTGGGTGCTTGCAACGTCAACCAACCCTTCCGTGCGGAACGGTCCCGCCGCGCTCGAACTGGCCCGGCAGGCGAGCCGGACGACCCGCGGCGAGAACGCATTGGTTCTTCGCACGCTGGCCGCCGCTTATGCCGAGACGGGGCGTTTCCCGGAAGCGGTCGAAGCGGCGGGCCAGGCTCTCCAGGCCGCGGGTGGAGCGGACACGCCGTTGTCCAATGCCCTCCGCGACGAGATGGCTCTCTACCGGTCGGGAATTCCCTACCGCTACAAGCGGCGGTAAATCCTCAGCTTTTCTTCACAGGCGCCGGTTCGGCAGCCTTTGGCTCTTCGATTTTCTTCTTGAAGCCGACGATCCCCAGCGGGGGCAGACGCAGGTTGAGCGAATGAGATTTTCCCTGCCATGAAATCGGGTCGGCCCAGACGCTGCCGTAGTTGCCCGCGTTGGAGCCGCCGTAGGTTTGCGCGTCCGTGTTCAGGATTTCTTCGTAGCACCCTTCGCCCCAGACGCCGATCCGGTAATTCTCGCGAACCACGGGTGTGGCGTTGACCGCGAAGATGAGGGGCGGCCCTTGCTTCGACTTGCGCATGAAGGCGACCACGCTGTTGTCCGCGTCGTGGAAGTCGATCCACTCGAAGCCTTCGTAGCTGTCATCCAGTTCGTAGAGGGCCGGCTCTCTCTGGTAAAGATAGTTGAGGTGCTGGACGAGGCGCTGCAAGCCGTCGTGCTCGGGATATTGGAGGAGATGCCAGTCCAGGCTCTTGCTGTGGTTCCATTCCGAGGTCTGGCCGAACTCGCCGCCCTGGAAGAGCAGCTTCTTGCCGGGGTGCGCGTACATCCAGCCGTAGAACATGCGGAGGTTCGCGAATTTCTGCCACCAGTCGCCCGGCATCTTGTCGAGCAGGGCGCGTTTGCCGTGGACGACTTCGTCGTGGCTGAGCACGAGGACGAAGTGCTCGTGGAAGGCGTAGAGGAGGGAAAAGGTGATGTCCCCCTGGTGAAAACGCCGGTAAACCGGGTCGAGGCTCATGTATTGCAGGAAGTCGTGCATCCAACCCATGTTCCACTTGAAGCCGAAGCCCAGGCCGCCCAGGTACGTGGGCCGCGATACTCCCGGCCAGGCGGTCGATTCCTCGGCGATGGTCATGATGCCTGGGAACCGCTCGTAGCAGACCTCGTTGAACCGCTTCATGAAGTAGATCGCGTCCAGGTTTTCGCGGCCGCCGTAGGCGTTGGGAATCCATTCGCCTTCCTTGCGCGAATAGTCGAGATAGAGCATCGAGGCGACGGCGTCCACGCGGAGGCCGTCGATATGGTATTCCTCCAGCCAGAACAAGGCGTTGGCTATGAGGAAGTTGCGGACTTCGTTCCTGCCGTAGTTGAAGATGAGCGTGCCCCAGTCCGCGTGCTCGCCCTGGCGCGGGTCGGCGTGCTCGTAGAGATCGGTGCCGTCGAATTCCGCCAGGCCGTGGGCGTCCTTCGGGAAATGGCCCGGCACCCAGTCGACAATGACTCCGATGCCCCTCTGGTGGCAGCAATCGACAAAATACCGGAACTCATCCGGGTTCCCAAACCGGCTGGTCGGCGCGTAATACCCGGTGACCTGGTAGCCCCAGGAGCCGTCGAACGGGTGTTCGGCGACAGGCATCAGCTCGATGTGGGTGTATCCCATTTTCACCACGTAATCGACCAGCCGTTCCGCGAACTCGACGTAGCTGAGGAACCGGTTCCCCTCCTCGACAACGCGCGCCCAGGAACTGAGGTGGACTTCATAGACGCTGACGGGGCTGCATTGCCAATTCGTGGCGTCCCGCTTTTTCATCCAGGCCTGGTCGTTCCAGACGTAGCGGTGAAGGTTGAAGACGAGGGAAGCGGTGCTGGTGCCGTGCTGGCTGAAGAACGCGAACGGGTCGCTCTTGAGAAAGAGCGCGCCGTTGCCTCCCTTGATCTCGAATTTATAATGCGTCAACTCCGTGATGCCCGGCAGGAAGATTTCCCAGACGCCGCTCCCGAGCAGCTTGCGCATCGGGTTCGTCCGCCCGTCCCAATGATTGAAGTCTCCGACGACGCTCACGCGCTGCGCATTGGGCGCCCAGACGCAGAATGTCGCGCCGGAAACGCCGTCGATCGTCTTCAGGTGCGCGCCGAGCTTCTCATACAGCTTGAAGTGGTTCCCCTCCGCGAAGAGGTGCAGGTCCACGGGGCCCAAGAGCTGACCGTAGGAATACGGATCGGCCATCGTCCATTCGCCGCCGTCGTGTCCCGTCAGTTTCAAGCGGTACGCGAACGGCTCGGTCTTCTCCGGGAGAACCGCTTCGAAAAAGCCGTCGCCATGGATGCGGCGGGCCGGAAAGGAACGCTTGGGATCGCGCGCGTCCACAACGGTCGCTTCGCGCGCGTCGGGCCGGAAGACGCGCACGACGAGCCGGTTGCCGGCCTCGTGCATGCCCAGCATGGCAAAGGGATCGCCGTGACGCCCTTCCAGGAGCGCGTAGAGGTTGCCGTCGTCGATGGTGGTTTTGTCAGGGGAGATATTCATGGCGGGGAAAGATGCGAGTCCTCAGCTTACCTGTTTGCCAGAAGAGGCTCCAGATAATTCGTGAAAATGCTCTCCCACGAATGCTTCCGGATGGCAAATTTTCTGTTTTGGATCGAACTCGACCGGCTGAGCCGGCGGATTCCATCGGCCAGCGCGCGCGGATCGCCGTCGGGATCGAAGAACGTGACATCCTCGCGCGGCCAGAGGGAATTCATGGGCTCCACGTCGGCGCAGGCGATGGGCAGGCCGCACACCGCCGCTTCGAGCAAAGGAATGCCGAACCCCTCCTGCCTGCTGGGAAAGAACAGCATATCCGCCAGACGATACAGGCTCGACAGATCGCGCCGCGTGACGGGGAAGCGTTCATTGACGAAGATCGCGTTCTCCGACCGGAGCGCCCGCAGAAACGCGGCGTAGTTCGCCGACGCCGGATTATGCGTGTCCGGAGCGCCTGTCACCAGATAGCGGCATCCCTTCAGAGCCGCCGCCACGCGGAGGCCGAGTTCGATGTTCTTGCGCCGCAAGATGCGCGCGGGATGGAGAAGGACGATGTCCCGCTCGAGCAGCTTTTCCTTTTGCGCCAGTTCGGCCACCGGCGGCGTCAGGTCCAGCAACTCCCACGGGTCCACGCCGTTAGGCACGACTTCGCACTTGCGCCCGGTCAGTTTTTCGAAGGCCCGCGCCCGGTGTTCCGAGACCGCGACGTACTCGATGGCTGGATGAGCCGAAACCAGCAACCTCCAGGGCAGCCGCTCCAGGAACGGCAAGGCGTAATCGGGGTTCGCCGCCGCGATATCGTGGATCCAGCCGATGCAGCGCGTTGTTTCCGCGGCCTTCCAAAGCGCGGAGGTGCAAGCGAGATGGAAAGGCATGGTCAGGACGTTGTGAATAAACAAAATATCAACCTCCAGCCGCGCAAATTTTACCGCAAGCGCCTGCTCGACCTTTGCAAACGCGGGTCCTGGAGAACCCGCATCTATCTCAGCCTGAGCCTCTTGCGATAGCGGATGATCACATCGCAATTCGGGGATGACCAGCGTCGTCACCTCGTGCCCCGCGCGGGCGAAAAGCCGCGCGTGGCGCTCCACCACCCCCTCCACGCCCCCGACAACGGGCGCGTAGCTGTAGTGGAGAAGGGCGATCTTCAAGCGTTGCGATTGCGCCCCATCCAGACGCCCAGCAGCGCCAGATCGGCGGGCGTGATGCCGCTGATTCTCCCCGCCTGGCCGAACGTGGCGGGCCGAATCTCGGAAAGTTTCTGCCGCGCCTCGAACCGCAAGCCCGAGATCGCGGAGTAATCCAGGGAAGCCGGGAGGAGTTTCCCTTCGCTGAGGCGGGCCTTTTCCACCGCGTCGTGCTGCCGGCGGATGTAGCCCGCGTATTTCAGGTCGGTCTCGAAGATATCCCAGACGGAATCGGCGAACCGGTTTCGGACGCCCTGGTCGAGGCCGCGAAAGGAGGTTTCCGCGCGCTTTAGCCATTGGGTCAGAGGGACGCCTTCCACCCTGACGCCGGCGGCCCAGATTTCGAGTTCAGCCAGAGCGGCCTGCCGGGAGGCAACCTTCTCCGCGCGCGCCGGGTCGACGAGGCCCAGGCCGTGGCCCAGCGGAGTCAACCGAAGGTCGGCATTATCCTGCCGGAGGAGAAGTCGGTATTCGGCCCGGCTGGTGAACATCCGGTACGGCTCGGCCGTTCCCTTGGTCACCAGGTCGTCGATCAGCACGCCTATGTAGGCTTCCGAACGGGAGAGAATAAGCGAAGGACGGCCAAGAAGCTTGAGAGCCGCGTTGGCGCCGGCCACCAGCCCTTGCGCGGCGGCTTCCTCATAGCCGGAAGTTCCGTTGATCTGCCCGGCAAAGAAGAGGTTCTCCACCCGCTTCGTCTCCAGGGTGGCGTAAAGCTGGGTGGGCGGGCAGTAGTCGTATTCGACGGCATAGCCCGCGCGCATGATTTCCGCGTTCTCCAGCCCTTGCACGGAGCGGATGAACGCATACTGCACCTCGAACGGAAGGCTCGTGGAGACGCCGTTGACGTAAAATTCCCCTGTATGGCGTCCCTCCGGTTCGAGAAAGAGCTGGTGGCTCTCTTTTTCGGCGAACTTTACCACCTTGTCCTCGATGGAAGGGCAATAGCGCGGCCCAACCCCTTCGATCCGCCCGCTGAAGAGAGGCGATTTGTCCAGATTCGCCCGGATGACGGCATGGGTGCGGGCGTTTGTGTGGGTAATCCAACACGGAATTTGTTCTACGTGGAACATCCCGTCGCGATACGTGTTGAGAGTGAAGATGTCGTCCGGCGTCGATTCAAGGGATTCCGGCATGAAGCTGAACCCTGGCGGCGGCTCATCTCCGTTTTGAATCTCACAGCGGGTGAAATCGATGGTGCGCCCGTTGAGGCGGCAAGGGGTGCCGGTCTTGAATCGCCCGATCTCGAAGCCGAGTTCCGCGAGGCTTCCGCTTAGAGTCGATTGCGCATCCCCCATCCTGCCGCCCGGCCTGCTTTGCAGCCCGACATGCAGGAGGCCGCGGAGAAAAGTGCCCGTCGTGATGACTATCGCCGCGCCACGGAAACGGAGACCGAAGTCGGTCTCGACAAAGGCGGCTCTTCCTTGCTCCTCCCCGATCCGAAGCGCGTTCCCTTGCTTTAGATCGAGATGGGGTTGGCGCTCGCACGCCGCCTTCGCCCGGAATTGGTAAGCCTTCTTGTCGCACTGCGAGCGGGGCGCGCGGACGCTGGCTCCCTTATTCGAGTTCAACATTCGGCATTGGATGGCGGTGGCGTCGGTGTTCAAGCCCATGAAGCCTCCCAGCGCGTCGATTTCCCGCACGATATGCCCCTTCGCAAGGCCACCCACGGCGGGATTGCACGACATTTGGCCGATGGTATCCGCGTTTTGCGTCAGCATGAGCGTCTCGCAGCCCAGACGCGAAGCCGCCATGGCGGCCTCGATGCCGGCATGGCCCGCGCCCACCACGATCACGTCATACGTCTTGGGATAAGTAAACATGCTGTTTGTTCCACGTGGAACGCGAGGAGCGTAGCGCGCCCCGCCGCGAATGTAAAACCGACCTTATAAAGTTGCAATTTCCAAGGGCCGGGCCAACAGTTTCCGTGTGACTTTCACCCAGCGAAATTACCCCGGAAAACTCATCGCGGTCGAGGGTTTGGACGGGTCGGGAAAGTCCACGCAACTCTATCTCGTCAAGCGTTGGCTCGAGCTTCAGGGATCCCGCGTCTATTTTACGGAGTGGAATTCCTCCGTCCTGGTAAAAAAGGCCACCTCCAAGGGCAAAAAACGGCAACTCCTGACTCCCACGAGCTTTTGCCTCATCCACGCCACGGATTTCGCCGACCGTTACGAACGCCAGATTCTGCCGCTTCTCCGCGCCGGTTTCATCGTGCTGGCGGATCGCTATGTCTACACGGCGCTGGCCCGGGACGCCGTCCGCGGACTGGACAAGGATTGGATATCGAAGCTCTACAGCTTCGCGGTGCCTCCCGACATCATCTTCTACTTTGAAGTGCCTCTCGAGACTTCGCTCTCCAGGATTCTCGACGGACGGCCCGCCCTCAAATACCACGAAGCGGGACTCGACATGGGCTGGTCAACCGATCCCTACGAGAGTTTCCGGGTGTTCCAAGGAAAGATTCTGAACGAATACTCCTCCATGCGGTCCAAATACGGGTTCACCACCATCGACGCGACCCGGGAGATCCACATTCAGCAGGCGGAGGTTCGCCGCCTCATCGCCGAGAAGATCGACATCCCCTCCTTCCGGTCTTCATGAACGAGAAACACTTTTTCGGCCGCCAGCCGCCCGAGATACGGGACGCGCGGCTTCCCGGCAAACTCCTCGTCATCGAAGGCGCGGACGGCTCCGGGCGCTCGACGCAGATCGCCATGCTCAGCCAATGGCTCGAAGCCAACGGGTTCGCCGTCCGGTTCATGGGTTTGCGGCGCTCGAACCTGGTGGCCGAAGACCTGGAACGCGCCAAACAGGGGAACGTCCTCACCCGCACTACATTGAGCCTCTTTTACGCCACGGACTTCTTCGACCAGCTCGTGAACGCGATCATCCCCGCGTTGCGGGCCGGGCTTATCGTGCTGGCGGACAGGTACATATACACATTGATGGCCCGCGACCTGGTGCGCGGCGCGGACCGGGATTGGGTGCGGAATCTGTACAGCCCCGCCCTGTTGCCGGACGCCGTCTTCTACTTCCGGGTAAGCGCGCGGCAGCTCGTGGAGCGGAATTTCCAGAAAAACTCGACGCTCGACTATTGGGAATCGGGCATGGACCTGGGATTATCGCTGGATATGTTCGACAGCTTCGTGAAGTACCAGCGGATGTTGCAGTTGGAATTCCAGAAAATGCAGCGCGAGTTCGGGTTCAAGCTGTTGAATGGGAACCGGCCCATCGTCAAGGTGCAGCAGGACCTTCGGAAAGAAATCGCGGCGCTGCTTTCCATCGGAGCGCCGACGGAAGTCTCAGCCGTCGACATGGAAGCGGCGACGCCCGAACCGATTCCCGCGCCAGCGGAGGAACCCGTTTAACTCCAGCGACTTACGATTGTCGCCGTTTTCCAGGCGTTCCGCTGGTTAGCTAAAACTGATTTGGCGCCTGGAGAGGACGTCTCGTTCATAAGCCGTCACTTCATCCAACCATGCGGCGGCTATGGGAACGTCGTTGCGGCGGCAGTGCTCATCCCACACCGCGCCGAAGGGGAGCGCCTTGCACTCTTCCAGCATGGCCAGACGCCGGGTAAGATTTCCGTCGTTCTCCAAGCAGCGGAGCTTCGCCGTAGGCTCGAGAAGGGCGATGAGCAGAGCCTTGAGAGCGTTGCGCGTTCCGATCACCCACGCGGCGATGCGGTTGATGCTGGCATCGAAGAAGTCGAGGCCGATGTGCGTGCGGGAGAGGAAATCGCCGCGGACGAGTTCTTCCATCATGCCCTTGAGCGGGTCGTCCAGCACGACGACGTGATCGCTGTCCCAGCGGACGCCGCGGCTCACGTGCAGGAGCAGGGCGGGGACGAATTGCAGGATGGAGGAGACCTTGTCGGCCAGGTTTTCCGTGGGATGGAAGTGGCCGGCGTCCAAGCAGTAGAGTTTTTGGTTCTTCACGGCATAGCCCAGGTAGAACTCGTGGGAACCTGCCACGTAGCTCTCGCTGCCGATGCCGAAGAGCTTGCTCTCGACGGCGTCCAGGTTGTGCGCGGGATCCAGCTTTTCCGAGAAAAGCGCGTCCAGGGATTTCTCCAGGCGTTCGCGCGGGCCTTTGCGATCGACGGGGATGTCTTTGTAACCATCTGGAATCCAGACGTTTGTAACACAGACGACGCCGAGTTGCCTGCCGATCTCCGCGCCGATCCGGCGGCAGGCGGCGCCGTGTTCGATCCAGAACTTGCGGACGGCCTCGTCGCGATGGGTTAGGGTGAAACCGTCGTCCGCGAGCGGGTGCGAGAAGAAGGTGGGGTTGAAATCCACGCCCAGGTTTCTCTCCTTGGCCCAGGTTATCCAGCTTTGGAAATGCTCGGCGCCGATCGCGTCGCGATCAACCTTTTTGCCGCCGAAATCGCCGTAGAAAGCGTGCAGATTCAGCCGCTGCCTGCCCGGGATGAGCGAGAGCGCCTTGTCGATGTCCGCGCGGAGTTCTTCCAGGGTGCGCGCCTTGCCGGGGTAGTTGCCTGTAACCGCCAGGCCGCCGCCGGGTTGCCCGCCGGCCTTCTCGAAGCCGCCCACGTCGTCCCCCTGCCAGCAGTGGAGCGAGATGGGGATCGTGGCGAGCCTTTTGAGGGCCGCTTCCGTATCCACGCCAAGCGCGGCGTAAGTTTCCCGGGCGTGCGCGTAGGTGTTCATCGGGGAGGGCTATCCTACCCAAAGCGGCGCCCGGGGCGCAATCTTATGATGTCGCCCGGCGGTTCCTGTTATAGAATACGGCCCGTGAAGGCTGACATCTTCATCCCCGATGGCGTTCCCTTCGCCAAAGCCGTGCGGCGCATCACGCGCCTGGGCATCGGCGCGCATCAGGACGACCTGGAGTTCATGGCATTCCACGGCATCGCCGCCTGCCACGCCAACAAGCGGGAATGGTTCGGCGGGGTGACGTGCACGGACGGCGGAGGCAGCGCGCGCGCCGGCGTTTACGCGAAGTTCACGGATTCGCGGATGATCGCCATCCGCCGGGGCGAGCAGAAAGCGGCGGCCATGGCCGGCGGTTACGGCATCATGATCCAACTCGGCCACCCCAGCGGCGCGGCGAAGAGCCCGAGCGACACCGCATTGAAGGAAGACCTGAAGGAAATACTGGCGATCTGCCGGCCGGGGATCGTTTACACGCATAACCTCGCCGACAAACACGAGACGCACGTCGGCGTCGCGGTCGCGGCCTTGCAAGCCCTGCGCGAACTGCCAAAAGCCCGCCGCCCGCGCGCGGTCTGGGGTTGCGAAGTCTGGCGCGGCCTCGACTGGCTGCCGGATGAAGACAAGGTTCTCCACGACGTCAGCGCGCATGAGAACCTCGCCGCGGCCCTCAACGGCGTCTTCGACTCGCAGATCGCCGGCGGCAAGCGGTACGATCTCGCCACGCTGGGCCGCCGCCGCGCCAACGCCACGTTCCTGGCCTCCCACGCCACCGACCGGGCGGAGATGCTCTCTTTCGCCATGGACCTCACCCCGCTCGTGGCCGATCCGTCCCTCGACATGGTGGAATACGTCCGCGGGTACATCCGCCGGTTCGAGACGGACGTCGTCGCCAAGCTCTCCCGCCGCCTCGGCTGAAATGGAAATCATCATCCAGCCCAGCGCCGAGGCCGGCGCGCGCATCGGGGCGCGAATCGTCGAAGACCTCGTTCGCAAAAAGCCGGAGGCCGTCCTGGGCCTTGCGACGGGCGGCACGCCCCTCGGCCTGTACCGCGAGTTGATCCGCATGCGTCGCGAACTGGGCCTGGATTTCTCCCGCGTCACCACCTTCAACCTGGATGAATACGTCGGCCTGCCCCCCGCGCATCCGGCCTCTTACCGGCGCTTCATGCGGGAGAACTTCTTCGACCACGTCAACATCCCGCAAACCCACGTCCCCGACGGCATGGCGAAGGACATACCCGCGTATTGCGAATACTATGAAAAGGCGATCCGCGACGCGGGCGGCATCGACCTGCAACTGCTCGGCGTCGGGCACGACGGCCACATCGGCTTCAACGAACCCGGCTCCTCGCTCGCCTCGCGCACCCGCATCAAGACCCTCACGGAAGAAACCGTCGCAGCCAACCGGCGCTTCTTCGCCTCGGAGGCGGAAGTGCCGCGCCACGTCATCACCATGGGGGTCGGCACCATCATGGATTCGCGCACCTGCCTCCTGCTCGCCTTTGGAGAAGCGAAAGCCCGAGCCGTCGCCGCGATGGCCGAAGGCCCCATCACCGCCATGTGCCCCGCGTCGATTCTGCAAATGCATCCGCGCACCATCGTCATCCTGGACGAAGCCGCATCCCGCTCGCTGAAACGCGCCGCGTACTACCGGCATGTTTATGCGAACAAACCGGCCTTTCAGCGCCTGTCCGCCTTCCCCGCCTGATCGGCAGCTCGGCGTTGTTGCGCAGGACTCGGCGGATAAGTCCGCGCCAGAGGACCGCAAGGCTAAAACGATCATGCCGTCCATTGGTCGTGACTGGCGCCGGCAGATCGTCATTCTCGACGGGGGATCAACGAACGGAAGCGTTCAGTGGCGCCGCGCCCGCGGTTACTTTGTTTCCGTCCAAAAGGAACCCGGTCTCCGCTTCGGGTCATGCTTTTGCCCGCTCTTGCTTGCCTCCCCGCTCCAGGCGGCTGGCACAACCGCCTCTACAACGACAACGCCGGCGCTCATGGTAAAAGCGCCATGACGCCCTCGGGCGATTCGGTCAGACGGCGGCCTCTTTTTGCCCGCGTCCCCTCTTACCCCCTGGAACACTCTTCTTGCGGACAGTTTGCTCGGCTCCCTGTTGGCTTTCGGCCTGGATGGCGCGGCTGCGTAGGCTGAAGGAGACTTTGCCGGACGCCTCCGCCTTGTCGAGATAGTCCTCGATGGCGTCTCGGATCAACACCGAGGCTTTGATGCCGGATTGGGACGCGATGCGTTCCAGCCGCTCGCGGGATGCCGGAGAAAACCGGACGGAGATTCCATTTTTGAGGCTCACGCCACGCAATTTGTAGCGCGTTTAGGCCACGGACAAGGAAAATTATCCGCTTGACGATAAGGCGACAACGGGTTACGTTGTCGCCTTTCATGGAAGAGCAGTGCCTGAGCAACCCCACGACGATTCGCCTTGCCCCGGCTTCGAGAGAGCGGGTTGACGCCGCAGCCGGGCGTTTTGGCGTCAAAGTGAGCGATCTCATTCGCGACGCGTTGGAAGTGAAGCTCGCCGAATGGGATATCAAAGGGGTGGACCTTACGCGGAACACCCCGGCGGGCTGCCGACGCAACCACCGCTGGCCAGGGATTCAGGACGGCGGCTCCCGCCCGTTGGGCGAGCCGCCAAAGCAACGAAAGGGATTATGCGCGCGGCGCCTGGGAATTTCGTCTTCCGGTCGTCGAAAAGCAGGCGCAACGTGAAGCCGCAGCTAGCAGCCGATTTATATTCGACTGGGATTGATGCAGTCCGCCACGCCAAAACGACGAACGCCCGCGCGGCAATCGACATTCTGGCGACCCATCCAAACGCCCTCATCCTTGTCGCCATATACATATTTATCTGTCTAACGGTCTCATCCCATACGAACGCCTGGATGCAGCCCGAAGAGCTGCACATCAAGAGCTACATTCTAAAAAATGGACCGCAACTGAAACTTGAAGACATCAAGCGCGGGCTAAACTATAACGAGTTCGAATACGCTCCCCGCATTTCCCGGCCTCTTTCCTCGTACTTCGACATCCTTGACACAAAATTCCGGTGCCTGCTTTGGAAACTGATTCCGCCCCATCCGAGCGTCTCTCTTACCTGGGTTCTCTCCCTATTCTTAACGCCATTGGCTCTGTACAAGCTCCTTCGAAACTTAACCGTCTCGTTCAATTCGGCGATAGCCGCCGTTTGCTTGTACCTTCTCTCGCCCGGAACCTTGTCGTCGGTGTATATGCTGTTCCGGCCGGCCAAGCCGCTGGTCAATTTCATGCTGGTGTGTTGTCTGTATATGGCGTCGACGATCACCTTGAGAATTTCCATCGGCGCACCGGTGCGGCGGAACTTTTATATTCTCGCCGCCATTTTGTTTATATCGCTTTTTTGCGACGAGACGGCTTGGGTGACATACGCGGCCCTGCCTGTTCTCTTTCCAAGACTTCTCCGGCGGCACTCGCGCTTGTTTGTTTATCTGTACATTCCCGTCGTTGCGTATTGTTGCTATATCGTTGTAATCCCCGCGCTGACGGAGATCGCAGGCTGGGGCTGGCCGAGCGAGTTTTCATACGACCTTGTGGAACGCTCCACGAGCGCGCAGTACTCATGGGGCGCGATTTCTCTGCACTCGCTGACAAATTGTGAGCTTCTACTGCTTAACAGCTTCGGCATTATGAACCTGAGGTTTCTGGACCTGCATGGATCGGCCTTTGGCGTGGCCATGTTCGCCGCGAATCTTTCGGCGCTCGGCGCGTTTTTATTCTACGCCGCCGCGCGGATTTGCGGGATATATTGGGGGAGGTGGCGCAGGCTATGCGACGGAGGGCTGGAGAGGCTTTTGCTCAAGCTGTGCTGTTTGCTGCTTATATTCGCGGTTATTCACAGCGTATTTATGGCGCGGTCGAATATCGTGTGGGGGCTTTTCTATTATGGTTCCTACTGGGCGATCCCGTTTGCGGTCTGCTGCGCGGTGGTTATACAGCTTTTGGATATGCATCGTGGATTCCTGTTTGCGTTACTTGCGATAATATCCATCAACCTCGGGTATACGTTTTTGAATACGAACGCCGTATACAAGCGATTTCATTACTATCCGTGTACGCCTCTTATGATCAGGGAGTATTTTCTGGGGGCTTTCGATCCGTTCCTTCTGCAAGAGGCGATCCCCGAGCCTGTCGGGGACGTCGCGCATGTCTTATGGCGCGACGCAAAGGCGGGCCGGAGCCTTGAATCGACTCACAGGCGTGTTCCCAAGGAGCTGTTATACGCGCTCATCGAGATGTGGCCGGGCAGATATGACTTCGAGATCGAGTCGCTGCAAAGGGACGCGGAAATAATGTATTACAATGACGCCCGTTAAAAGTCTTTGTTTGGCCGGGTTTTCGCCCCGCTCGATTGGCGGGGCTCTTTTGCGTTGCGCGATGTCCGCCTCGCGGCCTCCCGGAGATGCGCTCCAGGGGGGCGGTGAGTTATTGACATTGGCGCACCATGGTCCTAAAGGAAGGACGTAGCGGTTTTTACCCTGTTTTTTTACATGGTCATCAGCAGAACCCCCTTCCGGATTTCCTTCTTTGGCGGAGGAACGGACTACCCGGCCTGGTACCGCGAACACGGCGGCGCCGTCCTGGCCACGACGATTGACAAGTATTGCTACCTCACCGTGCGCCATCTCCCGCCGTTTTTTGAACACCGCATCCGCGTCGTTTATTCGAAGATCGAGAACTGCAATAGTCTGGACGAAATTCAGCATCCCTCCGTCCGCGAGGCGTTGCGTTTCCTGAAAATCCATCGCGGCGTCGAGATTCACCACGATGGCGACCTGCCCGCCCGCAGCGGCATGGGGTCCAGCTCGGCGTTCACGGTCGGCATACTGCACGCCTTGCGCGCGCTCAAGACGCGGATGCCCGGCAAGCACCAGCTCGCGACGGAGGCCATCCATATAGAGCAGGAGCGCCTGAAGGAAGCGGTCGGCTCGCAGGACCAGGTGCAGGCGGCGTATGGCGGGTTCAACAAGATCAGCTTTTCGCGGAGCGGGGAGTTTTCGGTGAAGCCGATGATCCTCCCCGCCAAACGGCTGCGCGCGCTGACCTCGAGCCTCATGCTTTTTTACACCGGCATAAAGCGGACGGCTTCCGATATCGCCTCGACATTCGTGAACAATCTCGGCGCCCGCGAGGAACAGCTTTTGAAGATGCGCGCCCTGGTGGATGACGCCGTGGCGATCCTGAACAGCCGGCGGGACATCGAGGAATTCGGGAGGCTGATGGGCGTGAACTGGGAGTTGAAGCGCAGCCTCAGTTCCAAGGTGTCCAACCCCGCGGTGGAGGAAATCTACGAACGCGCGCTGTCGGCGGGCGCCCTGGGCGGCAAGCTCACCGGCGCGGGCGGAGGCGGGTTCCTCTTGCTTTTTGTGCCGCCCTCGCGTCGTCTGGAGGTCCGCGAAAAGCTGAATCACCTCATCCATGTTCCCTTTGCGTTCGAGTTTTCCGGCAGCCAGGTCATCTTCTACGATGTCGAGAAGGATTACGCCGCGGAGGAACGCAGCCGCGCCGGCCAGACCCTGGGCGGTTTCCGTGAACTGGCGGAAATTGTCTGACGAGCCAGTCCGCGCGCGGCCATGACCAAGGACCAACTGATCGCTTTCGAGACCGACATCGCGGACGAATTCAACGCGGCGAAGATTCCCGCGCCCGTTCACCTCTATTTCGGCAATGAAGACCAGATCATCGAATTTTTCGGACGGGTGCGCGCGGAGGATTGGGTCTTGTGTTCGTGGCGCAGCCATTACCAATGCCTTCTCAAGGGCGTGCCGCCGGAGGAATTGAAGCGGGAGATAATGGCCTGCCGCTCCATCTCCCTCTGCTTCCCCGCATACCGCATCGTCTCCTCGGCCATCGTGGGCGGGGTGCTCCCCGTCGCCGTGGGCATCGCCCTTTCCATCAAGCGCAGCGGCGGTTCGAACCGCGTCTTCTGTTTCATGGGGGAAATGACCGCCGAGACGGGCATCGCCCACGAGTGCGTGAAGTACTCCCGCAATCACGGATTGCCGATCCATTTCATCGTCGAGGACAACGCGAAATCCGTCTGCACCGACACGCGCGAGGCCTGGGCGCAGCCGCGGCTTTCGTTCGAGGAGGGCGACGATCCGTTCGTCACCTACTATCGTTACGAGTCGAAGTATCCCCACGCGGGCGCGGGCCAGCGCGTCCAGTTCTAGAACCATGCGTTACTTCGACGAGTTGAAGCGGTCCATGGAGTTCCTGGCGGAAAACCCGGACGTGATTTTCCTGGGGCAGGCGGTCGCGTGCCCCGGCACCGCGATGTCGAACACTCTCAAGAACGTCGCGGCCGAAAAATTGCTCGAACTGCCGGTGGCCGAGGAAATGCAGATGGGGATCAGCACCGGCCTGGCGCTTGGGGGCAAGATTCCCGTCAGCATCTTCCCGCGCTGGAATTTCCTGCTGCTGGCGATGAACCAGGTCGTCAACCACCTCGACAAGCTCCCCCGGATGTCCAACAACGGATTTCGCCCGAAGGTCATCATCCGCACGGGCATCGGGTCGGAGCGGCCCTTGCACCCGCAGTATCAGCACGTCGGCGATTTCACGGAGGCGCTCCGGCTCATGTGCTGCAACATCGACGTTATCCGGCTCGACGAGCCGGAGCAGGTTTTCCCCGCCTATAAGCACGCGCTGGAACGCGAGGACGGGCGCCCGACGCTTCTCGTCGAGTGGGGCGACTACCATAATGAAAAGTAGCCGGCCCATCCCTTGGCCGCTGATGTCCAACAACATCACGCGCGCCGACCTGGACGCCGTCATCGGCTTCCTGCAACAAACGGACCCCATCCTCACGCAATCGCGCGAAGTCGAGGCTTTCGAACGCGAATGGTCGGAGTGGCTCGGCGTGAAGCACAGCGTCTTTGTCAACTCCGGCTCGTCCGCGAATCTCGTCACCATGGCCGCCATTCTCCATACGTTTGGCGGGGGGGAGATCATCGTCCCGACGCTCTCCTGGGTCTCGGACATCGCCTCCGTCCTCCATTGCGGACTCAAGCCCGTCTTCGTGGACATCGACCCGCGCACGCTCGGCATGGACCTCGACCAGGTGATCGAAAAAATCACGCCCGACACCAGGGCCGTCTTCATCACCCACATCCTCGGTTACAACGCCTTGACCGAGGGGTTCCTCCAGGACTTGCACGCGCTCGACATTCCCTTGATCGAGGATGTCTGCGAATCCCACGGCGCCACGATGAACGGCCGCAAGCTCGGCACGTTCGGCCTCGTGTCGAACTTCTCCTTCTACTACGCGCACCATCTTAGCACCATCGAGGGCGGCATGGTCTGCACCAACGACGACGCCCTTTATGAAAAAGCTCGCATGCTCCGCTCCCACGGCATGACGCGCGAGTCGAAGTCCGCCGCCCTGAAGCAGGACTATGTCGATAGCTGTCCCGATCTGAATCCCAACTTCATCTTCGCGTACCCCGCCTGGAATGTCCGCAGCACGGAGATAAACGCCGTCCTGGGGCGCTCGCAACTAAAGCGCCTGGACGCCAACAACGCAAAGCGCACGGCCAACCTCATGGCGTTTCTGGAAAAGCTCGACCCGAAAAAATACTTCACCGATTTCGAGACCGAGGGGAGCAGCAACTATGCATTCACGCTCGTGTTGCGCGAGCCTTCGCGCGAGCTGTGGGAACGGGTGGAGAAAGCGTTGCACGAACACCGCATCGAGTTCCGGCGCGGGACATCCGGCGGAGGCAACCAGCTTCGCCAGCCGTATCTCCGCCGTCTTTTCCCGGATGAATTCGGCAAATACCCGAAGGTTGATCACGTGCATTTCCACGGCGCCTATATAGGCAACTACCCCGATCTCGATCCGCGCCGCGTGGACGAACTTTGCCGGCTGTTGAACTCCCTATGATGAACCGCTCCCTGGACGTCCTGTTCGTAAGCGCCGACTCGTCCGCGCAGGCGTACCAGGAACTTAGCAAGAGCTACGCGGCCATCGAGCCGCCGACGTGGGCGCTGCTGCTGGCGCAAAGCTGCCGCGCCGCGGGCTTCGGCGCCGCCATTCTCGACGTTGGCGCCGAGCGGATGACGCCGGAGCAGGCCGTGGCCCGCATCGGCGAAGGCAAGCCCCGGCTCGTCTGTTTCGTCGTCTACGGGCAGAACCCAAATTCCGGCACCACGAACATGATCGGCGCCACGGCTCTCGCGCGGCTCTTGAAACAAACCCATCCCGACCTGCCTATTTGCTTTGTCGGTTCGCACACCAGCGCGCTTCCGCGGGAAGTGCTGGCGCTGCCGGAAGTTGATCTCATCCTTTTAAACGAGGGCGTCTATGCCTTGCGGAATTTGCTGCGGACCGATCTCCGCACGGACCTCGATAAGGTAAAAGGAATCGGCTACAAACAGGACGGCGTTCCCGTGCTTACATCGCCGGAGCGGGTCGTGCCCAACGACCGCATGGATGAAGACCTGCCGGGCTACGCCTGGGATTTGTTGCCGTACGACCGCACGCCGCTCGATCTGTACCGCGCGCATTTCTGGCACGCCGAATTCAATCACGACCTTCGCACCCCGTTCGCCACGCTTTACACCTCGCTGGGATGCAAATTCAAATGCGACTTCTGCATGATCAACATAGTCAACCGCGTCGATAACGCGGAAGGCGTCGCATCCTCCGGTTCGCCGAATATGCGCTTCTGGTCGCCCGCGTTCATGTTGCGGGAATTCGACAAGCTGGCGGCGATGGGCGTGAGCACCATCCGCATCGCAGACGAGATGTTCTTTCTCAACAAGAACTACTATGAACCGTTGCTAAGGGGCCTCGCGGAACGGGATCAACGCTTCCGCATGTGGACTTATTCGCGTGTCGACACCGTCCGCCCGCAATACCTGGAACTGTTTCATAAGGCGGGCATCAACTGGCTCGCGCTAGGCGTCGAGGCGGCGAACCAGTCGATCCGCCGCGAAGTGTCCAAGGGGAGCTTCGAGGAAGTGGATATCCGGCATATCATCAAGACCGTGCGCGAGGCGGGCTTGTATGTCATCTCCAACTATATATTCGGTTTTCCCGACGAGAAGATGGAGAACATGCAACAGACCCTCCAGCTGGCTCTCGAACTGAACACCGAGATGGTGAATATGTATCCCTGCCAGGCGCTGCCCGGAAGCCCGCTGTATTGGACCGCCAGGAACAACGGCTGGAAGCTGCCCGAGAACTATGCGGGCTACGCGTTCCTTTCTTACGAGAGCGAGCCGCTTCCAACAAGATATATGAGCGCCGCGGAAGTCCTGAGATTCCGGGACAACGCCTGGCAGGCTTACTTCAACCACCTTCCATACCTTGAGCTCGTTGAAAAGACATTCGGATTGCAACAGCGAAAAAACGTGGAGGATATGGCGAGCATCCGCCTGAAGCGGAAATTGCTTGGGGACTGATGCTCACTATTCGCGATCTCAAGAAAACCGTCGGCGGGCGCACTCTTTTTGAAAGCGCCTCCTTGCAGGTCAATTACGGCGAACGCGTGGCGCTCGTCGGCCCGAATGGCGCGGGCAAATCGACTCTTTTCTCCCTGATCCTGAAGACGGACGCGCCGGACGCGGGGGTGATCGAACGCGACGAATGGACGATGGTCGGCTATTTGCCGCAGGAGAGCGAGCCGGCCGGCGGCGAATCCGTCATGGACGTGGCGACGGGCCGCGCCGTGGAGCTGCCCGCATTGGAGAAACAGCTTCACGAACTGGAAAAGGCCGGCGCCGTGGAAGGCGCGGAATACGCGGAGGCCCACGCGAAGCACGAAGCGCTGAGCGACCCGAGAGTGGACGCGAAGGCGAAGAAAATGCTGGGCGGCCTCGGTTATCGCGAGGCGGACTTCACGAGACCCGCGCGCGAGATGAGCGGCGGCTGGGTCATGCGCGCGCATTTGGCGCGGCTCCTCGTCATGGAACCCGACCTGCTCCTGCTGGATGAACCGACGAACCACCTCGACCTGCTCTCGCTGCTCTGGTTGCAGGATTATCTAAAAACGTATTCCGGAGCCGTGCTGCTCATCTCGCACGACAGGCAATTCATGGATGAGATCGTGGGGACGGTTCATGAAATCGCCGACCGCAAGCTGGTCGAGTACGCAGGCAACTACTCGGATTTCCTGCGGCAGCGGGAGGAGCGTTACGAGCAGCAGATAGCCGCGTACAAGAACCAGCAAAAGGAGATCGCCGCGCTGCGCGAATTCTACGACCGGTTCCGCTCCGTGGCCTCGAAAGCCTCGCAGGCGATGAGCAAGCTGAAGCAGATCGAGCGCATGGAACTCGTGGAAAAACCGCTCCCGCCGAGAAAGCCGTTCCGTTTCCAGATACCGGAACCGCCGCGCGGCGGGTCGCGCGCCATCACGCTGGAAGGCGTCCACATGGCCTACGGCACGCACAAGGTTTACGAGGGCCTCGACCTCACCGTCGAGCGCGGCGAACGCACCGTGCTTGTCGGCCCGAACGGCGCCGGCAAATCGACCCTGTTGAAAATCCTGGCGGGCGTCGTCCAATTCCAGAAGGGCGAGCGAAAGCCGGGCCACAACGCGAAGCTCGGCTACTTCAGCCAGCACCGCTCCGACACGCTGGACGCGGAGAAAACCGTGCTGGAAGAGGTCCTCGCCGCCGCACCGCTGCTGCGGGAGGACGACGTGCGCGGCATCCTCGGCTCCTTCCTTTTCCGCAAGGAGGAGATCTACAAGAAAACCGCCGTGCTAAGCGGCGGCGAGAAGAGCAGGCTGAACCTCATAAAATTCCTGGTCGATCCGCCGAACCTCCTCCTGATGGACGAGCCGACGACGCACCTGGACATCCACACGGTCGAGTCGCTCATCCTGGCGCTCGGCTCGTACCAGGGTTCGCTGGTCTTCATATCCCACGACGTGCATTTCATCCGCAAACTGGCTACGAAGGTCATCCACGTCCGGGCGGGGAAGCTCCACCCGTATCCGGGCGGTTATGATTACTATCTGGAAAAGTCCGGCATCGGCGAGGACGCGCGCGTGGCGCTCACCGCGGGTTAGAAATTTGGCATCGCCCGTAACATGAATTCGTCAAACAATGGAACGGTGAAAGCCATGTCATTGTGCGCCGGGTCCCAGGCCGGCCATCGCGCGACTTATACCGATGTATAGCGGTAATGTGCTATACACCGCTATAAATCGCTAGAACTGTTGCATGCACCGCGGCGGGCCGAGGATTTCGCGCAGGATGATCGCGGATCGGATCGAATCCGGCGACTTAAGCAAGAGACGGATATTCGCCGCTGCGTCGACCGGCTCGGCAACGGCGGGAACAGGCGCGGCGGTCGCCGCGGGAATGGGCGCAACAACCGGCGGCGCGGAGACTGGCCGAACGGGCTGCTGCCGAGGGGCGGGTGCGGGTTTGCGGGAAGCAGTCGCGCGCCGCGGCACGAGCGGCGGCATGGCTTTCGACGGCGGATGTTCGCTCGGAAGGCCGAGGGCTTCCAACAGGCTCTTCATGGAGTCCTGTTCCGGACGGCTTTGCGGAGAGACGGGCGGCCGGGTCATCATGCGCCGCGGGGGCGTGGGCGGGCCTTTTTCGCCCTGCTTGAGCATCTTGTTCAGCAAGGCGAAGAGGCCGACTACGATGAGGATGAAGACCTGCTCCATCGCGGGCCTCTTTCAGAACGGGATTTTCACTTGGTCTCCTCGCGGGGACGGTCGCCGCCGGCGATCGACTCGCGCATCTGCGTGTCGGATTGCATGTTCTTCATGCGGACGTAATCCATGATGCCGAGATTCCCGGAACGGAAGGCGTCGGCCATGGCTTGCGGGACGAGTGATTCGGCTTCGACGACCTTGGCCCGCATCTCCTGGGTGCGGGCGCGCATTTCCTGCTCGACGGCCACGGCGGCGGCGCGCCGGACTTCGGCCTTGGCCTGCGCGACGCGTTTGTCGGAGTCGGCCTGCTCGGCTTGCAGCTTGGCGCCGATGTTCTCGCCGACGTCGACGTCCGCAATGTCGATGGAAAGAATCTCGAAGGACGTGCCGCTGTCGAGGCCCTTGGCGAGGACGACCTTGGATATGCGGTCGGGGTTTTCCATCACGTCCTTGTACGAATCCGACGAGCCGATGGAGCTGACGATGCCTTCCCCTACGCGGGCGATGATGGTCTCCTCGGTGGCGCCGCCGACGAAGCGATCCAGGTGCGAGCGGACGGTGACGCGCGCCTTGACCTTGACGCCGATGCCGTCCTTGGCGACGCCGTCGATGGTGGTGCGGCCCATCGCGGCGTTCGGGCAATCGATGACCTTGGGGTTGATGCTGGTGCGGACGGCTTCCAGCACGGTCTTGCCGGTGCCCTTCGTCGCGAGGTCGATGGCGCAGGCGCGGTTGAAGTCGAGCGCGATGCCCGCCTTGTCCGCGGCGATGAGGGCCAGGATGACCTGGTCGACACTGCCGCCCGCGAGGTAATGGGCTTCGAGCGGGTCGGTGCCGATGGCTATGCCCGCTTTGACGGCGGTGATGCGGCTGTCAACGATGAGGCCGACGGGCACGCGCCGCAAGCGCATGGCGACCATGTTGAAGAGGCCGACGGGAGCATTGGCGACGCGGGCTCGCACCCAGACGCTGATGAAGCTCATGAAGATGAAGAAAAAAACGAGCGCCGCGAACAGGGCTATCGCGCCGAGGATAAAGAGGAGGTTTGGCATGGGCGTCGCCGGGCTGGCGGCTATTGAAGCTATTGGTCGTCCTGGAACTTGCGCTCGAAATTGCGATGGCCCGTGAAGAATTGCTCGAGGTCCGCGCCGACGTGGTGGATCGCCTTGTCGATCTTGTGTCCCACGCCCTGGTGGTTCGGGTTGTCACTGTCGTCGCTGTCCGGCTGCGGCGGCGGAGGCGGCACGGAGTCGGGCGGCGGGGGAGGGGGGATTTCGCCCTGCACGACGGCGGGTTGGGTGACGGTGGCGGCGGTCTCGCCATGCAGGATGAGGCCCTTGTCGGCGGAAACGCGGACGGTTTGCATGACGCGGCTGTTGGCGTCCATGAGCCGCAGCACCCAGACCGGCAGGCCGGTGGAGTCGCTGGTGCGAAGCGTGTAGTCAACCTTCTCGAAACCGACGCCCAGCCGCACGGCTTCCTGGTTGGCGACCGTGAACGCGCCGGGAGAATCCAGGTTCAGGCGCTGGAAATCCATGACGACGCTCGGGCCCGCGCCGGTGTATTGGCGGATGGGGGTGTGTTCGGAGATGACGTGGCCGTTGGACATCTCCAGTTCGCGCACGCCGCCGCGCGCGACGGGGTCGTCGAGCAAAATTTTCCAGACGGCGGGCTTCGGGTTTCCGTCGCGGCCGTTGACTTCGATGACGTGATTCAGGATGGCCTCGCCGCGCTGCGAGCCGAGCGCGCGCAACGCCTGGTAGGCCGAATCGTTCGCATAACAGGCGAAAACGGGCAGGAGACAAAGGACCGACAGGAGACGCCGCAGCTTCATGCCCGCGATTATCGGGGCGGAGGACGCCTTTTGCGAGAGGATTTTTCACAACGCCTCGCCATCGCGCCGCGGCGGAGTTATGTTTTCCCCGTGCCCTCGCGCGCCGGGAAACGCAAGATCGAATTCGCCAGCCACCCGGGCAATCTTTGCCTGGTGCGGAGCTTCGTGCGCGCGTTTCTCGACGAGTGCAAGTTCACCGCGGCCGAAAGGGACCTCGTCGTGCTGGGCCTGGACGAAGCGTGCAGCAACATCATCCGGCACGCTTATAATCATGAACAGACGCGGCTCATCACGCTTTCCTGCGAGAACCTTGCCACGCGCGTCCGGTTCCGCCTGCGCGATTTCGGCGAGTGCGCCGACCCGGCAAGGATGCAGGGCCGGCCCCTGGACAAGGTCGAACCGGGCGGGCTGGGGCTGCACTTGATCCGCGAGGCGTTCGACCGTGTGGAGTACCGTTTGAAAAAGCGGGGTACGGAACTGGTGCTCTCCCGCGGCCTCTGAAGAATTCCCGGATTTCGTTCGCTTCGGGCGCGAAGGTCTCTTATGCTGTATACCCCTTATGGAAGCTGAACTCCAAAAAGCCGTCGAGTCCGGCAAACTGACTCCGCGGAGCGCCGAGGCGCTGGCCGCCTTGCAGCCGGATACGTATTGCCTCCACAAAAGCTGGGGCTTCGGACGCATCGCGAGCATCAATTTTCTCGTCAACCAGATCACCATCGACTTCAAGGGCCGCAAGGGCCACACCATGCAACTGGAGTATGCCGCCGAGTCGCTCCAGCCCATCCCCGCCGGGCACATCCTGGCGCGGAAGGAAACCGACCTCCCCGGCCTGAAAGCAGCCGCGAAGGACGACCCCGCGGGCGTCGTGCGCTCCATCCTTAAGAGCTACGGCGGCAAGGCCAGCCCCGCGCAGATAAGCCAGGTGCTCGTCCCCGACGTGATGAACGAAGCGGAGTTCAAACGGTGGTGGGACGCGACGAAGAAGGCCCTGAAAAAGGACGGCTTTTTCTCCGTGCCCTCCAAAAAGACCGAGCCGATAGAGTTGCGCGAGCGGGCCGTCGCGCGCTCGGAGGAACTCCTGGCGGTGTTCGGCGCTGCCCGGCAGTTGAAGGATCAACTCGCCGCGCTCGACCAGATCATCAAGAACATGGACGCGTTCGACAACCCCGCGGCCCAGTTGCAACCGGTGGTGCGGGCGGTGGAAGAGACGGCCTTGAAGACGCAGCGGCTTCATACCTCGCAGGCTTTCGAACTCACACTGGCCCGGGACGAAATCCTCGAAAAGACATCCGGGCTAACCCCGGGCGAGAGAGGCCTGTCGCTGGCGAATCTCATCCGCGACGAGGAGCGGAGGCTTCCCGAAATCCTGCCGCACATCCCCGCGGCGAAACAGAAGCGCGTGTTGCAGGAATTTCCGAAAGCGTTCGGCGACCGTTGGCCGGAGAAGGCGTTTTCGCTCGTTCCGCGGAGCAGCATCCGGCTGGTGACGGACATCGCGCGGCTGTTGCAGGAGCAGGGGCGGCAGGAGGAAGTCCTGAAGGAATTCGACCGCTGGGTGCGCGAGCATTCGGCCAGCACGGAGATTCTCTACCTCATTTGCAAGGAGAGAGACGGGGCGTTCGCCAGCCTCATCCATCCGCGCGTGCTGAGCGCCATCCTCACCGCGCTGGAGAGGGATCAGTTCAGCGAAATAAAACGGGGCGGGAAACTCCACGACCTTCTCCTGGACGACCGCGAACTCATCGCCGATCTCCTCGCCCACGCGGAGCCGGAGACCGTTCGCGACTCCATAAGAAAACTGCTCCTCACCCCCGTTTTCGAAGAGTTAAACAAGCGTTCCCTCATGGGCCGGCTCATCCGCATCTACCCGGAGATGCAGAGCATGCTCACCGGCGAGACGGCGGAGAAACAGGAGGCGCTCATCGTCTCATGGGAGAGCCTGGAAAAGCGGAAGCTGGAATACGAAGACCTCATCACGAAAAAAATCCCCGAGAACACGAAGGAGATCGGCGTCGCGCGGTCTTACGGCGACCTGCGGGAGAACTTCGAATTCAAAGCGGCCAAGGAAATGCAGCGCGTCCTCATGCGGCGCAAGGCGGAGATGGAGCAGGCCCTCTCCCGCGCCCGCGGCGCCAACTACGAGAACCCCGACACCACGCAAGTCTCCATCGGCACGGTGGTGCGCTTGAAAGCGGCGGAGCGCAACGCGGAAGAGACCTACGCAATCCTCGGCGCCTGGGACAGCGACCCGGCCAAAGGCGTCATCTCCTACCTCACGGCCATCGGGCAGGCGCTGCTCGGACGCAAGATCGGCGAACAGGTCGATCTCCCCACCGAGAGCGGCGTCGAGAAAGTCGAAATCCTCGGGATAACGCCCTACGTCAAGAAAGAGGCCAAAGAGGCGAAAGAGACCTTGCAGCAAGAAGAAAATCAGGCATCATCGCAGCCTCGCGAGACGGCGCCGGTTTGAAGCGCGCGTCCCGGCGAAAAAGGAGGAACCATGTCGCTTACCCATATTTCTGAAATCCGCGCCCGGCAGATACTCGATTCGCGCGGCAACCCGACAATCGAAGTGGATGTTGAGCTCGCGGGCGGAGCGGTGGGCCGCGCCGCCGTCCCGAGCGGCGCCAGCACCGGCGAACACGAAGCGTGGGAACTGCGCGACGGCGTCAAGGACCGCTATCTCGGCAAAGGCGTCGGCAAGGCCGTCGCGAACGTCGAGGACAAGATCGCGCCCGAACTGGAAGGCATGGACGCGCTCGACCAGGTTTCCATCGACCGCGCCATGATCGGCCTGGACGCCTCCGCGAACAAGAGCAACCTCGGCGCGAACGCGATCCTGGGCGTCTCGCTCGCCACCGCCCACGCCGCCGCGGCGCAACTCGGCATCCCGCTCTTCAAATATCTCGGCGGGCCGAACGCGAAAGTGCTCCCCGTGCCGATGATGAACATCATGAACGGCGGAGCGCACTCGGACGCCCCCATCGATTTCCAGGAATTCATGATCGTCCCGAAAAACGCGGAGAGCTTCGCCGAAGCCTTGCGCCAGGGGACGGAAGTCTTCCACGCCCTCAAGAGCGTCTTGAAAGGGCGCGGCCTCTCGACCGCCATCGGCGATGAAGGCGGCTTCGCCCCCGCGCTCAAATCGGCGGAAGACGCCTTCGAATCGATCGCGGAAGCCGTCAAGAAAGCCGGCTACAAACTCGGCCAGGACATCTTCATCGCCCTCGACGCCGCGGCCAGCGAATTCTATGACGCCGGCTCGAATCAATACGTCTTCAAAAAATCCGACGGCTCCAAACGGAGCGGCGAGGAACTCGTCGCTTACTATAAAGAACTCGTCTCCAAGTTCCCGATCATCAGCATCGAGGACGGCTGCGCGGAAAACGACTGGGACACGTGGAAAAAGCTGACCGTAGCCCTCGGCGACAAGATCCAACTCGTGGGCGACGATCTCTTCGTAACCAACGTCGATTTCCTGAGGAAGGGCATCGACCTGGGAGTCGCCAACTCGATCCTCGTAAAAGTAAACCAGATCGGCACGCTCACCGAGACGCTGGACGCCATCGAACTTGCGAAGGAAAACAAATACACCGCCGTCATCAGCCACCGCAGCGGCGAGACGGAAGACACCACCATAGCGGACATCGCGGTCGCGACCAACGCGGGCCAGATCAAGACCGGCTCGCTCTGCCGGACGGATCGCGTGGCGAAATACAACCAGCTTCTGCGCATCGAGGAAGAACTAGGTGACAACGCCCGTTACGGGGGTAAGATGCGGTGAAGTGAGCGATTCCGTTTACGGCGACTTCAAGGATCGCCAGCAGGAAGGCGTCTGGCACTACTTGAACAAAGCGGTCAAGGGTCTCATAGCCCTGGCCGTCGTCGTGCTCATCATCTGCGCCTTCATCCCGGAATTGAAGCGCGAGCGCGAGGAAACCGCGCGGCTCGACCAGTTGAAACTCGACATCCAGAAACAGGCGGCCATCCACACCCGGCGCGCGCGGGATGTCGACCTGCTGCAACACGACCCGGGCTACATGGAAACCGTCGCCCGCGACCGGCTGGACCTCATGAAACCCGGCGAAACCATCTACCGCATCGAACCGCGCCAGCCGGACACCTCCGAATACAAACTCATCCACTAGCCATATGTCCATCGATTTCCAGGCCGTCAATACCGTCGAGTTGAAAGCCCGCGTGGGCGAACTGCGGAGGTATCTTTGACCTGCCGAAGCTTCAGGCCCGCCTGGCCGAGATAGAAGGCCGCATGGCCGCCCCCGACTTCTGGGGCGACAAAGAGCGCGCGCAAAAGGAAGTCGAGGAAGTCTCCTCGCTGAAGGCCAGGATCAACCCGCTCGTCGCGCTCCAACGGCAGGTGGAAGACCTCGCCGCGCTCAAGGAACTCGCCCTGGAGGAAACCGACCCGGTCGCGCAAGCCGCGGCCGGCGAGGAAGTGAAGGCCGAGCACGCCGCCACGGTCGAGGCGCTGGAGAAATTCGAATTGCAATCCCTCCTTTCCGGCGAACACGACCGCGCCAACGCCTTCCTCACCATCCACTCCGGCGCGGGAGGCACGGAATCGTGCGATTGGGCCGACATGCTCCTGCGGATGTACCAGCGGTGGATCGAGCGCAACGGCTACGCGAGCCAGGTCATCGACATCCAGCTCGGCGAGGAAGCCGGCATCAAATCCATCACCCTGCTCGTCGGCGGCGACCACGCTTACGGCTACTTGCAGACCGAGCGCGGCGTCCACCGGCTCGTGCGCATCTCCCCCTTCGACGCCAACAAACGGCGGCACACCTCTTTCGCCAGCGTCGACGTCGTCCCCGAACTGGCCGACGACGAGCCGGTCGAAATCGACGACAAGGACCTGAAGGTCGACACGTACCGGAGCGGCGGCAAAGGAGGCCAGAACGTGAACAAAGTCGAGACGGCGGTGCGAATAACGCACCTGCCGAGCGGCATCGTCGTGGCGTGCCAGGCGGAGCGCAGCCAGCTAAAAAACAAGAACACCGCGCTCAAGATGCTGGCGGCAAAACTCGCCCAGGTGGAAATGGACAAAAAGACCGCCGAGATCGACCGCCAGTACGGAGAGAAAGGCGACGTAGCCTGGGGCAACCAGATTCGTTCCTACGTTTTCCAGCCGTACCAGATGGTCAAAGACCACCGGACCGGCGTGGAAACGAGCAACGTCCAGGAAATGATGGACGGCGGCATCGACGCCTTCATCCACGGCAAGCTGCGCGGTTTGAAAGCCAAAAAAGGCCAGGACGACGAGTTGGAGCAGTAGTTGTCGAAGTGAATCCCCCCATTATCAGCCGCAAGCGGCGCCTGACGGCCATTGGGCCAGTTGAGCGGATGCTTATTCCGGGATGATGAGCGTCATGCCGGGCTTCAGCTTGTTCTTGTGACCCAGGCGGTTGTAGTTCGCGTCCTCGATGTCTTTCCAGCGGTTTGAGTTCTTATACATCCGCCGCGCGATGGAGGCCAGCGTATCCCCCGCCTGCACCACGTAGGTGCGCGAGCCCGGCGCGGGCGGGATGGAGGCGGTTCCTTTCGGCATTCCCTTCAGATCGGCGCGGAGCTGGGCGATCTGCGCGTGAAGCTGCGTTATCTGGCCCGTGAGTCTCAGGTTTTCGTTCTTTAAAAGGACGCTGTCCTGTTGCGTCAGCGTTCCGTTGGAGGAACCGCCGAGCAGGTCCGTTTGCTTCACGAAGCTCTTTGCTTCTTTCGCGTGCGGGGCGTTGGGCGCGAGTTCGAGGTAGCGCTGGAAATGGTGCAGGGCCGCCACCTTGTCTTTCAGCTTTTCGCTGTAGAGCAACCCCAGCCGGTAGTGGACTTCGGCGGTGCGCGCCGTGCCGTCCATCGCGTCCTCGTAGGAGTTGAGCGCCGCGCGGTACTCGCCGTTGGCCTCCTGTTTCTCGGCGCGTTGCAGGGCGCGCGCGCACCGGTCCTGGAACATCTCGTCGCAGCCCGCGAGCGAGAGAGCCAGCAGCACGATGAGCGGAAAACGAAGGCCGCTCACTTGAGCCGGAGTTTTTCCACTCTTTCGACGACCAGCTTCAAGACCTTGACCCGGGCGTGCCATTTGTAATTCGCGCCGATGACGTTCCACGGGGCGTCGTCCACGCTGGTGCGCTCGAACATCTGTTCGGCGGCCTTGTTGTGCTCGTCCCATTTCTTGCGGTTCCGCCAGTCCTCCTCGCTGATCTTCCAATACTTGTACGGGTCGGCTTCGCGCCGGCGGAAACGGGCAAGCTGCTCGTCCTTGCTGATGTGAAGGTAGAACTTGAAGAGGATCGCCTTGTCGTCCAGCAAGAGCTTCTCGAACTGCCGTATCTCCCCGTAGGCGCGTTTCCATTCGGCGTCGGTGGCGAAACCTTCGACCCGTTCGACGAGGACGCGCCCATACCACGAGCGGTCAAACACGGCCAGCTGGCCATAGGCGGGAAGCTTGTTCCAGAAGCGCCACATGTAGTGGCGCTGATATTCCTCCGCGGTCGGCTTGACGATGGAGTAAACCCGCAGCACGCGCGGGTCGAGCCGCTCGACGAGGCGCTTGATGCACCCGCCCTTGCCCGCGGCGTCGGGGCCTTCGAAGACGATGACAAGCGAATGGCGCGACTCGGCCAGTTTCCGCTGGAAGTTCAAAAACCGCAGTTGCAGGTCTTTGAGCTTCTGCTTGTAGTCGTGCTCCTCGATCGACTTGTGTTCGATGTCGTCCAGGTGGAAGTCGGCGTTTTCGGCCAGGATTTCCTTGTCAGACATAGGCGGCGCTTCTTTTACAACGCGGAGGTTTCATTGTCCAAGAGAATCGACTCGTCGATGAGCATGACCGGGATTTCCTCCCGCACGGGGTAGAAGACGAGGCCGTCCTCGCGCACCAGACCCGCCGTGATCGGCTCCTCGATCCGCCCGCCCGCGCGATTCAGAAGGCCGCCGGCGCGCCGGGACTCTTCCAGTTTTCCGACGAGTTCACGCGGGGCGATCCGCAAGGTCTGGCCGGTCTCCGGGCAGCGAAGAATGTCGAGAATATCCATGCCGGCGGGTATATTGTCCTCCTCCTTCCCAATGAAAAGCACTTCCTTCCACGATGCGTTGCGGCGGCTGGGGATCGCGGAAAGCGACCTGGAGGAGAGTTTCGCGCGTTCCTCCGGGCCGGGCGGGCAGAACGTCAACAAGGTCTCGACCGCGGTGACGCTGAGATGCGGGAATCTTTCGGTGACGGTGCAGGATCACCGTTCGCAGGCGATGAACCGGCAACTCGCGCGGGAACGCCTCCTGGAGGCCATCGAGGCGGGACGCCGCGCCCGCACGGAAGCGGCGAAATCCGCCGCGGCGAGGCGCCGCCGCCAGAATTCCCGCCGTCCGCGCGGGTTGAAGGAGCGCATCCTGGAGGGAAAGAAGAGGCGCTCCGCCGTCAAGAAATCGCGCGGAGCGGTTGCGGAATAACCCGCGAATCCGTTATCCTGCCGCCAATGTCTGGATTGCATTGCGAACTGCCGGGGATCCTCAAGATCGGCAGCGGCAAAGTGCGCGAGATTTTCGACCTCGGCGCGGCTCTGCTCCTCGTCGCCACCGACCGCATCTCGGCGTTCGATTGCATCCTGCCCAATCCCATCCCCGGGAAGGGCGCGGTGCTGAACCAGCTTTCCGCGTTCTGGTTCGAGAAACTCGATTTCCTCCCGAACCACGTTTTGGAGACGGACTTCGCAAACTTCCCGCCCGAGTTGCAGCCGTATCGCGAAGAACTCGCGGGCCGTTCCATGATCGTCAAAAAGGCCGCGCCGCTTCCGGTGGAATGCGTGGTGCGCGGTTATCTCGCGGGCGCGGCGTGGAAGGAATATAAGGCAAGCGGCGCGGTCTGCGGCCACGCGCTTCCGCGGGGCTTGCGGCAGGCGGAGCGGCTGCCGGAGACGCTCTTCACCCCGACGACAAAAGCGGCCCAAGGCCACGACATGAATCTCACCTGGGACGAATGCCGCCGCCTCCTGGGCGAGGAGACCGCGTCGGAAGTGCGGCGCCTTGGCATACAACTCTACGAACGCGGGCGCGAATACGCCGCTTCGCGCGGAATCATCGTCGCCGACACGAAATTCGAGTTCGGCCATATAAACGGCGTCCTCACCTTGATCGACGAGTGCCTCACCCCCGATTCCTCGCGCTTCTGGCCCGCCGCCGAGTATGCCGCCGGGACGAACCCGCGCAGCTTCGACAAGCAATTCGTGCGCGACTACCTGGAGAGCCTCGATTGGGACAAAACGCCGCCCGCGCCCGCCTTGCCGGAGGAAATCATCCGCACCACCAGCGCCAAATACCGCGAAGCCCTGGCCCTGCTCACCGGACATGCAGGCGGAGATTGACGAGTTCCTCCTGTTCCTGGCGACGGAACGGGGGCTTTCCGACAACTACCAGCTTTCGACGCGCCGTTCGCTCGAGCATTTCGCGGAATGGCTTTCCCGCGCGCGGCGGATAACCGATCCGCGGGAAATCTCCCTGCCGGTGATAAGCGATTACCTCGCCGGGCGAAAGAAAAGCGGCCTCGCGGCCTCGTCCATCAAGCTCATCGTCGTCGCCATCAAAATCTTTTCGCGGTTCCTGCTCGCGCGCGGGAAGATCGGCCGGGACGTGACGGAAATCCTGCCCCTGCCGCGCATCGAGCGTTACCTGCCGGAGACGCTGAACGAATCGCAAGTCGAGCAACTCCTCGCCGCCGCGCGCACCGATCTCCCCCTCGGTCCTCGCGACCGTGCGATGGCGGAACTTCTCTACGCCAGCGGGCTGCGCATTTCGGAACTGACCGACGCGCGCCTGGAAAACTTGAATCTCGACGAAGGCGTCATCCGCGTTACGGGCAAGGGAAACAAGACGCGCCTCGTTCCCGTGGGCCGCAAGGCGTGCGAAGCCATCGCGGTTTATCTCCAGCGCGAACGGCCCGCCCTGGTCGGCAAGCGCACCGGCAGCCACGTCTTCCTTTCGATCCGCGGCGGCAAGCTAACCACCGTGCGCGTCTGGCAGATCATCCGCAAGCTCGCCCGGCACGCCGGCATCGGGACGGGCGTCTATCCGCATCTGCTAAGACACTCCTTCGCCACACATCTGCTCTCCAACGGCGCGGACTTGCGCATCATCCAGGAAATGCTGGGCCACGCCGACATCTCCACCACGCAGATCTACACGCACGTCGACCAGAGCAGGCTGAAGGCGGTGCACCACAAGTTCCACCCGCGAGGTTAGAGCGTGTCAGGCACTTTTCGCCCGCGGCGCCGTTGTAGAGGCGGCTGTGCCAGCCGCCTGGAGCGGGGAGGCAACCAAGAGCGGGCAAAAACGCACGACCCGCTTTAGGAGAAAAAACGCTGCGCTTCTTCATAAGACTCGGGCGTGCCGATGTCAATGAATCCGCCGCCCCCCTGGAAGCCGTATAACCCGTTCCCGATGAGCGCGGGAAAGACGTCGCGCTCGATGGAAAAGGGCGTGCCTGCGGGCGGGTCTTCGAGCATCTTTCGCGAGAGGCAATAGACCCCCGCGTTGATCCAGCCGGGGGTTTGAAGACCGCCTTTTTCCTCGAAACGGAGCACCGTGCCATCGCCGCCGGTCTCCACCCGCCCGTAGCGGCTCGTGTCCGCCGCGCGCGTCAGGAGGATCGTGGCGCGCGCCGCGCGGGCGTGGTGGAAGGCGCGCAACGCCGAGAGGTCCGCCGCGCAATACGAGTCGCCGTTCATCGCGAGGAAGGGATCGCCCGGAGTCCGGCCCAGGGCGAGGCGGAGCGCGCCGCCCGTGCCGAGCGGCTCCGTCTCCCGCGAATAGGAGACGGGCATCCCGCGCCATTCCAGCCCGATCTCCGCCTCGACGCGCTCCGCCATGTAGCCGGTCGAAAGCGTCACGCCGCGAACGTCCGCCTGCGCCAGTTGGTCGAGCAGCCGGGTGAGGAATGGCCGCCCGGCGACGGCGGCGAGCACTTTGGGAAGGCCCGGCACGGCGCCGCGGAGGCGCGTTCCCAGGCCGCCCGCGAGGATGATGGCGTGCATCCCCCCATCCATAGCAGCTTTACTTTTCGGCGTCTGTTCTTTACAGAAGGCGCGGTGCCTCCGAAACCGCCAGCGCTTTCCGTGGTGCTCTCCTTTTTCAACGAAGCCGACGTCATCCCCGAACTGGTGTCCCGGTTGAGAAAGACGCTTGGCAAGCTGGAAGCGGACGGTGAACTGGCGGGGCACGAGTTGATCTTCGTCAACGACGCCTCCACGGACAATTCACGCGGACTGCTTGAAGGGCTGGCCGCCGGGCAAAACGACATCCGCGTGCTGAACATGTCGCGGAACTTCGGCGTCTCCACCTGCGCGATGGCGGGCATGGAATACTCGACCGGCGACGCGCTGGTTTACATGGACGCCGATTTGCAGGACCCGCCCGAGACGATCCCCGACATGCTGGCCGCTTACAAACGCGAAGCAGCCGATGTCGTCCACACGGTGCGGAGGTCGCGCGCGGGCGAAACGAAGGTCAAGCTCCTCATCACGCGCATCGGCTACGCCATTTTGAAATACATCTCGACCGTCACCCTCCAGGTCGAGGCCGGGGACTTCAAGCTCCTCTCGCGGCGCGCGGTCGATCATCTGATCCAGATCAGGGAGAAGCGCCCTTACATGCGGGGACTGATCTCGTGGATCGGCTTTAAGCAGACGACCATCCACTACAACCGCGAACCGCGTTTCGCGGGCGAGACGAAATTCCTCGTTCTCAGCCCCAAGGTCATCGCGAATTTCTTCTCCTCCGCCCTCATCGCGTTCTCGGACATCCCGTTGCAGCTTTCCTCCTGGCTGGGGGCGTGCGTTTCCCTGCTTTCGGCGGTCTATTCGGCGTGGTTGCTGGTGAAATGGGCCGCGGGCGCGCGGATCGCAAGCTGGGCGTTCCCGCTGGCGATTGTTTCCTTCCTCAGCGGCGTGCAGTTGTTCTGCATCGGGCTGCTGGGGCTTTACATCGCGGCCATCCACGTCGAGTCCAAGCGCCGGCCCAACTACATCGTGGAGAGCACCGCCGGCTTCGCCTACTCGCCCGCGCCCGGGTCGCCACGATGAATCCGAGGCCCCGGGTTTTCCTTTTTGTCTGCGCGCAGACGGCGGCTCTCCTCGTGTGCGCCATCGTCGCGCTGGGGCATCGGCAGTTTGGCGGCAATGACCAGGGCGTGCTGGTCGACGTCGCATACCGTTTATTTTGCGGACAACATCCTTACGTCGACTTCCCGATAACCCAGCCGATTCTCTTTTACCTGGGGGGGCTGTGGGCGCTCCAGTTCTTCGGGGTCACGTGGTCGGCTTTTATTTATATAGCCGCGCTCTTCAGCGCCGCGACGTTCGGCCTGCACATCCTGCTCCTGAGGAGGATCGGGATTCCGCGAAGCTGGGCGTATTCCATCGCCACGGTTGTCCAGGCGGGCGCCATGGTTACCGGCGCGTATTGGTGGTACAACCCGGTGAGCGACGTGGCCGTCCTCCTTCTCTGCACCGCGGCGGCGCTGGTTCTCACGAACCCCGGGAGCCTGACGAACTGGTTCCTCTATTGCGGCTGCCTGTCCGCCGCTTCCCTCGCCAAGCCGAATGTCGCGGGCCTCGTGATCCTCGCCTCCTCCGTCGCGATCTTTTGTTCGGGGCGCGCGCGATGGCGCGGCGTCCTATTCAGCCTCCTCGCGGCGTGCGCTTCGCTCGCGCTGCTCGGCTTCTACCGGCTGAATCCCGTTTCCGTCGTCCACGGGTATCTGTCGGCGGCGGGCCGCGGGGTTCCCGCCCTCGACCGGTTCGCGCAGGATCAACCCGTGCCGCTGGTTCAATGGAGCCTTTTCCTTGTGGTGATGACCCTCGCGCCGCTCGCGGCTCTCTGCGACCGCCGCTCCCTGCTTCGGCCCTTGGGCGAACTCGTGTCGTGCCGGGACGCCGCTCTTCTCGGCGGGGTTGTCGCGGGGGTCGTCGGGTGTTTTACAAACGGCGAACTCAAGGTGGTCGACCTCGCCATCACCCTGAACGCCGTCGCGCTTCTTTGCCTGTTGCATCCCAGGGAAGCCTCCCCGGCGCGTCCCCTTTTTCTTCAGAAGACAGCCATGACGGTTTTGGCTTTGACGGCGGCGTGGCTGGGCGTCACGCGGGCGCGCATAGAGGCCATCGGCCCGTTTTATGAGCGGACGACGCTCTATCCCATCGGCGCGCTCAACCCCTTCTTCGCGCAACTGGAATGCGGCCCGTATTTCACAACCCTTCTCGACCAGGTGACCGTGGCCATGGCGGAAGCCTCCAAAAATCTCGGCCGAAAGCCGAAAGTTTTCTTCGGCCCGCGGATGGGCTGGGGCTACGCGGCCTTCGGCCTGGAACCGCCGCCTGGTCTTCCTTATTCCTGGCTGGCGGGGGTCGATTACCCGGTCGAAGACTTGGGAACCTACGTGGACGCCTTCAAGCGAGCGCGGTTCGACTACTGTTTCTTCGTATTCAATCGCGGCCACGCGGATACGACTTACATGCCGATCCAGCTTCTGGAAGTCTTTCGGCGCGATTACACGCCCGTCGTCACCACGCGGCGCCTGGTGGTCATCAAGCGCAAGCCCGGCTAGCTAAATGCGCTGGAAGCGCCTGGCTCTTTTGGCGTTGCCTCCCGCTCCAGGCGGCTGGCACAGCCGCCTCTGCAACGCGCGGGCGAAAGGTGCATGACAAGCTTTAGGGGATTTGCCCGTTGTAGATATAGCGCGGGTGGATCGCGTCGTAGTAACGGGCGTAGAGGATCGCCGACACGGGCGGCTCGGTCATGGGAGCGGTTTTTTGGTCGGGATAGCCTTCCCGCAATTTATAGGGCGGGTCCTCCTCGGGCGGCGGATTTTTCACCACGAAGGAGAAGCCCGGTTCGTTGCGATGCTCCCCGATGAATCGCGCGATGAAGGAAAAATAATGGTCCGCGCGGGCGTATTGGGTCTCCACGCCGCGGGCTCGCGAAGAGGTCAGGGCGGCGTTCAGCACGATGAAGAGAACCAGCGCGCCGATGCTTGCGCCCCTGGCGACCGGGCTTAACCGCGTGAAATCGACGAGGCTGTAAACGATGATTATGAAAATCAGTTCGAAGAAATAAGGGTAGTAGCAGTTCCGGTCGATCTCGAGCATGGAACGCCCCGTCGCGAGGATGGCGGCGTAGGCGCCGAGTGTCACCACGCAGAAGAGGAGAAGCGGCAGCCGCTTTGCGATGTGCTTCCTCGAAATCCCCTCCCACAGGAAGACGAGCAGCAGGACAAGGATGCAGGCGTTTGCGATCTCGGTCGGCGCGTTCGTGTTCAAAGTGAACGTGCAGGCGAACCGCTTCATATAATTGGTGCTGATGAGAAGGAGCGAGGGGAGCAGCGATTTCCGCGTCCAATCGAAGAAGAGCCAGCCGCAATTCAACGGCAGTTCCGCCAGGTTGGACAACGTGAAGGGCGCCCGGTAATCGGCGCGGGAGACGAAGGCGAATCGCGAAGCGTAATGGCGATGAACGAGATAAACCGCGCCGAACAGGATGGCCGGCAGCAGCGCCGCAAGCCGGAGCGGGATACCGGTCTCCCGCCGGCGATGGAATACATAGGCCGCCAGCAAGAGGGACACGGGAACCATGCATTCATAGAAGAAGCAGGAGAGCGTGGCGGCGCACACGCATAAAACCAGGCTGCCGCGCTCGGCGGCCCATAGTGCGGCCAGCATGCAGGCGAATCCCAGCATGTAACCCCCGAGGTGATTCCACATCACCAGTTCGCAGCCCGCGGTCATCACCGAAAACAGGATGGCGAAAAGCCCGGCGAATATCCCTTCCTGGAGCTGGGAAAGCAGCTTGTACAGCCAAAATACGACGGCGAGATGGATGAGGAAATTCGCGATGTTCCAAAGCAAGTAATTGTAGCCGAAGAGCGAGTTCGCGACCGCCATCCAGACGAAAAGCAAGGGCCGGAACAATGTTTCGTCTCCCTTCCAGTAACGGCGGGAAACGCCGTAGTCGGCAAGGCGCAGGCCCGCCGCGAGGCTGGTGTCGCCCTTAAGCTCGGCCAGATAGCTGACCTGATCCGCGGCGAACACCCTGTGAAAGGAGGGGTGATAAACCAGCAGGTTTATCAACGCCGCGGCGAGGAACCATTTCACTAGACGTTTTTATACGGGGACCGGCCCGCCATGCGGTACGCCTTGAGCAATTCCACGATGCCTTCTTCCACGGTGCGCTTCGCCTCGAAGCCCGCTTTGCGCAGCCGGTCGTTGGAGACGATGTAGTTGCGCTTGTCCGGGTCGCTGCCGACTTCCGCGAAGTGGATGAAGAAGCCCGGCACGCGCTCCTTCACCTTGAAGGCGAGCTCGGCCTTCGAGAGGTTTGCGTTGTCCAGCCCGGCGTTGTACGGGCGACCGGCCATGGCGCCGGCGTTGCGGATCGCGTGGATGAATGCGTCCGCCACGTCGCGGATGTGGATGTAGTTGCGTTTGAAATCCTTCTCGAAGATGACGATATAGCCATCGGCGACCGCCGCGTAGACGAAGTGGTTCACCAGCAAATCCAGCCGCATCCGCGGCGACGCCCCGAAGACCGTCGCGAGCCGCAGGGTGATGACGTTCGGCCTTTGCAACAGCTCGAGCTCGGCCTGGACCTTCGTGCGGCCATAGACGGAGATCGGCTCCAGCGGCGTTTCCTCCGTGCAGAAGCTTTCTCCCGATTGCGTGCCGTACCCGCTGTTCGTATTCGGATAAATGACGAGTTGCCGGCTGCTCCGCGCGCGGTCGATCAGCCGCACGGCTTCCAGGTTCACGCTCTCCGCCATCCACGGGTCGCGGTCGCAAGCCCCCGCGCCGACGATTGCCGCCAGCGGGATGATGACGTCGGCGTCCTTCACCAACGACTTTACGAGCCGCTCGTCCCGCGCGTCGCCGCGGTGGAATTCGAAGTCCGGGTTGGCGCAGAAATGGAAGAGCGAGTTCTGGTTGTAGAGGAGGTTGTCGAGCGCCGTGACGCGGAACCCCCCGGCCAGCAAGTGTTCGCAAAGAACGGATCCCAGATACCCGGCGGCGCCGGTGACTAAAACGCGGTTTGTCATTGCCCTGACAGAAAATCCTTTATGGCGGCGATGTCAAAACCTAGTTTCTTCGGGTTCTCAATGAATTTCGCCTCCGCCGACCCCGCCCGCGCCATGATGTTCTTTTATATGGGAGCGGGTTTCCTCGGCCTTGCTGCGGGCGTATTCCTCGCGAGAACGGGCTGGGCGTTGCCGGAAGGGCACGTCCTCGTCGGCAGGCCGGCGCTTAAGCTGGGACTCGTGCTCGCGGCCGCGGCGGGCATCGGCTTTCTCGTCCACCATCTCGGGATGCGCCAGTTCGGCGGCTTCGACCAGAGCGTGGTCGCGGATATCGGGTGGCGCATGGCCTCCGGCCAGCGGCCTTACGCGGATTTCGTCTGCACGACGCCGCCGGGGTTTTATCTCGGCGCGGCGTATGCCCACAAGCTCTTTGGCGCTTCGTGGGAGGCGCTCATCCTTTTCTTCGCCGGCTACGCCGTCCTGACCTTCCTCTGGTCTTATTTTCTCCTGCGGCGGATTTTTGAGAACTATCTCCATGCGCTCCTGCTCGCGGTCTTCGTGCAGGCGGCTTCCTCCGTGCTGGTTTCGTTCTGGTGGTACAATCCCATCACTTCGGCGGCGGCGGCCGTTTATTTTCTATCCGCCGTCGTGCTGCTTCGCCATCCGGACCAGCGCTCCTCCTGGGTCTCCTACTTTTTCGCGCTTGTGCTGGCCGCTTCGATGAAGCCGAACGTGTGCGGCGTCCTCATCCTGGGCGTCTCGGCGGTTCTTTTCAGCGTGCGCGCGCTGCGGTGGAAAATCGCGGGCGTCTCGGCCCTGGCCCTCGCGGGGTTCGTGGTCTGGCTGGCGGCGAACCACGTGTCGCTGCCGGATGTCCTTGCGAGTTACCAAAGCATCGGGGAGCGCGGCTTGAGCAGGCGGCATCTTGATCTGCATCCCGAATTGGAACCGACCCCGAACGACAGGCTTACGGCGCGAAACAGGCGCGCGGAAAAGCTCTTCGGCATGGCGGCGCTCGCGCTGAGCGTCGCGCCCCTGCTCTTCATCGCGGGCTGGCGCCCGGCGGAGAGCCGCCGCCTGCGGCTGCTGGCGCTGGTCGCGATCGCCGCGGGTTGCGAGGGCCTCTTTACAAACGGCGAGGCGAAGCTGACGGACCTGTCGCTCGTCCTGCTCGGCTGCGCCGTGTACGTCTCGCCAAACCCGTTGCCGTGGGGGCGGTATGTCACTGTTCTAGCGACCTTCCTGCTCTTCATGGGGGTGGCGCAGGGAATGACGCGCTATCGCATCCTCGCCATCGGTTACGGGGATTTCTTCGAGTACCAACTGGAGGAAGGGACGGTTCAGAACGCTTATTTCAACAACCTTCACGCGGGACGGCGTTTTCATGTCGCCCTGGCTGAAATAGGGGAGGTTCTGAAACGGCATCCGGGGGCGCGCGTTTTCTTCGGCCCGCGCATGCAATGGGGTTACGCCGCCTTCAGGCTGCCGGAGCCGCGGAGCCTGCCGGCATGGTGGCACCCTGGCGTCTCCTTCGGCAAAAAGGATGAGGCCGCTTTGGAAGATCGCTGGGCGGCCTCGAGGTTTGATATTCTGGTATTCCTGGGCGGCGACAGAACCTACTTTTCCCCACGCTATCTTGATATGATCGAGGATAACTACATACCGGCCGAAGAATATTCCACGTTGGAAGTCCTGCGGCCCAAAGGATCGTGAGACTTGCCGATTATGTCGCGGGGACGCTGGTGAAGCATGGGGTTCGTCACGTGTTTCTCGTCACCGGGGGCGGGGCGATGCACTTGAATGACGCCATCGGACGCTGCGAGGGCCTGGAGTACGTCTGCTGCCATCATGAGCAGGCTTGCGCCATGGCCGCGGAAGGTTATGCGCGCGTGACCGGACGGGCGGGCGTGGTGAACGTGACCGCCGGGCCGGGCGGGGTGAATGCGCTCAATGGCGTTTTTGGCGCGTTCACCGATTCCATACCGATGCTGGTCGTCTCCGGCCAGGTCAAGCGCGAGACATTGCTGGAAACCCACGGCCTCACGGGCAGGCTGCGCCAGTTGGGCGACCAGGAGATCGATATCGTGGCGATGGTCGGGAACATCACCAAATACGCGGTGACCGTCACCGAGCCGGAATCGATCCGCTATCATCTGGAAAAAGCGCTGCACCTCGCGGCGGCTGGCAGGCCGGGCCCGTGCTGGATCGACATCCCCGTGGATGTGCAAGGCGCGAAGATCGACCCGGAAACCCTCCGCGCGTTCGAACCGGACGAAGTCGCGCCGCCGTCTCTCGCGGGCGTATGCCGCGACATCCTGGAAAGATTCTCGCGCGCGAAACGCCCCGTCATCCTGGCGGGCACGGGCGTGCGCCTGGCGGGCGCGGTCGATGTATTTCAACGGGTGATGGAAAAACTCCAGGCGCCCGTCACGACGGCCTGGACGCACGACATCATCGCTTCCGACAATCCGCTCTTCTGCGGACGGCCCGGGAGCATCGGAGACCGCCCCGGCAATTTTGCGGTGCAAAACAGCGACCTGTTGCTCGTGCTCGGGTCGCGGCTCAACATAAGGCAGGTGAGCTACAACTGGGAGTTCTTCGCGCGGGCGGCTTACAAGATCCAGGTCGATATCGACCCCGCCGAGATGGAGAAGCCGATGGTGAGGATTGACTTGGCGGTATGCGCGGACGTCCGGCTTTTTCTTGAGGAGATGGAGCGGGCGGATTACGACCCGCCGCCGGAGCAAAAAGCGTGGCTGGAATGGTGCCGCGCGCGCAAACGGCGCTACCCGGTGTTCCAGGAAAGACAGACATCCAGGGGTTCAGAGATCAATCCGTACCATTTCGCGCGGGCGCTTTTCCAGGAACTCGCGGCGGATGACGTCGTCGTCTGCGGCGATGCGACGGCTTGCATCGCGACGTTTCAATCCGCGGACATCCAGCTCGGGCAGCGGCTTTTTTCCAATTCGGGCGCGGCGTCCATGGGGTATGATCTTCCGGCGGCGATCGGCGCGGCGGTCGCGCGCGGCGGCAGGCGTGTCATCTGCCTGGCGGGCGACGGCAGCCTGCAAATGAACATCCAGGAGTTGCAGACGGTGGCGCTCCATCGCTGGCCCATCAAGCTGTTCGTCCTCAACAACGGCGGCTATCTTTCGATCCGGCAGACGCAGACGAACTTCTTCGGGTTGCAGGTCGGCGCCACGCCGGAAAGCGGCGTCTCGTTCCCCGACCATGTGAAGGTCGCGGAGGCGTACGGCCTTCACGGCACGAGGCTCGAGAGCGCGGATTTTGTCCCCGCCTTGCGGCGCGTGCTGGCCTCGCCGGGCCCCGAGCTGTGCGAGGTGATGCTGGACCGCAACCAGTCCTTCGAGCCGAAGCTGACCTCCCGCCGCCTGCCGGACGGGAAAATGGTTTCCTCGCCGCTCGAGGACATGGCCCCTTTCCTGAGCCGTGAGGAACTGGCGGAAAATATGTTGATACCGCCGCCATGACGCAGGACGGGAAGACGGCGATCTACGGCGCGGGCAACTGCGGACGCGACGTCCTGCGCGTGTTGCGCTCCGCCGGCTGCGAGGTGATCGCTTTCGTGGACAACAATGCGCCCCGGATCGGCTCCGTCGAGGGCGTGCCGTGCGTCCTTCCCGAAGAGGCGCGGACGCTGGCCGCGGACGGCGCCGCCATCGTCATCGCGGTGTACAATTGCCGGGCGGACGCGGGCGCGATCCAGCTTTTGCTGCAAGAGATCGGGTTCCGAAACATCCTTTCCTACTTCGCGCTGTTTGAAAAATTCCCCGCCGCCTTGAGGAACACGTTCTGGCTGGCGCCGCGCGCTTTCTGGGAAGGCCATCGCGCGGAGATCCTCCGCGGCCTGGAGTTGTGGGCGGATGACACAAGCCGGCAAATATACCTCGACCTTGTCCAGATGCGGACGACGGGCGACTTGCAACTGTTGAGAAATCCCGATTTCGAGCGCCAGTATTTTCCGGAGGACATCCCTCCCTTGCGCAACCCCGTGCGCTTCATCGACGGCGGCGCCTTCACCGGCGACACGCTTGCGGCCATGCGGCGGTTCGACCTGGAGGCGGTCGCCGCGTTTGAACCCGACCCCGGCAATTTCCGGTCCCTGCGCCGTTCGATCGGCGGGTTGAAAAACGTAACGCTGTTTCCATGCGGGCTCGACGCCGAGACGGCCATGCGCCGCTTCGATTCGGGCCGGGAGGCTTCCAGCGTTCTTTCAACGGAAGGCGAATCCACGATCCAGACGGTCGCGCTGGACGATGTCCTCCCGGGATTCGCGCCGACCTTTATAAAGCTCGACATCGAGGGCGCGGAGATCGGCGCTCTCTGGGGCGCGGAGAAGATGATCCGGGCGCACGGCCCCCGGCTGGCGGTTTGCGCCTATCATTTGCCGGGGCATCTTTGGGAAGTCCCCCTTTTGATGAGACAACTCCTGCCGGATCACAGGCTTTTTCTGCGCAGCCACGGGTATTGCGGATTCGACACGGTCGCTTACGCCGTCGAACCATGAAGGCCGTCGTTTTCGATCTGGACGGAACGCTGGTCGATTCGCTGCCGGGGATCGAGGCGTCCGTCCGCTTCGCCCTTTCGCGCGCGTTGCCCGGAACGGCCATGCCGGACCTGCGCTCCGCGGTCGGGCCGCCCATCGCGACGATGTTCGCGCGGCTCTGGCCCGAGCTCGATCCGGACGGGTTGGCCCGCCTGCTGGCGGAGTTCCGCTCCCACTATGACGCCGGGGGATGCCTGCTTTCCGAGCCTTACCCCGGGGTGCGCGAGACGCTCCCGGCCTTGGGCGGAAGCCTTTTCGTCCTCACAAACAAGCCGGTCAACCCGAGCCGGCGAATCTTGAAGCACCTCGGCCTCCTCGACTTCTTCACCGATGTCATGGCTCCCGACGCCATAACCCCACCCTATGCCTCGAAGCCCGACGGCGCGCGTCTTTTGCAGGAGAGATTCGGGCTTCTTCCCGCCGAAACCGCGCTCGTGGGCGACGGCCCGGATGACGCCAGGGCCGCCGAAGCGTGCGGCTTCAGGTTTATCGCGGCGTCCTACGGTTATGGCCAAGTGGCGGAGGCAACGCCGTTAAATCAGTTTTCCGATATCGAACGTTTTCTGCTTTAATCAGGGCCAACCCTCATGATCAACCGCGATTTTTTTGAAGAACTCTTCGTCCTGGAACTGGCCAACAACCATTTGGGCAAGCTCGAGCGCGGCCTGAAGATCGTCTCCGACTTCGCCAAGATCGCCCGTTTCAACAACGTGCGCGCCACCATCAAACTGCAATTCCGCGACGTGGAAAACTTCATCCACCAGGATTGGCGCGAACGGGCGGACATCCGCTACATCAAGAAAACGCTGGATACGCGGCTGTCGAAGAAAGACCTCGCCGCCCTGGTGAAAGCCATTCGCGAGGGCGGGTGCATCCCGAGCGCCACCCCGTTTGACGAACGTTCGGTGGACCTGTGCGAGGAATTGGAAATCCCGCTCGTCAAGCTCGCCAGTTCGGACATCAACGACTGGTTCCTCATTGAACGCATCGCGAAAACCAAGAAACCGGTCATCGCTTCCTCGGGAGGTTCGTCGGTGAAGGACACGGACGACCTGGTGACGTTTTTCGCGAATCGCGACATCCCTCTCGCGCTGAACCATTGCGTCTCCCTGTACCCAACCGAGGACCGGGAACTGGAAATGAATCAGATCGACTACCTCAAACAGCGTTACCCGAACAACACCATCGGGTTTTCTACCCACGAGTACCACGACTGGGAAACCAGCATGACCATCGCCTACGCGAAGGGAGCGCGCACCTTCGAGCGGCACGTGGACATCGAGATGGACGGCGCGACGGTCTCGCCGTATTGCTCGCTGCCGCACCAGGTCGACCTCTGGTTCAAGGCGTTCAAGAAGGCGAAGCGGATGTGCGGCGGCCCCGGCACGATGAAGCGGGTCTGCCCGGAAAAGGAGATCAAATACCTCGATGCCCTCACCCGCGGCGTGTATGCAAGAGTTGACATGGAAAAAGGCCACCCCCTCAGCGACGGCGACGTCTATCTCGCCATCCCGCTGCAAAAGGGGCAGGTCTCCTGCCGCGAATTGATGCGCGGGCAGGCGCTCCTGACGGACGTGAAAAAAGACGCGCCGATCAAGATCGAGGAACTGGACAGCCCCTACGCCTACGACGAGGAGTTGAGGGAGAGCATCTACCAGCGGGGGCTGTAGGGATGCCGAAGCGCGTCAGCGTCGTCACCCCCTGCTTCAACGAGGAGGGGAACGTCGAGGAACTGCACTCCCAAATCAAGGACGTCTTCGCGGCGCTGCCGCAATACGACTACGAGCATATCTATATAGACAACGCCTCGCGCGACGGCACCCTGCCGATCCTGCGCCGCCTGGCCGCCGCCGACCCGCGCGTCAAGGTCATCGTCAACATCCGCAACTTCGGCCATATCCGCTCGCCGTATCACGGCCTCCTGGCGGCGCGCGGGGAAGCGGTCATCGTCATGGCGTCGGACTTGCAGGACCCGCCCTCGCTCATCCCGCAGTTCCTTCAAAAATGGGAGGGCGGCTTCAAGATCGTCCTTGGCCAGAAAAACGAAAGCGACGAAGCCTCCGTCTTTTTCCTTATCCGGCGGCTGTATTACAAACTCGCGGCTCGCATCGCCGACGTGGAGTTGATCCAGAACGTCACCGGCGCGGGCCTTTACGACAAGGAGGTCATCCAGGCCTTCCGCGACCTGAAGGAGTCCTACCCGTACGTGCGCGGCCTCATCTCGGAACTGGGTTATCCCGTCGCGCTCGTCCCGTTCCGCCAACCCGCGCGCAAGCGGGGCATCACGAAGAACAACTTCTTCACCCTGTACGACATCGCCATGCTCGGCATCACTTCGCACTCGAAAGTCCCGTTGCGCCTGGCGACCATGAGCGGCTTCGCCATGTCGGTCATCAGCTTCCTCATCGCCATCGGCTATCTCATCGCGAAGCTTCTGTTCTGGTATCACTTCACGGTCGGCGTCGCGCCGGTCATCATCGGCCTCTTCTTTTTCGGGTCCGTGCAATTGTTTTTCACCGGCATCCTCGGCGAATACATCGGCTGGATCCACACCCGGCTGCAGAACCGTCCGCTGGTGGTGGAACGCGAGCGGATCAATTTCTAAAATTTGCGGAGATTTCTTTTGACACCCCCGGCCCAGGAAGTAACTTTGCGGTTCGCTTTAGGTTAATTTGGCAAACAGACCCTGATCGTTCCGGATCATAAAACCATCCGAATCGGTTCGGGGTTTTTCGCCCTATTGACAGAGAACGACGGTGAACTGGCGGTATGCGCCCATGTAGCTCAGTTGGTAGAGCACGTCCTTGGTAAGGACGAGGTCACCGGTTCAATCCCGGTCATGGGCTCCATGCGCGGAATTGGGCGGCGGGAGTTGACTGAAAATTTAGATTACAAACCTGTAAACACGCACCTGTAAAACACGCACACGACACGCACACGTTAGGAGACCCTCAATGGCCAAGGATAAATTCGAGAGAAACAAACCGCACGTCAACGTCGGCACCATCGGCCACGTTGACCACGGCAAAACCACGCTCACTTCGGCGATCACCACCATCCTCGCGAAGAAAGGCTTTGCGGAAGCCAAGGCTTACGACCAGATCGACGCCGCTCCCGAGGAAAAGGAGCGCGGCATCACCATTTCCACCGCCCACGTGGAATACCAGAGCGACAAGCGCCACTACGCCCACGTCGATTGTCCCGGCCACGCGGATTATGTGAAGAACATGATCACCGGCGCCGCGCAGATGGATGGAGCGATCCTCGTCGTCAGCGCCGCGGACGGGCCCATGCCCCAGACCCGCGAGCACATCCTCCTGGCCCGCCAGGTCGGCGTCCCCTCCATCGTCGTTTTCCTGAACAAGGTCGACATGGTGGATGACCCCGAGCTTCTCGACCTCGTCGAGATGGAGGTGCGCGATCTCCTGACCCAGTACGATTTCCCCGGCGACAAGATCCCGATCGTCAAGGGGAGCGCCCTCAAGGCCCTCGAAGGCGACGCGGAGGCCGAAAAGCAGATTTACGCCCTGATCGACGCGGTGGATGAATACATCCCCGTGCCGGAACGGCCCATCGACCAGCCCTTCCTGATGCCGGTCGAGGACGTGTTCAACATTGAAGGCCGCGGCACCGTGGCCACCGGGCGCGTCGAGCGCGGCATCCTCAAGAAGATGGAGGAAGTCGAGATCGTCGGCATCACCCCGACCGCGAAGACCGTCTGCACGGACATCGAGATGTTCCGCAAGCTCCTCGACGAGGCGCGCGCCGGCGACAACGTCGGCCTGCTCCTGCGCGGCGTTAAGAAAGAAGACGTCCAGCGCGGGCAAGTCGTCGCGAAGCCCGGCTCCATCAAGCCGCACAAGAAGTTCAAGGCCGAGGTTTACGTCCTGAGCAAGGAGGAAGGCGGGCGTCACACCCCGTTCTTCACGAACTACCGTCCGCAATTCTATTTCCGGACGACCGATGTTACCGGCACCGTCAAGCTGCCCGATGGGGTCGAGATGGTCATGCCCGGCGACAACGTCTCCATCGAAGTCGAGTTGCTCGGACCCATCGCGATGGAAAAGACGATCCGGTTCGCCATCCGCGAGGGCGGCAAGACCGTGGGCGCGGGCCGGGTCAGCGATATTCTGGATTAGCAAAACTATATAGTCTTAGGCCAGTAGCTCAATTGGTAGAGTAGCGGTCTCCAAAACCGTCGGTTGGGGGTTCGAGTCCCTCCTGGCCTGTTGACCGATTTTTTAACAAGTGGTCGAGAAAACAAAAACGTTCGTGAGCGAAGTCTGGGTCGAGCTCCAGAAGGCAAGCTGGCCTTGGGAGCCGAAGGAAAAGGGCTTCAAGAAATACAAGGAACTGGTCGATTCGACCGTGATCGTTGTCATCGCGATGCTTTTGTTGAGCGGCTACATCGCTTTCTGGGACTTCATCCTGCTGAACGTCGTAACCGGCCTCGTCCGCTAACCATGAACGTTCCCGATAAAAACCAGTGGTTTGTCGTCCATGTCCTCGCCGGGCAGGAGCAGAAGGTGCACGATAACCTGGTCAAGCGGATCAAGACGGAGGAGATGTCCGACCTGGTTTACGAGGTGCTCATCCCCACCGAGCGCGTGTCGGAGATCAAGCGCGGCAAGAAGACCGAGACCACCCGCAAATTTTTCCCCGGCTACCTCATCGCCAACATGTATCTGTTGGACGAGAACAAGCAACTCGTCGATCGCACCTGGTATTTCATCCGCGAGACCAACGGCGTCATCGGGTTCGCCGGGACGAAAGATCGCCCCATCCCCATGCGTGATTCCGAAGTCCAGAGCATGCTCGCCCAGATGCGCGAGCGCGAGGACAAGGTGAAGCCGAAGGTCAGCTTCGAGGTCGGCGATAACGTAAAGGTCGCGGACGGCCCGTTCCAGAACCAGAGCGGCGTCGTCGAGGAGATCGATCCCGAGCGCGGCAGGCTCCGCGTCTCCGTCAGCATTTTTGGCCGTTCGACGCCCGTCGAGCTCGAGTACTGGCAGGTTGAACGCGGTTAAAAGAATCCATCCCTATGGCTAAAGAAGTCGTCGCACAGATCAAACTCCAGATACCCGCGGGCGCCGCGAACCCCGCGCCGCCGGTCGGCCCCGCCCTGGGCCAGCAAGGCGTGAACATCATGATGTTCTGCAAGGAGTTCAACGCCAAGACCCAGAAACAGGCCGGCGACATCCTCCCGGTCGTCATCACGGTTTATAAGGACAAATCCTTCACCTTCATCACCAAATCGCCGCCCGCCGCCGTTCTCCTGAAGAAAGCGGCGAACATCGCCTCCGGCTCGAAAGAGCCGAACAAGCAGAAGGTCGCCAAGCTGAACAAGAAACAGGTGATGGACATCGTCAAGATCAAGATGAACGACCTTAACGCCCGTTCGGAGGAAGCCGCCTTCCGGACCATCTGCGGCACGGCCCGGCAAATGGGGATCGAGATCGAAGCATAGACAAAACCGCGGGAGAGCCGCCCGGCTCGCTTGCACCGCAACCACGCCATGCAAAAAAATCGCAGCAAACGTTACCGCGCCGCCGCCGAAAAGGTGGACTCCGCGAAACTTTATCCCTTGAACGAAGCGGTCAGCCTCCTGAAGACGCTGCCCCCCGCGAAGTTTGACCAGACCGTCACCCTTTCGTTCCGCCTCGGGGTCGACCCGAAGCAATCCGACCAGATGGTGCGCGGCACCTGCCCCTTGCCGAACGGCAGCGGCAAGACCGTCCGCGTCCTCGTCTTCGCGCAGGGCCAGGCGGCGACAGCCGCGCGCGAGGCGGGCGCGGAGTTCGTCGGCTTCGAGGACATGATCAAGAAATGCCAGGAAGGCTTCCAGGATTTCGACGTCGCCGTCGCCACGCCGTCCGCCATGGCGGAAGTCCGCAAACTGGGCCGCGTGCTCGGCCCGCGCGGCCTCATGCCGAACCCGAAGACGGGCACCGTCACCGACGACACGGCCAAGGCCGTCAAAGAAGTGAAGGCGGGCCGGGTGGAATTCAAGCTCGACAAGAACGGCAACGTCGCCGTCGGCCTGGGCAAGGTCTCCTTCACCGAACAGGCGCTCGCGGAGAACGGCGCGGCGGTCATCGACGCCGTCGTCAAGGCGCGCCCGCCCTCGGCCAAGGGGACGTTCGTCGAGAGCCTGACACTTGCCGCGACGATGCTCCCGGGCATCCGCATCGACCACAGTTCCTTCGTGAAAGGCTAATCCCCATGAGAGAGGAAAAAAAAGACATCGTGGCCGACTTGCAGGCGAAGCTGAACAGCTCCCCGTTCCTGCTCATCACCGAATACACGGGCTTGAACGTCTCGCAATTCGCCGACCTCCGCGGACGCCTCGGCGGCGCGGGCGCGGAATGCCGCGTGGTGAAAAACACCTTCCTGCGCAAGGCGGCGAAGGGCGCCGGCCTGCCCGAGCTCGCGGAGTTGAAAGGCCAGACGGCCATCATCACGGGGCGGAACGACGTGGCCGCCGCCGCGAAGGTGTTGAAGACCTTCGCCGCCGAGTTCCAGAAACCGGTCGTCAAATCCGGCGTCCTGGACAAGGCGCTGCTTTCCGGCGACGACATCAGGAAAATCGCCGATCTCCCTTCCCGGGAGATTCTACTGGCTCAACTTTTGGGCGTTTTGCAATCCCCGGCCGCGAAGCTGGTGCGGTTGCTGAACGAACCGGCCTCCGCTTTGGCCCGGGTTCTCAAAGCAAAAGCGGACAACAACAAAACCGAGGGAGGCGCGGCGGAATAAGCCGGTCCTCTTACATCCAAGCACTATGGCAGACACAAGCACACTGGTTGAACAACTGAGCGGCCTGACCGTTCTCGAGGTCGCCGACCTCGTCAAGAAGCTGGAAGAGAAGTGGGGCGTCAGCGCCGCCGCGCCCGTCGCGGCAGCGGGTCCCGCGGCCGGCGGAGCGGCCGCCGCGGCGGCTCCCGTCGAGGAGAAGACCGCTTTCGACGTGATCCTGAAGGAAGTCGGCGGCAACAAGATCGCCGTCATCAAGGAAGTGCGCGCGGCGGTTGCCGGCCTCGGCCTTGCGGACGCGAAGGCCCTGGTGGAAGGCGCGCCGAAACCGATCAAGGAAGGCGTGCCGAAAGCCGAAGCGGAAGAGATCAAGAAGAAGGTCGAAGCCGCGGGCGCGAAAGTCGAAATCAAGTAATTTCGACCACCCGCACATACTGCGAGGCGAGGGCTGGCAAAAAAACTGCTTGCCCCGCGCCGCGCTATGCCTTAGTGTCTACCTCCCCGTTTTTTCAGCGAGGTCCTTTTTTCTCCGCCGGAAATCAGGCCCATTATCCATTTATAGGCGGTTTTTGAGCAGAGAGCCATAGGTAAAACACCATGTCGGAACGCATCTATTTTGGCAAACTCAAAGAGGTCAGCGAGCCGCCGAACCTCATCGAAGTCCAGCTCAACTCGTATTTCGAGTTCCTCCAGCAGGACGTGCCCCTTTCCAAGCGGAAAGACACCGGCCTGCAGGCGGTTTTCCGGGAGATTTTCCCCATCGAGAGCTACGACGAGAAAGTCGTCCTGGACTTCGTCAGCTACGAGATCGGCGAGCCGAAGCTCAGCGCGCTCGAAGCGCAGCGCGAGGGCCAGACCTTCAGCGCGCCGCTCCACGTCACCTTCCAGCTCCGCGAGGAGAAAGGGACGAAGGAGGAGAAGGTGTACATGGGCGAAATCCCGCTCATGACGCCGCAAGGCACCTTCGTCATCAACGGCGCGGAGCGCGTCGTCGTCAGCCAGCTTCACCGCTCGCCGGGCATCTGCTTCGAGTCGTCCATTCATTTGAACGGCAAGGTCCTCTATAGCTTCAGGATCATCCCCGACCGCGGTTCGTGGCTCGAAGTGCAGTTCGACACGAACGACCTCCTCTACGTCTATCTCGACCGCCGGAAACGCCGCCGGAAGTTCCTGGCCACCACGTTCCTGCGCGCGCTCGGTTACGGCGGCGACGAGGACATCATCAAGCTTTTCTACACCATCGAAGACCTTGCCTTGAGCGACCACCTGGAGGAAGAGCAGATCGGCACGAAGGTGCTCATCGCCGACGTGCGCGACGGGGAGATCACGGTCGCCCGCGCCTTCGAGCCGCTGACGAAAGCGACCATCCGCCAGATTTTGAACCTGGGCATCGGCTCCGTGAAGGTCGTCGACACCAAGCAGGACGACACCATCATCAAGTCGCTGAAAAAAGACCCCGCCCACGACGAGGACGAGGCCTTGAAGGACATCTACCGCCGCCTGCGACCCGGCGATCCGCCGACCGTGGCGAACGCGAAAGGCCTGTTGAAGCGTCTCTTCTTCGATCCGAAGAAATACGATCTCGGGCGCGTCGGCCGCTACAAGATCAACCAGAAGCTCAACATCGAGGTCGATCTCGGCGAGCGGATCATGACGAAGGAAGACTTCATCGCCGCGATGAAGTATCTGAACGGCCTTGGCCGCGGCGAAGGCACGTTGGACGACATCGACCACCTTGGCAGCCGCCGCGTCCGCACCGTGGGCGAACTCCTCGCCAACCAATGCCGGGTCGGCCTCGCGCGCACGGAGCGCCTCGTCAAGGAGCGCATGACCCTGTTCGACATCAACATCGAGGGGATGACCCCGCAGAAGCTCATCAACCCGAAAGCGCTCAGCGCCGTGGTGCGCGACTTCTTTGGCCGGTCGCAGTTGAGCCAGTTCATGGACCAGACCAACCCGCTCGCGGAGCTTACCCACAAGCGCCGCCTCTCGGCCCTCGGGCCAGGGGGCTTGAGCCGCGACCGCGCGGGATTTGAAGTCCGCGACGTGCACCCCTCCCACTACGGGCGCATCTGCCCCATCGAGACGCCGGAAGGGCCGAACATCGGCCTCATCAGTTCGATGAGCACCTTCGCGCGGATCAACGAGTTCGGCTTCATCGAGACGCCGTACCGCCGGGTGGAAAACGGCCAGGTCAAACCCGCCATCGACTTCCTCACGGGCGACCGGGAGGAGAGCTACCTTGTCGCGCAGGCCAACGCGCCCATCGACGAGAAGGGCCGGTTCACGGGGGAAAAGGTTTCCGTCCGGTATCGAGGCGACTTTCTGGAAGTCGAGCCGTCGAAGGTCCATTACATGGACATCTCGCCCAAGCAGCTTGTTTCCGTCGCGGCGGGCCTCATCCCGTTCCTCGAACACGACGACGCAAACCGCGCGCTCATGGGTTCGAACATGCAACGCCAGGGCGTGCCGCTCATCGTATCGGAATCGCCGCTCGTCGGCACCGGCATGGAAGGCAAGGTCGCCCGGGATTCGCGCGCCGTCGTCGTGTCGGAATCGCACGGCAAAATCGCGTCCGTCACCGCGGACCAGATCGTCGTCACCAAGGACGGCCACCTGCCCGAAGGCCGCAAGAAACTCAAGACCGACCCGGAAGCGAACGTCCACGTCTATGAACTGCGGAAGTTCATGCGCTCGAACGCCGGCACCTGCGTCAACCAGAAGCCCATCGCCAAAAAAGGCCAGGCCGTGAAGGTCGGCGACGTCATCGCCGACGGCCCGAACACCGAGGCCGGCGAACTGGCGCTCGGGCGCAACGTCCTTGTCGCCTTCATGCCGTGGAACGGCTACAACTTCGAGGACGCCATCATGATCTCCGAGAAGGTGGTCAAGGAGGACATCTACACCTCGATCCACATCGACGAGTTCGAGATCGGCGCGCGCGACACCAAGCTCGGCCCCGAGGAAATCACGCGGGACATCCCGAACGTCAGCGAGGAAGCCTTGCGCGACCTCGGCCCGGACGGCGTCATCCGCATCGGCGCGGAAGTGAAGCCCGGGGACATCCTCGTCGGCAAGATCACTCCAAAGAGCGAGACGGAACTCGCGCCGGAGGAACGCCTCCTGCGCGCCATCTTCGGCGAAAAGGCCGCGGACGTTAAGGACACCTCGCTCACGGTTCCCTCGGGCACCTACGGCATCGTCATGGACGTGAAAGTCTCCTCGCGGAAGGAAATCTCCCGCCAAAAGCTGACTCCCAACGAGACCAAGCGCCAGGTCAAGCAGATCTCCGACGAGTACAACCGGAAGAAGGAAGAACTGCACGAGCAACTCACCGAGGCGCTCTCGAACATCCTGCTCGGCGAGAAAATCCCGCTCGACGTGGTGAACGCCGAGACCGGGGAGATCATCATCCCGGCGAACCGGAAGATCACCAAGACCCTGCTGCGCAAGCTGGCGGGCGTCTATGACCACGTCGACATCGACCCGAGCCCGATCCGCAACAAAATCCGCGAGATCATCAGCCAGTTCGAGCACAAGTTCGCGGAACTCGACCTCGAGCACGAGCGCTCCCTGGACCGCGTCGAGAGCGGGGACGACATCGACCCCGGCATCATCAAGCAGGTCAAGGTCTTCATCGCCAGCAAGCGCAAGCTGAGCGTCGGCGACAAGATGGCGGGCCGCCACGGCAACAAGGGCGTCGTCGCGCGCATCGTTCCGGAGGAAGACATGCCCTTCCTCGCGGACGGCACCCCCGTCGAGATCGTCCTGAACCCGCTCGGCGTGCCGAGCCGCATGAACGTCGGCCAGGTGCTGGAAACGCACCTCGGAGTCGCCGCGAAGGCGCTTGGGTTCAAGGTCGCCACCCCCGTCTTCGACGGCATCGAGGAACGGCAAATCCATGAGTATCTCCGCGAGGCGAAGAAAGTGGACGGCTTCACCTGGATCAATGAAAACGGGAAAGCCACGCTCTTCGACGGACGCACCGGCGACCAGTTCGACCAGCAGGTCGTGGTCGGCTACATCTATATGCTGAAGCTCGGCCACCTGGTGGCGGACAAGATCCACGCCCGCGCGGTCGGCCCGTATTCGCTCGTCACGCAGCAGCCGCTCGGCGGCAAGGCCCAGTACGGCGGCCAGCGCTTCGGCGAGATGGAGGTCTGGGCGCTCGAGGCGTACGGCGCGGCCTACACCTTGCAGGAGCTTCTCACCGTCAAGTCCGACGACGTGCAGGGACGCACGCGCATCTACGAATCGATCGTCAAGGGCGACAACTCGCTCGAGGCCGGCACGCCGGAATCCTTCAACGTGCTCATCAAGGAAATGAAGAGCCTCGGTCTCGACGTGAAGGTCGGCAGCCGTTCACCCGCGCTCGCCCAGCCGGGCGTCTTTTAACCAGCCGGGGAACATTCCAAGAAATCAATCACTATGAACGAACCCAATATTCGGGAAATCTTTGGCGAGGAACGCGGCGTCGGTTTTGACCAGGTTGGCATCACCGTCGCTTCGCCGGAAAACATCCGTCTCTGGAGCAAGGGCGAAGTCAAGAACCCCGAGACCATCAATTACCGGACGTTCAAGCCCGAAAAGGGCGGCCTCTTCTGCGAGCGCATCTTCGGCCCGACGCGGGATTGGGAGTGCTCGTGCGGAAAATACAAGCGGATCAAGCACAAGGGCGTCATCTGCGACCGTTGCGGCGTGGAAGTGACGCTTTCGCGCGTGCGCCGGGAGCGGATGGGCCACATCGAACTGGCCGTGCCCGTGTCGCACATCTGGTTCTACAAGTGCATGCCCTCGCGCATCGGCCTCATGCTCGACATGACCTCGCGCCAGTTGGAGCGGATCATCTATTACGAGGATTACGTCGTCATCGACCCCGGCCAGACGCCGTTGCAGCGCTGCCAGCTTCTCACCGAGACCGAGTATCGCGAAGCGCAGGAGCAGTACGGCGAGACCTTCACCGCCGGCATGGGCGCCGAAGGGATCAAGAACCTGCTGGCGCAGTCCGACCTCGCGAAGCTCAACAAGGAACTGGAAGAGGCGATGGGCAACACGCGCAGCAAGCAGATTCGCAAGAAGCTGGCCAAGCGCCTCAAGCTCGTCCAGGGCTTCGCCAACTCGCACACCCGCCCCGAGTGGATGATCCTCGAAGTCCTGCCCGTCATCCCGCCGGACTTGCGCCCGCTCGTCCCGCTCGAGGGCGGACGGTTCGCCACCTCGGACTTGAACGACCTGTACCGCCGCGTCATCAACCGGAACAACCGGTTGAAGAACCTTCTCCAGTTGAAGACGCCGGAAGTCATCATCCGCAACGAAAAGCGGATGCTCCAGGAAGCGGTTGACGCTTTGTTTGACAATGGCCGCCACGGGCGCGCCGTCACCGGCGCGGGAAACCGCCCGCTGAAATCGTTGAGCGACATGCTCAAGGGCAAGGGCGGGCGCTTCCGCCAGAACCTGCTCGGCAAGCGCGTCGATTACTCGGGGCGTTCCGTCATCGTCATCGGGCCGGAGTTGAAGCTCCACCAGTGCGGCCTGCCGAAAAAGATGGCGCTCGTCCTGTTCGAGCCGTTCATCATCCGGCGGCTGAAGGAACTCGGCTACGTCCACACCGTCCGCAGCGCGAAGAAGCTCATCGAGCGCCAGACGCCCGAGGTCTGGGACATCCTGGAGGAAGTCACCAAGGGCCATCCCGTCCTCCTGAACCGCGCGCCCACCCTGCACCGCCTGTCGATCCAGGCCTTCGAGCCGATCCTCATCGAGGGCGAAGCGATCCGCATCCACCCGCTCGTCTGCACGGCGTACAACGCGGACTTCGACGGCGACCAGATGGCGGTCCACGTCCCGCTGTCGGTCGAGGCGCAGATGGAGGCGCGCATGCTCATGCTCGCGCCGAACAACATCTTCTCGCCCTCCAGCGGCAAGCCGATCACCACGCCCTCGCAGGACATCACGCTCGGCTGCTATTACCTCACGCAGACGCCGAGAAAAGCGGTCGGCCAGAAGGAAAGCGAACGTCTGCCGCTCTTCGCCGACGCCTCGGAAGTCGAATTCGCGCTGGCGGAAGGCGCCGTGCGCACCCACGACAAAATCCGGTTCAGCAATCCCGACATCGGCAAGAAGACCATTTATGGCAACGCCGAAGCCCGGGTTTTCGAGACCACGGCGGGCCGCGTCATCTTCAACGAAATCTGGCCGAAACAGCTCGGCTTCTTCAACAAGGTCGCGGGCAAGAAACAGCTTAGCGACGTCATCTGGCGCTGCTACCAGGTTTCCGGCCAGCGCGGCACCGTCGAGACGCTGGATAAATTGAAGGAACTCGGGTTCACCTGGGCGTCGAAGGCGGGCATCTCCATCGGCATCTCGGACATGATCATCCCGGTCGAAAAGAAAACCGAACTCGACCTCGCCTACAAGCAGATCGGCGAAGTGGACAAGCAGTACCGCCGGGGCATCATCACCGACGGCGAGCGTTACAACAAGATCATTGACATCTGGACGCACGCGGGCGAGGAAATCTCCAACGTCATGTTCCGCACCCTCGAACACAACGAGGGCCGCCGCGAATTGAACCCCGTCTATCTCATGGTCGATTCCGGCGCGCGCGGCAACCGCCAGCAGGTCAAGCAGCTCGCGGGCATGCGCGGCCTCATGGCCAAGCCCTCGGGCGAGATCATCGAGCGGCCCATCACGTCGAACTTCCGCGAAGGGCTCAGCGTCCTCGAGTATTTCATCTCGACGCACGGCGCCCGCAAAGGTCTCGCCGACACCGCTCTCAAGACGGCGGATTCCGGCTACCTCACCCGCAAGCTCGTCGACGCGTCGCAGGACGTCATCATCAACGAGGAGGATTGCGGCACCGTCAACGGCATCGTCGTCCGCGCCATCTACGAAGGGGACGAGGAGGTCGTCGACCTCAGCCAGCGCCTCGTCGGCAGGGTCAGTTGCGAAACCGTCGCCGATCCCGTCACGAAGACCAAAGTCATCAAGGCGAACCAGCTCATCGACGAAGCGACCGCCGCCGCCATTGAAAAGGTGGGCGTCGAGCAGCTCAAGATCCGCTCCGTTCTCACGTGCGAATCCGGCCGCGGCGTCTGCGCGAAGTGTTATGGCCGCAACCTGGCCACCGGCCAGCCCGTCAAGCTCGGCGAGGCCGTCGGCATCATCGCAGCGCAGAGCATCGGCGAGCCCGGCACGCAGTTGACCATGCGCACGTTCCACATCGGCGGCACCGCCAGCCAGACCTTCAAACAGCCCGTCATCAAGGCGAAAAACGACGGCGACGTCCGCTTCAACGACCTGCGCACCGTGCAGGCGCTGGACGGCAACTGGATCGTCCTCAACAAGAACGGCTCCGTCAGCGTCCTGAACAAGGAAGGCCGCGAACTGGAGCGCTACAACATCGTCATCGGCTCGGTCATCTCGCTCGCCGACGGCGCGCACGTCAAGAAAGGCGCCGCCTTCGTCCAGTGGGACCCGTACAACGTCCCGATCCTCACGGAAAAATCGGGCAAGATCGAGTTCCGCGACATGATCACCGGCGTCACCATCAAGCGCGAAGTCGACGAAGCCACGGGCGTCATGGGCACGGTCGTCATCGAGCACAAGGAAGACCTGCACCCGCAGATCGTCATCATCGACGAGCACAAGGAAGTCCTCGCCAGCTATTCCATCCCCGCGGGCGCGCACATCATCGTCGGCGAAGGGAAAAAGGTGCAGGCCGGCGCGTTGCTCGCCAAGACCCCGCGCAAGATCGCCAAGACCAAAGATATCACCGGCGGTCTGCCGCGCGTCGCGGAGCTCTTCGAGGCCCGCCGCCCGAAAGACGCCGCCGAGATCGCCAAGATCGACGGCACGGTGGAATTCGGCGGCACCGTCCGCGGCAAGCGCCGCATCCTCTTGAAGGACGCGAACGGCGCGGAGGAAGAGCACCTCATCCCGTTGAACAAACACATCATCGTCTTCAAGGGCGATTACGTGAAGAAAGGCTCGCAACTGACCGAAGGCCCTGTCGTCCCGCACGAAATCCTGGACGTCTGCGGCCCGCAAGACTTGCAGGAGCACCTCGTCAACGAAGTGCAGGAGGTTTACCGGCTCCAGGGCGTCGAGATCAACGACAAGCACATCGAGATCATCGTCCGCCAGATGCTGCGCAAGGTGAAGATCACCGAGCCGGGCGACACCAAGCTCCTCTGGGGCGACCAGATCGACCGGCTGGAGTTCGAGTCCGAGAACAAGCTCGTCGTGGACAAAGGCGGCAAGCCCGCCGAAGCCGTCCCCGTCCTGCTGGGCATCACGAAAGCCTCGCTGGAAACCGACAGCTTCATCAGCGCCGCCTCGTTCCAGGACACCACGCGCGTCCTCACCGAAGCCGCCACCTTGGGCAAGGTCGACTTCCTGCGCGGGTTCAAGGAGAACGTCATCATGGGCCACCTCATCCCCGCGGGCACCGGCTTCGGCATCCACCGGAACGTGAAGGTCATCTCGATGGAAGACACCCTCTCGCCGCCGGCGTTCGAGGAAACCGCGCCCGCGGCGGGCTGATCCCGAAGGATGTCCATCGCCACGAAAACCGGCGATGACGGCACGACCGGCCTCCTCTTTGGGCGCAGGGTGCGCAAGACGCACGCCCGCATCGAAGCCTGCGGCGCCGTCGATGAACTCAACGCCTCCCTGGGCCTCGCCCGGGCCGCCGTGGGCGATCCGTTCATCACGGCCCCGATCTTCGCGATCCAGAACGAATTGGTGTTGCTGATGGGCGAACTCGCCCTGGAAGACGCCGACCGCGAACGCTACGCAAAAAGCCATCCCCTCGTCGGAGCCGAAATGGCGGATCGCCTCACCGCGCTCATCGACGACCTGGAAAAAAACCACAAGCTGGACTTCAAACACTGGGCGACGCCGGGCGCGAACCCGGGTTCCGCGGCGCTGGACATGGCGCGCACCGTCTGCCGCCGGGCCGAGCGCGACGTGATCCGCCTCGCGGACGAAACCAAAACGCTGAACCCTGAACTCCTCCGCTACCTCAACCGCCTGTCCGATCTCTGCTGGCTCCAAGCCCGCTTCCTGGAGACGAAGAAAGACTAACTAAAGCGTGTCATGCACTTTTCGGCCCGCTCTTGGTTGTAATTGGAGTCTTTATTTCCCAGAGCTTTGCGCAAGGGCCGCGATCAGTTCGCCAACGCGCGCTTCGATGGCGGGGAGAGCTTCTTCCGGCCAGATGTGCGGCATGTCCTGAACGCCCCAGAACGTGATCCGGTTTTCCCATTCGGGGAACATGTCGCGCAGCATCGGGCGGTGTTCCCTGTCGTCGAGCGCGATGACCATGTCGGCGCTTTGCAAGTCGTCGTCGCTGATTTGCACGCGGACGGGGCCGGTGTGGCGCAGGTGGACGCCGCGTTGGGCCAGCGCCGCCGCGGTGTGCCCGGATAGGTCTCCCTCCGGGACGTAATGGATGGCGAGGCCGCGCGAGAAGGCTTTCCACGGCAGCCCGAGTTCTTCCGCGCGGTGGTTGAAGACGGCTTCGGCGAAACGGCTCCGGTAGAAATTGCCGGTGCAGATGAAGAGGAGCTTCCGGGTCGTCACGAGTACAGGTATTCGCGTTGGTTCGCGGCGATGGGCGCGCGCGGCTCGGGGTACTCGAATATCTTCCCTTCGTAGTTGCGGATGACGATTTTCTCCTGGTCGTGGTAAACGGTGTACGCGGGGTTTATCGGCACTTTGCCGCCGCCCCCGGGCGCGTCGATGACGAATTGCGGCACGGCGTACCCCGTCGTGTGGCCGCGCAGACCTTCGATGATCTCTATCCCCTTTGAAACAGGCGTCCGCAGGTGGGAGGAGCCGTCGATGAGGTCGCACTGGTAGATGTAGTAGGGGCGCACGCGGCACATGAGGAGCTTTTGCACGAGGTTCTTCATGACGTCCACGGAGTCGTTGACGCCGGCGAGGAGGACGCTCTGGTTCCCCAGCGGGATGCCGTGGTTGGCGAGACGCTCGAGCGCCTCCCTTACTTCGAGGGTCAGTTCGCGCGGGTGGTTGGCGTGGACGCTCATCCAAAGGGGATGATATTTTTGGAGCATCTGGCAGAGGGCCGGGGTTATCCGTTGCGGCAGGAAGATGGGGACGCGGGAGCCGATCCGCAGGAACTCGATGTGCGGTATGGCCCGCAGCCGTTTGAGCAAATACTCCAGCTTGTCGTCGGAGAAGAGGAGGGCGTCGCCGCCGGAAAGGAGGACATCGCGCACTTCGTCGTGCTGTTCCAGGTAGCGGAAGGCTTCCTCGAAATTGGTGTGCAACTCCTGTTCTCCCACGCCGCTGACCACGCGCGCACGGGTGCAGTACCGGCAGTAGGAGGCGCATCTGTCGGTCACCAGGAACAAAACGCGGTCCGGGTAGCGGTGGACGAGGCCGGGGACGGGCATGTGGGAATCCTCCCCGCACGGGTCGGCCATGTCGTAGGGGGAGGTCCACGTCTCCTCGACGCGGGGGATGACCTGCCGCCGGATGGGGCAATCCGGGTTATCCGGATCTATGAGGTTGAAGAAATGCGGCGTTACGGCCAGCGCCAGCTTGTTGCCGGAAAGCAGGACGCCGCTCCGCTCCTCAGGGGAGAGGCGCAGGTGCTGCTCCAGTTGGGCCAGGGTCGTGACCCTGTTTTTGAGCTGCCATTTCCAGTCGTTCCATTTCTCGGGAGAAATCCCGGGCCAATAGCCGGGTGCGTGGGAGAGGAAAGCCTTTGGTTGCATGAAGTTGACCGATCCGGGTCGAATAGAAGAAAAATAGGCGTCGAGGGCCGCCGGAAATATATTACCGATTGAACGAGAGAGCGTCTTTTTCTGTCAAAGCCGTCATTCCAAACATGATTCGTTTTGCGTCCGTCATCGGCTGTCTCAGTCTAGCCTTTTTCGCCGCCAGCGCAAATAGAAGCCTGGCGGACGCCCCGAACCTCATCCGGGAACTCGATAACGCCTTCGTCCGCGTCTATGAGAAGGTGGCGCCGTCCGTGGTGGTCATCGAAGCCGATAAATCGGCGCAGGACGGCGTTGCGGAAGACGGGCCGGACCTTTCCTCGCCGGACCTTGGACGCACCTTTCACCTGCCCGACGCGCTGACCCACAGCGAGGCTTCCGGGTTCATCGTGCGGAAGGAGGGCTACATCCTCACGAACGACCACGCCGTCGCCGGGGCGGAGAGAATCCAGGTGCGGTTGAAGGATGGGCGCATTCTCAGCGGCAGGGTGGTCGGCGCGGACAACAAGACGGACATCGCCGTGGTCAAGATAGAGGCGCCGAACCTGACCGCGGTCGAGTTTGGCGACAGCGATGCCTTGCGCGTGGGGCAGATGGTGGGGGCGATCGGCGTGCCGTTCAATATGGACTTCAGCTTCACGGTCGGCTGGGTCAGCGCCAAGGGTCGCAGCCAGCTGACGCCCGACACGATGTACGAGGACTACATCCAGACGAACGCCTTCATCAACCCCGGCAACAGCGGCTCCCCGCTCTTCGACCTGGATGGAAAAGTGGTCGGGATGAATACCCTCATCAACGGCTCGGTCGCCCGCGGCCTTTCGTTCGCCATCCCCTCGAACCTTTGCCGCGACGTGGAGACGGAGATCATCGCCACCGGGAAGGTCGTCCACCCGTGGCTGGGCATCACCATCATCGACCTGCAAAAGGACGCGCTCTTGCAGGATCATATAAAAGGCGTCGAGAGCGGGGTCGTCGTCCAGACCATCGAGTCGGATACGCCCGCTTACAGGAGCGACCTGCGCCCTGCGGATGTCATAACGCAAGTCGACGGGGTGGCCGTCGCCACGGGGCGCGATCTCCAGCAGCAGATCTTGAAAAAGAAAGTCGGGCAGTCGGTGGAGCTATCCGTCTGGCGCGAGGGCAAGGCGATGAAAATCGCGCTGACCACCGCCGGCCTGCCGAGCGACTTGAAGCGCGTCTCCAACACCGCGCCTCCCGCGCCCGCCGCGCCGTCCATCGGCCTGCAACTCCAGGACGCCTCTCCCGCAGGGGCCATGGTTACGGACGTGGCCCCCGACAGCGTGGCCGCTTCCACGGATATCCAGCGGCAGGATGTAATAACCGAGATCGACGGCAAACCGGTCGCCAACGCCGCCGCGTGCAAGGCGATGCTGGCCGCGCGCGATCCGAAGAAAGCGGCTCTCCTGTTGATCGACCGCAAAGGCCAGAAGCGCTACGCGGTTCTCGGGAAATAAACTTGGTTGGGCGGCCGGCGTCGTTTTTCCGCGACGCCGGCCGTTTTATTTACGGTTGGCAATTTCGCCGGGGAGGCGGAAGTTGAAGTCCTATGATAACCCGACGACAACTCATTACAAAGACACTCCTCGCGGGCGCCGCTTTCGCCGCCCCAAGCCTGCGCGCCTTTGGCGCATCAACACCCGCAGCGCCGGACGCCGGAACGGGCCCCTACAAACTCCCCCCGCTTCCGTACGCCTACGACGCGCTCGAGCCTTACATCGACGCCAGGACCATGGAAATCCACTACGGCAAGCACCACGCCGGTTACGTCAAAAAGCTCAACGCCGCCGTGGAAGGACATCCCGACCTCGCGCAAAAAACGCCGGAGGAACTTCTGCGAAACCTCGGCGCCGTCCCCGAAGACATTCGGAAAGCCGTTCGCAACAACGGCGGCGGGGATTTCAACCACACGCTCTTCTGGAAAATGATGAAGCCAAAGGGTGGAGGCGAACCGAAAGGCGCGCTGGCGGAAGCCATCGCGAAGAAATTCGGCGGCTTCGCGGGATTCAAGGAGAAGTTCTCCAAGGAAGCGGCGGGCGTTTTTGGAAGCGGCTGGGCCTGGCTGGCATTGAGCGGCAAGGAACTGGAAATCGATTCCACGCCGAACCAGGACAGCCCGGTTTCCCAAGGGAAGACGCCGTTATTGGGAATCGACGTCTGGGAACACGCCTACTATCTCAAACACCAAAACAAGCGGCCCGAATACGTGGAAGCCTGGTGGAACGTGGTCGACTGGGACTTCGTGACCATGCGTTACGAGAACGCGATGAGCTCCTAAGCTAAGAAACCCCGGGATCGGCTGCTCGGCGTTGGAGGCCCGGCAGATTTTTGACGCGCCGCGCGCCTCCAACCGTGTCAAGGGCTTACGCCGCGAAACTCTCGCCGCAGGAGCAATGCGCGACGGCGTTCGGGTTGGTGACTTTGAAGCCGCCCTTTTGCAGGTCATCGCTGTAGTCGAGGAGCGAGCCGCTGACGAACAGCGCGCTCTTGGGATCAACGACCACGCGCACTTCCGAGGACTCGACGAGGATGTCGCGGTTCGCCGGGCCGTCGACGAGGTCCATCTTGTATTGCAGGCCGGAGCAGCCTCCGCCAATGACGGCGATGCGCAACGCGCCCTGTGGCCGGCCCTGCCGCGTGAGGAGCGAGGTCAGCTTGACGGCCGCCGGTTGCGTCACTTTAACCAGCCGCTCGTTGCCGATCTTGAATTTGATCTCCCCGCTCATGCGTGAAGGGTATCCGCCTCAAGACGCGCCTGCAAATGGTCTTCACGGATTTCATCCAGCTCGCGCAGGGAGGCGACGCGCTGGAAACGCCCCCGCAGGTTGCGCCCGTCGCGCATCCCGCGCGAATAGGCCATGAGCCGGGCCCGCATCGCGCGCATGGCGGAGTCCTCGTTGCCGCGGCGCGCGATGAACTCGACGCAGTGGCGCCGGATGAGGGCCCATTGCTCTTCCGGCGAGGGTTTGGGGCCGAGTTCTCCCGTGGCTAGGAAGCGCTTTATCTCCGCGAATATCCAGGGGGAGGACATGGCGACGCGCCCGAGCATGAGGCCGGCGACGCGGGTCTCCTCGCGGCGGCGTTTGGCCACTGCGGCGGAGGAGATGTCGCCGTTGCCTATGACGGGGATGGAAACCGCTTCCGCAACGCGCGCGATGGTTTCCCAATCCGCCTCGCCGGAATAGCCCTGGACACGGGTGCGCCCATGCACGGCGAGGGCGCGGATGCCGGCGTCCTGCAGGATGCGCGCGTTCTGCACGGCGTTCACGGAGCCCGCGTCCCAGCCGAGCCGTATCTTCGCCGTGACGGGAAAGGGCGCGACGGCTTTGACCACGCCTTCGGCCACGCTCCGCAGGAGGGGGCAATCGCGCAGGAGGGCGGAGCCGCCGTTCCGGGAAACGATCTTGTTTACGGGGCAGCCGAAGTTCAGGTCGATGAAGTCGGGCCGAACCCACTCGATCGCCAGCCGCGCGGCTTCGCCCATGCTCGCGGGGTCGGCGCCGAACAGCTGGACGCCGAGCGGGCGCTCCTCTTCCGTGAACTCGACGTACTCCCGGGTGCGCTCGTTGCGCCGGATGATCCCTTCCGAGGAGACGAATTCCGTGACGACCACATCCGCGCCCTGCTCCTTGCACAGACGGCGGAAGATGGTGTCCGTGACCCCGGCCATCGGCGCCAGGTAAAGCGGAAACTTGTTCTCGAACCAAGGAAGGGTCATCCTGTGCAAGCTTCGCATGCCGGGATGAAAACTGGCATCGCTATTTTTCGCCGAACCGGTTATCTTGCTTATAATATGAAAAGGACGCTTCCCATGGTTTGCGCGTTCATTCTGTCCGCCTGCGCGACGCTCAACGATAACGACCGCGCGGCTCTCGAACGGCATAGCGTTTCCCCCGCGCTGACCGCGAGGATGTCGCACGGCGAGCCGCTGGCCGTCCCGGACATCATCGAACTTTCGCGGAAGGGGCTTCCCGCATCGTTCATCATCCATTACCTGAGATCGACGCAGGCGCCGTATTCATTGAAGGTCGACGACGTCACCCAGCTAAAAAATGCAGGCGTCAGCCCGGACGTCATCAACTATCTGCTCGCCACGCCCGCCGCCTATTCGCCTCCGAATCCCTATCCTCCGCCGTTCCCGCCCGATCCTTATTATTACTCCAACCCGTTCGTTCCCGGTTACCCGATGCATCATTAGAGCGTGTCACGCGCTTTTGGTTGGCTTTTGGCCGTAGAGGCGGCTGTGTCAGCCGCCTGAATTGTGCGTGGCCTCCCGCTCCAGCTAACTAGCTGACTAACTAGCCAGGCGGTTGCAGCAGCGCGGCGACTTCCTTTTGCACTGCGTCGATCTGCTCCATCCGAAGTTCGGGGTCGGGGATGACGAATACCTCGCCGGTCTTGGCGTTCTCATAGATCAAGGTTTTGACTCCGCCGGCCTGCCGGACGTCGATCTGCTTGAGGATGCGTTTTCTTTCGAGCATCACGGCGAGGATGTAGCGCGCGCTGGCGTGGGCGCCGTCGCCTTCCGCCATGTAACGGCGCAGGAGGTCTTCGGCCGTCTCTTTCGCGAGCGGCTCGGGAGGCGCGGGCGGCGGCGGCTCGAATTTGGAACGCCAGAAGGAAAAGGGCTGGATGTTGTCGTTGCGCGCGGCCCAGGCCGCCTCGGAGATGTCCTGGCGCGAAAAGCCTTCCTTGTTCCGGAAGAGAAGGGTGTAGAAAAATTCCCCTTCCGCGAAGGGCTGGTTCGTCAGCGCGCAGCAATCGGCGCGCGATTTGATGTCCCACTCCATCTTCTCAGCGCGGCGCGGCGTCGATTGCGTCTTTTAGAAAGGCGGCGAAGTCGTTCTTCAGCTTCGGCAGTTCGGACTCGTGGGTGTAGATCATGTGGCCCGTCTCGTACCGGGTCATGCGGATGTTCGGGCGGAGAACCGGGTCGAGCGGCATCTGCCGCACGGCGTAATCGGTCGAATACCAAGGGACGGCGAGATCGTAACAGCCCACCAGGAACCAGACCTTGAGGCGGGGGTTCTTGCTCATCGCCTGGCCGAGGTCGCTGGAGACATCCAGCAACTGGTTCTGCACGTTGCTAAGGTCCCATGGACTCACGTTCGCCAATATTTCATACGGGAGGTCAGATTCGAATTTCAACGCCCCGCGCAGGTAGTCGTTGATGGTCGCGGCGAAGGCGCCCTTCACGGCTTCAAAGCTCGGGTCGAAATTCATGTGTTCCGGCTCGTAGGTGATCCCTGTAAAACAACTGTCGAACCGCCCCACGGTGCGGTTTTCGGATTTGAGCAGCTCGACCATGAACCCCTCCAGGGAAACGCGGAGGTTATGCCGCTCGATATAGTCCGCCGGAAGACCCGTGAGCGCGGAGAGGCGCGCCGCGATCTTCACGCGCTCGCCGCCGGGCAACGCGCTTCCGCGCGAAAGAGCCAACAGGTAATCCCGGGATGCAAACGCCTCGGCCTCGGCCTGGACATCCTCGACGGGTTTGGCGAGCGACCCGGGAGAAAGTTTCTTATGATACCAGGCCGTCGCGGCGAAGGTGGGAATGGCGGCTACGTAAGGCACGTCGTTCGCCTGGAGGGCGGAAACCGTCGCCCAATTCAGGACGCCGGAAACGATGATGATGCCGTTCACATAGATTTCGCAATGGTCTTGGAGGTAGCTCGACAAGGCCGCCGCGCGCGCGCCGCCGTAGCTTTCGCCGACGATGAACTTCGGGGAGAGCCAGCGGTTGTTCCGCGTGGTGTAAAGCCGGATGAAGGCCGCCACCGACTTGATGTCGCCTTCAAAGCCATGGAAGGGTTTGGCGCTTTCGCCCGGGACCTGGCGGCTGTAGCCCGTCGAGACGGGGTCTATGAAGACGAGGTCGGTGTCGTCCAGCCAGCTTGAATCATTGTCGACGAGCTTGTAAGGCGGCGAGGCTTGTTCCGGCACGGGAGGCAGTTTCACCCGGCGCGGTCCCAAAGCGCCGAGATGGAGCCAGACGGAGGCGGCGCCCGGCCCGCCGTTGAAGGCGAACGTGACCGGGCGGACGGCGGCGTCCATCCCTTCGCGCGTGTAGGCGATGAAGAAGATTTTCGCCTTCGCCTTTACCGAATCCTTCGCGGGGTCTTTCTCCTCGTCCTTCTTTCCATCCTGGTCGTCGACTTCATCCTTCAGGACGAGATAGCCGGCCACCGCTTTGTATTTGATGGGCTTGCCGCCGATGGTGACGGTGTTTTCCGTGACGGAGAGCTTCGGTTCCTCCTGCGGTTTCTCGGAGGGCGCGGGCTTGGCTTCGGGTTCGGCGGCGAACGCGCCGGCGCAGCAGATCAGGAGGAACGAGAGGAGGAATTTCATGCGGAAAGAATCTGTCGCACCGTTCGCGCGGGAAGGCAATTCCATCGGAAGGCCGTGGGGCAAAGTGTTTGCACCTCGCATCCCGCGCAATCGGGCTTCCTCGCGAAACAGCGCCGCCGCCCGTGCCATATGAGCCAGTGGCTGAAGACGGCCCAATCCGCGCGGGGAATGAGCTTCATCAAGTCCTGTTCGATCTTCACGGCGTCGGTATGTTTCGTCAGCCCCAGCCGGAAAGAAAGGCGCGTGACGTGCGTATCGACCACCACGCCCTCATTCCTGCCGTACGCGTTGCCGAGCACGACGTTCGCCGTCTTGCGCCCGACGCCCGCGAGCGCGGTCAGCGCCTCCATCGTATCGGGAACGCGCCCCCCGTGCTTGGCCACGATGTCCGCGGAGGCGGCCCGGAGGCTCTTCGCCTTGGAGCGGAAGAAACCGGTCGAGCGGATCACCTCCTCCAATTTTTCCTGCGGAGCTTTGGCGAGCGCGGCGGCGTCCGGGTATTTTTTGAAAAGAATGGGCGTGACCCTGTTAACGCGCTTGTCGGTGCACTGCGCGGAGAGGATAGTGGCGACCAGCAACTGGAAGGGGTCGGCGAAGTCCAGCTCGCAATGCGCTTCGGGGTAAACGCGGCCGAAAGCCGCGACGAGAGCGGCGGCGCGATCCTTCTTGTTCATTCAACCATATGACCGGCAAATGAAAGCAAAGGTAAAGGCGATACTCCTCCTGCTCGTGATCGTGGGCGTCTGCGTCTGGCAACGGCCCCGGCCTCCGAAGGCGGCGCCGAATATCGACGCTTTGAAGGCGAGCCTGGAACGATCGGCCCGCGCCACCCTGCCCGCGCCGGAAGTCGCGAATGAAAAGGTGACCGTCGTCGTCGCGAAAGACGCCGTGGCGGGCGAGATGGAGAAGATCCTCCGGCTTGCGGCGGCGGACGGCGGCACGGCGGTCAAGAGCACGACGGGCGCGACGGAAATCCTCGCGAGCATCCCCGCGAACGCGGCGGCGAAATTCACCGAAGAGGTCGCGGGCAAACCGTCCGGCGTCTCCGTGAAGCCCGGCGAGAACGAATTGATCGACGTGTTCATCACCCCAAGATGATAGCGGTGACCTTCGCGCTGCCGGAGGAGAGCAAGGACTTCGCGGCGGGAGGGGAAACCGCCGTCTGGCATACGGGTGTGGGGCCGGAGCGTTGCGCCGCGCGGCTGTCGGCGCTGCTGGAGAAGGAGCGCCCCGAGTATATAATAAGCGCCGGGTTCGCGGGCGGCCTCGACCCGGGCCTGGCGCCGGGCGCGGTGTTCGTGGCGGAGAATTATTCCTCCCCCGCGCTGCTCGAAGCGGCGCGGCGCGTGCCGGGCGAACGCTTTTACGGCCGCCTCTCCACACAGGAGCGCGTGGTCGAATCCGTCGAGGCAAAGCGCGTCCTCTTCGAGCGGACGGGCGCAGCCGCGGTCGATATGGAGACGGAGACGATCTTCCGCCTTTGCGAGACGCGCGGCATTCCCCTGCTCTCCGTGCGCGCGATCAGCGACGCAGCGGGCGAGCCGCTCCCCGTGCCGTATGCCGTCTGGTTCAACGCCGCCACGCAACGGCCCCGCGTGGGGAGCCTGCTCTGGTTTCTCGCCACGCGCCCGGCGCGCGTGCCGGCCTTCGCGCGCTTCGTCGGCAACGTGGGGCGCGCCCGCAAGGCGCTCGCCGCATTCCTCGCGGCCCTGCTCCGCGAATAGTTCCGTTAGACATCCCCGCGCGCGCCCATACTTTAGATGAATGATTTCCAAACCCAGGAGCGCTCTTCTCGTCGTGGGGCACGGTTCCACGGTGAACCCGGATTCGAGCGCCCCGACTTTTGACCACGCGGCGGCCATCCGCGCGCGGGGCTGTTTCGCCGAGGTGCGATGCGCGTTTTGGAAGGAGGAGCCGAGCCTGCGCCAGGCGTTCCAGATGCTCGAAAGCGACGATGTCTACGTCGTGCCGAATTTCATCAGCGAAGGGTATTTCACCCGCACAGTCATCCCGCGCGAATTGGAGCTGGACGGCCCGCTGACCCGCCGGGGCGGCGCGCAAATAAAATACTGCGAGCCGGTCGGGAGCCATCCGCGCATGACGGAAGTCTTGCTGCGCCGCGCCAGGGAGATCGCCCCGGGCGTTCCTCCCGACCGGACGAGCCTCCTCATCATCGGGCACGGCACGAACCTTAATGACAACTCCGCCGCCGCCGTGAAGGAACAGGTCGCCCTGCTAGCGGATTCGGGTTATGCCGAGGTCGCGGGCGCTTACATGGAGGAGGAGCCTTTCGCCGCGGATTGGTGGAAGCTGACGACGCAACCGAATGTCGTGGCCGTCCCTTTCTTCATCGCCGACGGGTTGCACAGTTACGAAGACATACCGGTTTTGCTGGGCGTCGAAAGGCGGGGCGGGCCTGTTTTCCGCCCTTATTCTTTGCGCGGGCGCCAACTCTATTACGCGGGCGCCATCGGCACGGAGGCGCTCTTCGCCGATGTCATCCTCGACCAGGTCGAGGCGTTCGATCTCGACCACGCGCCGTGAGCATAACGAAGGCTCTGCAAGACTGGCTGGACGGCGGCTCTTCGCGGATGGGGCAACTGCTCGTCCGCCGCGAAGGAGGGGGTTTTTCCCTTCTTCATCACGAGGATGCGGCGCGCGCGGACCTCGCCGCCTTCCATGATCCCGAAGCGGCGCGGGAGATCGCCAGATACGACGACGCGGGAAAATACCGCCCGCTGAAAAGCGCGCCGAATCTCCGGCACGGCTGGGAGCTTTCGCTCGAGGGGTTGGAGGACCTTCGCCTTGCCCTCGACTTCCTGTATCCCGCCGCGCTCGGCGCGTGGGTGTGGCGTCGCGAGGGACGGCTCGCGCCCGTCGATTTCCGAAGAACGGCGGAGCGCCAGACCGGCATGTATGAAATAGTGAAGCGCCTCTCCGACGCCCAGGCGGACGCGCTCGCGGGGGATTTCTGCGCCGACGGCAAATGCCTGAAGACCATTCTCTGGAGAATCGCGCCCGGGCGGCCCGTGACCACGCTGCCGCCGGCGAAATTCGACCCGGAACGCGAGGCGATGTCGCTCCTCTGCGCGGAGGCGTGCAACCTGTATGTCGCGGCAGCCCGAAAGGTCGTCCGATGATCTGGAGAGCCCGCGCGCTCGTGACGATGGACGGCCCGCCCGTCGAGAACGGAGCCGTCTGGGTTGAAGAGGGGCGCGTCCGGGCGGCGGGCGCTTTCCCGGAGGTCGCGCGGCTGGGCTCGGGGCCGGTCGTCGATCTTGGCGAAGAGGTCATCCTGCCCGGCCTCATCAACGCCCATTGTCATCTCGATTACACGATGATGCGCGGCGCCATCACTTACCAGAGCAGCTTCAGCCGCTGGATCGCGCGCATCAACGCCATCAAGCGCTCCCTGGACTCCGGCGACTATCTGCGAGCCATCGCCGCCGGCTTCGCGGAGCTTCGGAGCCACGGCGCCACCACCGTGTTGAACATCGAATCCTTCCCCGAACTGATGCTGATGATGCCGCCTCCCCCCCTCCGCACCTGGTGGTTTTACGAACTCATCGACATCCGGAACTGCAATCCCACCGAGGAAGTGGTGGCCGGGGCTCTTGCTTTTTTTGAAGAGCGGGACGGCTGGCTGGGCGGCTGCGGATTGAGCCCCCACGCCCCGTATACCGCCTCCCGCCATCTGTACCGGCTCGCCAATGCTTGCGCGGACTCGACCGGGTTGTTGCTCACGACCCACGTCGCGGAATCCGACGAGGAAGACCTCATGTTCCGCCACGCCCGGGGAAATCTTTACGACTTCCTGGCTTCCATCGGCAGGGACATGGGCGACTGCGGAGGCCGCTCCTCGACCGCGCGCCTGCTCGCCGAAGACTTGATCGGGCGGGACTGGATACTCGTTCATCTGAACGAAATGGACGAGGACGACTTCGAGATGCTGGCCGCCCCGGGGCTGGCGGAGAGCATCCACCTCGTCCACTGCCCGCGCAGCCACCGCTATTTCCGGCGCCGCCCTTTCCCATACAAACGTCTTCATGATCTCGGCGTTCGCATCAGCCTCGGCACCGACAGCCTCGCCAGCAACGATTCGCTCGACCTCTTCGCCGAAATGCAGACCCTGGAAGAAACCGAACCGTGGCTCGCCCCCGAAAGCCTGCTGAAAACCGTGACCGTAAATCCCGCGCGGGCGTTGCGAAAGGAACGGACGCTCGGCAGGCTCGCCCCCGGGGCGCACGCGGACGCCATCTGCGTGCCGTTCCACGGGGATATCTCGACGGTTTATGACGAGATCGTGCATTTCCAGGGCAGGGTTCACTGGATGCTCGTGGAAGGCGAGCCGGCCCAGTGACGCGGAAAACGGCGTTCCTGCTGGCTTTGCTGCTCGCGGCGGGAACCGCCGAAGCGAAACACAAGCACAAGCCCAAACCCAAGGCGTCCGCGCAGGCGCACGCCCGGGCGATCCCCGTCCCAACTCCAACCCCGGCGCCCCTCGCGGCGGGCGAACTGCCGCTGGCGGCGGGCGGCGCGGTGGTCATCGACGCGCTGACGGGCGAGCCGCTCTATCAAAAAAACCAGGACGAGACCTTCTACCCCGCGAGCACGACGAAGATATTGACCGCGCTCCTGGTGATCGAAGCCGGGAATCTCGACCAGAACGTCATCGTCGCGCCGGAAGACACGAAGGTCGAACCAAGCTCCCTCGGCCTGAAACCGGGAGAAATTTACACCCGCAGGCAGATGCTGTACGGCATGATGCTGAAGAGCGCCAACGACGTGGCCTGCGCCCTGGCCCGCGACAACGCGGGAAGCATCGAGGCCTTCGCGGAGAAGATGAACCTGCGCGCGCGAAACCTCGGCGCCATCTCGAGTCATTTCGTGAATCCGCACGGCCTCCACAACCAGGACCACTACACGACCCCGCACGATCTCTCCCTCATCGCGCGCACGGCGATGGAACAGCCGTTCTTCCGGCGGATTGTTTCCACGGAGAACTACACGTGGACCGCCCCTTCCGGCGCAGTCCAACTGACGAACCACAACAGGCTCCTGTGGCGTTTCCCGGGTTGCACGGGGCTAAAGACGGGGTACACCGTCCCCGCGCAACAGGTCCTCGTCAGTTCGGCGTTGCGCGACGGGCGCGAAGTCATCTCCGTCGTCATGCACACGAACAAGCCGGGAATATGGGTGGACAGCGAGCTTCTGCTCAACTATGGCCTTGCCCACCCGCACTCGCTCACTTTTGAAAATTAGTGCTTTGCAAAATTCGCAAAGGTGAAATATTCTCCTTTTTGAGACACTGATGGCCCGCATAGCGATTATTGACGACGAACCGGCGATGGTGGAGGTCATCTCCACCCTCTGCCGCGACAAAGGCTACCAGGTTTTCCCGTATAACTCGGCCCAGAAGGCCATCGACTCCCTCCCGAGCGTCCTGCCGCAAGTCGTCATCACCGACATCAAGATGGAGAAAGTCGGCGGCTTCGACGTTCTGCGCGAGTGCCGCGAGATAACGCCCACCCCTGCGGTCATCATGATCACCGCCTACGCCTCCGTGGAGACGGCCATCGAGGCGATGAAGATGGGCGCCTACGACTACATCACCAAGCCGTTCAAGATCGACGAGCTGCAACTGACCGTGCAGCGCGCGCTCGATTTCCAGAGCGCCGTCCGCGAGAACGTCTACCTCAAGAAGGAGCTCAAGGAGCGGTACCGGTTCGAGAACATCATCGGCACGAGCCAGAGCATGCAGGGCATCTACAACCTCATCGCCAAGATCGCCGACACCGACAGCACCGTCCTCATCCAGGGCGAGAGCGGCACCGGCAAGGAACTGGTGGCCCGCGCGCTCCACTTCAACAGCAGCCGGCAGCACCAGCCTTTCGTCGCGATCAATTGCAGCGCACTGCCGGAGAACCTCCTGGAGTCCGAGCTTTTCGGCCACAAGAAGGGCGCTTTCACCGGCGCGGTGCAGGACAAGCTCGGCCTTTTTGAAGAGGCGCAGTTGGGCACCATCTTCCTCGACGAGATCAACTCCATGGCCCAGGCGCTCCAGACCAAGCTCCTGCGCGTCCTGCAGGAACGGCAAATCCGCCGCGTGGGCGAAACCAAGAACACCGCGATCAACGTCCGCGTGCTCGCCGCCACCAACGAGTCCTTGCACGACAAGATCAAGACCGGCGCCTTCCGCGAAGACCTTTACTACCGGCTGGCGGTCATACCGCTCGAGATGCCCGCCTTGCGCGAGCGCATCGAGGACATCCCGCTCCTCGTAAACCATTTCCTCCAGAAAAACTCCGCCCAAACCGGTTCCGAGCCGAAGAGGATCGACCCCAAGGCCTTGGAAATCCTGGGCCATTACCGCTGGCCCGGAAACGTCCGCGAACTGGAAAACGCCATCGAACGCGCCTGCGCCCTGTGCGAGGAAGGGCTGATCCAGTCCGCCGATCTGCCGCCCCACGTCACCCGGCATCATTCCGGCCCCGCCGCCGCGCCCTCCAAGAGCGAACTGCCCATCGGCCAGACATTGGATGAATTCGTCCGCGAACAAGAGCGGCGCTACATCGAGGAAACGATCAAGTTCAACGACGCCTCCCGCGAAAAAGCGGCGAAGATGCTGGGCATAAGCATGGCGACGCTCTACCGGAAGCTCGAGGTGAAGGGCCAGAAAGCCGAAGCCAAAGCCTAGGTTCGTTTCCCGCGTATCCGAATCTGATCCGCCGCCGCGCCGATGTCCTCGAGCACGTCGAGCGTCTTCTTCTGCTGCTCGATCAAGTCCGCGTTGGCCGCCTTGATCGCTTTCAACGTATCAATGGGCGATTTGGCCGGGGCGGCCGGCCAATCGGATCTCAACCAAACCGTGCTCAGCAGGAAAAACACGGCGGCGCAAACGAACGGTCGCCTCACTTGCCCCCCCTTGAAACAAAGATGCGCGCCTGCCGCAACGTTTCCGTGATGGCGGCCAGCTTGGCGTCGATCTTCGCCTGGTTGTCGGCCAGCGTCTTCTGCTGGGCCTGGAGATCATCGACCAGCGTCGCGACCGCCGGATCCGGCGCCGTATCGCCCCTGGAATTTTTCGGAAATCCAAACGCGAGAGCTATGGCGCAAGCCGCGGCGCCCATGGTATAAAGCGACTTCGATTTCATGACCTTTCTCCAAAGCAGGAAACAGGCCCGGGCGAATGAAATCCCCAGAGCGCGCCATGCAACTTTTCGCCCGGCGAGACCAAGGCCTCCGAGCGCCGCATCCCATCCCTCTTAACGGCGGCAAAGCCCCCTCGTGGTCGCTATTTTTTTGGCGGGATCGGCGGTTTTGGCGCGAATATTGCTTGCAGGGTCCTGAACCCAGCGTTATCCTTCTCAAACCATGGCTCAAGGCATGCAACAGGTCCAGAATCTCTCGCTCCAGCAGGTGCTCGCGCCCCAGCTCCAGCAGAGCCTCCAGATCCTGCAGGCGCCGATGCTCGAACTGCGCAACCTGGTGCAGCAGGAGCTCCAGACCAATCCGACGCTCGAAGAGGAGATAACCGAGCCTTCCATCGAGGACAGGCAGCGGGAACAGGACGAGTTCAAGGACGAATTCGAGCGTCTCGCGAAGCTGGACGAGGAGTGGCGCGATTACATGGCGCAGAACAACACCTACTCCGGCCGTTCGCAGGAGGAGGAGGAACGCCGCCAATTCTTTTTCGACTCGATCATCAGCCACGAGACCTTGCAGCAGCATCTCATCGAGCAACTCCAGGGGAGCGATCTCTCGTCGGACGACCGCAAGCTCGCCGAGTTGATCATAGGGAACATCGACGACATCGGGTTCCTCCAGACGACGCCCGAGGATATGGCGCTGAACAGCGGCGCCGACCCCGGCGACCTCGACCGGATACTCGGGGTCATCCAGACTTTTCATCCCGTCGGCGTCGGCGCGAGGGATTTGCGGGACTGTCTCCTCATCCAGCTCCGTCGCGTGGGCAAGGAGCACACGCTGGAATACCGCATCGTCTCCAACCACCTCGACGACCTCGGCAAACGGCGCTTCCCGGAGATCGCCCGCCGCCTCGGCACCACCGTCGAGCAGGTGCAGCGGTGCGCGAACTTCATCGCCACCCTCGACCCGAAGCCGGGCCAGATATTCGCCGCCGACCCGAACAACTACGTCCTGCCGGATGTGAACGTCGAGAAAATCGGCAACAACTTCACCATCACCCTCAACGGCGACCAGATACCCCACCTCCGCATCAGCAACACCTACAAGGACCTGATGGCCCAGGAAGGCAACGGCAACGACGTGAAGGACTACATCCGCGACAAAATCCGCAGCGGCAAATTCCTCATCAAGAGCATCCACCAACGGCAGCAGACCATCTCGAACATCGCGCACGAGATCGTCGCGCGGCAGCAGGAGTTCCTCGAAAGAGGCCCCGTCTCCCTCAAGCCGATGACGATGGTGCAGATCGCCGAGATCGTCGGCGTGCATGAGACGACGGTCAGCCGCGCCATCTCCGGCAAGTACATCGCCACGCCGCAGGGAGTCTTCGAGATGAAGTATTTCTTCACGCCCGGCTACCAGACCGCGGGGGGCGAGACGATGAGCAACACGAGCGTCAAGGGCGCGATCGAAGACCTGGTCAAGGAAGAGAACGCCAAGAACCCTTTGAGCGACAAGGAGATCGTCGAAATCCTGAGCGCGCGCGGCATACCCATCGCCCGGCGCACGGTCGCCAAGTATCGGAACGAATTGAATATCTTGCCGAGCAATATGCGGAAACGCTATTGAGCGGATCATGCAAATCACCGAAGAGGCAATCCGCGAGCGGCTCGCGGCGGTAAAATATCCCGGCTTCAACAGGGACATCGTTTCCTTCGGGCTGGTAAAAGCCATCGACATACACGGCGCGGATGTCGCCGTGCGGATGGCGCTCGCCACGAGCGATCCCGAAGTTCCCAAAGCCATCAAGGAACAGAGCGAAGCCGCGCTGGGGGGGCTGCCTGGCGTCGGGAGCATACGGGTCGTCCTCGACATCCAGGCCCCCGCGCAGGCCGCGGGCGTCGGCGCGGTATCCATCCCGGGCGTCAAGCACGTCATCGCCATCGCCAGCGGCAAGGGCGGCGTGGGGAAATCGACCGTCGCCGCGAACCTCGCCGTGGCCCTCCAGATGCACGGCGCCGCCACCGGCCTTTGCGATTGCGACCTGTACGGCCCGAGCATTTCCCTCATGTTCGGCTCGCGCGAACGCCCCTCGGCCACGGAGGAGAACCGCATCATCCCCGTCGAGGAATGCGGCCTCAAGTTGATGTCGATGGGCTTCCTCCTCGAAGACGCCTCGCCCGCCATCCTGCGCGGCCCGATGGTGACCCGTTACACGCAGCAATTCCTCCGCCAGGTGGAATGGGGCGAACTCGACTTCCTCATCCTCGACCTGCCGCCCGGCACGGGAGACATCCAACTCACCATCGTCCAGACCGTTGCGCTCGCGGGCGCGATCATCGTCACCACCCCGCAGGAAGTCGCCCTCATCGACGCGCGGAAAGCCGCTTCCATGTTCGCAAAGGTCAATGTTTCCGTCCTCGGCCTCATCGAAAACATGAGCTGCTTCATCAGCCCCGGCGACGGCGCGCGCCATGAAATCTTCGGCTCCGGCGGCGGCAGGAGGGAAGCCGCCCGGCTCCGCGTGCCGCTGCTGGGCGAACTCCCCATCGACATCCCCACCCGCGAGGCGGGCGACCGGGGCCGGCCCATCACCGCCGTCTCGCCGGAGAACCCCGTCAGCCGCGAATTCTTGAGAATCGCGCATAAACTTCGCGAGGCGCTCGCGTGAATACGAATGAATGTTGACTTGCCCTCGTCCACTATAGCCTATAGAAGAGATATGTTATGCCCCCGCACTCGCGCCCGGTTTACTGTTGACGGAACGCGTCCAGTATGAAAAATACACTGACCATGGATAACCCCTCCAAGGATGAAAATTCCGACTTGGTCAAGAACTCCGTGCTGTATAAGGAGTTCCTGGCTGAACGCGAAGAAATCCTGCGCCACAAATGGATCGAGAGTGAAAAGCTCGGCCACGATATCGGCTTTGAAAAGGCGCTGCTGGACTGGATAGTAAAATACCGCTCCGCCTGGCGCGAGAAACGTCAGAAAACCGGGAGAACCTGACCCCTGACTTTTTAAAACCCGCTCTGCATCCTCTCTTACCCTTCTCTTACCCTCTCTTTAACGCGATCCGAGAGGTCGCGAAGAGATCATGCTCCCCCCCTCCTCCTCCGTCCTGATCCTGGATGGCCCCGCCATAGAGCGTGCCCTGCGGCGCATCGCCCATGAGATCGTCGAGCGGAATCCCGCCCTCCAGGACCTCGTCCTCGCGGGCATCCCCTCGCGCGGCGTAGAGATCGCCCGGCGGCTGATAAGCATCATCGAACAGATCGGGCATGCCCGGCCCGAATTCGGGAGGATCGACGTCTCGATGCATCGCGACGACATCCGCGAGCGGCTCTCGCCCGTGGAAGTCTCGCAACTCCCCCTCGATCTCGAAGGCCGGACGATCATCCTCGTCGATGATGTCTTCTTTACCGGCCGCACCTGCCGTGCCGCGATGGATGCCCTGATGTCCTTCGGACGGCCCCGGTGCGTCCAGCTCGCCGTCCTGGTGGACCGCGGGCACCGGGAACTGCCCATCCGCCCCGATTACGTCGGAAAGAATCTCCCCACCTCGCTCAAGGAGCGCGTCTACGTCCGCCTGCGCGGCCCTGACGAAGCGGACGATTCCGTCTGGCTCTCGAAGCCATAGATCAAGAGATGCACTTTTCTGCCCACGTTCTTTCGAGGCGCCGCTGTAGGGGCGGCTGTGCCAGCCGCCCAGGCGCCTGGGCGCTTGGCATAAGCGCCTCTACAACGAAGAGCGGACAAAAGTTCATGACAGGCTCTGAACCATGACCACCTGGAAACGCAAAGACCTCCTCAGCATGCAGGAGTTGAGCGCCGACGAAATCACGGCCGTCCTCGACACCTCCGCCGCATTCAAGCAAGTCGGCTCCCGGCAGATCAAAAAAGTGCCCGCCCTGCGCGGCAAAACCCTCGTCAATTTCTTCGTCGAACCGAGCACCCGCACGCGCATCTCCTTCGAACTGGCGGCCTTCCGCCTCAGCGCCGATGTCGTCAACATCTCCCCCACCACCTCCAGCCTCACGAAAGGCGAGACCCTCAAGGACACCGCGCGCAACCTCCAGGCCCTGCACGCGGACATCATCGTCCTGCGGCATCAATCCGCCGGCGCCGCCCAATTCCTCGCGGAGCGGCTGCAATCCAGCATCGTCAACGCGGGCGACGGCGCGCACGAACACCCGACCCAGGCGCTCCTCGACGTCTTCACCATCCGCGAACGCAAAGGCCGCATCGCCGGGCTGCACATCGTCATCATAGGGGACATCCTTTTCAGCCGCGTGGCGCGCTCGAACATCTGGGCGCTGCTGAAGCTCGGCGCGCGCGTCACCCTCGCGGGGCCGAGCACCCTCGTCCCCCGGGCCTTCGCGGAGATGGGCGTCGCCGTCTCCCACTCCATCGACGACATCCTCCCCGCCGCCGACGTCGTCAACCTCCTGCGCATCCAGCACGAGCGCCAGCAGAAGCAATTCTTCCCCAGCCTCGGCGAATACGTCCACCTCTTCGGCCTGACACGAAAGCGTGCGGAGATATTGAAACCGGACTGCCTCATCATGCATCCCGGCCCGATCAACCGCGGCATCGAGATCGACAGCGAGATCGCCGACAGCCCGCGCAGCGTCATCCTCGACCAGGTGACCAACGGGCTCGCCGTCCGCATGGCCGTCCTCTACCTGTGCGCCGGAGGGAAAAAGCTCGGGTGAGAACTCTCCTCACCAACGGCCACGTCATCGACCCGGCCAACGGCGTAAACCGCGTGGCTGATCTCCACATCGCGGACGGCAAGATCGAGAGGCTCGACTTCGAAGGCTCCGGGCGGCGGGTCGGCGGGGACGACGAAATAATCGACGCGACCGGCCTGCTGGTTTGCCCGGGGTTGATCGACATGCACGTCCACCTGCGCGAGCCGGGGCAATCGGCCAAGGAGACCATCGCCACGGGCACGCGGGCCGCCGCGGCGGGGGGCTTCACCTCGGTTGTCTGCATGCCGAACACCGCGCCGCCAGCCGACAACGCCAGCACCATCGCCTGGATAAAGGAGCGCGCCGCGCGGGAGGCCGTGGTCAACGTCTTCCCGACCGGCGCGATCACCAAGGGGCTGGCGGGCGAGGAACTGACGCCCATCGGCGCGATGTATCACGCGGGCATCGTCGCGCTGACCGACGACGGCCATTGCGTCCAGAACCACGAGGTCATGCGCCGCGCGCTGGAGTATGCGCGCATGTTCGGCCTGCCCGCGCTGGATCATTGCCAGGACTACAACCTCGTCGGCAAAGGCGTGATGCACGAAGGATATTGGAGCGCCGTGCTCGGCCTGCCCGGCTGGCCCTCCGCGGGCGAGGAAGCCATCGTCATGCGCGACATCCTGCTCGCGGAGCTTTGCCAGACGCCGATCCATTGCCAGCATCTCAGCTCCGCCGGGAGCGTCCGCCTCGTGCGCGAGGCGCGGGCGCGAGGCGTGCCGATCACCGCCGAAGTCTGCCCGCACCACATCGCCCTGACCGACGAATCGCTGCGCGGCTTCGACACGAATTTCAAGATGAACCCGCCCCTGCGCGCGGAACGCGACGTGGAGGCGCTGATCGCGGGCGTCGCGGACGGGACGATCACCATCCTTTGCAGCGACCACGCCCCGCATTGCGATTATGAAAAAGAGGTCGAGTTCGATTGCGCCCCCTTCGGCATCGTGGGGCTGGAAACCGAACTGGGGTTGTTCCTCGACATCCTCGTCCACAAGAAGCGGGCCATCGACGCCGCCAAACTGGTCGAGATGTTCACCCTTAACCCCGCCCGCCTGCTGCGGCTGGATCGCGGCACGCTCTCCCCCGGCGCGCCCGCGGATATCACCCTCATCGACGCCTCTCTCGAATGGACTGTGGACAAGGCGGCTTTTGCCTCACAGTCGCGGAACACGCCCTTCCATGGCATGACCCTGCGCGGACGCGCGGTCCGGACAATCGTGGCCGGCAAGACAATCTGGGCGTTGCAGTAAGCCGTTCCGCGCGAAAGCGGGGAATTGACGGCCCGCCCAAAGACTTTAAACTGTCATCATGAAAACTCTCTCCATTGGCTTCGTGGTGGATGGCCGCGCGGTCGCCTTGCGGCCCGTGGAGATTCATTCCGAGGACTTCATCCTGCGGGAATACGGCGTCAGCGACGCGCAGGCCGAACGGGCGTACAAAACCGTGAAGGCCGAGGTGAGCAAGGCGAGAGCATCCGGCCAGACCAAACCTTTCACCGGCAGGCTGTGAGAATCGACCTCCATCCCCGTTTCCGGAAGCGGGTGGATGCCGCGCCGGACAGCCCCGTCTTCGACGATGCTGAAGCGCCCCTTTTTTGAGGGCGATCTTTTCGAGTGCGCGGCGGGCCTCATCGGCTGCGAACTGAATTGGGGCGAATGCGCGGGCGTGGTCGTCGAGACGGAGGCCTACGCGCTGGAAGGCGACGAGGCCTGCCACTGTTTTTCCCGGCGGAGCGCCCGCGATTTCGTGGCCGAAAAACGTCCCGGCTCGGCCTACATCTACCTGAATTACGGCATCCACTGGCTCTTGAACGTCCTGGTAAAAGGACGCGGCGAGACGGGCCTGATCCTTTTCCGCGCGCTCCAGCCGACGCGCGGCATGGACCTCATGCAACGCCGCCGAGGGTTGACCGCGGAGCGTGCGCTCTGCTCCGGCCCCGGCAAGCTTTCCGAAGCGCTCGCCGTGCGGGGGGAGGAACACGGCATCGACCTGTGCGACACGCCGGACCGCTTCTTCGTCGCCCGCCGCCGCCCGGTAAAAGTGGTCTCGGACGTGCGGGTCGGCATTTCCAGAGCCGTGGAACACCCCTGGCGTTTCCTGCTGGAAGGCAGCCCTTACCTCAGCAAGGCCCGAAAACAATAAAGGCCGGGCCGACTTTTCGTTCGGCCTGGCCTTTAGAGGCTTTAGGGTGACAGTGGACTACTTAGTGGACTACTTGGAGTAGTGCGACGACGTGGTTGTCGTGGCCGGCATCGGAGCCTCCTTGTGCGCGCAGGCGCTCATCACTACCAATGTGGTTCCGACCGCGATCAGAGTTAGCATTTTTGACATATTATTTTTCCCCTCCTTTCTCAGCGAGTTGCTCGCCTCATTTAGATTGTTCTCACGGAGAAAACAACAATTTTTGAACGTATTTCGGAGGAACCGGGGTTCATGGCCGTATGAAGACCTCCTCGCCGCCGTCGACCAGCGCGAACAATTCCAACATGTCCCGGTTGCGCATCCGCACGCACCCGTGGCTCGCCGCCGCGCCGACGAGCGCCTCGTGGTTCGTCCCGTGGATGTAGATGTACCGGTCCCGGGTGTTGGCGTTCTCCTCGTCGAGACCGTCCAGCCGCAGGATGCGGGTCAGGATGAGATCGCCTTCGGGCGCGTCCAGGCCGAGATCGCCCGTCCAGACCCTTCCCTTGAACACCGCCCCGAGCGGCGCGCCCTCCCCTATTTTCTCCGAGATGCGGAAGCGGCCCGTCGGCGTTTTGTGGCTGCCCGGCTCGAACCCGAGACCCAGCGCCGAGGTCGAAACCGGAAACGTTCGCAGGACGGCTCCGTTCTCCCGTAACTCCAACCGCTGCGCGCCCGCGTCGATATGAATTTCCCGTGGTTGCATGAACCGGCTTTCCGCCTACTCTTTTACCACACATTGTGAAAAACCTCCACGTAGCGATAGCCGGCGCCACCGGGGCGGTCGGCGTAGAAATGATTCGGACCCTGGAAAAACGCCGCTTCCCCGTGAGCCGGCTGACCCTTCTTGCTTCGAGCCGTTCGATCGGCAAGCGGCTTCTTTTTCACGGGGAGCAAATTCCGGTGCAGGAGCTTCGCGAGGACTCTTTCCAAGACGTCGACGTAGCCCTCTTCAGCGCCGGCGCGGGCGCGTCGAAGAAATTCGCCCCTTTTGCCGTGCAGGCCGGGGCCGTCGTCGTCGACAACTCCTCCGCCTTCCGCATGGACGGCGAAGTCCCGCTGGTCATCCCCGAGATAAACGGAAACGACATCCGGAAAAACCGGGGCATCGTCGCCAACCCGAATTGCACCACCGCCATCGCGCTGATGGCGCTCCATCCCCTGCACAAGGCGTTTGGCGTGCGGCGCGTCTTCGCGGCGAGCTACCAGGCCGTCTCCGGCACGGGCGCGCAAGCCATCGAGGAACTGAGGACGCAAGTCGCCGACACCGTCGCGGAGCGCCCGTTCTCGCCCAAGGTCTATCCGCATCCCATCGCCTTCAACGTCATCCCGCACGTCGATGTCTTCCTGGAAAACGGCTACACCAAGGAGGAGATGAAGATGCAAAACGAAGGCCGTCGCATCCTGCATCTGCCGGAGTTCAAGGCGTCGGTCACGTGCGTGCGGGTGCCGGTTTACCGAGCGCATTCGGTGGCCATAAACGCGGAATTCGAGCGCCCGGTTTCCATCGAGGAAGCGCTGGAAGCGCTCCGCGCCGCGCCCGGCCTGAAGGTCGTCGACGACCCGGCGAACGCGCAATATCCCATGCCGGTGAACGTGGCGGGCCGGGACGATTGCGAAGTGGGCCGGGTGCGCCTGGATTGCGCGCTGGAGAACGGCCTGGCGTTCTGGGTCGCCGGGGACCAGCTTCTGAAAGGCGCCGCCCTCAACGCGGTGCAGATCGCGGAGTTGCTTTAGAGCGTGTCCCGCACTTTTCGCCCGCGCTCCCTGAGGCGGCGTCGGCGTCGTTGTCGTTGTTGTTGTAGAGGCGGCTGTGTCAGCCGCCTGGAGCGGGCCAAAGCGCCAGGCCGTTCCAGGTCTTTAGCCAAAGAGATAACCGCGGGCCAGTTCCCGGAAGGCCGCGACCTGTTCGGTCTCCCATGGGGCGTCGCGGCCCAGTTTTTGCGCCAGGTCGCGCGCGACCCCGGGAGCGGCTTCGATGGCGGCGCGCGCGTCGAGGAAGAGCAGGCCCGTCCGCCTCGCCAGCACGTCCTCCACGGTTCGCGCCATGTCTTCTCCCGAAACCGCGCGCAACGGCATCTCCGCCGTGAGCGACAGCCGCTTCTCAAGGCCGCCGACTTCCGCGGCGCGGTCCACGGCGTCCTCGGCCATCTTCCGATAGGTCGTCCACTTTCCACCCGTAACGGTGACGAGCCCGCTTGCCGAAGTTTCAACGATGTGGTCGCGCGGGATTTCCGCCGTCCGCCGCGCCGCGCCGACAAGAGGGCGCTGTCCGGCAAAGACGCTCAGGATATCCCCGCGCGCGATGGTGACGCCGATATGGCGCGCGGCCTGGGCAAGGAGATATTCCATCTCGGCTTCCATCGGGCGCGGTTCGAGCAAGGCCTCGCTTACCGGCGTATCCGTTGTTCCCAGCAGGACGCGGCTCCGCCACGGAATGAGGAAGAGCACGCGGCCATCGTCCGTCCTGGGAATCATGATGGCCGTCTCTCCCGGGAGAACGGACTTCGCCAGGACGAGGTGCGCGCCCTGGCTCGGAGTTATCATGCGCGCGCAATCCTGGTCGTCCATCCGCCGCACCGTGTCGGTGAAGACGCCGGTTGCGTTGATGACGGCCCGAGCTTCCACCGTGTATTCACGGCCCGTTTCGCAGTCGACGGCGACGGCTCCCCGCACGCGCCCGCCGCGTTTCAAAAACGAGGTCACGCGCATGTAATTGAGCGGGACGCCTCCTAGCCGCGCGCAGTTTTGCATGAGGGTGACGGCCATGCGCGCGTCGTCGAATTGGGCGTCGTGGTACAGAATGCCGCGGCGGCCGGACAGCAACGGCGGCATCTCCGCGCGGGAAAGAATCCGGGAAGGCGCGATGCCAAGCCCGCCCGCGAGCAGGTCGTATATTTTCAATCCGGCGGAGTAATAGAGAAGTTCGCGCGCGTTGCGGGCCGGCACGACAAAGGCAAGGGGGTGAACGCAATGCGGCGCGTTCCGCAGAAGGATGCCGCGCTCACGGAGCGACTCGCGAACGAGCGGGAGGTTTCCCTGCCGAAGATAACGGACGCCGCCGTGGATCAACTTCGTGCTCCGGCTCGAAGTTCCTTTCGCGAAGTCGCTTTGTTCCAGCAGAACCGTCCGGTACCCGCGCGAGGCGGCGTCGAGCGCCGCGCCCAGCCCCGTGGCGCCGCCGCCGATGACGAGCACGTCCCACCGTTCGCCGAGGCGGTTGAGGAATTCCCGCCTCATTTCACGCGATCGAGGGCTCGCCGCCAACCCGCCCGGATCTCCTCGCGGCGGGCGCTTTCCATTTGCGGCTCGAAACGCCTCTCCGCGCGCCATTGCGCGGCGATCTCCTCTTCCTTCCAATAATCGACCGCCAATCCCGCAAGATAGGCGGCGCCGAGCGCGGTGGTTTCAAGGATCGCGGGGCGGACGACCGGGACATCGAGAATATCGGCCTGGAATTGCATGAGGTAATCATTCGCGGCGGCGCCGCCGTCCACGCGCAACTCCAGGAGCCGGATGCCGGAATCGCGTTCCATCGCCTCGAGCACGTCGGCGGTTTGGAAGGCGATGCTCTCCAGGCCGGCGCGGGCGATATGGGCGGCGGTGCTGCCGCGCGTCAGGCCGTGGATCATCCCGCGCGCGGAGGAGTCCCAGTGCGGCGCGCCCAGCCCCGCGAAGGCCGGAACGAAATAGACCCCGCCCGCGTCGGGAACGCTCCGCGCGAGCGCCTCCACTTCCGCCGAGGAACGGATGATCCCGAGGCCGTCGCGCAGCCATTGCACCACCGCCCCGGCGATGAAGACGCTTCCTTCGAGGGCATACTCGACCTTGCCTCCCAGCTTCCATGCGACGGTGGTGAGAAGATTGTGCGACGAAGCGACCGGAGTCCCGCCGGTGTGCATGAGAAGGAAGCACCCCGTGCCATACGTGTTCTTGACCATGCCGGGCCGCGTGCAGACCTGGCCGAAGAGCGCCGCCTGCTGGTCGCCCGCGATTCCCGCCACGGGGATCGGTTTCCCGAAGACTTCCGCTTCGCCGTAAATCTCGCTCGAGGAATGCACGGCGGGCAGCATCTCGCGCGGCACGTCGAATAAAGCGAGAAGGTCATCATCCCAATCGCCCGTGTGGATGTTGAAGAGCATCGTGCGGCTGGCGTTGGAGACGTCCGTCACGTGCCTGCCGGTGAGCTTCCACATGAGCCACGAATCGACCGTGCCGAAGGCGAGGTCGCGGCGGCGCGCGCCGGGCGTGTTGTCGAGTATCCAGCGCAGCTTGGTCGCGGAGAAATAGGCGTCCACGACGAGGCCGGTCTTCCCGGCGATCATCGGCGCCAGGCCGTCCGCCTTGAGGCGCTCGCACGCCTCCGCGGTGCGCCGATCCTGCCACACGATGGAGTTGCAAACCGGTTCGCCCGTCTTCCTGTCCCAGACGACCGTCGTCTCGCGCTGGTTCGTCAGGCCGATGGCCGCGATCTCTCCCGTCGCGCATTCGCGGGCCACGGCGAGTTGGGTTTCCCATATTTCCATCGGGTCATGCTCAACCCAGCCGGGGCGGGGGAATATCTGGGTCAATTCCTTCTGCGCCACCGCGCGGATGCCGCCGGAATGGTCGAACAATAGGGCGCGCGAACTGGAAGTCCCCTGGTCGAGCGCGAGGATGTGTTTCATACCCGATCCGGGAAATTCGTGAAGACGCCATCCACGCCCATCCCGCGCATCCGCTCGATGTCGGCGGGATTGTTCACGGTATAGACAAACACCTTCATCCCCAAGGCATGCGCCTTCTCGACGAACGGAAGGCGAACGGAATGCAGGGCGATATTCACCGAATCGGCTTGCAACCCCGAGACGATCTTCTCCCAACCGCGCGGCGGGCGAGTCCACAAGACCCCGACGGGAATGCCGCAATGGGCCGCCCTGGCCAGTTCCCGGTGATCGAAGGACGAAACGAGAACCCCGTCTTTCCCCGCGAGCAAATCCTTCGCAAGCAGCGCCGTATCCGGGCCTTTGAGTTCGACATTGAGGAAGGCCCGGCCCGCCACCGCGTCGACGACCTCCCGCAGGAACGGGATGCGTTCGCCCTTCCCCGCGTCGAGCGAACGGAGATACGCCGCGCTCTTGCCCGCCACGGTTCCGCGTCCGTTCGTGGTTCTCTCGAGCGTGTCGTCGTGGATGACCATCAGTTCGCCCTCGACATTATAAACATCGACCTCGACGCCGTCCGCGCCGAACTCGAGGGCTTTCCTCACGGCGAGCAGCGTGTTCTCCGGCTCGTAACCCGACGCGCCGCGATGGGCGATGCACAAAAAATCCATCCTCGATACGGCCTTTTTACCCTCGTGACCGGAGTTCGCGCCGCATAAGTCGCGGACAAGGTCGGATGACGCTGAATCCTGGCGGCAGCTTCATAAAACGCGCGGAGAAACTCATCTCCGAGTCCCATCGCGCGCTCCTGCTCAAAGGCGCTCCGCCAACCGCTTTTTGAACTCTTCGAGCGGCAGCGCATCCGAAACGGGCAAATCGTCCGGCATCGCGGCGATGGCATCCCTCAAATCCTCGACCAATCGCAGCTTCTCCTCCTTCGTGAGCGTCTGAAGCTGCGGCATTTCTCCAAGAGTCATGTTGCGATGATAAGCGGACAATCGCTTAAAACCAAGCGCGTTTCAACGGGTCTGACATTGACGCAACCCGCAAGGCGTGACATTTTCGGCGCATCGCGCGCCGGTGTTTCTTAGCCGTTCTTCTTCTGCTGCTCGCGGTCGCGTCGTTTCATTTCGACGGGCCGGTGCAGAGCTATTTTCTCGCGCATCGCAACCCAAGTTTGAACCGGATCGCCGCGTTCTGCAACAAATGGGGGGATTGGCCGGCCATCTGCCTTTACGGCCTTTGCGGGGTGGCTGTCGCGTGGCTGAGGGGGCGCAAACGGCTGCTCCAGATACTGCTCGCGATGTTTCTCTCCTGCATCCTGAGCGGGATCGTGGTGAATACGACGCGTTTCGTCGCGGGCAGGGCGCGGCCCGGGGCCGACGTGCCGCAAGGCTTTTACGGCATCGTGACGGAAGGCGGTTTGTTTTCCCATAAGAACAAATACCGGTCGTTCCCCTCCGCCCATACGGCTTGCGCCGTGGCTTTCACGGCCGCGGCGCTGTTCGCGGCCTGGCGGGCGGGCGTTTTCCTCATGATCCCGGCCGCGGCGGTGGCGTGGGCGCGGCTGTACAGCAACGCGCACCACTTTTCGGATGTGGTGGTCGCGACGATGCTCGGCTTCGCCACGGCCTGGTGGGCCTGGCGCTTTGTCCGGCGCAGGCCGGAACTGGCCGAGGCCATGCTAAGACGGCGGCCCCGCGCTATTTGTGCTGCCGGAGATAGTTGAAAACCTGTTCAGCAAGCCGGGGGCCGACGCCTTCGGCGGCGGCGATCTCTTCGGCGCTCGCGCGGCGGATGCGTTCCACCGAGCCGAACCGGCGCAGCAGGAGCTGCTTCCTGTTCTCGCTGACGCCCGGGCAATCGTCCAGGATGCTCTCGGCCACGCGCCGTTTCATCAGAAGCTGGTGGTAGCCGTTGGCGAAGCGGTGCGCCTCGTCCCTTATGCGTTGGAGGAGCCGCAGCGCGCCGGAATCCTCCGGCAATCGCAGCGGCAGCGGCCTGCCGGGGCGGTAAATCTCCTCGTTCTCCTTCGCGAGGCCGATGATCGGAAGATCGTGCAGCCCCAGGCGTTGCAGTTCGCGGCAGGCGGAGCTTAGCTGGCCCTTGCCGCCGTCGACGATGATGAGGTCCGGCAACCGGACCAGCCGCCCCACGACTTCGGCGGGGTTCTCCTGCGAAAATTCCGCCTCCGCGGGGAACGCCTCGCGCGCTTCGAGCAACACCCGCGAATACCGGCGGCGCACCACTTCGGCCATGCTGGCGAAGTCGTCCTGCCCCGGCACGGTGCGGATGCGGTAACGCCTGTAGGCCGATTTGTCGGGGACGCCGTCCTTGAAACTGACCATCGAGGCGACGACGTGCGTGGTGGAGATGTTCGAGATGTCGAAGCACTCCATGACCAGGGGCAGGCGCTGGAGCTGGAGCGCGTCGCGCAACGCCGCGAGGTCGGCGGCGGGATCGACCGCGCTCGGCAGCGAATGCCGGGTGAACCGCCGCATCGGAGCCGTCGTCTGGCGCAGGTCGGCGAGCATGTTCCGCAGATCGGCGGCGCGCTCGAAGTCGAGTTTCTCCGCGGCCCGGCGCATCTCCTCCTCCACGGCCAGCACTATCTCGCGCGAGCGGCCTTCCAAAAATTCGCAGGCCGCCAGCACCCTGCTTTGATACTCCTGCGCGCCGATCTTCCCGATGCAAGGCGCGGAGCAATTCTTGATGATTTGGTTGAGGCAATGCTTGTAGTCCGCCTCGCCCGGCATCAGCGGACGGCACGAGCGCAGGCCGAATTTTTTCTTCATCCAGTTCAGGGTGGTGCGGAGCGCGCCGGAGTGCGCGAACGGCCCGAAGTAACGCGCCCCGTCTTCCTTTTTGAACCGGGTAAGCAGGAAGCGCGGGAACGGATCGTTCAGGTTCACCTTCACCAGGAGGAATTTCTTGTCGTCCCGGAAACTGATGTTGTAGCGCGGGCGATATTCCTTGATGAGCTTCCCTTCCAGCAACAGCGCCTCCGGTTCGCTGCGGACGGTGTGGCATTCGAAGTCCCAGACGCTCTCCAGCAGGGCGCGCGTCTTGAGGTCGGCGGTCAGCTTCCTCGAAGCCATGAAATACTGGCCCACCCGTTTGCGGAGATTCCGGGCCTTGCCGACGTAGATGACCCGGTTCAGACGGTCGCGCATGAGATAGACGCCGGGCTTGTGCGGCAAGTCGTGCAGCTTGCCCTTCAGGTCGGGCTTTTCCTTGTGGAGAAGTTCAGGCACGGCGCGGGTTCTTGCTTCCTGCGGAGCAGACGCTAATATACACCTTTACCGGAATGAGATTCATCGTTTATTTGGCGGCGTGGCTGCTGGGGGCTTCTTCCCTGTGGGCGCAGGACGCGTCGCCTCCCCCGGCCGCGGCCGACCAGGGCGTGACCCTGCTGAAGCTCGTCCTTTCCGGGGGCTGGGCCATGGCTCCGCTGGCTTTTCTCTCCGTGCTGACGGTCATGCTCATCATCGTCTACACTTTCACCCTGCGGCGCGGCGCCATCGTCAACCCCCATTTCATGAACACCGCCGACGTCCTCCTGAAGAAGCGGGATTACGCCGGCCTGCTTGCCATCTCGGCCCGGCACAGCGAGGCCATCGCGCGCGTCCTCCAGCGGGCGCTCGATTTCCTCGCGAAGAACCCCAATGTCGATTTCGACGTGGTGCGGGAGATCGCCGAGACGGAAGGGAGCAGCCAGGCCGCCTCCTTGCAACAGCGCATCGTCTACCTGGCGGATATAGGCATGCTTTCGCCGATGATCGGGCTGCTCGGCACGGTTTTCGGCATCATCCGCTCCTTTGGCGTCCTGGCGAAGAACACCACCGCGCCGCGGCCCATGCTTCTCGCCGCGGGCGTCTCCGAGGCGCTTGTGGCCACCGCGACCGGCCTCGTGCTCGGCATTACGGCCATGGCGTTCTACGCCCTCTTCCGCGGCAAGGTGCAAAGCCTCATCTCGGACCTGGAGATCGCCTCCACCCACGTCCTCGGGATGATCGCCTCCTCCTATGCGAAAAAGCGCGGCCCAGCCGAAGCCGGGCGCGTGACCGTGGACGACGATTTTTAAAAAAACTGTGAACCTTCGCCAGCGCGCACGGCCCGAGACATTCGGTTTCCAGATCGCACCGATGGTGGACATCCTGCTGGTGCTGCTGGTCTTCTTCATCGTCACGTGGAACTTCGCGCTGACCGAATACGACCTGGACGTCAAAGTCCCCAACGCCACCCAGGCCAAGCAATCGGAATCCTACGTCGACCAGACGGTGGTCAACGTCCGCGCGGACGGGAGCATCGTCATGAACCGGAAGGTCATCTCGCCCGACGACCTCGCGGAGAAGCTGAAGCAGCTCGCCAAACTCTACCCCGACTACGCCGTGATCCTGCGCGGCGACCAGAAGACGAATTACAAGGCCATCGTCGACGTGCTGGACATGTGCCGCGCCGCGAACATCTATAACATCGCCTTCGCCACGGGAAGGTCGGAGTGATTTAAGTGCGCGCGATTCCGGTCCTTCTGGCAATCTGCACGTTCCTCCCCGCGCCGCTTTGCGCGCAGCAATTCGAGATGCCCGTGCGCAGGGCGCAGCCGGTGCAGTCCGAAACGCCGGCGCCGGCCAACGAGCCTCCCGCCCCGCCCGCCGTCCCCTTCGACTTCGACAAACCCGCCCCGCGCCCCTCGCCGGTCCCGCGCGCGGAACCCGTCTTCCGCCCCTCCGCCACGCCCACTCCCGCGGCTGCCGAGTCGCCCGCGAAAGACGAAATCCGCGTGGCGCCCAATGTCGGCCAGACCATGGACAAAGCGCAGATAAACCTCGCCAACGGCCTGTACGCCCGGAAGATGTACGAACTGGCCGCGCCGGAATACGAGCGCTACCTGGGCCTCTACGGCAACGGCGCGGATCGCCAGACGGCCCTCTTCCGCCTGGGGGAGTGCTACAACAAGATGGGCAACACCAACGCCGCGAAGAACAGCTACTCGATGCTCCTCTCCACTTTCACGGAGGGCGATTTCGTGGGCGCGGCGGCCTACAGACTGGCGGACCTCTTTTACCAGGAGAAGGATTACGACGACGCCGCGCCCTACTTCCGCCAGGCTTCCGTGCGCGACAAGGACCCCGCCGTCGTCAACGCCGCCAAATTCTACGGGGCGCGCAGCCTGGAGAACCTGCACCAGAATTCCGAGGCCATCGACATCTACTCCGACCTGCTGCAAACGAAGGGAAACAACCCGTTCCGCGACTACGCCCGGTTTTCCCTCGCGCAGTTGCTGCTCGATGCCGGCAGGCGCAATGACGCCCTGCAGCAACTGGAGATCATCGCGCAAGAGACCGGCAAGAACTCCATGAAAGCCGAGGCCACCGTGAAGGCGGCGTTGATCGAGACCGACCTCGGACACTACGACAAGGCGGCCGCCGGGTTGAAAAAAGCGATGTCCATGCCCGACGCCGGCAAGCTCAAGGCGGTCGCCGCTTTCGGCCTGCTGCGGATCGACTACAACGCGGGCAAAAAAAAGGAGTTCCTCGACACCTACACGAAAACGCTGGCCGATCTCTCCGCCGAAGACAAGCCCGAGGCGATGCTCCTGGCCGCGAACATGTACCGGCAGGCGGGCGACCAGGCAGCCGCCCGCAAGGCTTGCGAGGAGATCATAGCCTCCGCTCCCGATTCGCCCGCCGCGAAGGAAGCGCGCTACACCCGGCTCCTGACCCTCTATTCCACGGACGACCCCGATCTCATCCACGAAGTGAACGCCTACCTCACCGCGAACCCCTCCTCCGACAAAACGGACCAACTCGCCCTGCTGAAGGCCGAATACTTCTTCAAGAAAAAGGACTTCGCACAGGCCGCCCCGCTGTACCAGGGGCTGGACGAATCCGCCATCTCCGAAGCCTTCAAGGCCGACGCGGAATTCAAGCTCGGCTGGTGCTACATGAAAACGGGCGAAACGGACAAGGCGATCAAGGCGTTTTCCATCTTCATCACCGAATACCCGAACGACAAACTGATCCCCAAGGCCCTGGCCCAGCGCGCCATGGCCTACGAACGCAAGCCCGACCTGGCCGCCGCTCTCAAGGACTGCGAGGAGATCGCCGCCTCCTACCCGAAGACCGTCGAAGGCGAGTTCGCGCTCGAGCAGAAGGCGACCATCCTCGGCAAGCAGGATGACAACAAAGGGATGGCCGACGCCTTTCGCCAGTTGTTGAGCGACTACCCGAAGACTCCCGCCGCCGCCACGGCCAACTACTGCATCGGCTGGGCGTCGTATGAAAACAAAGACTACAAAGGCGCGATCGAACCGCTGGAGACGGCGCGGAAACTCGACAAGGAGCAATTCTTCGAAAAGGCGAGCTTCCGCATCATGCTCTCCTACTACAACCTGGGCGACCAGCGGGCCGCGCTGGCGAAGGAGGTGGACATCTACACAACCGGCGGAGGCAAGGGCAAGGTGCCCGCGGAAATCCTGCGCTGGCTCGGCGCCGACTTCTTCAAGGCGAACGATTTCGCGAACGCCGCGAAATACCTGGCCGAACTGACCGCCCGCGGCGCGCAGGAAGCCACGCCCGCCGATTGGCTCCTGCTCGGCAACGCGCTGCTGCGGCAGGAGAAATACTCCGAGGCGGCGGAAGCCTTCGGCAGCTACCTGAAAGTCGCGGGCGGGGAAGCCGTGCCGCAAGCCACCGGCCTGCTCGCGCTGGGGCAGGCGCAGTTGGGGCTGAAACAATACGACGAAGCGCGCAAAACCGCGGAGAGCGCCCTCTCGCTCCAGCCGGAAGGGACGCTGAACGCAAAAGGGCGGCTGCTCTCGGGCGACATCGAGATGGGCAGCGGCCATTACGACAACGCCGTGAGGGTTTTCCTGAGCGTCTCCCTCATCTTCTCCGACGACCCGGAGATAACCCCCATGGCCATGGAGAAGGCCTACGAGGCCCTGAAGAAAGCGGGCAAGGACGCGGAGGCGCAAAAGGTGCTGAACAACCTGCAAAGCCGCTACCCGGAATACCAACTGAAGACAAAGACCGTCTCCGCCCCCTTATGAAGGAAAAACCGCTGGTCGAAGCGTTCATCCTCTGCGACGAACTCATCTCCGAGGAAGGAACGAACAAGAAATCCCTCATAGGGACGTTCAACAGCATCGTTTCGACCGAATTCCCGACGCAACACCCGAAAATCTGCGTCTACGTAGCGATGGCCAACGGCCAGGGCGGGATGAAAGGCGAACTCCGTTGCGTGCGGATGGAGGACCAGGCGGAGATGTTCAAAGCCTCCGGCACGATGCAATTCGCCGATCCCAACCAGGTCGTCGAGATCGGATTCTCCTTCCGAAACATCGTTTTCGAACGCCCCGGGCTCTACACCTTCGAGTTGTTGGCCGACGACGAGCTTCTAACGGAAAAACGCTTCCACGTCCTCGCCGCGCAACAGGTCGGCCAGTGAGTTCTCCGGACGCTTCAGTTGGAAACACCGCAGCCCGGCGGCGGACGCGCCTTGCCAATCGTGGACGGGATCATCCCCCACATGGATCGCCTCGGACGCCGCGACGCCCGCCAGCCGCAGCGCTTCTTCAAAAATATACGGGTCGGGTTTGTCCGCGCCGATTTCGCTGGAGATGGCCACCACGTCGAAAAAGCCGAGAATGCCGAATTGCGAAAGGAGCGTCCGCAACCGGCCGTCGAAATTCGAAATGATCCCCAGCCGGCAACGTTCCTTGAGCTCCTTGAGTTCCTTGAGCTCCTTGAGAATCGGCGGAACATCGGGATACAACTCCCAGACCCCCGGTTCCGCGAAGTGCGGGTAAAGCGCCTCGAAATAAGCGTCGCGATCCAGGCCCGCTCCCATGTCGTCCAAAACCGCCCCAACCAGGGCGCGCCACCAACCGCGGTCATCCCCCGCGCGAGGCGCCCTGGTCGTCGGACGGGGCGGCATGGCTTTCCACACCTTGCGGAAAGCGCGCTCCACGGTTTTCTCGTCCAGTTCGGCCCCGAGCCGCCGGGCGACGAGGGAATAATGGAACCCGACCCCGCGCGGGATGTGGATCAAAGTGCCCGCGGCGTCGAAGAAAACCATCCGGGCCGGATTTTGCATTTGACGATGGATTTAAATCTCCCGACTATCGCAAACCCCTGATGCGACATACAATCTCCGTCCTGGTCGAGAACAAATTCGGCGTTTTGACCCGCATAGCGGGCATGTTCAGCGGCCGCGGGTTCAACATCGACACCCTGAATGTCGGCCCCGCGCTGGATTCCACCACCTCGCGCATGACCATCGTCGTCCGCGGAGACGACGCCGTGCTCGAGCAGGTGACCAAGCAGTTGAACAAACTCGTCGACGTCATCGAGATCCAGGATTTCCGCGAGGACGAGTATGTGGATCGCGAACTGCTCCTGCTGCGAGTGAACGTGGACTCCGCCACGCGCGCCGAAGTCATGCAGATATGCGACATCTTCCGCGCGAAGATCATCGACGTGCAGCACAAGAACGTCTCGATCGAAGTCACGGGGAACGAAAGCAAGATCAACAAATTCCTCCTGCTCATGGAAAACTTCGGAATCAACGACCTGACGCGAACGGGCAAAGTAGCCCTCGCGCGCAAAGAATAACCCCAAGCCTTATGCCCGCCAAAATCTACACCGACAAAGACGCCGACCTCGAAACCCTCAAAGGCAAGACCTGCGCCGTCATCGGCTTCGGGTCGCAAGGCCACGCCCACGCCCTCAACCTCAAAGAGAGCGGCGTCAACGTCGTCATCGGCCTTTACCCCGAGAGCAAGTCGCGCGCCGTCGCCAAGGAGCGCGGGTTCGAAGTCCTCGACACCGCCGAAGCCGTGAAGCGCGCCGACATCATCTTCATGGCCGTGCCCGACCTCAAGATCGCCGACGTTTATGAACGCGATGTCGCCCCGAACCTGACCAAGGGCAAAACCCTCCTCTTCAGCCACGGATTCGCCATTCACTTCAAGACCATCGTTCCACCGAAAGACGTTGACGTCATCATGGTCGCGCCGAAAGGGCCCGGGCACATCGTCCGCCGGCAGTTCACCGAAGGCAAAGGCGTCCCCTCCCTCATCGCCATCTACCAGAACCCGAGCAAGAAGGCCAAGAAAACCGCGCTCGCATGGGCGAAGGGCATCGGCGGCACGCGGGGCGGCGTCTTCGAGACCACCTTCAAAGAAGAAACCGAGACAGACCTCTTCGGCGAACAAGCCGTCCTCTGCGGCGGCACGAGCGCCCTCATCCAGGCAGGCTACGAAACCCTCATCGAAGCCGGTTACCAGCCCGAGATGGCCTATTTCGAGTGCCTGCACGAGCTAAAGCTCATCGTCGACCTCATCAACGAGGCGGGCATCAGCGGCATGCGCTTTTCCATCTCCGAGACCGCCAAGTACGGCGACATCTCCGTCGGCCCTAAAATCATCGGCAAGGCCGTGAAAGCCGAGATGAAACGGACGCTGAAGAACATCCAGAGCGGCAAGTTCGCGAAAGAGTGGATCGCCGAGTACAAGACCGGCCGCAAGAATTACAACCGGCTGCTGAAAAAAGGCGAACAGCACCCGATAGAGAAAGTCGGCGCGCGGCTCCGCGGGCTTATGCCGTGGATCCAGCGGAAGAACATCAAGGGCGCGCAGGCGGCGTATTGATCTCCCCCGGCGCCCCCTCAAGATGGAAGCCACGGAATTTATCCGGGAACCTATTCTATCCAACCTAGAAACGACGCAGATCCGACATCTCATTTTCCAAATGGAACGCCAGCTGTTATAGCGCCCGGTCTCACCAATCCAGGCGATGCTGGACATGGGTTCCATAATGTTTACATTCATCCTGAAGCGAACATCGCAGGGGGCGATTCGCGAGGTTGTCAAACCGTTGCGGCTTCGGCGGCTGCAAGGATAAGAGCGCTTATGGATGCGGATCCCAGTTTAGGTCAGCCAACTACTCTCACGATATTTAACTACGGAGGTTCTCCTGTCGCAGTGCCAATGAGGTAATGGCCTTCGGAGCGATTTTTATGCCTAGGGCATTTACCACCATTATAATCCTTCTGTTCATCGTGTCGACGCAGGTGTCCTTGCAAGGACAGACCGGAATGGCGCTAAGATAAGGGCGATTTAGCTGGTCCAGTCGAGGGGAAAAGGGGACAGTGGAAGGATGTCAACCAAGACCCCGTTTTTCCAAGCGTTCGGCCCATTACTTTTCGGGCGTCC
>Ga0070731_10000202_pt1 | contig 102436 bp, 100 predicted proteins | sample Coa_R1_2_FD_66448 | JGI IMG/M metagenome (GOLD analysis project Ga0070731, IMG submission 66448) | Surface soil microbial communities from Centralia Pennsylvania, which are recovering from an underground coalmine fire - Coalmine... | ecosystem: Environmental > Terrestrial > Soil >... | reverse complement strand
GCCACCGGGACCTGCGTTTCCCGGAGGTAGCGGGCGGCGTCCTCCGGAGGCACCGTATTGATGTAGAACCCCGAGCCCCACTCGAACCCCGCCACCTGGGAGAGGCGGGGCAGCACCTCGATGTGCCAGTGATAGAAGTGATCGACCTTCGCGTCGTACGGCGCCGTGTGGATGATGCAGTTGTACGGCGGATTGTTCAGGCAGGCGTACAGTCGCCCGAGGACGCCCTGCAGGGTTTCGGCGAGCGGCCGCAGCTGCCTGTCCTCCAGCGCGCCGAAGCTCGCCACGTGCCGCCGCGGCAGGATCCACAACTCGAACGGGGTCCACGACGCGTACGGCGCGAAGGCGATGAACTCGTCGTTCTTCCACACGAGCCGGCGGCCGTTCTCGCCGTCCTCCCCGGCCTCCTGGCGGAGAATGTCGCAGAAGATGCAGCGGCCCTCGCGCGCGAAGTACGCCTGGGCGCCTTCCAGTTCCTCCTCCGCCCGCTTGGGCACGATCGGCAGGGCGATCAGCTGGGAGTGGGGGTGTGCGAGCGACGCGCCCGCCTGCCGGCCGTGGTTGCGGAACAGCAGCAGGTACTTGAACCGCGGATCCCCGTCGAGGTCGCGGTACCGCTCGCGGTACATCCACAGCACGGAGGCGAGCTGGTCCGGGGCCATCACGCCCGGATGCGCGGCGTGGTCGGGCGTCTCGACGATGACCTCGTGCGCACCGACGCCCCCCATGCCCTCGTACATGCCTTCCCAGGTGACGTCGGTCGAGCCCTCGATGCGCAGCGCGGGGTACTTGTTCGGCACGACCCGCACCTGCCAGCCGGGGGTGTCCGGCGCGGTGCCGGGCCGGCGAATCGCCGCGATCTCCGGCGGCGTCGTGGTCTCGCGGCCCTCGCAGAACGGGCAGTTGGCCGACGGCGCGGCCTCGGGCTCGCCGCCCTTGGCGAAGTCGCTCGGCCGGGCGGCGCGCTCGTTCGCGATGATCACCCAGCGGCGGGTGATGGGGTCTTTGCGCAGTTCGGGCACGGTGTCCCTCCGTAGGGGCGGCGTCGCGGACGGCACGGGATCAGGCACGGGCGCCGGCGCGCCTCGCGGCGATCGCCCGCCGGTACGTCTCGACGTACCGCCCGGCGGCGCGGCGCCACGAGAAGTCCTGTCGCATACCGGTCTGCTGCAGCTGCTTCCAGATGCGGCGGTCGCGGAACGTGCGGATGGCCCGCTCGAGCGCCTCCCACAACGCGGCGGGTTCGTACGCCTCGAACACGAATCCGTTGGCGACCCCGCGCGAGACGGCGTCGGGGGTCGCGTCGACGATCGTATCGGCGAGTCCGCCCGTCTTGCGCACCACCGGGACCGTGCCGTAGCGGAGGCTGTAGAGCTGGTTGAGGCCCGACGGTTCGTAGCGGGACGGCATGAGGAACATGTCCGCCCCGGCCTCGATGCGGTGGGCCAGCGCGTCGTCGAACCCGAGGGTCACGGAGACGCGCCCGGGGTGGCTCGTGTGAAACGCCGCAAAGAGCTCATGGTACTTGGGCTCGCCGGTGCCGAGCAGGACAAACTGCGCGCCCGCCGCGATGAGACGGTCGAGGACGGCGGCCACCAGATCGAAGCCCTTTTGGTCCGCGAGCCGGCTGATCATGCCTACGAGCGGGGCGTCCGGCGTGTCGTCGAGATGCTGGGTGCGCCGCAGGTCGCGCGTGCAGACGGCCTTGCCGCCGAGGTCGTCGGCCGTGTAGCGTGCGGCGATGTGCGGATCGGTCGACGGATCCCAGGCCCCGTAATCGACGCCGTTCAGGATGCCGATGAGGTCGGCCGTGCGGTCGCGCAGCACGCCTTCGAGTCCGCACCCGAACTCCGGCGTCTGGATTTCATGCGCGTACTGCTCGCTCACGGTGCTGAGGTGGTCGGCATAGACCAGTCCGCCTTTCAATAGATTCACCTTGCCGTAGAACTCGATGCCCTTCGGCGTGAACACATGCGGACCGAGCCCCGTGACCGCGAGGCGCTCCGGCGGAAAGAGTCCCTGGTACGCCAGGTTATGAATGGTAAAGAGCGTCGCCGCCGGCTCGAGGCGGCTCGCGCGCGGTTCCTCGCGCAGCCAGACCGGCACGAGGCCCGTCTGCCAGTCCTGACAGTGCAGCACGTCCGGCGTCCATTCGACCCGGCCGGGGAGGGCGAGCGCGCCGCGGCCAAAGACCGTGAACCGCTCCAGGTTGTCCTCGTAGTCCCTGCCGCCTTCCCCGTAGAGGCCGGCGCGGCCGAATGACGGATCGTGTGCCACGAGGTACACCGGCACGCGCCCGCCGGGAAGCCGGCCTTCGAAAAATTCCACCTCGGTCTGCGTTGTGCCCAGCGGCACGGCCGCCCGGCCGATCGCCCGAAACCCGAACTTGGCCCGGTCGATCGACCGGTAGCCGGGCAGTACGATCCGCACGTCGCAGCCCGTCTCGGTGAGCGCCGCCGGCAGCGCGCCGGCGACGTCGGCGAGTCCGCCCGTCTTGGCGAACGGGACCGCTTCCGAGGTGCAGAACAAGACTCGCAGTGGCTCGTTCATGGCAGTCGCACTCGTATGGACTCCTCCGCCGCTTGACCGCGGCCGTCGCTCGCGGCGTACGTCCCCGGCCGCGTGAATGTGACGTCGAGGGCGCCGGTGGTCCCGTCTTCGAGCGGGCCGGTCGCGGCGGAGACGCCGGGGCCCGTGACGCGGAAGACACGGGGCGCGCCCGACGCGTTTCGGACGACGAACCGCACGGAGCCAGGAAGCAGCAGCATGACGGCGGGATCGATCACGTTCGTGCCGAGGGTGACGTCGATGCGCTGCGGTTCGGCGGCCCGCGCCGGCGGCTTCCAGAATCCCCGCCCGGCTGCGACCGCTGCGAGACCGAGGATGCCCGCGCACAAGACGCCGGCGAGCACGCTGCGGAGGACCGCAACACCCACGACCGCTCGGCTTCGTCGCCGCTCGGAAGCGGTCCTCCACGTCGCGGCAATTCCCTTATGTTCCCGGGCCCGCACCGCGGGCGTGCCGCTCACGTCCCGTAGACGTGCGGGCGCGGCAGGAGGTTCCCTCCGCCGAACGAAGGATACGCAACTGCTCGGCGCGCGGGCAAGCGATACATGGCCCCGCGGGCATTGGAGGAATCAGAGATGCGGATCCGAGGATTGGCGCGTGCCGCGGTCGGTGCGCTCGTCGTCCCCGTGCTGCTTGTTGCCCTTGTCACGCCTGGGCGGCCGGCGGCGATGCCGGAGATCAAGATCGGCACCGTGCTGCCGCTGACCGGGGCGTTCGGCTCGTCGGGCGGGTACTTCAAGCAGGGCTACACGATGGCCATCGACGACGTGAACAAGGCCGGCGGGCTCCAGGTCGGCGGGCAGAAGTATCACGTCACCCTCATCATCCTCGACGACGGCAGCGACGGTACCAGGTCGCGCAGCCTGGTCGAGAAGCTCGTCACGGATCAGCACGTCGGCTTCCTCCTCGGCGGGTACGACACGTCGCTCGTCGAGGCTCAGGAAGTCGTGCCGGACCAGTACAAGATTCCCTACGTCGAAGGCGGCGGCGCGGCGTCCGGGATTTTCAAGCGCGGGTACAAGTACATTTTCGGCACCCTCGCGACGATCTACAACCTCGGCAAGATCACGATGGAGTTCCTGACCACCCAGATCGCCGCGGGCCATCTGCCGAAGCCGCTCACGATCGCCGTCGTCTGGGAGAACACCGACCACGGCAAGGACTACGTCGACGCGGTGACCGACGCAGCCGTACAGCACCCCGATCTGTTCCGCATCGTGCTGAATCAGTCGTTCCAATTGAACGGCAGCGACTTCTCGCCGCTGCTGCAGCAGGTGAAGGCCTCGAACGCGGTCGCGTTCCTCTCGGACGCGCACCTGCCGGACTTCATCACGATGCACCGGCAGTATCTGCAGGCCGGACTCTATCATCAGTTCGTCTCGTACGGCGCCCGCGGCCCCGACCAGAAAGGCCGCCAGGCCCTCGGGCCGGGTGCGGACTACCTCATCGCGGGCCTGTGGTGGACTCCGGCGCTCAAGGATCCCGCGTCGCAGCTGTTCGCCGAGCGGTACACGAGAGAGTACAAGGCCGTCCCCGACTGGTTCCAGGCGCTCTCCTTCGAAACGGCGCGCGCGTTGCTCGCCGGCATCAGCAACGCCGGGGCGCTCGACGGCCCCAAGGTCCGCGACGCGCTGGCGCACCTCACGCTGCGTTCGATGCTGCCCGGCGGGGAGATCAAGTTCGGGTCGGACGGCCAGATCAAGGCGCCGTACGTCATAGTGCAGACGACGCCCGGCAACACGGTCCGGATCGTGTGGCCGGCCCACCTGCCGGAGACACGGGCGGTGACGCTGCCGATGCCGAGGCCATAGGGCGGGTGAGTGGCCCGGGGCGTCGGGCGGTCTAGCCGGAGGTGTTCACCGCTCAAAACCTGATCTCGATCTGCATCACGTCGATACTGACGGCGGGGCTGTACGCGGTGATGTCGTACGGCCTCGCCATCATTTACGGCGTCATGAAGGTCATCAACCTGAGCAACGCCGGCTTCCTCATGCTCGGGGCGTTCATGACGCTGGTCTACTCGCAGGCGTGGCATCTCGATCCGATCGCCGGTGCGTTCCTCAACATGCCGATCTTCTTCGTCGTCGGGTGGATTGTTTACGTGAGTTTGGTCCGGCGCGTGCGGCAGGCGCTGCCGATCGCGTCGCTCTTGATGCTGTTCGGGCTGTGGCTCGTGCTGCAGAACGTGGCGCTCGCAGTCTGGGGCAGCGAAGATCAGTCGATTATCACCCGCTACACGTACAAGGCGCTGGCGTTTTTCGACTACCGGATCGCCGTCACGCGCCTCGTCGTCTTCGCGGTTGCGCTCGCCGTGATGGCGATCCTCCACGTCGTGCTGAACCACACGTACGTGGGCAAGGCGCTTCGCGCGACGGTGCAGGACCCGCAGGCCGCGCTGCTCGCCGGGATCGACACGGAGCGGATCAGCGCGCTGGCGTTCGGCATCGGCACGGCGTTCGCGGGCTTCGCGGGAGGTCTGATGACCCTGCAGTTCAGCTTCACCCCGGATTTCGGCGCCTCGTTTCAGTTGAAGAGCTTTACCATTATCGTGCTCGGCGGGCTCGAGAACCTCGCCGGGGTGACGATCGGGGCGGCGATCCTCGCGTTTGCCGAGTCGTTCGCGGTGCTGTTCATGCGTGCCAGTCTGCAAAACGTCGTGGCGTACGCGCTCCTCGTCATTGCCCTCATCGTCATGCCGGGCGGCGTCGCGTCCATGTTCGGGCGCCGGTCGTGACGTGACCGCCGTCCGCCTTAGCCCGGCGTCCGCGGCCGCGCCGGCCCTCGGCGTCGTGCTCGCCCTCGTGCCGCTCTTCGCTCCCCACAACATCACCGTGCTCAACCTGGGATTCTTCACGTTCCTGTACGTCGCGCAGGGATTGGCCTGGAACATCCTCGGCGGGTTCGCGGGCTACGTCTCCTTCGGGTACGCCGCGTTCTTCGGGCTCGGGGCGTACACGACGGCGCTCCTGTGGCTGCACGGCTGGGCGCCGGTGCTGACGTTTCCGCTCGCCGGCCTCTGCGCCGCGGCGTTCTCGCTCGTCGTCGGCGTGCCGACGCTGCGCCTCATCGGGCCGTACTTCTCGATCGCCACGATCGGTGTCGGGGAAGCGATGCGCATTCTCATGCTCAATCTCGACAACATCACCGGCGGCGCCTCCGGCCTCAACCTTCCCACCGTGGTGCCGTCCAAGGGCTGGTTCTACCTGGCGGCCCTCGTGGTGGCGGCCGTCGCCTACGTGACGGCCGTGTGGGTCCGCGGCTCCCGGTTCGGTCTGGGGCTCGCGGCGTTGCGGATGGACCCGGACGCGGCGGAGACGCTCGGCGTGCGCACGGCGCTGTTCAAGAACGTGGCGCACGTGATCAGCGCCTTTCTCGTGGGCGTCTGCGGGGGACTCTTCGCGATGTACTTCCAGTATCTACATCCCGACAACGTCTTCAGCTTCACGGAGAGCATCAGTCTGGTCTTGATCGCGCTGATCGGGGGGATCGGTACGATCTGGGGTCCCATCCTCGGCGCCGCCGTGTTCTTTGCCGTGCAGGACTACCTGCAGACGTCGTACCCGACGTTCCACCTGCTCGTGTACGGCGTGCTGCTGATCGTCATTCTGCTGTTCGAGCCGCGGGGCCTCGCCGGACTCGCGGCGCGGATCGCCGGGCGCCGCCGCGTCCCGGCGCCGATCGCGGTCACGCCGGCCGCCCCGGGCACGGTGGCGCCGCCGTCGACGCCCGGAGGCGCCTCGTGAGCCCGCCGGCGGCGGATTTCCCCGCGGCGACCATGACATCGAGCCCCCTCGTGCTAGAGCACGTCACGAAGCGGTTCGGCGGGCTCGTCGCCGTCGAGAACGTGACGGTGGCGGTCGAGCCGGGGAAGATCACGGGCCTGATCGGTCCGAACGGCGCCGGGAAGACCACGATCTTCAGCGTGATCAGCGGACACCTCGCGCCGACCGCCGGACGGGTCGTGGCGCTGGGGCACGATATCACCGGCTGGTCGCCGCACGCCGTCTGCCGTCTCGGCCTCTGCGTGACCCACCAGATCGTCCGGCCGTTTCCCGACCTCTCGGTGCTGGAGAACGTCATGGTCGGGGCCGGCTTCGGCGGCGGCGCACGGGTCGCCGCCGGCGGCGCGCGGCGCGAGGCGATGGCCGTCCTCGACTTCACGGGGCTCGCGGCGCGCGCCGGGCAGCCGGCGTCCGCGCTGACGCTGGCGCAGCGCAAGCGCCTCGAGATCGCCCGGGCGCTCGCGACGCGGCCGTCCGTGCTGCTGCTCGACGAGGTCCTGGCGGGGCTGACGCCCTCCGAGGTCGCGCAGGCGCTGACGCTCGTGCGCGAGATCTGCGCGCGGGGGATCACCATCGTGATGATCGAGCACGTCATGCACGCGGTGATGAACCTCTCCCACCGGGTGCTGGTGCTCAACTACGGCCGGCTGATCGCCGACGGCACGCCGGCGGAGGTCACCGCAAACCGCGAAGTGATCGAAGCCTACCTCGGTACCGCCTCGGATGATATGGTGGCCGGCGAGTCCGCCGGGAGGCGGTCGGACGGCGCGGAGGAGACGCCGCATGACTGAGCCGGCATCCAACGGAGCTCCGCTCCTCGAGGTCGCGGGCGTCGCCGCGGCCTACGGCGAAGTCCGCGCGCTGTGGGATGTCTCGTTCGCCGTGCGCGAGGGCGAGATCGTGACGCTGCTCGGGGCGAACGGGGCCGGCAAGACCACGACGATGCGCGTGATCTCGGGACTGATGCGGCCGCTGACCGGGGAAGTCCGGCTCGGCGGCCGGCCGATCCAGCGGCTGCGCGCCCCGGCGATCGTCGAGGCGGGGATTATCCAGATCCCGGAGGGCCGCCGGCTGTGGCCGCGCATGACGGTGCTGGAGAACCTCGAGCTCGGCGCGTACCTGCCGGAGAGCCGCGCGCGCAGGCACGAGACGCAGGAGTGGGTGCTCTCGCTCTTCCCGCGGCTCGCGGAGCGCCGCGCGCAGCTGGCCGGGACCCTCTCCGGCGGTGAGCAGCAGATGCTGGCGATCGGCCGCGGCCTGATGGGCCGCCCCCGCCTCCTCATGCTGGACGAGCCGTCCCTCGGCCTCGCGCCGATCCTCGTCAAGGAAGTGTTCCGCATCGTGCGCCAGATCAACGCGGAGGGTGTGACGGTGCTGCTGGTCGAGCAGAACGTCCACCAGGCGCTCGAGCTCGCCTCGCGCGGCTACGTGCTCGAGACCGGCCGGATCACGCGGTCGGGCTCGGCCGCGGACCTCCTGCAGGACCCGGAGATCAAGCGGGCGTACCTGGGCCGGTAGCCGCCGGCGGCGATGAAATTGAAAGTTGCGGCAGGATTCGATTTTCGCCGGACGAACTCCGGCGGGCACGGGAACTCAGGACTATTGACCGCGCGGCTCGCGCGGATCGCCGTAGATCGCGACGGCATTGTCCCACAAGAGGCGGCGCGCGATCGCGTCGCGGTCGTCCGGGCCGGTGAACCCCCGCGTTTCGATCGTCGCAAGCGCCACATCCAGCGCTTCGCGCGCGTGCCGCCCCGCGACCCAGAACAGGTCCGGGATCGAGAAGGCGTCCGTCGCCAGCAGCACTTTGGAGGCCGGGGCCAGTCCGAGCGCTTCGACGATTGCGTCGCTCGCGGCGTGCGCGGCGAACGGCACCGTGAGCGACAGGTCCATCGCGACGTGGGGGTACACGTGGGTGAGCCACGCCGCTTCCCGCACGTACGGATAACTGTGCAGCAGCACGAAGGTGATCGCGCGAAACGGCGGGTGCTCGAACACCGGCCGCAGCCACAGCGGATTCGCCAACCGCAGGTCGAGGTCGCGGTCGCCGAAGCCGGTGTGCACCTGCACCGGCATGCCGCGTTCCGCGGCGATCTCGAGCGCCGTCCACAGCAGGCTGTCGAGCAGCGGTTTGGAGGCGAGGCGTGTGTGGCCACGCGCCGCCGCGTCGTGCGCCGCCCGGAACGCGCCGGCGAGCGAGGCCGCGTCCCATTCGCGGAGGTCGAGCCCCGTGCGGTAGGCGATGATCGTCTTGAGGCCCGCGAGGCGGCCCGACGCGGCCCGGACTTCGGCGGCGAAACGCTCGCGGAGGTCGGGCCAGCCGTCCGCGGCCGGAATCAGGCGCTCCGCCAGGACCTCGAGACGCAGGAGTTCGCCGGCGGGACACGGCAGCAGGCCGCGAAGCGCCGGGAGATCGTAGTGGTCGGCCGCCCGGAATCCGGGATCGATCAGGATCGCGCCGATGCCCGCGTCCGCAAACATCTCCCGCGTGAGGTCCGCGAACGGCCGCCGCGCCCGCGCGGCGAGGATGGCGTCCTCGCGAGGCGCGCAGCCGAAGAATCGGCCGAGGTCGGCGAGCGCCCGCCGGTAGAAGAGGCTCCAGCCGGCGTGCTCCGCGACGATCTCCGGCGCGTCGCTCTCCGTGAAGTGCGCGCGGAACGCCTCCGGCGTGGCGGGCTGCACGCGCCGCAGCGAGTGGGCGTGATGGTCGAACAGCGGGATGCCGGCGAACGGGAGGGCGCGGAGCGGCACGGGCGGCGGGTTCTCTACGCGCCTTCAGTAGACGAGCAGATGGCGCTGCGCGACGGCGGCCGGTTCCAGGTCGCGGAGCGCGTCCCACTCGCCGCGGCGGACCGCAAGGAACGATCGCGTGAGCGGCGCGCCGAGGATCTCCTGGATGGTGCCGTCGTTCTCGAGCGCGTCGGCGGCTTCTCCGAGCGTCGCCGGCAGCGGGACGATGCCGCGCTTCCGCCGCTCCGGCTCGGGCAGCGACGCCGGGTCGACCTCGACCGGATCGCCGGGCGCGAGCTTCCGGCGGACGCCGTCGAGGCCCGCGGCGATCACCCCGGCCAGCGCGAGGTAGGGGTTGGCGCTGCCGTCGCACGTTTTCAGTTCGATGTTGCACAGCGCCGGTCCGCGCCGCGGCGTGATCACCCGAATCGCGGCCTCACGGTTCTCGGGGCCGTAGCACGCGAACGCGCCGGCCCACGAATAAGGCCTGAGGCGCGCATAGGAGTTGACGCTCGGGGCGACCAGCGCGCACAGGGCCGGCAGGTGCGCGAGCACGCCGGCGATCCAGGAATAGGCGAGCGGCGAGAGATGCAGCCGGTCGTGCTCGTCGTACATCACATTTTGTTCGTCCCGCCACAGGCTCATGTGCAGGTGGCAGCCGCTGCCGGCGCTCGCCGCGAACGGCGCCGGCGCGAACGAGGCCGCGAGGCCGTGGTGCGTGGCGACGCCCCGCACCCCTTCGCGCAGCAGGATGTGCCGGTCCGCCGCGGCGAGCGCGTGGGCGTGGCGGATGGAGACCTCGAACTGCCCCGGCCCCGACTCCGGATAGATCAGGGCGACGTCGAGCCCCATCGTATTGAGCGTGTCCACGAGGTCGCGCAGCGTTTCATGCGCGGCGTCGTGTGCGATCGTCATGGCGAAGTTGGTGCGATCGATCGGTTCGTAGCCGCCGGCCGACTCGCGGCCGGCCACCATGTAGCTAGAGCCGGCGCCGCCGGGCGTCCCGCCCGCCGCGGGCCGAAGCAGGTAGAATTCCGGCTCGAAGGCCGCCTGCACTTCCAAGCCGTCCGCCGCCGCGGCCTCGGCGGCGCGCCGCAGACACGCGCGCGGGTCGTGCGCCCAGGGGCCGCCCGGCTCCGTCTGAAAATCACCGAGCATCACCGCGGCGCCCTGGTTGTAGGGGAGGACCGTGAAGGTGTCCGGGTCCGGGACGAGCCACACTTCCCCGATGGGGCTCAGGCCGCTCGCCGGCAGCGGGGTGTCCCCGAGGATCGGCAGCGCCTGCTGCGCGACCGAGAACCCGACGCCGTATTTCAAGATGCCGCCGAGACTGTCGAGCGGCGCGGCCTTGGCGCGGATCAGGTTGGCGTTGTCACAATAGGCGACGCGAACGAGACGAACGCCGGCGGCGCGGGCGCGATCGTAGACGGCATTCGGGCTGGCGCGCTGCGCGTGGGCGCGATCCGCGGGAGTTCCCATAGCACGGCCCGATTCAGGGGCGCGCGAACCATTCCCTCCCCGGGCGGGCCGTCCGGGCTTATTTCGTCTCCGGTCCGCAGAGGATGAGCGCGAGGTCGGCGACGTTCGTGCCGGTCGGACCGGTGCGGATGAGGTCGCCGACCGCGTCGAGCAGCGGGTAGGCGTTGTTGTCCCGAAGGTGGCGGCCGGGATCGAGTCCCGCGCGTTGGGCGCGCGCGGCCGTCGTTCCATCGACGGCCGCCCCCGCCGCGTCGGTCGGCCCGTCGCGGCCGTCGGTGGCGAATCCGACCAGCAGGACGTTGCCCAGTCCGTCCATCGCCGCGGCCCCCGCGAGGGCCAGTTCCTGGTTGCGGCCGCCGCGTCCGCTCCCGGTGACGGTGACGGTGGTCTCCCCGCCGCAGACCACGCACGCGGGCCGGGGCGCGGGATCGCCGGTCGCGGCGATCTGCCGGGCGATCCCGGCCAGGATCCGCCCGGCGTGCCGCGCTTCGCCCTCGAGGTACGTGGAGAGGAGCAGGGTGTGAAAGCCCGCGGCCCGCGCCGCCTCCGCGGCGGCGCGGGCCGCGGTGAGATTATCCGCGATGACCGTCATCGCCCCTTCGCGGAACGCGGCATCGCCCGGCTTGGGCGTTTCGGGGATCGCGCCCAGGTCTCCCTGCTCGAGCACGCGCCGCGCCCCGGCCGGGACGCGCGTGGTGATGCCGTACCGGTTCAGCACCGCCAGCGCGTCGGCGAACGTCGATGGATCCGCGACCGTCGGGCCGGAGGCCATCGCTTCGGGCGGCGACCCGATGACATCGGAGATCGCGAGCGTGACCACCCGCGCCGGCGCCGCGGCGCGGGCCAGCTGCCCGCCCGCGATCGCCGACAGGTGCCGGCGCACCGTGTTCATCTCGACGATGTCGGCGCCGGAACGAAGCAGGAGGTTCGTCGTTTCCGCCATATCGGCGAGCGTGAGGCCCTCGCGCGGCAGCGGCAGCAGCGCCGACCCGCCGCCCGACAGCAGGCACAGCACGAGATCGTCGGGACCGAGCCCGTGGACCAGCGCGAGCATTTCGCGGGCGGCGGCCTCGCCGGCCGCGTCGGGGACCGGATGCGAGGCTTCCTTCACGGTGATGCGGGAGGGGCCGTCGCGGTGTCCGTGCGCGGTCGTGACGAGGCCGGCCGTGATGCGCGGGCCGAGCGCGCCTTCCGCCGCGCGGACCATCGCGGCAGACGCCTTGCCGGCGCCCACCACGATCACCTTTGCGCGCTCCCGGAGCGGGTAGGTCCGCCCGCCGATCCTGACGCCGGTGTCCGCCGGCGCGATCGCCCGCGCCGTCGCGGCGTACGCGTCCACGGCGTCGACCGCGCGCGTCAGCATCTCCGCGGCGGCGCGCCGGAGCGCGGCCGTCTCCGCGACGCGGAACAGCGCGTCGTCGACGCGCAGGGCCGTCACGCCGCGCGCTCGATCTTTACCGTGGTGCCGGAGCGCACCGCTTTGAACGCGGTCGCATCGCCGGAGACGCGGCCGAAAACGTTGACGGGACTCGCCGGCCGGATCTCACGGCCGTGGCTTGCGGGGGTCGGGCCGAAGAAGATGCAGAACGCGCTGCCCGGCGGCCAGTACCCGAGATCGCCCATCTCGACGACCTCGCGCGGCGATTCGGGTTCGCACTCGACCGGAATGGAGAAGTAGATCTCATCGCCCCACGTGCTGGCGCGCGCCTCGAGGGGCAGCGCGTTCCAGACGGCGTCCGCCGTCCGGCCCGCCCCGAGCGTGGCGGTCGCGCTGACCTTGCCCGCGGTGATGACGATCGTCCGCATCGGTGTCCCTCCAGTCGGCCGACGGCGCCCCCGCCGTCTCACCAATCGACGAGCAGCGGCTTCGTCCACCCGTTTGGCCGCACGGCCAGCAGCGGCGGCCCCCCGGCATCTCCCGGCGCCCCGTGCGCCCGTGCCGCGGGCGGCGGGGCCGCCGCCTCGATCGCCGCGCGCACGGTGTCGCGCGCCAGCGGGGCGAGGTTGTTCGTGTCGCTCAGATGGACCAGGCAGACGCCGCGGCGGCGGCCGGCATCCCGCGCGACGGCCGCGGTGCGGGCGAGCGCCCGCGCCGCGTCGTCGTTGCTGAGGTGTCCGCGTCCGCCGAGGATGCGGTTCTTGAGAAACCAGGGGTAGCCGCTGACGTGCAGCAGCCCGAGGTCGTAGTTGCTCTCGAGGACGGCGAGATCGGCCTCGGCGAGGTACCTGTCGAGGCTCTCGTCCGCCGCGCCGAGATCGGTCGCGATGACGACGCGCCGCCCGGCCGCCGCGATCGCGAGCCCCACCGGTTCGACGGCGTCGTGGGGGACCGGGAACGCGGTGATCTCGAAGGGCCCGACGGCAAAGGGCGTGCCCGGCGCGAACGGCCGCACGTCGGCGCCGGCGAGGGCCTGGGCCGCGGCGGCCGCCGTGGCCGCCGTCGCGTACACCCGCACGCCGGCGGCGCGGGAGAGCGGCCCGGCGCCGCGTGCGTGGTCGTCGTGCTCGTGCGTCAGCACCACCCCGCCCACGTCGCGGGGCGCGAGTCCGAGGCGGTCCAGCGCGCGTTCGAGCGCGTCGAGCGAGATCCCCGCGTCCACGAGCACCCGGTCCGCGCCGCACTCGAGCAGCAGGACGTTGCCGGCGCTGCCGCTGGCGAGCACCGTGACGCGCAGCGCGGTCATCGCAGCCGGATCTCCCACGGCATCAGCGCGAGCACGCCCTCGCGGAGCAGCATCTCCGCGGCGTCCAGCATGCCGAGGGCCGAGCGGCGGCCGATCGTCACCGCGCGCGGCGGCCGGATGATGAACACCGGCACGACGCGGGACGGCGCGAGGCCCATCAGTTCCTTCGCCGTGTCGATGGCGGTGTAGAAATCGCCGAGCCGGTCGACCAGCCGGTGCTGCATCGCCTGGCGTCCCGTCCACACGCGCCCGCGCGCGACCGCGTGCACCTGCTCGCGAGGCAGCCGGCGGCCCTCGGCGACGCGGTCGACGAACCGCGCGTAGATCTCCTCGGCCTGCGCGCGCAGGCGCCGGCGCTGCTCCGGAGAGAACGGCCGGAACGGCGAGGTCATCGCCGCGGCTTCCCCGCGCGTCAGGATCTCCTGGTGCACGCCGGCGCGGCCGGCCAGCTGCTGGATCGTGAACTTGCCCGAGATCACCCCGATCGATCCGGTGAGGGTGCCGGCCTGGGCGACGATGCGCCGCGCGCCGGCCGCGACGTAGTAGCCGCCGGAGGCCGCGACGTTGCCGAAAAACGCGACGACGGGCTTGGTGCGGTTCGCCTGCGCGACGGCGCGCCAGATGAGATCCGAGGCGAGCGCGGAGCCGCCCGGCGAGTCGATCGACAGCACGATCGCTCCAAACAGCGGATTGCGCTCGACGGACCGGATGGCGCGGACCAGCGACGCGTGCCCGCTGGCCTCCCCGCGCACGAGCGGCAGCGGGATGGGCGGCCGCGGCCGGCTTTCCCCCATCTGGATCGATCCCCGCACGGCGATGACGGCGACCGCGCGGCCGGGCATGCGCCACCGGAACGGGGCGCGCAGGCGCCGGCGCGCCACGCGCCACGGGACGATCGCGGGCGGCCGGCGGCCCGCCGCGAGATACGCGGGCAGTTCGTCCTCGTACATGAGCGCGTCCACCAGGCCGGCGCGCCGTCCGTCCTCGGCCGAGAGCGGCGACCGGTCGATCGCGCTCCGCACCGCCGCGGGGTCGAGGCGCCGCGCCGCCGCGATCTCGCCGGTCAGGTCGTCGTACACCGAATCGAGGATCGCGTTCATCTGCTCGCGCATCGGCTCCGACATCCCGCGCCGCGTGAACGGCTCGACCGCGGACTTGTACTCGGCGATCTGCTCGAACTCCCCGGCGACACCGGCGCGCTCGAAGGCTTCGCCGAAGAACGTGACCTCGAGGACGGCTCCGCCGAGCTCGAGCGCTCCGCTCTCGGGCATCACGATGGCGTCCGCCACGCTCGCGAGATAATACTGGCGCGTCGTGGCCTGCGGCAGGTAGGCGACGATGCGGCCGCCTCGGGCGCGGTACTCGGCGAAGGCGTTCCGCAGGCTCTGTACCGAGGCGAGGCCGGCCGGCAGGTCCCCGATCGTGATCACGACGCCGGCGGCCCGCCGGTCCGCGCGGATCACCGCGAGCTGCCGCCGCACGTCCTCGATCGTCGGCGGCTGCCGCACCCACCACGGGTCGCGCGTCCGATGGTGGGGATACGGGCCGCTCAGTTCCAGGAGCACGTACGCCGGGCGCGGGCCGAAAAGCGAGACGAGCCCGTTCCGGATGAGGATGAACGTGTCGTAGATCAGGTCGCTGAGGCGGATGAACAGCAGTCGCATCGCGGCTATACGTTCGCGGACGTCATCCGGCCTTTCCTCGCGCCATCCGGAGCGAGATGGCCGCCGCGATAACCGCGACAACGACGGCGGGCCAGTTCACGGCGCGCGCCTCGGCCCAGGCCGGTTCCGGGCCCGGCAGCCCCGTCCAGACGAGGGCCCGGCCGTCGCGGCCGGCGGCGTTCGTGACCGTGACCGCGCCGGGGACCGTCAGGAGCACACGCATGTCCGGCGCGCCGGCCGCCCGGGCCCCGGGGGCGGCGAGGGTCTCCGAATAGGTCGTGACGACCCCCCATGTTCGCTTCTTTATATGAAGGACCCCAAGCGCCGGGGCGGACGGGGTAAGCAGTCCGGCGAACGTTCCCTGATCGACGCTCTGCTCCAACTGTGCCCGCCCGGCTTCGGTCCCGGTGACGCGGATATCGAGTGTGGTCCCGCCCGTCGCGGCGAAGAGCACCGCCGCCACAAGCGCGCCCAGCCAGAATCCCGCGACCGTGCCGCGCATCAGAAGCCTCCGTGTCGCCTACGCCGTGCACCGAAGGTTCACCGCGCCGGCCCCGCCGGCCTACGTGCCCGAGCCCGCGGCGGCCCCGGGACGAGGGAGGAATCCGGGCGCGCGCGAAGGCACGGCCGATGGCAACCCGCGCGCCTACCCGCCGGCGGAACGCCGCCGATGCCCGCGACGCCGTGCGCCGGCGCGCCGCCGCGGTGGTGCGGGCCTCCGGGATGCGGCGGCCGCCGTTTGCGCCGGAGCGATACGCGGCGAAATGCGGGGTCGCGGCGATCATCGCCGGCGCGCCGGAGGGCGGTCCGGTTCGCGTCGAGCTGCGCGGCACGGTCGACGGCGGGGCGCAGCGCACGTTGATCGTGGTCGACCGCCGGCTCCCGCCGCACACGCCGCAGTGGAACGGGGCCATCGCCCTCGGCCTCGGCGAGACAATGGTCCCCCCCGGCGTGGCGGGTGAGGGGCGCCGCGCGCTCACCGAAGCCGCGGCCGCCGACCTGCTTCTTCCCGCGGCCTCCTTCCGGCCGGCCGCGGCGCGCACGGATCTCACGATGGACGGGCTGCGCGATCTCTCCGCGCGATTCGCGGCGCCGCTTCGGCTGACGGCGCGCCAGTGGCTGTCCGTCGGCCTCTGGCGCGGCTTCGCGCTGCTGTGGCGCGAGGACAACGGCGCCCTGCGCCTCGGCTGGCGGGCGGGGTCGTCCGGCCGGTTTCCCCCGTCGCTCGCCCTCGGGGCCGACGCCGCCGCGGTCTGGGCGCCGGAGTCCCGGTTGTTCGCGACGCACCGCACCGGCCGGGCGCACCACGGCGTCGAGGAAGTACATACAGGCGCCGGGACGGCGTGGTGGTTTACACGATTCGCCACGGTGCGTGACGGCGCGGGCGACGCGGGCGCCGCCGCGCGCCGGGCGGTGTTCGCGATGGTGATGCTCGCGCCCGGCGCGTCCCGCCGGCCACAGGGAATCCCCTCCGGACCTTCGAAGTAGACGCGCGATGGTCCGGGGCGGCCGCAACGTATACGGTTATGCGATCGGCGTTCTAATGCTCGACACGGTGTTTCCCCGCATCCCCGGCGACATCGGCAACGCCGGCACGTTCCCCTTCCCGGTTCTGTATCATCGCGTGCGGCAGGCCTTTCCGTCCCGCGTCATCCGCGAGGCGGACCCCGCGCTGCTCGACGGCTTCATCGAGGGCGCGCGCGCGCTCGAGGCCGCGGGCGTGCTGGCCGTCACGACGGGGTGCGGCTTTCTCTCGATGTTCCAGCGGCAGCTGGCCGAGGCCGTACGCGTGCCGATGTTTACCTCCGCGTTGCTGATGGTGCCGATGGTGGCCCGCATGCTGGGGCCCGACCGCGCCGTGGGCATCCTCACCGTGGACGGCGGCGCGCTCGGGCCCCGGCACCTCGCCGAGATGGGCATCACGGAAGAAGTCCCCGTCGTCGTCGCCGGCCTCGAAAAGGGCCACGCCTTCACGCCGGTGCTGCTCGACAACGAGCTCGAGCTCGACGTCGAGGCCGCGCGTCGTGAGCACGTCGAGGCGGCGCGCGATCTCGTCGAACGCCATCCCGAGGTCGGCGCGATCGTCCTCGAGTGCACGAACATGCCGCCGTACGCGGCGGCGATCCGCCAGGCGACCGGACTGCCGGTGTTCGACATCACGTCGCTGGTGCGTCTGGTCCACGCGGCCCTGGTGCCGCCCGGCTATCCCGACCGGTAGAATCCGGCGGGTGCGGGGCCCCCGCGCGGCCCGGAATTGCGGAACTTCTTGCGCGGTTTATCGCTATGGTAATATGGGCAAGCCAATATTTGATGTCTCCTTTGCATGCGCGCCTGGCGCGCCAATAACGGAAGGAGTTTGTCTATGAAACCGTCCCACGGTTCGCCGCTGCGGCCATTGCTGGCGGCCTTGCTGGTGGCCGCGTTGCTCATCGCGCCGTTCACCCAGATCCAGCGCGCCTCCGCCGCCGACGGGTCGCTCGTGCTCGCGGCCATCCGCGTGCTGCAGGAAGACTACGTCGACCAGGTTCAGCCGGTGACCCTGCTCAACGCGGCGATCGTGATCTTGCGAAAGGCCACGAACCTGGGCGCCGACGCGCTGCCGGACATCCCCGCCACGACGCCGCCGTCCGACGCCTCGGCGCAGTTCTCAACGGAGTTCGCCAAGGCGGCGCAGACGGGCGTGATGCCGGAGACCGAGCTCGCCTATACGGCGACCGCGGGCATGCTGGCGTCGCTGCACGACAGCCATACCTTCTTCCTCGACCCCGCCGCGCTTCGCGAGAGCCGGCGGCAGATCTCCGGCAACCCGGGCTTCACCGGGATCGGCGTCACGATCGTCTCGCGCAAGGACGCGGCCGGCGCCGCGTGGATCTTCGTCGAAGACGTGTTCCCCGGGTCGCCGGCGGCCGCCGCGGGGGTGCACCGCTTTGATCGGATCATGGAAGTCGACGGCAAGCCGCTGAAGGACGTGAACGTCGTCGACGCGAGTCAGATGATCCGCGGGCCGGCGGGATCCACCGCGTCGCTGGTAATCCAGCGCGCGGGCCGGACGATGCCGATCTCCGTCGTTCGCGCCGCGATCCGCGTGCCGCCGGTCGAGGCGCGATTCGCATCGCCGGGCGTCGCGTACCTCAAGGTCTTCGGGTTCTCGCAGGGCGCCGGGCGGAGCCTCCGGGACTCCATCACGACGTTGGAGCACGAGGGGCAGATCAAGTCCGCGATCCTGGACCTGCGCGGCAATCCCGGCGGACTGATCATCGAGGCCGCCAGCGTGGGGGGGATCTTCCTGCCGAGCCGCACCGTGCTGGCGCGTATCACCGAGCGCGGTGAGCAGCCGAGCGTGCTGCGCGCGAGCGGCTCCTCGCCGCTCGTCAAGACGCCGCTCGTCGTGCTGGTGGACGGTCAGTCCGCGTCCGCCTCGGAGATCCTCGCCGGCGCCTTCAAGGACTACCACCGCGGGACGATCATCGGCGAGAAGACCGCGGGTGCCCTCGGCGGGTCGGTCACCGTGCCGCTGCCGGAGGGCGGGATGTCGGTGACGGTGGAGCGGATTCAGACGCCCAAGAACAGCGCGGTCGAGGCGGTCGGGATCACCCCCGAGGTGCCGGTGACGCTGACGGTGGCGGACATGGAGCGGGGTCAGGACACGCAGCTGCAGGCGGCGCTGCGCGCGCTGCACGCGGCATGGCTGTGGCTCCGGCACCTTCGCGCGGCGTGACAACCGAGGCGCACGGGTAGCGCCGCCGTCTCGACGATCCAACGAAGGGGTGTGTGACGCGGGGACGGGCCGGGGCATTCGCCCCGGCCCGTCCCCGTTGCTGTTCCGATTCCGGCCGCCGCGGGCGGATCAGCGCAGCAGGCCGAGTTCCTCGAGTCTGCGGCGCAGCGCGGTCGGCGTGACGCCGAACATCCGCGCGAGCAGGTGCACCACGTCGTCGGTTTCGGTCTCCCGCTGGCGCATGCCGAGCGTCTGGTCGATCCGCGGCGCGAGCTCCGCGAAGCGCGCGCGGACCTTCTCTTCCGGCATCAGGACCTCGGCCGCGAACGCCCGCGCCTCGCGCTCTTCCTCGCGCCGCCGCGGCTCCGCGATCGCCGGCCCCGCCCCGGGCGCGCTGCTGGCGACGAGGGCGGTGTGCCCGAGCGCCGCGTGGCCGAGCTCCTCGGCGATGATCCACCGCAGCTCCGCGTCGGTATAGCCGCCCCGCGAGGAGATGGCGATTACGACGCGGCCGCCGTCGCGTCCGATCGTGCCGCGCTGGCCCGGCGGCAGCGCACGTTCCTGCACCGGGAACCCGAGGTGCTCAGCGACCTTCCGGACGTCGACGGGGAGCTCGCGCGACGCCCCCAGGGCCGCCCGCGCCCGCTCACGTGCGCGGGCCGGACCGGCGGCCGCCGGCGCGCCGGATGCGGACGCCGCCGCGGTCCCGGCCGATGCGGCCGGAGCGCCGGCCTGCATGAACGCCTCCAGGGCCGCGAGTTCGCGCCGCGCCTCGGGCGAGAGCGACGCGCGCGGGACTTCCATTTCGACGGTGCGGCACGACGGGCAGAGCCAGGCGACGGGGTCTTCGCATGGACTGTCGAAGAACGGCTCGCGTGCCGCGCCGCACGTATCGCAGTGGCGCGTCGTGCCGGTGCCGGGCTCGGTCAACATGGTAAGGACGATTGTAGCACAGGCCTGCAAGTCCTAGGCTGTCGGCGCGGCCTCCGCGTGACGTTCTGCCTCGTGGCAGGCGACCAGGTGGCCCGACTCGAGCGCGCGCAGCACCGGCGCCTCGTGCAGGCAGCGCTCCGTCCGCCACGGGCAGCGCGGATGAAACCGGCATCCCTCCGGCACATGCACGGCGCTCGGCGGCTCCCCCTCGATCTCGATGGTCTGGCGGGACGGCGCTTCCACCTCCGGGATCGCCGACAGCAGCGCGAGCGTGTACGGATGCAGCGGCCGGGCGAACAGCGCGCTCGCCGGCGCCTGTTCGACGATCTTGCCGAGGTACATGACGGCGACCTGATCGCTGAGATACCGCACCACGCGCAGATCGTGGGAGATGAAGATCATCGTCAGGCCGAGGGTTGTGCGCAGGTCGAGCAGCAGGGCCAGGATCTGCGCCTGGATCGACACGTCGAGCGCGGAGACGGGCTCGTCGGCAACCAGCAGTTCCGGGCCGACCGCGAGCGCGCGCGCGATGCTGACGCGCTGCCGCTGGCCGCCGGAGAACTCCCCGGGATATTTGTGGGCGTCGGCCGCGCCGAGACCCACGAGCGCCAGCAGCGCGGCCACGCGGGACGGGCGGTCCGCCGGCGTGCCGACCCCGTGTACGGTCAGGACTTCGGTGAGCGCGCTGCCCACGGTCTGCCGCGGGTCGAGCGACGAATAGGGGTCCTGCAGCACCACCTGCATCCGGCGCCGGAACGGCGCGAGCCCATGCTCGTCGAGACGGGTGAGGTCGACGTCGCCATACCACACGGCGCCGCTGTCCGGCTGGTAGAGGCGAAGCAGGCAGCGCCCGAGCGTGCTCTTGCCGCAGCCGGACTCGCCGACCAGTCCCAGCGTGGTCCCCCGCGCGACGTCGAAGGACACCCCGTCGACGGCGCGTACCGCTTCGAGCGGCCGCCCGGCCACGACGTCGAGCACGGACCGGGGCAGGGGGAAGTGCTTGACGAGGTCGCGGACGCGCAGCAGAGGCTCAGACGGCAACGGCCGCTCCCACCATCTCCGCTTTCAGGCACCGGCTGAGGCGCCCCGGGCCGACCTCGCGCAGCGGGATCTCGCCGCGCCGGCACTCCGCGGCGGCGAGCGGGCAGCGCGGCGCGAAGGCGCACCCTTCCCCGAGCCCCACGAGATCCGGCGGCGCGCCGGAAATCGGAACCAGCGGCCGGTCCCGATTCATGCTCGGCACGGACGCGATGAGGCCGGCGGTGTACGGGTGGCGCGGGTGCGCGAACAGCTCCGCGGTGGGCGCCGTCTCCACGATCTGGCCCGCGTACATCACGGCCACGCGATGCACCACCTGGCGGACCACGCCGAGGTCGTGCGTCACGAGAATGAGCGCCATACCCAACTGCTGCTGCAGCGAGGCAAGCAGCCGCAGAATCTGCGCCTGGATCGTGACGTCGAGCGCGGTCGTCGGCTCGTCCGCGAGCAGGACGACGGGGCGCCGCGCGAGCACCACGGCCAGCATCACGCGCTGCCGCTGGCCGCCCGACAGCTGGTGGGGATACGCGCGCAGCCGGCGCTCCGCGTCCGGGATGCCGACCTGGCGCAGCAGGTTGACGATCCGCCGGCGCCGCTCGCTCCGGTCCGCCGGTCCGCCGGTCAGCGCTTCGCCGATCTGCCGCTCGATCGTGAGCACGGGGTTGAGCGCCGTCATCGGATCCTGGAACACCATCGCGATGCCGCGTCCGCGGACGGCCTCGAGCTCGCGCTCGGAGAGGCGGAGCAGATCGCGGCCCTCGAACCGGACCGCGCCGCCGGTGATCCGCGCCGGCGGGTGGAGCAATTTCACGATCGCGCGGCACGTCATGGTCTTGCCGGATCCCGATTCGCCGACGAGGGCGAACGTCTCGCCCGGCTGTACGGAGAAGCTGACGCCGCGCACCGCGTGGACGATGCCGCGGCGGGTGGGGATCTCGAGCCGGAGGTCTTCGACCGCGAGGGCGGGTTCGGTCACTGGCCGCGAACGCGCAGCAGATCGGAGAGGCCGTCGCCCACGAGGATGAAGGCGATCCCGGCGAACATGCAGGCGAAGCCTGGGATCGTCGCGACCCACCACGCTGTGTACATGAACGTCCGGCCCTCCGCGATCATGAGGCCCCACTCCGGCGCGGGCGGCCGCACCCCGAGCCCGAGGAAGCCGAGCGAGGCCGCGGTGAGAATCACGAGCACGATGTCGGAGGCGAGGTAGGTGACCGCGGGCGCGATGGCGTTGGGCAGAATGTGCCGGAAGACGATGCGCGACCGGCCGAAGCCGAACGCGCGCAGCGCGGCGACGTACTCGAGGTTTTTTTCGCGCAGCACCTCCCCGCGGACGAGCCGGGCGAAGACGATCCACCCGACGGCGCCGATCGCGATGAGGATGTTCGTTTCTCCCGGCCCGAGAAACGCGACGATGGCGATGACGAGCACCGTGAACGGAACCGCCGTGATCACGTCGACGGCGCGCATGATCACGATGTCGGGCCACCCGCCGGTATAGCCGGCGAAAGCGCCGGCCAGCGAGCCGAAGATGAACGGAAAGACGACCGCGAGCACGCCGATCCGGAGATCGATGCCGGCCCCGTAGAGGACGCGCGTCAGCACGTCCCGGCCGTAGTTGTCGGTCCCGAAGGGGTGGGCGGCCGACGGCGGCCGCAGCATCGCGTTGAGGTCCTGCGCGTTGGGGTCGATCGGGAGCAGCACCGGCGCCAGCACGGTCGCGCCGGTGAGCGCGAGCAGCATAATCCCCCCGATGACGATCCCCAGCGGCAGCCGGATGCGTCCCGGGCGGGCCCCGGCGAGGGTCCCGACGGCCGCGGTCGTCCCCGCATCCGCGCTCACACGCCCGTCCTCACCCCACGCGGACCCGCGGATCGAACAGCGGGTACACGAGATCGGTGGTCAGGTTGATCAGCATCGTGCCGAGCGCGAACATCAGCGTCAGCGTCTGCACGACGACGTAGTCGCGCGACAGAATCGAATCCACCATCCACGAGCCGAGCCCCGGGATGGCGAAGACGATCTCGATCACGACCGAGCCGCCGATCGCGTAGGACATGCGGACGCCGACGAGCGTGACGATCGGAAGCATCGCGGCGCGCAGCACGTGGCCGAAGAGGACGGCCCGGCCGCGCAGGCCTTTCGCCCGCGCAAAATCCACGTACGTCGTCGTGAGCACATCGATCAGCGAGGACCTTAAATTCCGGTTCAGAACGGACGCAAACGCGTAGGACAGGGTCAGCGCCGGCAGGAAGAGGTGCTGCAGGTTGTCCGCAAATCCCTCGCCGTAGCCTTCGGCGGGCAGCCACCGCAGCTTCAACGAGAAGACGATCAGCAGCAGGATCCCGATCCAGAACGCCGGCGAGGCGAGCGGCACCGCCATGAAGGCGCGGATCACCTGGTCCGGCCAGCGGTTGCGGTAGAGCGCGGCCAGGAGTGCCAGCGGCACCGCGATCAGCACCGACAAGATCAGGCTGTAGACGATCAGAAAGAATGTGACGCCCGTCCGCCGCGGCAGCATGGACATCACCGGCGTCTGGTAGCGCAGCGACTGGCCGAGGTTGCCGGTCGCGAGATTCCGCATGTAGATCGCATACTGCTGCCAGATTGGCCGGTCGAGACCCCACTGATGCCGCAGCGCCGTCACCGACGCGTCGGTAGCTCGGTCGCCGAGGATCGCGGAGGCGGGGTCGCCCGGCACCAGCTTGATCAGCAGAAAGATCAGCACGGTGACGAGCAGCGCGATCGGCACCATCTGGCCGATCCGCCCGAGTGCGTAGCGCATCATGTGCCGCTTCCGGGACGCCGGGTGCCTAGAGTCCGGTGTGGCGCCGGCCCGCTATTGTGTCACGCTCACGTTGGTGAAGATCCACGGGCCCGTGGCCAGCTGGACGAAGCCCCTCATGTTCTTATTGAGGGCGTCCGTGTACGGCGCGTAGTAGAGCCAAATCAGCGGCGCGTCGGCGATCGCCAGTTCCTGCATCTTATAGTAGATCTGGCGCCGCTTCGCCGTGTCCAGTTCCCGCTCGCCCTGTTTGATCAGCGCGGTCATCGCGGCCGACTGATAGCCGGTGTGGTACGACTTGGCGGTGACGTAGTCGAACTCGTACGCCGCCAGTTCGGACGGGTCGGGCACGTCGTTCGTCCATCCGCCGACGTACACTTGATAGTCGAGGTTGCGCATGCGCTGCGTTGCCGCGGCGCGGTCGAGCGGCTCGATCTCCAAGTTGACGCCGATCTTGGACCACATCGCCTTGAGCAGTGTCGTCGCAGTCTGCGCGTCCGCGTTGCCGGACTGGACCATCGCGTGCAGGGTGACCGAACTGCCGACGCCGGCCTCCCGGAGCAGCGCCTGCGCTTTGTTGAGGTCCAGGGTGTACGCTTTCAGCCCTTTGTCGAAGAACGGCGTCGTGATCGGCAGGAACGACGTCGCCGGCGTGCCGTTTCCGTACAGGACGGCCTTCACGATGCCGGCGCGGTCGGTGGCGTACGAGAGCGCCTGCCGCAATTTGACGTTGTTGAGCGGCGCCTTCGACACGTTCAGCAGAACGTGCTGGACCGCGGTCGACGGATTGAGCTGGACCTCGATCCGCGGATCGCCGCGCAGCGCCGAGAGCAGCGAGAACGGCGGGTAGTCGATGCCGTCCACGCGCCCGGACTGCAGGGCGATGGTGCGCGTGTTGTCGTCGGGAATGTAGATGATCCGCAGCTCGGGCGTCCGCGGCAGGCCCCGCGTGTAGTAGTGCGGGTTGGCCCGCATTGTCAGTTGCTCGCCCTTCTTCCAGTCGACCAGCATGTAGGGGCCGGAGCCGATCGGGTGGTTCGAGATCTCCTCGTGGGACGCCGACTTGAACGCCTTGACCGAGCCGATGCTGTTGGAGAAGAGCGACACGTCGGAGAGGAACGGCGCGAACGGCTCCTTCAGCGTGATGGCCACGGTGTGGGCGTCCAACGCCGTGATCGCCTGCATCGGTTCGAGCGCCCACTGCCACGGGCCGTCGAGATCGTGCGCCCGCTGGAACGTCCACACGACGTCGGCCGACGTCACGGGCTCACCGGTGGAAAACACCGCGTCCGGCCGCAGCTTGAACGTCCAGATCTTCCCGTCGGCGGAGACCTTCCAGCTCGTCGCGAGATCCGGCACGAACCCGTCACCCGCGGCGTTCACCCGCAACAGTTGCTGATAGATCTGCATGTACGCCCAGATGTTCGGGTTGGCGTCCTGGGTGACGGGGTCGAGGTCGTCGGCCGCGCGGTTGACGCCGAAGCTGATCACCGTCTTGAACCCGGCCGCGCCGGTCGGTGAGATTGCCGGGAACAAGCCGAACACGAGACCGATCGCGGCCGCCGCTGCGGCCGTCACGCGAAGCATGCGCACGGGCATCCGCCTCCTGTGCCGAAATGTGGCGCGGCGGGCACAGCGGAACAGGTCCTGCTGTGCCCGGTACGCCACGGTTCGGCGTCCCGCCGGGCAGTTCCTCGCCCTCCGGCGCCGCGCGGATCCGCCGCGAGGCCTGCCCGCAGACGTTGGCCGCCCCCCGAAGTCGGGTAGATATCGGGTACATCCGTGGCGTCACAATCCTCGGTCGAAAACGGTCGCCCCGGCCGGCCTCCGGGTGGGGTCGTAGCACCGGTGCCTCCGCGCCGGCCCGGCCTCATGTCGGTCGAGATGGCGCTCGCGGCCGCGCTGGTGGCCGCCGTCACGCTCATCGGCATCGCGCTGCGGTCCGTCTCGGTGCGCTCACAGGCGATCGTGGCGCCCGGTCTGTTCCTGTTCATCCCGCTGATCGCCGCGCTTGCCTACCGGGCAGGCCGCGGCATCGGTCTGTGGACCGCGCTGCTGGCCACCGTCGCAGTCTGGGCCTACCTGCTGCCGGCGACGGACTCATGGCCCGCGGTCACGGCGACCCTGCCGACGCTGGCGCTGTTTGCCATCACCGCGTTCGGCGCGGCGGAAGGCTTTGCGCGCGCGCGCGAATGGGAGCAGCAGCGCCGAAGGATCGAGTATGCGACCGCGCATCTCGCGGCCATCGTCGAATCGTCCGACGACGCGATCTTCAGCAAGAGCATGGACGCCGTCATTCTCTCCTGGAATCTCGGCGCGGAGCGGCTGTACGGATACACCGCGGAAGAGATCGTCGGGCGGCCGGTGGCGACGCTTGTGCCGCCGGAGCGGCCCGATGAGATTCCGACGATCATGGCGCGCCTGCGCCGGGGCGAGACGATCTCGCGCTTCGAGACCGTCCGGGTGCGGAAGGACGGCAGCCGCGTGGACGTGGCGCTGACGATCTCGCCCATTCGAGACGGCGCCGGGCGCATCATCGCCGCGTCCACGATTGCGCGTGATATTTCCAGCCGGCTGCGTCTCGAACAGCGCCAGCAGCTGCTCGTCGACGTGACGGCCGCGCTCTCGGGCGCCGTGACACCGAGCCAGGTCGCCCACGCCGTCGTGGAGCGCGCGACCGCGGGGTTGGGCGCGGCGGCCGCCGCGCTGTGGCTGACGACCCAGGATGGAACCTTTGATCTGATCGCGACGATGGGGTATGGGGACGAGTTCGTGGAGCGGTGGCGGCGCGTCGCGCCGGGGCAGGATCGGCATCTCGACCAGGCGGTGAAGACCGGCGCGGTGATGTGGCACGACGTGGGCGTGGAGACGGAGGGCCATCGGGGCGATCGCGACGGGCTGCCGGACGGGATCCGGGAGGGCGCCGGCGCCGTGGTGCCGCTCACGCTTGAAACCACGGTAGCGGGCGCGCTCTCGCTGCACTTCGCCCCGCCGCGCCGGCTCGACGGCGACGAAGCGGATTTTCTGCTCACGCTCGGCAGGCAGTGCGCGCAGGCGTTCGAGCGCGCACGCCTCTACGCCCACGAGCACCAAACCGCGGGGACGCTTCAGCGCGCGCTGCTGCCGGCGGGGATGCCCGAAGTCCCCGGGCTTCGGCTGCGCGCGGTCTACGTGCCGAGCGCGCAGGAACCGAGCATCGGCGGCGATTGGTACGATGTCTTCCGGCTCCCCGACGGGCGAGTCGCGCTGGCGATCGGCGACGTGGTGGGCCGCGGCCTCGAGGCCGCGGTCGTGATGGGCCAGGTGCGTCAGGCCGTCCGGGCCGCGGCCCTGGAGGGGCATCTGCCGGCCGAAGTCCTCGCGATCGCGAGCCAGGTGATCCGGCTCAGCCACGGGCACGAGGGCATGACCACGGCGATCTTCGGGATCTTCGATCCCGTGACCGGCGGGTTCGCGTACGCGACGGCGGGACACCCCGCGCCGATCGTGGCGAATGCGCTCGGCGTCCGCCTCCTGCCGTCCGGCGGCCTCCCGCTGGGCTTCCTGGACGCGCCGGCCGCGCCTTCCTGGGCGGTCGAGCTGCCGCCGGGGTCGCTGCTCGTGCTGCACACCGACGGGTTGATCGAGTCGACGCGCGATCCGGCCTACGGGCAGGCGGCGCTGCTCGACGCGGTCGCGCGCGAGGCCCAGGAGCGCTCACCCGACGCGGCCCGCACGATCCTCTCGCGCATGGTGGGCCAAACGGCGCCCGACGACATCGCGATCGTGATTCTCGCGGTGGACCCGCATCCGGTGGACCGGCTCGACATTATGCTGCCGGCCCTGCCGTCGAGCCTCCGGTTGATGCGGCACGCGCTGCGGCAGATGAGCCGGGGGCTCCAGCTCGACGAAGAAACCGTCTCCGCGCTGATGATCGCGTCCGGCGAGGCCGTCAACAACGCGATCGAGCATGCCTACGGCGCCGTGCCGGGCACGGTGGTGCTGCGCGCCGCGCCGCAGGAGGGCATGCTGCGTGTCGAGATCCACGACCGCGGCAGGTGGCGGCCGGAGCGGGCCCACAACACGGGCGGGCGCGGCCTCGATCTGATCCGTGCGCTCGCCGAAGAAGTGGACATCGTCACGACGCCGGCGGGCACGACGGTCACGTTCGCCATCCCGCTGCCGACCAAAACGACGGGCGCGCCCGGCGCGGAGTCCGCGCCCACGCAGGCCCTTCCCAAGGAACCCTCGGCGCCGATCGTGCGTCGTGTAGGAAGCGCGTCCCGGTCCGGCCGGGCGGCCGGGGATTGGCAGAACTGGAGGACGCGCGTCGTGGACGGCGTGCCGGTGGTCGAGCTCTCCGGCGACGTAGATCTCGACAACGTCGGCCGCTTCAAGGCGATGGTCCAGGACGCCTGCGGGCAGGCCCGGCGCGGCGCGGTGGTGCTGTCGCTGACGCCGGTGCGTTACTTCGACAGCCAGGGCCTGCGGGCGCTGCTGCAGACGGGACAGCGGCTGGCGACGATGCGGTGCATGCTGCTGCTGGTCGTCGGCCCGGAGGCGCCGATGCGTCCGGTGCTCGCGGCGATGGACATCGCCTCCGCGCTGCCGGTGTTCGACTCGCTGGCGGACGCGATCACGGCGGCGCGCGTCAGAGAGTCCTGAGCGAGTCCTCGGACCGGCCGCCGGGGGCCGACATCAGGCCCAGGCGGGCATAACAAGCATCAGGCAGTAAGGGAACGGGGGGAGCGCACAATTCGGAGGGAACGTGCCGGCTCGCGCCGGCCTGACCACGTTACTATCTTCGGGCGCCTCGCGCCGCACGCGCGAGGCGCCGCCGTTGCGCTGACAATTGCGATCGTCGCCGTCCTGCCGGGCGCCGCGCCCGCGCTCCCCGCGCCTTACGATCGCACGTCCGTCAGCGTGGGCGGCCGGGCGCTGCCCGCGATCGTGGTCCACGCGCCGTTGTCGCGCTACCGCCTCGGCGTGGCGCTCGCCGGCAGCCGCGTCGGCGACAACGCGTGGCTCGCCTCGATCGCGCAGTCGTCCGGCGCGGCCTGCGCCATCAACGGAACCTTCTTCGCCGCGTACGCCGGCGAGACGCGTGAGCCCTACGGCACGCTCGTCGTCAACGGGCGGCTCCTGCACCTCGGCGACTTCGGCACCCGGCTCGACGTCTTCGACAACGGCGGCATGCGGATGGCCCGTGACCGCCTGCAGATCCGAGGCTCCCTCGACGGCCGCGAGAGTTACCCGGACAACTGGTACGCCTACAATCTCAACCAAACCCCGACGGCCGCGACCGGCGCCTTCATCTATACACGGGACCGCGGTCCGAGCCTCGGGTTCCGGGCCGATCTTGCGATCACGGCCCACCGCGGCTGGGTGGTCTCGATCGAGCAGTACCGCGACGCCCCCATTCCCGAGGACGGCTTCGTGCTGGCGCTGATGGGCCGGGAGGTGGGCGTCCTCGGCTGGAAGTTCCGGATCGGGCAGCGCATCGACTACCGCGCCGTGCAGGACGGCGAGCCGCTTCGCACCCGCTTCAGCCTGGGCGCCGGGCCGAGGCTGGTCGACCACGGCGCCGTCGTTTCCGACGCCGTGGCCGAGGGCTTCCACGATCCCAAAATTACCGCATACCGCGGCACGCGTTCGCTGATCGGCTACACGTCGGACCGGCAGGTCCTGCTCGCCGTCGTGAGCGGCGCCACGATCCCGGAGGCCGCCGAGGCAGCGCGGCGCCTCGGCGCGTGGGACGCGATGAATCTCGACGACAACGCCTCGAGCAGTCTCATCTGCGCCGGCAACTACCTCGTGCGACCCGGCCGGGAGATCGCGAACGCGCTCGTGCTGTGGCCCGTGACGGCGCCGTAGCCGCCGCGGCCTCTTACGGATGGTTCTCTCGCTGCCTTCATGTGTGCTACCCCGCGCGTTCGACGTGCGACCGCAGCCAGGTGAGGATGTTCGGCCAGCCGCGATGACTGGTGCGCGAGCTCTCGGTCGCAAGCCCCGAGTGGGTCACACGAACCGTCGTGACCCCGGCCTTTTCTTCCAGATCCCAGCGCACCACGCTCTCGGTGTCGTCTCCCTGCCAGTCGGGACGCCACGTGAAGACGAGGAGGCGCGGTCGCTCGATCTCGCGGTACACGCCGGTGACGGTGAACGGCCGCCCGCCCATGCCGGTGCCGCGCATCACCCGCCGGCCGCCGGGGCGGAGGTCGGACTCTATGTGCGTCGTTTCAAACTGCCCTTTGTACCCCCACCATTTCATGCATTCCTCGGGGTTGGTCAGCGCCTCGAAGATCCGGTCCGCCGGCGCCTTGATCGTGATTTCCTCGACGATGGTGTCGTCTGCCCGCGTTGCACTCATCGCGTCTCCTCCACGTACTGCTTGAGATTGCGGAGCCTCTCGCCCCAGAACGCCTGATAGTCCTGGAGCCACGCGCCGACCGTGCGCAGCGGTGCGGCGTTCAACTGACAGATCCGCGCGGTACCGTCCCGGCGGGTGACCACCAGGCCCGCGGAGCGCAGCACCCGCAGGTGCTTCGAGATCGCAGGCCGGCTCGTCCGAAAATGCCCCGCGAGCTCCCCGACCGTCCGGCGGCCGCCGCGCAGGAGGCCGAGGATTCTCCGGCGGGTCGGGTCGGCCAGCGCCCGAAACACGACATCACGAGGGGTCCGCTGATTGGTAACCATTCGGTTACCAATAAGATAGGCCGCGGACGGCCCGGTGTCAAGAACTTCCTGGGCTGCTTACGCGCGCGCCGGCGCCGCGGGCCGGATGTTCTGGTTCACCCGGAAGAAGTTCGCCGGATCGTACCGTTCCTTGATCTTCGCCAGCCGATCGTAGGTCTCGGACCCGTACGCCGCGCGCACACGATCGGCCCCCTCGTCGCCGAGAAAGTTGAGGTACGGGGCGCCCGTGGCAAACGGCTGCACGGCGTCAAACGTCCGGCGCACCCACGCGATGTGCGGCTCCGCCGGTTCGGCGGCGGTCCATAGACCGACGACGTTCATCGCGTAGCGCGGTGCGCGGTGCCGGAAAGCGGTCGCATCGGGATTCACGCGGCTCACCGCGCCCTCGAGATGGTGGATGTGGAGCGTCGTAAACGGCGACAGCGGACGCATCTTCGCGGTCTCCGCGGTCAGCGCGTCGATCGCGGCGTCCGAGAGGTCCGCCACATAGTGCGTCTTCCAGTACGAATGGATCCCGCGCGGCGCGCTGGCGTCGAACATGCCCTGGAGGATGGTATACGGCACCGGCCCGACGTGCGCCACCGCGGGCGGCCCGAACGAGACGAGCGGCTGCGCCACCCGCTGTCCGTCCTCCACGGGCCCCGCATAGCACACGGCGACCGCGAGCATCGGCGTTCCGTGCAGCGACTGCGGGATGAACGGCAGGGGCGGGGCGGTGATGAACGCCGCCATGGACGTCATTTCGTCCGGCAGCGTGGCGACCCACCGGTTGTAGAAGCGCAGCACCTCGCGGGCCTTCTCGGCCGGATGGAAGACGGCGCCGCCCACCACGATGGGGCCCACCGGATGGAGCCGGTATTCGAACGAGGTCACGATGCCGAAGTTCCCGCCGCCGCCCCGCAGGGCCCAAAGGAGATCGGGATGGCTCGCGGCGTTCGCGGTCACGAGCCGGCCGTCCGCGGTCACGACGTCGGCGGAGATCAGATTGTCGATGGTGAGACCGTGTTTTCGCATGAGCCATCCGATGCCGCCGCCGAGCGTGAATCCCGCGATCCCGGTTGTGGTCACGAGCCCGCCGGTCGTCGCGAGGCCGAAGGCCTGCGTTTCGCGGTCGAACTCGCCCCAGGTAAGCCCCGGCTGCGCGCGTGCCGTCCGCGCCTCCGGGTCCACCCGCACCCCCTTCATGGGAGCCAGGTCGATCACGATTCCTCCATCGCATGTACCGAAGCCGGCGACGTTGTGCCCTCCGCCGCGAACGGCCGTTAGCAAGGTCTGCGCCCGGGCAAACCGGACGGCGGCAAGAACGTCGGCGACCCCCCGGCACCGGACGACGACGCGGGGCCGCCTGTCGATGTACCCGTTCCACACCGCGCGGGCGGCGTCGTAGCCGTCGTCGTCCGGGACGATGACGTCGCCGGCGAGCTGTCCTCTCAACTCCCGGACCGCGGCCTCGTCCACGGTGCCGCCACTGCTCTCGGACCTGTCTGTCATTCAGGACCCTCCGGTATGTGCGTTGATGCGAAACGTGCCTCGATCGGTTCGGAATATTTCTTGCGTTGACCTGCTCGGAACGCCGCGACGTTCGCGCCGCGGTTTCGAGGCGTACTATGGAAGCGAGCGGCGCGCGGCGCCGCCGAGGAGGCCCATCATGTTCGAGGAGATCCTGAACCGGTTCGGCGAGATCCACGAGCGGGCCACGGTGAAGACGGTGTTCGGCGAGCCGTATCAGGTCGCTGGCCGCACGATCATTCCCGTGGCGAAGGTGTCGTTCGGCTTCGGGTTCGGCGGCGGGCGCGGCGATGCGAAAGACGGCGGCGGGGAAAAGTCCGGCCCCAGCGGCGCGGGCGGGGGCGGCGGCGGACGGGTGTCGGTGAGGCCCGTGGCGGTGCTCGAGGTCGGCCCCGACGGGACGAAGGTGAAGCCCATCGTCGACGTGGCGCGGCTGGCGGTCGCCGGCATGATGCTGGTCGCATGGAACGTCTTCTGGGTCACGTACACCGTGCGCCGCTGCAAGGCACGGTGACGGGGTGCGGTGACTACGTTACGATGGTGCGGCCAGAGCGTCCCAACACGTCCGGCTCAGCCGCGCGATGTGCGCGGTCGCGACGGCCTTGCCCGGTTCGCCGTTCGCCAGCACGCGCGGCACGGGATAGGTGTAGACGGTCAGGACGAACAGCGGCCGGTCGTTCTGGAAGATGATGCCGCAGTCGCACACGGCGTTGCCCCCGGTGCCGGTCTTGTGCGCCACCTTGGTCCCGGTCGGCAGCAGCGCGGGCAGGCGGGCGATCAGATTCTGCCAGCTCAGGATATCGATCGCGTACCGGCAGAGCGCCGGCGTGGAACCGAGACGGTCCGCGGCGGCCTCGTCCTCCGTGCCGCGCAGGATGGCCTCGAGCAGATGCCCGACGTCCGCCGGGGTGGTCGCGTTCAGGCGGCCCACGTCGTGCGGCGGGACCTGGCCGGGCGGCATCAGCGGGTAGTCTTCGGTGGGGATGCCGGCGCGGTGGGTCGTGCCGGCCATGCCGATCGAGCGGCAGAGCTCGTTGATCCGGTCGAGGCCGACCAGGTCGGCGATCGTGCCGGTGCACACGTTGTCGCTCACGATGATCATCATGACGAGAAAGTCGTGGAGCGTGAGCGTCGAGCCGGGGCGGAAGTGCTGCAGGCAGCCGCTGTCGCTGATCTGGTACCGTGATTCGATCGCAATCCGCTGATCGAGCGCGAGGCGCCCGGCGTGGACGTCCCGCAGCGCCGCCATCAGTATCGAGATTTTGCGCGTGCTCGCCGACGGTACCACCACGTCGCCCCGCCGGTTCGCCGACGCGCCGCCGCGCAGATCCTTGAAATACCAGCCGGTCTCGAACGGCTGCGCCGCGCACAGCTCGTCGAGCGAGGCCGCGAGTTGGCCGCGCGCCGTGATCATGCCGGACACCACCGCCTTCGCCTAGAGTCGGGCCAGGGTCTCGTATTCCTCGTCGCTGAGCCGCAGCCCCGCCGCGGCCACGTTCTCCTCCAAATGCTCCGGCGACCCGGTGCCCGGGATCGGGAGCACCGCGGGCGAGCGGCGCAAGAGCCACGCGAGCGCCACCTGCGCCGGGGTGGCCGCCCGTTTCAACGCGACCTTCGCGAGGTTCGCCGCGAGCGTCTTGCCACCGCGCCGCGCGGCGGCCAGTGGGGCCCAGGGCAGAAAGGCCAGCCCCTCGCGCGCGCACACGTCGACGACGTCGTCGGATTCCCGTTCGGCGAGGCTGTACTCGTTCTGCACGGAGACGATGCGGGCGACGGCCTGCGCCCGGCGCAGTTCCTCGACCGAGACGTTGGAGACCCCGATGTGCCGGATCTTGCCCTGCGCCTGCATCTCCGCGAGCGTCCCGACCGACTCTTCGATCGGCACCTTGGGGTCCACCGTGTGCAGTTGATAGAGGTCGATGCGCTCGAGCCGCAGGCGGCGGAGGCTGCCCTCCAGCGCCTCGCGCAGGTGCGCGGGCCGGCCCCTCGCCACCCACGCCCCTCCCGGACGGATGAACCCCGCTTTCGTCGCGATGACGAGCCCCGCCGGATACGGGTGCAGCGCCTCGGCGATCAATTCTTCGGAGACGCCCGGGCCGTACGAATCCGCGGTGTCGATGAGCGTAATCCCGAGATCGACCGCCCGCCGTAGGACGCCGAGGGCGCGGGCGCGGTCACGCGGCGGTCCCAGACCTCCGCGTCCGAGGATGCGAAGCGCGCCGAAACCGAGCCGCGCGACGCGCAGATCGCCGCCGAGGACGGTCGTGCCGGCGGCCGCCGCGGTCGGAACGGGGGGAACGGGGTCGGGCATCTCGTTTCTCCCTTTCGGCCGCAGCGTTCTGAACCCTGTGCTACACTGAGAAGCCACCCTCCGAACAGCGGAAAGGGATGATGAGATGAGACGAGATCAGCGACAAACCGGCAGCGCCCGCACCGCGAAGCCGACCAAGATGGAATTGGTCTGGGCGACCCGCAAGCGCGTGCCCGCGGGCCCGTTTCCGTGGGACCCGTCCATGCCGGACACCCGGAAGCTTTCCAAGCGGGAGCAGCGGCGGTCGTTCGAGTTTATCGCGCCGAAGGCCTAGCGCCTTTCCGGGCCATCATCGCGTCGGCGAGCGGGCACGGCGTGTTGCGGATGGCCACGCTCACGAGCGAGGCCTTTCCCGACTCGCGGGCCCGCCGGATCGCCGGCGCGACGCCGGCCGCTTCCTCAACGTGCTCGCCATACCCGCCTAACGCATCCACCATCTTGTCGTAGCGCGCCGGCCGCAGCTCCGTCCCGACCGCCCGGCCGTAATACGCCAGCTGAAAGTTACGGTCGATCCCCCACAGGGCGTCGTGGCCCATCACCGCGGTGAAGGCCGCCCCGTGCCGGACCGCCGTGTCGTACTCGATGCCGTAGAATCCGAACGATCCGTCGCCAATGAGGAGCAGGACGTCCGCCTCCGGCCGCGCGAGCTTCGCCGCGATCGCGTAGGGGATGCCGCAGCCCAATTGTCCGAGCGGCCCGAGCCGCAGCCACCCGCCGGGGTTCCGGGCTTTGAGGTAGCTGCGGCCCCACCCCGCGAAGTCACCGCCGTCGACGACGAGCACGGTGTTGTCGTTCGTGACCGCGTCGACGTCGCGCAGCACCCTCATCGCGTGAAGCGGCGCCTCGTCCGTGCCGAGCGCTTCGAAGCGGCGGCGCTGGGCGTCCCGCGTCTTCGCGAGCTGCTGCCGCCAAGCCGCGGCGCTGTTCCACCGTCCTCCGGCCGCGGCGGCGGTCATCTGCTCCACGATCGCGCCGAGATCGCCGGCGATCCCCACGTGCACGCCGCGGTTCCGCCCGATCTCCGCGGGCGAGGGATCGGCCTGAATCAGCTTGGCGGCCGGATGAAAGAACGGGGGCATCCCGTAGCGGTACCGGTGGTCGAGGCGCTTGCCCAGCAGCAGAACGGCGTCCGCTTCGCGGAAATGCCTCGCGGCCTCGTTGAGGGCCGGATCCGCGTAGCCGAAGCACAGCGGGTGATCGTCCGAGAGGAGGCCGCGCGCCTGGTCGACGGTGAAGCACGGCAGGCCCGTCTCTTCGATGAACTCGGTAAGGCTCCGCCGCGAGACGGACGGCCGCGCGGCGTTCGCGGCGATGACGACCGGCCGCTCCGCGCCGCGCAGGATCGCGACCGCGTCCCCAACGAGGGCCGGGTCGCCCTGGGCGCGGCCGGCGTGACGGTATTCCCGTGGCGAGTATTTCGGCAGGTCCGCGTCGGTGATCGGCTCTTCCTGGATGTCGATCGGGATCGTGAGATGCACCGGCCCCCGGTGCCCCTCGAGCGCGGTGCGGAACGCGGTCGCGACCATGTCGGGGATGCGGCGCCGGTCCAGCACCATCCAGGAGCCCTTGGTCGCGGGCGCGGCGAGCCCGACCTGATCGATCTCCTGGAACCCGTACATCCCGCGCTCGGCGAGTTCCCCGCACCCGGCCAGGAGAATGACCGGACTCTCGCTGGCATGGATCGGGGGCAGCGCCGAGATCGCGTTGGCGAAGCCGGGGCCGCCGGTCACGAGCGCCACTGCCGGCTCGCCGGTCACCCTCGTCCACGCGTCCGCCATATGCAGCGCCGCCGCCTCATGGCGCGTGTCCACGAGCTCCAACCCTTCGTCCACCGCGGCGTCGCAGAGCGGCAGAATGGTATCGCCGACGATCGTGAACAGCCGCCGGACGCCTTCGAGTTTGAGGCAACGGAGCGCGAGGTGCGCTCCCCGCAGGGTCATGTCGTCTGTCCTCCCGAGCCCGACGCGGTCGATGAGGGATTCACTCCCGGCGAGCGACGCCCCTGGGCGGACGCGAAGTCTAGCCCTGATCGTATGCCCGCTGCAGGGCCGCGATATCGATTTTGCTCATCTGCAGCATGGCCTGCATGGCCCGCTGCGACTTCGCCGGATCCTTGCCTCCGAGCAGGCTGCCTATTGCCGTGGGCACGATCTGCCAGGACAGTCCGAACTTGTCTTTCAGCCACCCGCACTGGCTGGTGCGGCCGCCCTCGGACAGCTTCTCCCAAAAGTAATCGACTTCGTCCTGGGTCTCACAGTTCACGACGAACGAGACGGCTTCCGTGAATTTGAACTGCGGACCGCCGTTCAGCGCCAAGAAGTCCTGTCCCTCGAGCTGAAATTGCGCCACCATCACCCGTCCCTTCGGTCCGGGCCCCGCGTCTCCGTAGCGGCTGACGTTTCCCAGTTTCGAGTTCTTGAAGACGGACGTATAAAAGCGCGCGGCCTCTTCGGCCTGATCGTCGAACCACAGGAACGGCGTGATCTTCTGCATCTCAACTCCCTCCACACGATTTGTGTCGACGAATAGTCGTTCGGCGGCGCGGGGAATCGACACCGCCGCGCCCTCAATTATGAATGCGCTATGAATGTGCGCGAGATACCCTCGAGTTTCGCCGGGGTAAAAAATATCGTTGAAGGCCACCAAAAACCACTAGAGGAGGTGACTCCATCATGGTGGCTGGCACTCGATATCCCAAGCACGTGATTGTACGCGGCGCGGCATTGGCGCTCATCGCGGCGGCTTTCATCGCAATGAGCGGGCTTCCCGCTCAGGCCCAGGTTGTCTATTACTACACGTATCCGCCGGCCCCGGTGTACCAGACGTCCTGCTCGACGGTCTCGCTCGGGGTGTTGTCGTATATGTCGTGCACGAACCCGCCGGCGACGGTGTATAGTCCGGCTCCGGCGGCGCCGGTGTACTACGGCTATCCCTACAACAACTACTACTACCCGCCCGACAACACCATTTACTATTCGCGTCCGTATTACTACTACTACGGACCGTAGCGCCGCGCGGCGACGCGGTAGAGTCTAAATTACGCCATCGCGAGGGTGCGGCGACCCTGCCGCACCCTCGCTCTATACCACGCGCGATAGCGTTAGGGGAGATCGAGGATCTCAACCCAGTTGGGATTCTCGCCCATCGGGTAGCGGTGCCGTGGCGCAAGGGCGCCGGTGTCCGGATCGATCGCGTAGCACGTCATCTGGTTCGATGCCTGCCCCACCGCGAGGAGATACCGTCCCCGCGGATCGACGTTGAAGCCCCGCGGCTTGTCCTCGGTCGGAACGTTGCCCGCCGGCGCGAGCGCGCCGGTTTCGGCGGCGATCCTGAAACCAGAGAGGGTGTTCGACGCCCGCTCGGAGGCATAGAGACGGCGGCCGTCCGGCGTTATGTGAATATCCGCGGCCGCGAAGGGCGCGCCGCCCCGATGGCCGGACGGCAGCAGGCTCCATGCGCCGATCGGCCCGAGCGTCCCCGCCGCTTCATCGAGGCGGTAGGCTGCCACCGTCGCGTCGAGCTCGTTCGTGCAGTACGCGAACCGGCGATTCGGATGGAACACAAGATGGCGCGGTCCGGCCTTCGGTGCTGCCTCCGCGGCGCGCGGTGCGCTGGGCGTGAGGCGTCCCGTCGTGGAGTCGAACGTGTACTGCAAAATCACGTCACCGCCGAGGCACGGGACGAAGAGGTGGCTGTTCGACGGGTCGGTCATGATCGAGTGGGGGTGCCGGTCCGTCGCGAGGATCTGCAGCGGCGCGGCCCCCACCAACCCGTCGCGGCCGATGGGGTTGACCGAGATTTTATCGCCCGAGTACGACGCGCCGAAGAGGAACCGCCCCGTCCGGTCGACGGCCAGATACGCCATGTTGTCCGGCAGCGGTGCGGTCGCGAGCAGACTCAGCGCGCCGGTCGCCGGATCGATCCTGAGGGTCGCGGCCGAGAACGGTTCCGAACGGAGGCAGGCGTAGAGGAACCGCCGGTCCGGACTGATCGCGAGCGGCATGACCACGCCCGGGACCGGCGCCCGCTGAATCACGTCCACCGCGCCGGTCGCGTTGTCGAGGTGCGCGACAAAGATTTCGCGGCTGTCGGCATTGGCGACGTACACAACCGTGGGCATCTCTGCTTCCGTCCGGGCTAGCGGCGTTCCGCCGCGCCGGCAGCACCGCCCCGCGAAGACGGGGTCCACGCGCGCCGGAGGAATCCGCACCAGTTGCCGTGCATGATCGCCGCGACGTCATCGGCGCTGTACCCACGGCCGGCGAGCAGGCCCGCGATTTTCTGCAGATCCGCGATGGTGTCCAGGTCGTGCGCGAACCCTTCGCGGCCCACCCCACCGTCCAGGTCGCTGCCGATACCGGCGTGGCGCGCGTTCCCCGCGATCTCGCAGATGCGGTCGATGTGCGGCACGACGTCCGCGAGGCTCACGCCCTCGTTGCTGTCGCCGTTCCGCCAACCGGGCTTGAGCTGCCAGCAGCCGGGGACGATGCCGATGACCCCGCCGCGCTCGACGACGGCGCGGATCTGCTCATCGGTGAGCTGCCGCTGGTGGGGGTTGAGCGCCCGGCAGTTGTTGTGGCTTGCGTGCACCGGGCCGTCATACTTCGAAAGCGCCTCCCAGAACGCGCGGTCCGAGAAGTGCGAGACGTCGAGCGCGATCCCGAGGCGCGCCATCTCGGCCAGCAGCGCGGGGCCGAGATCGGTCAATCCGTCTTCGCAGCCCGTGCCGCCCGCGTACCTGCCCGGGCCGAAGTGCGCCGGGCCGAGAAGGCGGAGGCCGCCGTTCCACCACTCGCCGAGCGTCGCCGGCTCGAGGACCGGGTCCGCACTCTCCATCGTGATGACCGCGCCGAGCGGCGGAGTCGCGCCGTCTTCGTCGCCGGGACGCCGGGTGTCCCAGTCGCGCCATTCGGCCATGTGCGCGTCGAGCTGCGCCGCGTCGCGCACGATGCGGAGGTGTCCCTGGCGCTCCAGGGCGTGGTAGTAGGCGAGGTGGCCCTTCGCGATTCCGTGCGCCTGCGCGGGCGTCGGGTAGTCGATATGCGGCTCCGGGCGGCCGGTGGAGCGCGCGAGTACGGTGGTAATGCACAGCGCGACCCTGCCGCGGCGCATCTCCGGGAACCCGACCGTGCCCTGCGCGCGTCCCGGGCCCCGCATCGACCGCTCCAGCACGCGGACCGTGTACGCCGACTCCAGCAGGTCGCGATTGCCCTGGAGCGCGTTAAGCGCCAGGTCCAGGTGGCTGTCGACGATGAGCATGGATCTTCATCCCCTTCCGCCCAAGGTGCGTACGTCAGTCTACGCGGTCGAGGCGGCCGCGCCTTTCGGCGCAGCGCGTCCCCGCGCCAGATCGCGGCCGCAGATGTAGCCCCAGGTCAGGCAGGGTCCGATCGTACTGCCGGCGCCGACCGCTTTCGACCCGATCGGGTTGGCCATGGCCACGCCCGCGCAGTAGAGGCCTTCGATGACGCTGCCGTCCTCGCGGAGAACTTGCCCGCGCTCGTTGGTGCGCGGGCCGCCTTTGGTGGCCAGGATGGCACGGTCGTACGGCGCGGCGTAGAACGGCGGGATCCTGATCGTGCCGAGCGCGCCGTTCCCGCCCGTTTCCGGACCGGGGTCCGGCGCGTTGAATTTCTCCCAGGCGGTCTCGCCGCGGTGGAAGTCTTCGTCCCGGCCGGTGCGGGCGAACCGGTTGAATCGCTCGACCGTCTCCGTGAGCACGTCCGGATTGCAGTTAATCGTGCCTGCGAGCTCCGCCACGCTCCGGGCCTTGCGGAGCCATCCGCGATCCATCCGGCCGAGCAGCATGACCGTCGGATTCTTTCGCGCGAATTGCGTGTCGAAGATTCGCCACGCCGGCAGATGGACCGGCAGCCCGGTAGCCGGGTCCCGCTCGTCGATGACCACACCGAGATTGGGTCTGCCTTCATTTAAGAAGCGCCGGCCCGCGCGGTCCACGAGGATGCAGTGCGGTGCGTAGACGTCGGTGATTGGGACCGCGTGCCGGTGGCCCTCGTACCTGATCGGCAGGACGCAGTAGATGAGCGCCTGGTCCATCCGGTCGAGTTTGGCGCCCGCCGCCACCGCCATCCGCTGGCCGTCGCCCGTGTTCGTCCGCGGGCTGCCGATCAGGCCGACCTCCCCGGGGAAGTAGCGCGCCCGGAGGTCCGGGTCCCATTCGAACCCGCCCGTGGCCAGCACAACGCCCCGGCTCGCCTTCACGGTGAGCGGCCGGCCGCGGCGGACCGCCTCGACCCCGGCGACACGCTCCCACGGGCCCTCACCGCCGTCCGTCACCAGGCGGTGCGCGCGGGCCTCGGCGATGATCTCGACACCGTGATCGAGGCAGCCTTTGACGAGTCCGGTCACCAGCGCGTTCCCCATGCCGACGCGGCGGGTGAGCCACCGGTACATGAGCGTCGGCGCCATCCGTAGCAGCGTCCCAACGGGCCGGGACAATACGGGTCCCACCACCATCTCGCGGTACGTGAAGAGTTGCCCCACCGTAAACGGCCGAATGCGGTCGCGCCACGGCCCGAGGATGTTGCGGCTGATCGGCCGAGGCGAGAGCATCCGGCCGTGCGCCCTGCCTCCCGGCGCCTCCGCGTACGGATCGGGATGATGCACGAGCTCGAATTCGAGCGGCGTATGGGTTTCGATAAAGGTGAGCACCTCGGCTGCGGCCCCGGCGAACGCCCGCCAGAGGGACTCTTCCACGTCTCGCCAGCCCTCCGGGGCGACGGCGCGGAGATACATGAGGACCTCGTCTTCCGAGTCCGCCAGACCCGCGGCGAGCATATGTCGGTTCGCCGGGATCCACGTGCCGGCCCCCGACATGGCGGTCGTCCCGCCGAGCACGGGCGCTTTCTCGAGCACGAGCGCGCGGGCGCCTCCAGCCGCGGCGGCGAGGGCGGCGGACAGGCCCGCCGCGCCGGACCCCACGACCACGACGTCGGCCTCCCGGTCCCAATCTTGTCGCGCGCCGGTCATGCCGGTTGTCCCGGTTACTTGGCGATGCCGCAGGCGTGATCCTGAAGCTCTTCGCCGCTCGCATCGTCTCCCGCGGTTGGATTCGTGTGGTCGTCAAGAATAATGAACCCGGGGAGACCGCCGGAGAAGGTCGCCCCCACGACGACGAGCGTGTGGTGTCCCATGTCCTGCCGGGCGCCCGCCACGCCGTCGGCCAGCAGCGTGAAGGGGTTGACGTGGTCGAGGTCCGCGCCAGCCACCTTCATGGCCAGGTACGCGTGCCCGGCGAGCGGAGCACCGAGGGGCGCCCAGCGGCCGCCGATCGACGCCTCCCATTGTTTGAGAGCAGCGTGGATATCACCGCGGACGCAGTCGATATGGATGTGAAGCTGATTCTGCGACCGGCCGGAGACCGAATTGATGGCCAGCGAGACGTCGTCGCGGGGCAGCGCCTTGCGCAGCGCGCCGTCGACATACGTGCGTGACCGCCATGCATAGGCGAAGTAGTTGGGCGCACCCGGCGCAAGAAGCGCGGGGCTCTCGATGCCGATGACGCGCGCGGTCGGGATGAGCAGAAACTGGGTCGCGCCGACCAAGTCCTTCAGCACCACGTAGCCGTGCTGTTCTCCGCGGCTCAGGTCCACGAGCCGGCACGGCGCGGGGTTGCCCTGCTGCTGCTCGTTCGGGACGCACTTGGTGTGCACGATCGTCCACAGCGCGTTGGGATCCGCGAATGCCGTCGCGGCGACGATTAGACCGATGCCGGCGCAAACCACCAATGCGGCCGCGGCCGTTCGAGACCGGAACCTCGCGATGGCGCCGCATACCATGGTCCTGCCATTTTCGCGGGATGGAGCGGCACTCCTCGCGCGATCCGCGGCTCGCAGCAGTGCCGGCGCGGCCGTTCGGTCGAGGAAATCGGCCACCGCGCCGCCGAAGGGGCAGGCGCCCTGAGTCCGAGAGGGGAGAGGCCGCTGTGGTCAAGGTCGAGGAGATCGTCCGGCAGGTAGACGCCAAGCGCGATACGTTTGTTGCGCTGGCGGACGAAATCTGGCGGCTCGCCGAGATTCGATTCAAAGAGCATCAGTCTGCCGCCGCGCACGCCGCCGCCTTGGAGGAAGAGGGCTTTCGCGTGACCCGCACCCTCGCCGGCATGGATACCGCCTTTGTCGCGGAGTCGGGCGCGGGCGGTCCGGTGATCGGATTCCTCGGCGAATACGACGGGTTGGCCGGGCTGAGCCAGGACGCCGGGGTGGCGCAGCCCCGGACGCCGTCGCCCGGCGCGGTCGGCCACGGCTGCGGCCACAACCTGCTCGGCGCGGGGGCGGCGCTCGCCGCGGTCGCGCTGCGGAACTACTTGATGGCCACCGGCGTCAAGGGCACGGTCCGCTTTTACGGCTGTCCGGCGGAGGAAGGCGGCTCCGGCAAGACGTTCATGGCGCGCGCCGGCGCCTTCGACGACCTGGATGCCGCGGTCTCCTGGCATCCCGGGTGCTTCGCCGGCGTGATGTCGCGGAGCTCACTGGCCAACTTCCAGGTGTACTGGCGGTTCACCGGGCGCGCCTCCCACGCCGCCGGAGCGCCGCACCTCGGACGCAGCGCGCTCGACGCCGTGGAACTGATGAACATCGGCGTGAACTTTCTGCGCGAGCACATGCCGTCCAGCGCGCGCGTCCACTACTCGATCACCGACGCGGGCGGCGTGTCGCCGAACGTCGTACAGCCGCGGGCCGAGGTGCTGTACCTGATTCGCGCGCCGGAAGTCGGCCAGGCCCGGAAGCTGTTCGACCGCGTGCGCAAGATCGGCGACGGCGCGGCCTTGATGACGGAGACGGCCGTCGAATTCGAGATCGACAAGGCCTGCTCCAACATCGTTCCCAACATGACGCTGGCGGAAGCGATGCACGCGAACCTGACCCGCATCGGGCCGGTGCCGTTCGACGCGCGGGACGCCGCCTTTGCCGAGCAGATCCGGGAGACGCTGACCCCGGACGACGTCGCGCACAGCATCGAGATGTATGGAACGCCGGAAGCCGCGTCCGCCGTGCTGTACGGCGCGCCGGTGCCGCTCGACCCCACGCCGCGCCTCATCGGCGGCTCGACCGACGTCGGCGACGTCAGCTGGATCGTCCCGACGGTGCAGATGTGGGGCGCCTGTTTTGCGGTCGGGACGCCGGGCCACTCCTGGCAGCTCGTGGCGCAGGGCATGACGCCGGCCGCCCACAAGGGCATGGTCCACGCCGCGAAGGTGATGGCGGCCACGGCGCTGGACGCGATCCGCGACCCGGAGCTGCTGTGGCGCGCCAAAGCCGAGCTTAGGGAGCGGGTCGGCGGCGACGGTTACGTGTGCCCGATTCCGGACGAGGTAGTGCCCCCACCGCTGCGCGGGGAGCCGCGGTAGCGGTGATCGGACCCATGGCCGGCCCGCGGCGCTCTCCGGCGTCCCTCCGAGAGCCCGTGTGGGTGAGCGCCGCGTAGAGCCCGTCGAACAGGGCGACCCCATGCGCTTCGCGCTCGGCGTCTGCGCGCGACGTCCAGCCGCGGAGGACCGCGTCGATCCCCGGCACCTCGGGGCGGACATACCGGCCGTCGCGCAGGTCGATCTCGTGCACGATCTCCGCGATCGCGTCCACCGCGGGATCGTTCAGCCCGAAGGCTCTGACCATCGTCTCAAACGTGCAGAGATTCCCGTGGTGGCTAAACGGGCCCCGGCTCATGTCAAAGGCGACTTCGTCGGCGAGCGGCGCCTCGGAATAGTGGATCACGGCGCGGGGATTGATGAAGCGCCGGATCAGCCAGGCACACGCCAGCCGGTCGACGTGCGGGCTGGGCCGCGTCACCCAATGTCTGTTCCGGTAGGCTGAGAGCGCCGCGGGCGCCACGGGCGGCTCATCCGGCCGCGCGGGCGAGAGCTTCTCCTCGAGCGCGGCCAGCCGTGAGCCGGCCTGCGCTCCCGCCGGAGAGTCGAAGAAGTCGGTCCGCGCGATCTCCCCGTGCTCCCGCCTGAGTTTGGCCAGCAGCTCCCGCGCCTGGGCGGCATCCCTGGGATCGCGTTTGCGCGAGCCGGCGAGGGTTTTCTCCAAAGCCGCGGCCCGGGCGTCGAGCGCAGCATAGTCTTGCTTCCGCGCCTCCTGGAATAGCGCGATCAGCTGGGTATCGCTCAGTCCCTGGAACCGCTCGACGCGCATGAGCAGCGCTTCTCCTTTCGCCTGCTCGACCTCCTGAGCGAGCCACTGGAACGCCTCCACGCACTCGTCGCGGGCGGGCAGGACGTGCACGCCGCCCTTGGGAGATACGGCGCCCAAGGCCCGCATGCGGCGCCATACCGCGACCCGCGGGCTCGACCGCCCGGCGGACGGGAGGGAGTAGGAGAGAACGATCCACGCCATTTGACGTTGACAAACGTAGCATATGTTGCTAGTATCTGCAACACATATTACCAGAACAAGATCGACCGGCCCGAGACAGCGGAGGTGTCAGGCAATGAAGTGGGTCACCCGCAAGAACGCGAACGTGGACCGGATCGCGTGTCCATGGCTCATCCGAACGTTCGTCGACAAGGATCCCGTGTTCATCTACGTGTCGGCGGAAGACGTGCAGGCCGCGGCCGAGCGGGAGAAGGCCATTCCCTACGACGTGAAGGGCGTCGAGTTGGGCCACGTGGACGGCCGGTGCAGCTTCGAATCGATCATGGTCAAGTACAATCTCACCGACCCTGCCCTGCAGAAGCTGGCCAAGATTGTCCATGGAGCGGATGTCGCCGCGGACGTTAACATCGTGCCGGAGGCGGCGGGGCTCAAGGCGATCGCCCACGGCTTCGCGCTGTTGCATGGAGACGACGACCACGAAAAGGTTCGGCTGGAGACGCCCCTCTACGACGCCTTGTACGCGTGGTGCCAACAGCAGGTCGCCGACGGCGCGGACAGGCGGTGACGCTGGTCCCGGCCCGGTCAATAGAACTGCCGGCCCATCCCGCGGGCGGCGGCTTTGATCACGGCGACGTATGTCTCCGGTCTGGACGGGTGTTCGTCGCGCACACCGCGATCGGGACCGTGGAAGTCATCGACGGCGAGCGCGGCGTCCACAGCGGCACGATTCCGGACTGCCCGGAAGCAAGCGGCGTGGTGTGCGGTCAGGAGGAAGGGCTCGTCTTCGCGGCGGCGCGCGGCGCCGGCAAGGTTCTTCTCATCGCGGCGGCGTCAGGCGGCGTAGTCAAGGCCATCGCAGTGGGGCCGAAGCCGAACGGCCTGGCCTGGGGTTCGCGCCGAAAGCGGCTCCTGGTTGCCGACGTCCAAGATCTTCGCGCCAGGCTCGTGGACCCATACGCGGGCGCGGTCGTCAGCGACACGGAGTTGCCTGGGAGACCGCGCTGGTGCGTCTACGACGCCGGCGCCGATCGGTTTCTCGTCAATATCCGGGAACCGGCATGCGTGGCCGTTCTGACCGCGGACACGGCGGCGCCGCTGGGCGCGTGGCCGGTATCTTCGGCCGGCCCTCACGGACTCGACCTTGATTCGGAACGCGGCCGGGCGTTTGTCGCCTGCGACGGCGGCAAGGTGCTCGCGATCGACCTGAAGATGGGACGCGAACTGGCCGGCGTGGCGATCGCCGGGGTACCCGACGCGATTTGGTACAACGCCGATCGATCACGCGTGTACGTTGCCATTGGACAACCCGGAGTCCTCGACGTCATCGATACGCAAGACATGCGGCTCGCGGAGGAGCTTCCAACGGAACGCGGCGCGCACACCACCGCCTTTGACCGCGTCCGGCAGCTCCTCTATGTGTTTCTCCCGAACAGCTGCCGCGCGGCGGTATACGAGGAGAAGTAGCCCCATCGCGAGGAGCGGTGAATGAGCCGAAGAGAAACTGATCGCCGGGTGCCGTTGCAGGATCTCGTCTCATACTATCTGCGTCTCGGCACCATCGGCTTCGGCGGTCCCGTCGCCCTCGTCGGGCAGATGGAGAAAGAACTCGTTCAGGAACGCCGGTGGCTCACGAGAGAAGAATTCCGCGAGGGCCTGGCGGTGTGCCAGTCCCTGCCGGGCCCCCTCGCGATTCAAGTCGGTATCTTCATTTCCTACATTCGCGGCGGGTTCTGGGGCGCGTGCGCCGGAGGCTGGGCCTTCATTCTCCCCAACTTCCTCTTCGTGGCGGCGTTGGGCGCGCTGTACGTTCACTTTGGCGACCTCCCGCCGATCAAAGCGATCTTCTACGGGGTGAGCCCGGCCGTGATCGCGCTTATCCTTTATTCATCTTACCGGCTGGCCAAGCTGGGCATGGAGGACCGGCTGCAGTGGGCGACCGCCGCGGGATGCTTCATCGTCACGGTCGCCGTGCAGGCGGAGGTCGCGCTTCTGTTCATCATCTCCGGGGCGATCGGGATTGCGTATTATGGGACGCTGTTTCGAAGACGGGCACGGGCCGCCACCCTCCCGCTGCTGGCCGCCCTGCCCGCAAAAGCGGGCGCCGTGGCCGCACCAACGGGATCCCTCCTCGGCCAGTTGCTCGTGTTCTTCCTGAAGGCCGGGAGCCTCACGTTCGGCAGCGGGCTCGTGATCGTGCCGTTTCTCGAGAAGGGGCTGGTCCAGCAGACCGGCTGGCTCAACGGCCGGCAGTTCCTCATTGCCGTGGCGATGGGCATGCTGAGCCCCGGGCCGGTCGTTATCACAGCGACGTTCGTCGGGTATCTAGTGGCGGGGTTTTGGGGATCCGTCGTGTCCACCATCGGGATTTTCTTGCCATCGTTTCTCCTGGTGCTGATCGTCGCCCCGATTCTTATCCGCCATCGGGACAATCCGAACATCCAGGGCTTCGTGAAAGGCGCGTACGCAGCGGCGATTGGGACAATCGTAGGCGCGGGGGTGCTCTTGGCGAGAATCGCCGTCGGGGATTGGTTCACCGCGCTCATCGGCGCGGCGAGTCTCGTCGCGCTTGTCCGCTGGAAGGTGAGTAATCCGCTCCTGGTGGCGCTCACCGCCCTCATTGGGCTGATTGGGTTCGAGGTGCTCAAGCCCACGTGGGTTTTCGTGAAATAGGGAGGAGCTGAGCAAGATGGCGTCTGCCCGATCGATCGTCTTCGTGTGCCTGCACGGCGCGGCCAAGAGCGTGATCGCCGCGACCTATCTGAATCGTCTCTCCACGAAGCGTGGCTTACAACTGCGCGCGGCCGCGGCCGGGATCGAACCGGAGTCCGAAGTGCCGCCTCACGTCTGCGAGGGGCTTCTGTCCGACGGCCTTGATGTCAGACGCTATCGTCCTCGACGGGTAACGCCCGAGGAATTGACGGCCGCATGGCGGGTGGTGTCGTTCGGATGCGACGTCGGGGAGATTGCGTCTTCGAGTCTTGAGGTCGAGCGCTGGGATGACGTGCCGTTGGTCAGCGAGGGGTTCGCGGCGGCCCGCGACGCCATCGTCGCACGCGTGCATAGGTTGCTGGACGGATACGAATGCGAGGGGCGGCCGGCATCGCGACAGTGACAGGAGAGGAGTGGTGGCGGCCGCTGCCGCGGGGGTTCTCAACGGATGCCCTGCGGGTGCTCGCCGGCCGGAGCGTGCGGGCCTTCGCGGACGGGTTTGTCTCCTTGCTGCTGCCGATCTACCTCCTGCGGCTCGGCTTCACCCCGCTGGCCATCGGTGCCATCATCACCAGCACGCTGCTGGGGTCGGCTTTGCTTACCCTCGCGTTGGGGCTGATCGCGCACCGGTATTCCCGACGACGGATGCTGTATGCCGCCTGCCTGTTGATGGCGGCGACGGGTGCGGGCTTTGCGCTGACGCACCAATACTGGCTGATCCTTGTCATCGCATTTATCGGCACCCTGAACCCGTCGGCCGGCGATGTGAGCGTTTTCCTGCCGCTCGAACACACCGTGCTGGCCGAGACGGTCGACCCGAGGCGGCGTACCGCGCTGTTTGCCCGCTACAGTCTGGCCGGGACGCTCATGGCGGGGATCGGGACGCTGGCCGCGTCGCTCCCCGACTTCGCGGCGGCACATTTCGGCGTCAGCCCGCTCGCCGCGGTACAGTCGACGTTCTGGGTCTATGGCGCGCTCGGTCTGGCGGCGCTCCTGCTTTATCGCCCGTTGTCGGCGGCCGTCGAAGCCCCGCCCGTGGCCGCGGCCGCTCGGTCCGCGCTGGGACAATCAAAACACATCGTCTACAGTCTCGCGGCGCTGTTCAGCATCGATGCGTTCGGGGGCGGATTCTTCGTCCAATCGCTGCTCGCGCTCTGGCTCTTCCAGGCGTTTCATCTCTCGGTCGCGACGGCCTCGTCGATCCTCTTCTGGAGCAGCGTGTGCGCCGCCGTGTCCTTTCTTGTGGCCGTGCCGGTGTCCGAGCGGATCGGCCTGATCAACACGATGGTGTTCACCCACCTGCCGTCCAACATCTTCTTGATCCTGGTCCCGTTTGCGCCGAACCTCGCCACCGCGATCGGCCTGCTGCTGGCTCGGAACGCGCTGTCGCAGATGGATGTGCCCACCCGGACCTCTTATGTCATGGCGGTGGTCACACCCGGGGAGCGGCCCGCCGCGGCGAGCATCACGGCCGTTCCCCGCAGCCTCGCCAGCGCCGCGAGCCCGATCCTCGCCGGGTACCTGCTGACCCTCTCGACGTTTGGGTGGCCGCTGATCATCGGCGGGGCACTGAAGGCGGTATACGACATCTTACTGCTGGTCAAGTTCCGGGGAGTGCGCGCGGCGGAGGAGAGTGGCGTAGCACGCGCAGTTCCATGACCCCGTCTCGTTCCGGAGTTATTGAGGGAGGAGAATCGCCTCAAAACCATCTCTTCGGAGCCGGTTCGCGAGCTGCTCTGCGTCCGACCGGTCGAAGGTACCCTTGATCCACACCCGATGCGGTGGTCCTGTCCGGGCATCAACCAGAGTCGCGGGATAGTCGTGAGAACGCAGCTGATGCATGAGATCTTCGGCATATTCGCGGACGTTAAACGCGCCGGCTTGAACGTGGTAGCCGGGGGATTGCTCGGGGCGAGGCGCGGAGATCCCCAGTGCGGCTGAATCGACGCCCGCGGCCGGCGGGGGTCCGTCCTGCGATACGGTGGACAGTGGTGGCGTAGATCGGGCCGCCTCCCGGCCTGCAGCGGGAAGGAGTGAGGCGGGGGGAGGGGTTCCACCGGCAGCCGGATGGGCCGCAGCCTGTCCGCGCGGCCCCCACGGGACATGAAGCGACATGCGGCTTGAGGGTTCCAACAGTTGAGCGATGAGATAGGCGGACGTTATGGCGGCAAGCAGCAGCGGGATGAGGGCCCGTAACCTGATCCGTTTCGTTGGTGTGGGTGGAGGTGGAGCCGACGGGCCCGCCCTCAATGCTTCACCGGCGAGCCATATCTGGCGAAACTCGACCATGAGCTTGAGCATCGCGTCTTCTTGATGTCCGGGATCCCGTGGCTCAACCATTTGACCGCCCGGCGAGCATGCCTCGGATAAGAGCATCAGATCGAATCGACGTAGATGTTCCAAGGGACCAAACGATATCCTCCACATATTGCGTTGTCGCGGATTGAAGGTGTAGGAAAATCCGGCAAAAATTGCACAGAATTACGCGGAGCCTCCGCGGTTCAAGGAGTTCGCCGCGGATCCGCCAACATCACGGCAGCGCGTTCATGACTTCTCAATCAAAGGGTGCTGCCATGGCGTGGTTCGCCAAGAAGGAGCCGGTTAACCCGGACAGTGAGGTTCAAACAACAGCGGAGGCTCTTCCGCTGCGGGAGCAAGCCATCCGGGATCTCATGCGGTTCTTTCAGGAACGGGGCACGTCCGTTCCGGATGCGGTTCGCTATAGCGCGTTGTTTGTGGGGTTCGCTGTCGCGAATCTGATGTCGGTCAAGGGCGTGGCGGAGTCCGACTTAGAGGCGCAGCAATTGATGAAACTGGCCCGCGATGCCATCGACGAGGGCATTGGGGCGGTTCGTGCCGCCCGCGACTCTGAGATCGGACGGACACTTAGCGAACACAGATACATATAGAAGCCAGCCCAACAGGACAGCCTAGAGGATCTCCGCCTCCGTGAGGATACGCCGGAGGATCTCCCGCTGCTCAGCCGAGAGCGGCTGGAGCGGGCTGCGTGGGTTGCCTCCGAACAAGCCCACCATCTCCATCGCCGCCTTTAGCCCGGGCACGCCGAAACGGGCGGTCACCGCCGTGTTCGGCGAGATCAAGCGAAGTTGGAGCTCCTTAGCGTCGATGTGCTTTCCCTGCGTGGCGAGGTTCAGCAGATCACAACACTGCTGGGGCGCGATGTTGGCCAGCGCCAAGACGCCGCCCACAGCCCCGAGACACAACGCGGGATAGAGGAAGCCCGCGGAGCCGGCCAGCACCTGGAACCCAGGCCGGCTGTTTCTGATGATCTCCCCCAGCTTGGCCAGGTTCCCGCCGCTGTCCTTCACCCCTGCGATGTTGGGGTGCGCGGACAGCGTGACGATCAGGTCCGCCGACATATCCACCATCGTGTTGGCGGGCATGTTGTAGATGCTCACCGGTATCGACGATGCGTCAGCCACTCGGCGGTAGTAGTCGGTGAGGGCCGCGTTGTCCATCTTGGATTTGTAGTAGCTCGGGCTGATCAGTAGGGCGATGTCGGCGCCGAGGGCGGCGGCCTTCTTGACCAGAGCGATCGTGCTGTGCGTCGACTCGCACCCGCAGCCCGCCATGAACAGCTTCCCCGGCGGGATGAGCTTCCGTGCAGCCTCGAAGTAGGTCAACTTCTCCGCGTCGCTGAGATACGGCATCTCGCCGTTCGTTCCCAACACCGCGTACCCGGCCAGCGGAAACGTGTTCCATTTCCGGAAGTTGGACGCCAGCGCCTCGAGATTTACCTCGCCTGCCGTGTCGAACGGCGTCGGAATCGGGGGGAAGATGCCCGCCATTGAAACCGCCTGCTGCGTCATAAGCGCCTCCAGGGAACTGCCCACCAACATGATAAGGGTGGAGCGAATTGGCGAACCATCGGGTCCAAGCCGTAATTTACCGATCCCACCCACATCTCATTCTCGCAAAGCCACCTCGTCAAAGTAGTCGGCTCGATTCCGTTTATCGAACGGGTCCGATATCATCTTGATCGCCGGTGGTGGCGTGACCCGGAGTTCTTCCAGGAGGACCGCGCGCGCCGTTTCCGTCAGGCCGTTGGCGCAGAAACCCGCGTACGCGAGGTTCCCCTCGCGATTGTACTGGCCGAGGATCAGAGTGCTGGAGCCGCGTATGGCGGTTTCCCCGCTACGCGATTGGCGCTCCGCAGGCCCCGCAGAACTTCTGACCTGGTGCCGCTTCGGCGCCGCACTGCGAGCACACCGCGCGGGCGGGTGCAGCCGCCGCTCCACATGAGCCACAGAACTTCTGGCCGGGCGTCAGGACGGCGCCGCATTGGGAGCACAAAGCGGTGGCAGTCGGCGGAACAATACCCGATTGTGCAGCCGGGGCGGCTGCGGCTCTCGGATGCACACCGCGGACGCTCAAAATCCGCGCCCCCGGAAGCGTCTGACCGCGGCGCAGCGCAAGACCCATGACCGCGGCCACTAGAACCAAAACACCAATCCACTTGGCAAGGGTGGCGACCACGCTCGTTGCGGGCCGGTCCTTGCCAGCGAGGATCGCCGCCTGCGAACTGGACATGAACTGCTTGACGAACGGATTGCCTGGAAACAACGCGTCGACCTGCTGGAAGATCGCGAAGGCGGCCCGGTAATGGCTTTGACCGTAATCCCCCAACGCCTGCGCATAGAGTTCGGAGGTCTTACTCGACCGCGGGTCCGCACCGGCGCGCTTCAGAAATTCCTTGATGATGGTCGTCGGGACAATGAAGTTTGTCCCCGCTGCGTCGCTCGCGCCAAACGTCGCGATACCGACAACCTGACCCTGGGTATTGAGTACCGGGCCTCCGCTGTTGCCATGGTGGACCGTCGCATCCGTCTGCAGCGCGGTCCACCCGCCGCTCATTTCCGCTCGACGGCTCAGGATGCCCGCGGTCAGCGTGGGTTCCACCTGGCTGGCACTCGAGAGAATTGGGAGGAACGTGGCATCCCCAGGGTATCCGATCACGAGCAGTGGATCAGACACGTTGAGTTGTGTCTCGTCCCCCATCGGGAGCGTGGGTAGGTATTGCCGCCCCTCGATCTTCAGAATTGCGACGTCCTTGCCCGGCGTGACCGCGCCCTTGGCGGCAACCTCCGCCGCGGCGCCGCGCTGGCCGACGACAACGCCCGGCACCGCCGCCCCCATTTCTACAGCGACCGCTGTGCCGACGTTTTCGATGCGCATATATTTCAGAACGTACTGGGTGTCGGCGTTCTGCAAGTCTTTCATGGTTTGGGTGGACAACTGGTAGCCGAGGAGTTGAGTCAAACTCTGCGTGTCTTCTGCAAGGAACTGCGCAACGAACTGCGTCGCCGTCTGAGTGACAGCCTGTTTGAGGTCGTCCGATGATGGTGTGACGACGTGGGCATTGGTGACGATGTAGCCGTCCGGCGTCACAAAGAACCCCGACCCCATTACCTGCATCTGCACCCGCTTGCGGACAAACCGGTCGCTCGGTTCAACGTAGGCCAGCGGATCATTCAGCAACAGCCGGACCACTGCTGCCTTGGCCGCCTCCTGAGTTTGGGCGATCTGGCCCGCCTGCATCATCTGACGCACCTGCTGCACGAGCAGTTGGGACTTTGCGGAAGAAATCTGACCATGTGGCACGGCTACTTGGACGTTGATCGTATTCAGAACCATGACGGAGGCGAGTTTCGCCATTTCGTAGATTTCGTTCGCAGACGGCTTACTCGCGCTCCATGCGGCGGTCGTCCCGATGCAAGCGACCGCGAGCATCCAGACCAGCGATAAGGCCGCGATTCCTCTCCCCAGTCGTGTCACCTAACCCACCCCCCGCGACGCGTCAGCACGGTTTCTCGGGGGGTTCACAAAGATGCGTCATCCCTCCTGCCCACAGGGCGCCCTTGTCTCCAAGGGTGGAGTCACCAAAGTCAGGGGCAGGCACGAGCATCCCGCGACTAGCGGAGAGCGTGGCTGGCTAGGCGCGCGGCGTTGATGCCGTCGTCATTGCGTTCCGGATGTTCGGTAAACGCCTCCTGCAGCATGACCGACAACGATGCCGTTTACAAAACCTCGTTCCGCCTCCCGTCAGGGCACGATGGCGATGCCCGACGGTTGATGCAGCGGCGGCCCTTGAAAGAGCACCGTGATGTTCCCATCAGCCATGATGCGGTAAAGTGCGCTGTTGAAATCGACTACGACGTATCCGCCGTCCGGGTGCAGCGCCACCGCCCGAAACCGCGCCATCGGCCGCCGCGCGATCGTCGAGACTTGGCCGTCGGAGGTAATCTTGAATAGCGTGCCCGGGTGCCTGGATTTCTCCAGGTCCATGCGGCCGTTCTCATCCAAGACAATGCCGATTTCCGTCACAATGTAGTTGCCGTCCTTGTCGACCTTCACGTCCGTCGGAGCGACGAGCGGAGCGCCGGTCGCCACTGTCGTCACTTTGCCCTGCGGAGAGACGCGAAACACAGATCCCGAGTGGTCGGCGACGATGTAGTTGCCCTCGGCGTCCACATCGATCCCGTGGGGCCACCGCAACGGTGGACCGCTCGCGACCGTCGTGATCTTGCCAGCATCTGTCAACTTGAAGATGGATCCATGTGCGTTGGCCTTGAACGTGTCGAAATCGGCGATCACGTATCCGCCGCCTCGATCAGCCGCTACGTCCTTAGGCTCAGTCAATGGTGCGCCGGAATGAAGTGTCGTAATCGCACCCCACGCCGTCACGATTCGTATGGCGCCGCCGAGCGCATCCGCAAACACGAACCGGTCCCCTCCGAGCGCGCGGATCCCTCGGGGGGCAGTGATCTGAGGCGGCTTGGACATAACGTCGATTTGGCCGGTTCGTGTCAGGTGAAAAATGAATGATCCCGCCGAGCGACTCTGTTCCTGCTGTCGGGCCTGTGGACTCTCCTGGGACAAGACGTAGTCACCAGACGCGAACGTCGACGCGGGTGCGGGCGCGCCGAGGGTGGTAGGAGCGGCAGCCGCCCACAGCATTGCCATGACCGCAATAGCCGCCTTCGCCACCCGGGCGAACCACCCGACACGACCCGAAGACTCGCCCTTAACAGCCAATAGCGGCACCTCGAATTTCATGGTGCCGTCCGCCTCGGAAGATGCCAAAGCCGCTCGGCGTTACCATGGGCAAACGCGTCGGCGGCATCGTCCGGTAGGTCGGCGAGGGCACCGCGCCAGAGCGCGATCTGATCCAGGTACTCTGGTCCCCAGTTGTTCGCGACAACGTTGTCGAAGCCCAGCAGGAAGCGATCGGGGTGGTCCACGAGCAGCGCCTTCCATTCCGGCGCCAAATGTCGGCCTGCGAACATGTTGGTCCACGGCTGTCCACCCCGGTGGGCCGTGATCGGGTTGGAAGTGGACGCGATAAAATACACGTTCGGATGGGCGGCAATCAGGCGCCCGACCTCCGATGCATTAAGTTGGCCCATGTGGATTAGGGCAAAGGGTTCGTCAGGGTACTTCGTCATGAGTGCTTCGAGTTTGTTCATCAGCGCGGTGCGCTGTGCCGGAGGCGCCGCCGCGAACTCGATATGGATAATGAATGGCCAGTGATTGCGGATGGCGAGATCGAGGGCAAAGAGAACGCTCGGGTCGTCTGGTTCGAGGTCTACCGCCCGCATCTGCCGTCCGTTGCTCATCTCTTTGGCGACGTGATACACGAGTACTTCCGCCATCGCGCCGTACTTGCCGGATCGCACCTGGCTCTCGACAGCTGGGCCTTTGTAGTCCTTCGTGCGAACAGCGGCGATGATCTTGGTGGGATTGCGCTGTGCAAGCCTAAGTACGTTATCCTGCGATGCGTTGCCCGTTGAAGAGAGAATGGTTTCCCGGACTCCGCTCTGTTCGAGCAACTTCGTGACGGTATCCGGCTGAGTCTGGCGATCGATTTGGCTGTGGACATCGATGAGGTAAAGTTCACGGGCGTGGCTCCCCCCAGGGAAGGGGATCATTGCCAGCAAGGTGACCACGATTGTACCGATCGCCGCAGGGGCTACCCGAACGATTCCACGTGCTCTCGCGACCGACAAACTGGAATTTCCGCTTAGGTCTTTCGCCTGGGTTTCAGCGTGTACCTGATTCAACCGGGTTTCCTCCCGCCCGCCCCCAAGAAGGGCCCGTTCCTGAAGATTTATGGTTTACGGGGACTCTCAATTTTGACGGAGATTTCCGTTTTGACGCCTGCATCCCTCCCAACCGTAGGTTGGTGAGAAGGTACGTGGAGCATCCAATCAAGAACGGCGGAACGCCCGCGTAACGCGAATCAGACGATCTGCGGACTCGGAATCAGACGTCCGCCTGACGCGGCACCGTTTCACGAGACCTACCATCATAGCGAGACAATTACATACGGGCACCTCGTTCAAGGGCAAACCCAGGGGAACCTGGGGACGCAAAGCCACGGGACTGGCCAGCGGGTCGCTGGCACGTTAGCCGGGCTGCCGAGGGGCGACGACACCGTCTCCCCGGCTCAATAGGGGGGATTTTTGATGAGTACGGTGATCTCGACGTCATCGCGCGGCACCGTCGACTTCGGCCGCCGGTACGGTCCGCTAGAGTCCGCGAGCAAGAGAAGTTACGTACCACGAGTGGCTTTCCGATTACCCCAGTCCCAATGTGGGCTCCGCGCGGGCTGCTACGCGGCCTTCGAGCCATCCCGGATCTAACCAGGGGACAGTCGAGTACGCGTTACTGACCGCAGTCGTGGCGTCCTTCATCCTCGTCGCTGTCGCCGAGTTGCTCAACCTATTCCTCAGCGTCGTTGCCCACATTAACGCCTGGGTGCTCACGACGAATCTACCGGTGCTGGCGAGCCGATGACGATTTGGTAGATCCATTTGAGGCGGGGAGATCATGAGGACGCACGAGACAGCCCAAATGTCACCCTCACCGAACTCCGGGAGTTGGTGCCGAGCCGATGACGATCTGAGGTTCCCTTCTTGGGCGGCCACAAGCCTTTCTTCCGGAGTCGCTCCATTTCTGCTTCTTCCTCCGCCACGATGGCCTCCGCGTTGTGCGCCGCGTAGATCAGGGCGTCCAGCCAGTAGTCGTCGGGGTCAGACCCGGACACCGGCTTCTGCGGTGCGTCTGACGGCTTCGGCATAGGTTCACCCTCCCCACCACGCGACGAGCCACGCACGCTGCGGGTATCGGACTCCGACATTCATCGGCCACGGGTACGAGAAGCACCCGGCGTACTTCAGTCGATGCCCGCTCTGCGGCGGCCGGGTCCGCTGGCGCCTGCTGGCGACAAGCGAGAGCCCTGTCGGTCCGGGCGGGTTTGCGTTATAAGACTGAACGGGTGTGTGAGTAGCGTTGGTGCCGGGAGTGGGATTTTGGCGCAATTCACACAGTATCCGCCGGGTCGCTTCATCGCAGCGTACGCCCTCCGATCCGGCGAACCGAGGAGGTGAAACATGACGAAGCACCGGTTGCCGCAGGATGTGATCGAGCAGGATCACGTGCTTGAGCGCGAGTGGGAGCAGTCGGCTCTCGCTCTTGCCGAACTGTGTTGGCATTGGACGCTCGATAGGACGAATGGGGAACGCGTCACGGAATACGAGTTCGCGCGCCAGGTAAGGCGCGCCGAATCCGAGGTGCGGCAGTACGCCCTTGCGTATCAGAACCACCGGGAGGCTGCTGCGCAGGGGACGCGCCGCACATTTGAGGCATGCCTCGAGTGGGCCGCGTTCAGATTGGAAACCGAGGCAGCGACACAGGCGGTCGCGGACGCGCGCGGCATCGCGTTCTCGATCGCGCGGCAAGAGCACACAAACGAGGTGCGGCGTGTGCGGGAGATCGCGCCGCGGCGCGCGGAGGCTAGGGGCACGTCAGTCGCCACTGAAGCCCCCCTCGTCGCCGCGAGGATAGCAAGAAGGGCAAAACGTGGCTCGTGATGAGTTTCACAGATCTACACAGCACCACAATGCCGCGCCATCCGACGTGGGCGCGCCGTGGGCGAGTGCCGTGGGTGGTGCAGGTCTTGAACCTGCGGCCTCATCCGTGTAAATTCGCCAGGCCCATTTCCCTGATGTTCCGCCCTCCGCCGCCACATGTCGCCCTGAGCGTGTTTTCAAGGGGGTTGCGCGTCACCCTGAGACGCTCCGTTCCGCCGTTTGTCATGGCTGGCGTTTGCAATCCGTTTGCAATCCGTTTGCGCCAACAAGGTCGGAGTGGCTGACGCGTGCGGCACTTAGGCGCCGCCATTCAAAAACATAGGAATCTATCCTCAACCCACCGAAGCCCGCTACTAACTCTGCCTGACGCCCACGACCCGCGGCAAGGAGAGTGTAGCGATCATAAGTCGGGCAAGTGGGCCGGGGGAAAGCGAGTCATGGCACAGCGTTGCCGTGTTGTCCTGGGCATGCTCGCGGGAATTCTCGCTCTGTCCGCCCTTTTCGGGCCGCTTCCAGCCGACGCGACTCCTGCCAAGACCACGATCGCGCAGGCCACGCATCTACGGCCGGTGCAGAGCAAGGCGGATTGTGCGGTTCTGAGCCTCATGGCTGTGATCTGTGACGCGGCCGTGAGGGCAGGCGACCTTCAACTGATCTGGGACGACTCGAACAAGACCGTAACCGGGTATAAGGTGTTTCGCGTTGACGGCGGCGGCCATCAACTTTTGGGGATGCCAACAGTACGTTACTTCGTGGTGAAGAAGCCGTCCGAGGGGTACGCCAACCTGTGCTTTGCGGTCCAGTCGTTGGCCGGGGAGCAAACCTCTGGCGATAGCGCGCGCTACTGCTACGCCCCCGGTGCGACGGCGACGACGCGTTCGTTCAAGCCAAGCCACACGGTCACACAAGTCACCTGGCAACAGCCACCTTATATGAACTGGAACTGCGGCGCCTACGCAGCGTTCTTCCCCTTTGTGAAGAACACGCAGCCGTCGTACTCGCCGTTCTCGCAACTTCAGAAGCAGCCGCCAACGTCAGGACAAAAAGGCGTGGTCGGCGTCTACGCTGGGAACGAGGAGGCATTCGTGCTCAATACCTCCAGCGCGGCTCTTGCGCCGTGCACCGGATCAGTCTCCGGTCCTGGTTATGCGCTCGCGGAGGTCGACGCGCTCGCGGGCGTGGCGTTCGATCTCGGGGAACTCACCAGGCACAAGTTCTATTCGGCGTCCTTGGCGCTCGAGTCAGTACAGACCCTGGTGTTTGCTTCGGGGAATTTCACGCTCCGGAACGGCGGTTGGTGCGCAGTGTCGGTCGGCGCCGCGACCCGAGAGTGGCGGATCGCGCCCCTGGGGAATCTGACGTTCAGCAAGCACGGACTGGTGACGCTTGCGTCTCACCCGCCGTCCAGCATCGACGTGAGCCCGATTGTGTCGGTCTGGGCGAGTCAAAAATACGCGGCCGCCTTCGGATTCATCGTAGCGAAACTGCCGGGCCCTTCCCCGTTGAGGAGCACCGCCTGCCTCACGAAGTTCACGACGCCGTCACTGAAGGTCGTCTACTTTTGAGCGCCGACCCGTTACGGTGGCAGTGCCGTGTACGGCCTTGGCGATAGCAACCTCAGGAGAGTGACATGAAGACACCGGAGAGGGCAACGCGCATGACACGGCGAGATCTGTTCCAGACGTCCGCGGTGGTCGCAGGCGGCGCGGCTGTGGCGCGGTGGGGGGGCGCGCTGGCGTTCCCGCGGATGGCCGAGGCGCAGGGCCCATATCTCCCGAGCTCCAAGAATGTAATTTTCGTCAACAAGTGTCAGAGTCTGCAAAACCTGACTGTATCCTTGCGGGCCACGCAGAACTTGATCACGCTCGGGAATAATGGATTCTCGCTTCAATTGAATTGCTATCCGCAGACCCACCCCCAAGCTACTTATCGGGGCAAGCCGCTGGATTGGTTTCAGTACGTCATCGCCGTACAAAACAACTCGGTTCTGTGGGGGGTCCAGTACTGGTCCAAGGTAAAGGGTTTCGGTTTTAGCCCTAGCCCAAATTACGTCTCATTCGCCTCTGCCCCATCGAATCGGGTGCCGGCAGGCTCGGTGATGAAAATCGCGCTCGACACTAAAGCCAACGGCAATGTGACGAAGGCGAAGTTCAGCGTTACCGGTTCCAAGGGTAAGGTTTCCAGCCACACGTTCACGTTCCCGTCTAACGTCTTGTATGCGATCTATGGCTTCCAGGTCAATCTCGTAGGACCACCTAGCGGCACCCACACCTGCAAATTCACGTCAGCAGGTGGGTTCCTGAACTACTCGGTGTCCTCAGGCACGCTTGCGGTACAGGGAGGTCGTATTCCGTATACAGGAGCCACGAACACCTGCGGCGGCCCTCAGATCGTCACGGGTGAGACGTCCAATGTCGTCTATGGCCAACCCCTGACAACCTCCGGCAATCCGATGGGCCAGGAATTGTCGCCAATACCTCCATGAGGGCTGGAGCCAGCCACCTGGCCGTTCGGGGACGAACGCGTTCGTGATCCGGCAGCAGCTCGGCCACCAGCCGGTCAGCTTGTCCCGGGTCTCCCGCTCCGTTAGGGGTCGGACCCGAGGGCGGTTGCGTAAGGCTAACCGCGACGCGTGGGAGTGCGGTGCAGCTCCCTCGCGCTATTTGGAACGTCTGGGATGGGTTTCTCGGACCTCGAGAGTTCATCAATGAACCCACCAGGTCTTCGCCGTGCGGCGCTTGTGGTGGTCTGCGTCTCCCTGTTATCGATGATGGCCTCCGGCGGAACGGCCGTGGCCTGGAGCCGCGCCGAGACGCCGCCCTTCCGCATGGTCGGCACGCCCCGCATCGACGAAATCGACGAGGCCGTGCGCAAGGTCATGGCGGGAGGCGGCGTGCACGGCGCGTCGCTCGCGATCGTCTACGGCACGCGCCTGGTCTTCGCGAAAGGCTATACTTGGGGTCCGTCCTCAACGCCGCTGGTCGTGCCGACGACGTACTTCCGCCAAGCTAGCGTTTCAAAGCTGATCACCTCGCTGGCGATCATGCAGTTGGTCGACGAAGGCAAACTTACGCTCAGCACGCGGATGCAAAGCATCCTGCACCTGCGCGCCCCCGGCGGCAGGCCTCCCAAGGACCCGCGCTTTGGCGACATCACGATCCGAAATCTGCTCGATATGGATTCCGGTCTCGATCCGGCGCTCGAAGATTCGGACGCGGCGATCGCGGCGGCGGTCGGCAAGAGGGTTCCCGTCAACGTCGACGATCTCGAAACGTACGCAGCCGGCGAGACCTTGGCATTCAAGCCCGGCGACAAGTCGCGGGCGGCCTACAACAACAGTAACTTCAACTTCTTGGGCTATATCGTTGCGAAGATGCGTGGCGAGAAGTCGTTCGCTGACGCCATTCGAAAACCGTTGCTGGAGCCTCTCCACATCACGCGGATCCGCGGTGCTGAGGCGTTGCTGAGCCAACAGCTGCCGGGCGAGGCGATCTACTACCCCAACCCGTCCGCGACCGCAAAAAGCGTCATGAGCCCAAGCCAGCCCACCGTCGAACTCGGCTACGGCGACGAGAACTTCTCCCTCTTTCAGGGCGGCGGCGGGATGAGCGCTGCGGCAACGGACATGGCCCGCCTTCTCGCCGCGTTCAACCTGGAGCGCGGAAACCCGGCATTCAGCGCCGCCGCGCTCACTCGGTGGTTGAAGTACGCTTACAACGACCTACACAACCACGCGTACAGCGGCTCCGAGGCCTTCGGGTTCTTCGGCTTCGACGCGCTCGGACCGGTCGCCCCGAGCAGTTCCGTTCCGCCGTACGAAGGCGACAAAGGCGGCTACCTGGAAACCAGCCAGAACGCGATCTACTTCCAATCCGGCGCATTCGCGTACGTGTTGTGTTTCAGCGGGCACACGGGCCACGACTCTAATTGGTATCCGTCCTTCGCGCCGGTGGTCAGCGCGATGGAACATTTGGATTGGAGCAAGGCCCCTGACCTGTTCCCAATGTACGGCATGCCGTCGTTCGAAACGACGATGCGTAAACCGCACCGACCCGGGGTGCCGCATTTGCAGTTCATCGATCCCAAGCGCTTGTTCGTTCACTAATGCCGCAACTCTAATCGGCAGGGTTCACGGCTATGGTCGTGGTGTTCTGAGAACGGCTCTTGGTTATGCGCCCGGCGCGCCGGCTACGGCGCGTTCGTTCAAGCACGATACCCCACTCGCTCAGATGCTCGTTGATCGGCCGTCTGTGGCTCTTGAACACACTCGGGTGGTAGGGCCCGCCGTAATACGGGCGGCCATCTTCATGGACGCAGGACAGCACGACCGCGCCGTCGCGCACGGTCGCCTCCGCGACCTTGTGGACGATGTAGTGCATGTCCTCATGCACCAGCCGCCTCGGCCACTTGCCGCCGTGCTCGTACCCGCTCTGATCCGACATATTCGCCTCCCTCTTGGGAGGCTATCAAGCGCGCGCGAACACGAAACCCCTCCGCGCACGGAGAGGTGCGCGACCTTGGTTCCCTCGCGGGCCTATCGCCTCGAACATCGAGGCCGGGCACCTCGGCGTCGCTCGCCAGGTTGCCGGACGCGTCGCTTGCCGCGTCGCTCTTGATAGTCTCCTTATTCGATTGTGACTACAGGATTCCACGCGGGGGCCGGAGATTGTCCGCGTCGAGCGCGGCGATAGCGCCTCCGTGTAGTTAATCGGCGTCAGCCCTCGGCTTTGACTTGAAGGTCTGCGCCGCGATACGCATGGGTCGCGGCGCTCAGAAGTATACGATTTGCAGCGACGGGGTCGAGAACTTCGTGAGGCAGGCATTGCTCGTGGTCGGAGCACCGCCCGACGGGGGGTTGCCTTCTATGACGAATCCGTAGTTGTTGGTGTTGTACTTGACTCCCCAGGCGGATGCGAGCGAGGTGACATCGGTGTCGGTCGTCGGCGAGGACGCGACCTGCACCCGCCCGGACTTGTTAGAGGTCAAGTTTCCAAGGGGAGCGAGCCACCACTCCCGATTCGCGGCCCCGACCCAAATCGGGCACCAACCACCGTTGGAGAGCGTGGCTTTCCCGGAGGCAAAGCCCACGGTTTGCGACGCATTGAGCGTCAGGCTGGCCGAGTACAGTTTGTGATGGGCGAGCGCCCCGAGATCGAAAGCCGCGCCCGCGAGGGCGTTGACTGTTACTGTCGCTGTCGAACAAGGACCATAAGGGTGAATGATCCCTGCCTCGTTCCCGACATACACACCACCTACGCGACGCCGGCCTGACAGGAGATTGGCGGACTGGGGGTTCTTCAGTAGCCAGGGGAAGAACGCCGTGAAGGCGGAGCCGAACTTCGTGTCAGCGCTTCGGAAATTGGCGGCGCCGAACGGCGGGTTGGCCCCACACCCTTGACTCGTCGGCGCATTCCAGGTGACCTGCGTCGCCGTGTGGCTGGGCTTAAACGACCGCGTCGAAGCCGTCGCGCCGGGCGCATAGCAGTAGTGCAGGCTATCCGGGGAGGTTTGGCTACCGACGTACGCCTGGACCGCGAAGCACAAGTTGGCGTAGCCCTCCGGCGGCTTTTTGACCAAGTAGTAACGCGCCGTCCCCGTCGACGTCCCCAAGAGTTGGTTGCCGCCCGCACCGAATTGATACACCTTGTACCCGGCCACGGTTTTATCCGACTCGTCCCAGATCAGTTGAAGGTCGCCTGCCTTCACGGCTGCATCACAAACAACAGCGGCGAGGCTGAGAGCCGTTGCGCAATCCGCCTTGCTTTGTACCGGGCGTAGGTTCGTCGGCCGCGCAATCGCAGCACTGGCCGGAAGCGGCGCTCCTAGGGTACTCAAACCGAGGATCGCTGCGAGCAGGGTCGAGACAAAACGAGGGCGCTGAGTCACGACAGCGCATCTCCTATAAGCACGGCGTGGTCGATTGAGACTGGGATTTCCACTTGTGATCGAAGTCAAGACGAAACGAGCGTTCGTCGTCGACTCATCGCCCCCTCTCCGGTCCATGTGCGCTTGGCCGTCGGGTGACGCACGCGGGATTGATCCCCGTCCGTGAAAAAGGTGAACTCCTGTTCCCCTATTTCCGAACCGGTCGCCAGGGCGGCGGCGATATGGCGATGGCGTCGTTCGCGTAGGCACGCAGGTACTGGAACGAGACGAACCCATACCCGGCGTTCCCGAAGTCCGGGCCGAAGCTGTTCCGGAAGATGAAGTAGCCGCCGCCGGGAAAGGCGCGCGATTCGTGGAACCCGACCAGGTCGATGGAATGGCCGTCGAACATCGGAGGGTTAGAGCCCGAGTTGGCGCTACGAGGATAATCCTTGAGCAGCGGCACGCCGTCGACGGTCACCGTGGCGAAGTTCGTGAGCCACCAGATTCCGGTGGCCACGGGACGGCCGGACCGGAGCGTCGCCAGCACGCGCTGCAGCTCCGCGGGTGTCAGCCCCTTCGTGTTGTCCCAGACCTTGAGGATGGTGAACGGGTATCGCACCGGAAACATCGCCTTGGCCGCGGCGATGGTCGAGGCGCTCGGCGTCGCGGGATGGGTGGGATCGTATGCCGGCAGGTACGGCATGCTCGCGTTTGGCGCGACCCCCCAGGCCTGATACCCGCTGATTATCTTCGTGAAGAATCCGCCGTCGTTGTCTTCGCCGGTCGCTTTGTTGCCCGCCCAGTTGAGATACTCCTCCGACAGCGCAGCCCCGCTCCCGTGTGCGCTGGTCATCGCGGCCCGCTGATACTCGATCAGAAACGTCGTCGCGAACACGGTGCACGTGCCGCGATTGCCCTGGTCGCGCACGGCGAGTCCGCGGCGCATGATGATGGGGCGAAGGTCGACTTCCGGCGCGTAACCGGAAGCGAAACGCTCGATGAAGGTGATATGGATCACTGGCGCGGGTCGCCACGCGGGGTTCGGTGGTTGGGCTGCAGTGGCTATCCAGGGAACGAGCAGCGCCGCACCAGGCAGTACCATTGACAGCGCCAAGGCGGCAAGCCGAGTAAGCGACTTCTTCACGGACGACACCTCCGGAACGTGGCTCCCAACCTCTTCTTCCGTGATATGCGATCTACGGTAGCGACCAATTTGCCACGTGGGGATGGACGCCATCGGTGGTCTCCCTCCCATCCCCCGAAGGAGCCCCTGGATCAACAACGTCCTGCTCACCAGGGCCGACGCGCGAGGAAGCCCATTCATGCGACGCTCGGGATTCACCTGCCCCCGGTCGCTCCCTGGCGTCCGACCGCACAGGGCGCATCTATTCTCCGCCCCACCACGCGGTGAGCCGCGCGCGCTGCGGCACGACGTCGTATCCGTGGCCCTGCACGGTGCCGACGGCATCCAACGCCACGTCGAGTAAGAACGGCCGTATCCCCTGGCCAGCCCTGTCCCGTCGCGTTCTCGCCTTTACGGACACCCGCATCACGACGGCGACGTCCACCTCGGGAAAGTCGGCCCGGTACCGGGGCATGATCTTTGCGCTCCTGATCTCGCGTATTGAGGCCAGCCGGTCGGCGAAAATCAGCGGGACGCTCTCCGGGCACTCCAGATGCCCCGGCAATGAACCGTTCGATGTCCGGCGTCGCGCGGTCGAGGGCGGCGAGGACGTAGTCCTGGACGACGCGGCGCATCGAGAAGACCTTCGCCCACCGCGTGACCTTCCTGCCGAAAGAACAGTGGCGTGGGAAGGTGACCAATCCGACCAACCGAAAAGATAGCAGTCGCCTCATGCCCGGCCCCAGCGGGGCCAGCGCGGAAATCTTGGGCCAGCATTTCGAGCGAGTCGTAGGCGTGCCGCATCGTATGGAGGTAACATGCCTCGGTAGAGGGTGCGTTGATCGAGACGCGTCCTGAATTCGGATCGACGTAAAATTAGGAGGCCCAGACCGTGCCTAAAGTGCCAGACCCTTATTCCGTTAGCAAGACCAAGAAGTTGGTCGCAGACCGGCGTCCATCGAGGAAGGCCCGGGTCCTGATGCTCCGGGCGTGTTCGTTCCGGATCGTTCGCAGCGTGGGGTGCGCGGCGTTGACGCTCTTGCTCGCCGCCGTTACTTATCCCGCGTTCGGCGCGTCTACCGCCCGCGACCTCGAATCGCTGAGCGCCGCCGACCGCGCCAGTCTGCCTGACGCGACGCTGATCAAGCTCAAGATCGGCGCCACGGTCTCACTTGGAGTCCTTCGTTCAGAACACAAGCTCCGATTGCAACGCTTCGCGACCGCCGCGAAGCTCGGGGCTCTTCAGCTACAGACGCTGTTGAAGTCGGAGAAAAATGAAGGTTCGCTCACGCCGCTCCCCATGAATTTTTCACGAAGCAGCTTCAAAGTGTCCGGGAAGGAGTTCGTCGGGCCGTTTCCCGCAGATTTCTTGGCATTCTGCAAGGGCGCGGCTGCCACAGCCTGCCTGTACCTCCCGATCGCAGTGTACTATTCAATCCGTACCAATTACGTGGACTTCGACGCTTTGATCACCGACTCGAAGGTGTGCCAATCGGAGGGTGGTGTCGCGAAATACGGAGGCTGCAACTACCACTATCCGATCCAGTACGGCCTGACCTTCAAACCGGGGAAACCGACGGCGCAAGGTTACCCCGTGACGCAGTCGGCTGCCTGCCCGTCGCCGTTCACTTATGCGGTGGATCCACGCGGCGCGGTTTCCTTAAATGCTCGCAACTTCCAAACATATTCCACTTACGGTGCTTACGGATGGACATGGTCTGTGCCGAATTCGATAAACGTTACTAAACTAGCGTCCTGCGTCGTACGCGTCTTTGTGAAGAAGTAGACCCTCGACACGCGAGGCGATATGTAAGCGCGCTGTTTTCGTTTTGCGCGGCTACGAGAGGTCGGCCCGGTTCTGCGACCAACGTCGTGTGGTATTACGAGCGCAAAATTTTGGCGGCTCCAATCAAAGGGGCTCTCTGGCGACGCGATGGGTATCGTACGTCCCAGTGTGTTTGCGATGCCTTGGGACGGTGCCAGACGGCCGATACTCCACCTTCGGTGACGTTCACAAGATTTTGCAGTGCCGACACGAATCGCCCCGCGCCAAAAGAACTCTTTTGACGCGGCGCACGATGCCGTCCGGAACCGGCAGATTATCGGACTTTCCGGGGGCGACTTTCCACTAGGTTTTGGCGCGGCCTAGGATAGCCGTGGTTTGCTCGACAGCCTACGCGGGGACCGGGTCTACCTTCCCCACGGCCGCGCCGGCCAGAAGCCTCCGCAACGTGCCGTCGCCGCTGCCGAGCGTCCTGGCTGCTACCCAGCAGTTTATCTCACGCGCTAGGTGTAGGTTGGCCAATCATCCGTGACACATGACCTGGAGCTTCTCACGGAGCCGTTCGTAGGGGGTCTGCCCCTGGAGGCTGCCGTGTGGCCGTGCGTAGTTATAAAACCGCTCCCACTCTTGGAGCAGGCCGTTGAATTCGGCCACCGAGGAAATGACGACGCCCTCGAGCTGCCGATAGAATTCTTCGTTGTCGATTCGGTGAGATCGCTCGGTCTTCCCGTTCAGGTAGGGGCGCCGCGGTCGAATGTAGCGGTGCTGAATGCCCTTGTCGAGGACATGCCAGTGGAACTGCGGGCCAAACTCAGCCCCATTGTCGGTCTGGATGCATTCGACCTTGAAGGGGAGTTTGGACAGGACATAGTCGACAAACGCGATCGCGACCTGCTGGGTGTTCGCATCGAAGATCTTCAGGATGCGGATGCGCGTGCAGTCGTCGATGGCCGTGTACTGGTAGTACTTCCGCGTGCGGCCGGCGACGGGGGCCAGGAATTTGACGTCGATCTGCAGCTGGTGGCCAGGCAGCGGTTTCTCATAACGCTTGAAGCGCTGCTCGCGACTCTGGTACCGCATATTGGAGGGCAGTCGACTTACGCCGGCGCGCTTCAGCAGCCGCCAGATACCGGACTGGCTGATGGTCAGCGCGTGATAGCGCCGCAGGTACATGCAAATGCGGGCCGGGCCGAAGTGGTAGTATCGCCGCAAATAGAGAACCTTCTCAACGACCTCCGAGGGCGTCGCCCGGGGCGAATGCAAGGGCCGCGAGGATCCGTCCCGAAGCCCGGCCTCCCCAAGCTTCCCGTAGCGTCGGTACCAGCGGTAGTAGGTCTGGCGGCTGATTCCAAAGTACCGACAGGTCTTCGCGACATTGTGGGTAATCTCGTCGACGTGCCGAAACCAGCCCAACCGTCGATGAACGACGCGGTCATCCGGACCCATGGGCACCCCCCTCTAGGCTCTGGCGGTGCTACCTCATGTGTCACGGATGTCCTGCAGTTTTAGAGCTAGTACACGCGGCCGCAACAACGCCCGGCGTTCCCCGAAACCGTGAACCGGCGCCTCTGCCCGGCTGACGCCGATGTCCCCCTGGGGGGACGTCCGATCACATCATGACCGACGTCATGCCGGTCGTCGACGCGCGCGCTGCAACCGGTCAACTCCCATGCGCTCTATAGCCCCAGCGTCGCGATGGGCCTGCTGGAGGTCGGCCGAGACCAGGCTGCTGTACCTTAACGTGGTGTTCAGGCTGCTGTGGCCCAAGAGCCGCCTCACCTGGTCGAGCCCCATCCCATTCCGCAACCACGCGGTCGCGGCCAGATGCCTCAAACTGTGAGGATGCAGACGCCGATCCGGCGGCAGGCCCACGCGTACGCTGAGCCGGTGCAGAATGGTGACGAGACCTCGATTGGTAAGCGGCCGTCCGTCGCGCTGGCAAAAAAGCCACGTCTCCGGTCCGGGCTGCGGGTGCACGGACAGCCACGCCTTCAGAGCGCGCGCGGTGGTAGCACCGACAAACACAACGCGATCCCGGGCCCCCTTGCCGCTCCGGACGAACACGGACCGGTCAGCGGGCCGCCAGTCCTCGACCAGCAAATGAAGTGCCTCGCTCGCGCGCAGGCCAGCGTCTGCCATCATGAGGATCGCGGCGTAATTGCGTATCCCGGCTGGTGAGTCGGTACAGGATTGCAGCACGGCGTTCAGTTCCTCGTCAGCAGGGACGGCCGGGAGCGTCTTCGGCGTCCGGATCGCCAGCCCGTCGAGTCGATTCCGACGGATGGCACCGGTCGCGATCAGCCAGCGCGTGAACGTGCGGAAGGTCCGGAAAGCCTGGTGGACCGTCGAGGGCGAGACGCCGCGCTCGCGCAGCCCGGCAAAGAACCTCGTCATGGCGGCCGGATCAACGGCGCTGGTGTCCGGCACAACGGCAGCGAGGCGGTCGAGCCACCATTTGTAAACGGCTACCGTGCGGGCGGAGCAGCCGTTCACCTGTTTTTGGAGCAGGAACGCTTCAACTACCTCGGCGAACGGCCGAGGCGACACCTTGGCGCGCATACTGGCTCCCTGCGCCCCGTCCCCTGGGGCACCGTCAGGAGCCGAGGATGAGGGACTTGTGCGCGCCTCGGCGATTGATTATCTGTCCGGGATGAGCCTCTGCTTTTCTGGCCCGTTTCCCGACGTGCTAGGTTCGAGAAACTCTTGTTTTACTAGGTCTGGAGCGGGAAATGGGATTCGAACCCACGACCCTCTGCTTGGGAAGCAGATGCTCTACCACTGAGCTATTCCCGCTCGCCTTGTGGTGCCGGGATACGGCGTCTCCTATTATAGTCCCTGCCCGGGCGGAATCAAAGACGGAGCGGCCTTGTACCCCCGGCCTGCGCACCCCCGAGGCCACCCATCCAGACATGCGTATATTCCACCCGTTTGGGGTAAGCAGTGTAGTGGTCGTTTTTGGATTCCTGCCATTTTGCTTGCCGACCACGACGACACAACAAGATAGGAAGGTGCCTACGTGACGAGAGCCACATCGCTCTTGTTAACTGCGTGTGTGATCGCGACGCTGGCGGTCTTGCCGGCGGCCGCCGGACCTGGGCCGAAGAGTGGACCGGGAGCGCCGCCCCCGGGTCAACAGGCCATGGTCCGCCATGCAGGGGACCCCTTCTGTCCGACCCGGACGCTCGTCGCCGGCAGCGTCATCATTCCGGCGGGTCAGTGCTTCATGCTGTCCGTCCTGCGCGATCGGACCGGGACGTTCCTGGCGTTCGTGCCGCAGGGGGAGAAAATTCCGCCGGGACAGCTCGTGCGGCTCAACACTCCGGCCGGTCCAAAACTGAAGGGCCGGTTGTTCCTCATTCCGTTGTCAACGACGGCCGCCCTTGTGCCGCTTAACACCCTGACGCTGGTCGCCGCGCAGATCCTGGATCTTGGGACGCTGATCCGCATTGTCTTGACGGGCATGTCGGCGCCGCCCATCGAAATTCACGAACGCTAGGCGGTTTGCGGGCGCGGGTAAGTAAAGTGTAGAAACCGGTGGGGCCGGCGTCGGCTTCCCCGGACCGCACCAAACACGAAGGCCCCCGGGCCTGAGCGGGACCGGGGGCCTTCCTTCTTTCGGTTTCGCATGCCCCGGTTTCGGACCCGTGGGCGCTACCGAGCGACCCGCTGCGCGAGGCGCCGGTCGAGGAGTGTCACGAGCGCGCGGGCGATCATCTCCTTGCCCTGCACGACCTGTTCCACCGTGCCGTCCGGCCGCACCAGGTGGCCGGTGTGGGTGCCGTGCTCGATGTCGCGCATGTCGTTGGCGACCACGAGATCGGCGTGCGTCCGGCGCGCCCAGTCCGCGGCGATGCCCACGAGGTCCCCGGCCGACTTGTCGACTTCGAGCTTAAAGCCAATGAAGAACGTCTGCGGCGCGAGGTCGCGGACCAGCGCCGCCGCCTTGGGGGTCGGGACCAGGCGGACGTTCCACTCGGTCAGATTGCTCGAGACCTTCTCTTCGCGGGTCTCGGCCGGCTGGAAGTCCAGGACGGCCATCGCGTGTACGACCGCGTCATAGCCGGTCGGCAGCTCCTGACGGAACACCCCGACCAGGTCGTCGACCGTGTCGATCGGCAGCACGCGCAGGTGGTCGATGCGGCCGCCGCGGACGAGCGGAAGCGCGCTGCCGCGCCCGTAGACAAACGTGACGTCCGCCCCGGCTTCGAGCGCCGCCTCGGCGATCAGCGAGCCGAGCCGCCCGGTGGACTTGTTGGACACGAACCGGACGGCGTCGATCGGCGCCCGTGTCGGGCCGGAGGTGATGAGGATGCGGCGTCCGCGAAGACTCATGAGGATAACTTCTACGCGGTCCGCTCCCCTGCGTCCTCGCGCGCGCCGAGCGCAAGCTCGATCTCTTCCCTGACCGCGAGATCGCGTTCGTCGGTGAGACGCCCGCGCAGGTGTTCGCGGGCGGTCTCACCGCCGATCCGCCCCAGCGCCCAGGCGGCGTGCGCGCGGACCAACGCATCCGCGTCCGTGAGCGCCTCGCACAGCGCCGGGACGGCGGCCGGATCCCCCGCGTTGCCGAGGGCCACGGCGACGTTGCGGCGGAGGCCGCTCCGCTTCGTGCGCTTCACCGGCGAGCCGCGAAAGCGCCGCCGAAACTCGGCCTGGGTGATGTTGAGCAGCGGAATCAGCTCCGGCCGGGCCCCGGTCTCCGGGCGCGGCGCGAGCTCGGGGTGGCGCGCGGACGCGGTGCGCGCGTTGTGGGGGCACACCGCCTGACAGATGTCGCAGCCGAAGATGTGATCGCCGATCTGCGGCCGGAGGTCCCGGGGAATCGGGCCGCGGTGCTCGATCGTGAGGTACGAGATGCAGCGGCGCGCGTCCACCGTGTACGGGTCGACGATCGCGCCGGTCGGGCAGGCGTCGAGACAGATCCGGCAGCGGCCGCAGTCGCCTTCCGCCTCCGGGTCGGGGGCGATCTCGAGGTCGGTGAGGATCTCGCCGAGGAAGACCCACGAGCCGTAAGTGCGCTGCGTGATGATCATGGTGTTCTTGCCGAACCACCCGATCCCGGCGCGCCGCGCGGCCGCCCGGTCGATCACGGGCCCGGTGTCCACGTAGTACCGCGCGACGCGGGCGCCGAGGCTGCGCAGAAACTCCGCCAGCCGGCGCAGGCGCGGCTCCATCACGAGGTGGTAGTCGTCGCCGTGCGCGTACCGGCTGATCCGCCCGCGCGGCCCGCGGGCCGAAGACGCGTCGCCCGCGCCGCCGGGGACCGCGTCCCCGTAGTAGAGCGCCACCACCACGAGCGACCGCGCGCCGGCAACCACGGCCGCCGGGGCCGGCGACCGGGGCGCGTTTCGCGCCATGTAGGTCATCTCGCCGTGGTAGCCGTGGGCCACCCACTCCGCGAGCGCGCGGCCCTCGAGCGCGAACGGCGCGGCCGTCGTGATGCCGCACAGGTCGAACCCGGCCGCCCGCGCTTCGGATTTGACCGCGGCGGCAAGGGAGGCGGGAGCGTTCACGGTTCGAGTATAGCATCGCCCTTCGCGGAGGACTCGCTCCGATGCGCGGGAACCTGTCGTATCGTGAATGCGTCTCCGTCGCTGGCGGCCACGAACGTCGCGCGGGCGTTCGGCCGCCGTCAGGTCCTCCGCGGTGTCTCGTTTTGCGCCTATCCCGGTGAGATGATCGGCATCGTCGGGGAGAACGGCGCCGGCAAGACGACGCTCATGCGGATCGTGGCGGGCCTCCTGCCGGCGACGAGCGGCCGGGTGGAGATTCATGGACGGCTCGGCTATTGTCCGCAAGAGCCGCAAACTCACGCCGCGCTGACGGTGGCGCAGAATCTCGAGTGGTTCGCGGCCGCCTACCGGATGCCCGATCCCGGGCCGGCAGAGGCGCTGATGAGGCGCCTGGCGTTCGATCAGTACCGGCATGCGCTGGTGCGGGACCTGAGCGGCGGGACCCGCCAGAAGCTCAACCTGGTGCTCGCCCTGATGCACGCCCCGACGGTGCTGCTGCTCGACGAGCCCTACCAGGGATTCGACTGGGAGACCTATCAGCGGTTCTGGACGCTGGCCGAAGAATCGCGGCGCGCCGGTCAAACGATCGTCATCATCTCGCACCTGTTTTACGATCTCGCGCGGTTCGACCGCGTCCTACGGCTCCGGGACGGCGTGCTGGAAGCGGAACTCACGGCGTGATCGCCCAATTCGGCACCACCTTCCGGCTCAGCCTCGTCGAGCAGAAGCACAATCGCTTCGCGATCGCGCTCCTCCTCTGCTACCTGCCGGCGTGGTACGGCATCATCGCCGCGCTGTCGGCGGGCACGATCCAGTTCAAGCTGCGCGCCTTCGGCATCATCGTCATCACCAGCCAGGAGCGCCTCGGCCTGCTGACCGGCATGCTGAACGCGACGACGCTCATCATGGGGTTCGTCGGCCTGACCGTCATGCGGCAGTCCGAGGCCGTGGACCAGCGGTTGGTCTTGTGCGGCCACTCGCGCGCGGCTCTGGTGCTGGGGCGCCTCCTCGCGCTGGGCCTGGCATCGCTCGCCGTCGCGGCGTACGCGACCGGGATGCTGGCGCTGTTCTTCCCGCCGCGGCACTTCGCGCTCGTCGCGGCGGGGTCGTTCGTCGCCGTGGCGGCCTACGTCGCGATCGGAATGCTGGTCGGGGTCGTGCTGGCGGGAGATCTCGAAGGCCTCTTCTTCATCATCATGCTGAGCATCGTCGACACGTTCATGCAAAACCCGATCGGCAGCGCGGCCGCGAACCATCAGGTGGTCGAATTCTTTCCGTCCTACCTGCCGATGCAGATGGTCGTCGCGGGGGCGCTCACGAACCGCGCGGCGTGGTGGCAGTTCTGGGCGGGGTTGGGATGGGCGGCGGGCTTTGGCGTGCTGGTGCTGGCCGCGTTTTGGTACCGGACCCGAACGGAGCGCGCCTACGGGTGACCGGCGGGTCGGGCCTTAGGCGGCGATCCCCGGCCGGAACCCCACGATATGAAACGTGCCGAGGCGCCGGTTGGTCGTCGGCTGCCATTCTACTTTGATCGCCGCCGCGAAGTCCGGGGCCAGCCGGCCGTGCTCGATCCAGTAGCGGGCGTGCTCGTCGTTGAGGATCGCGGGGCTCGCCTTCGCGAGCAGGGTCATCGGCGTGTCGACGATGTGCACCTCGTCGAGTTCGGGCAGCGCCTCGAGCTCCGCTCGCAGCCGCTCCCGCGCCGCGGCGGGCGGCAGGGGACGCACGTTGACGAGGCCGATGTTGCGGCCGAGCGGGCCGATGATCTTCACGTTCGCGAGATCGGCGGCGACCCCGGCCTCCCGCAGCACGCGCAGCACCACCTCGTTGGCCCGCGCCACCGCCTGGCCGTGATACTCGGGTGAGACGAGCGGCTTGAGCAGGTGCTTCAGTTTGCAGCCCTCGCGCCCGGGGTTTTCACCGATGCGCGGCGGGCGGACGCCCATCAGGTCGGCGAGCGCGCGGATCTCGGGCTTGTCGAGATCGAGGAGCGGCGCGTAGTATCCGTTGCAGACCCTGAGGCCGAGCTGGCCCCACGTGTCGCTGCGGTTCGCGCCGGTGAGGACAAGCCGGCCGCCGGACACGGCCTTGACCATGCCGAGCTTGATCTCGCGGGTGCAGCGGTTGCACGCCGGCCCGGCCGCCTGGACCCGGTGCTGTTTGTACTGCCCGAGCAGGCACCGCTGGCGGAGGCCGAGCGACTCCGCGACTTCCAGGACGATCTCGTTGCCGCGGGCGTACGCGTACGGTCCCATGTTGACGGTGACGAGCAGGACCTGGTCGGGCCCGAGCGCGTCCCGCGCGAGGGCCGCGACGACGGTACTGTCGAGCCCGCCGCTGAACGCGACCACGACCGGCGCGCCGGCAGTGGTCTCTCGGATCTCCTCGATCAACCGGGCTTTCACGTCCCCAGCCTAGCCGATTCCCCGCCGGTTGTCATCCCGATGCGGCCGACGACGGAGGAGAGCCGCCGGGCCGCAAGAAACAGCACGAGCGATGTCATTCGGGGGTGGCGACATGCGTACGCGAATCTGGACCGCGGTGATCGTCGCCGTGCTGCTGGCCGGTGTGTGGCCGGCGGCGGTCGGCGGGCAGGGCAGAGCCGCGATGACGTTCTGGAGCTGGCGCGGCGACGACCGGGCGTTCTACGAGGGCATGATCAAGAAGTTCGAGGCGCAGAACCCCGGCGTCTCGATCGAGTTCCAGACCTACAAGCCCACCGAATACAACACGGTGCTCTCGGCCGCGATGCAGGCCGGCAAAGGCCCCGACATCGTGCACCTGCGCGCGTACGGCGCGCTGCAGCCGTTCGCGCGACCGGAATTTCTCGTCCCGCTCGAGGACAAGGTCCCGGAGCTCAAGACGTTCTCCCGGCAGTGGCTGGACGGGGCGCGCGGCCAGGCGGACCACAAGGTGTACGGGGTGCCGTTCGCGGTGCAGACGCTCGTGATCTTCTACAACAAGAAGCTGCTGGCGCGGGCGGGCGTCCAGCCGGCGGCGACGTGGACGTGGGACCAGTTCCTGTCCGCCCTGCGGATGCTCAAGGACAAGGGCATCACGCCGGTGGCCAACGGCGCCAAGGAAGGCTGGACGCTCGAGATCGCGATGGGCGTCGTCGCGCCCAATTTCTACGGCGGCACGAACTTCTACGAGGCCGTGACGCACGGACAGACCACGTTTCGCAGCCCGCAGTTCACCGGGGCGCTCGCCAAGATGGAAGACCTGCGGCCGTACCTCTCGTCCGGCTACATGGGCGTTGCCTACACGGACATGCAGCAGCTGTTCATTAACGAGCAGGCCGCGATGTTCATCGGCGGCATCTGGGAGCTCGGCTACTTCCAGAGCCAGAACTCGTCGCTCAACATCGGCGTCATGCCCGGTCCGGTGGCGAAGGCCGGCGACACGCCCTGGGTCAGCAGCTACGACGACGGAAACTACGGGGTCAACGCCAAGACGCCGCACATGGCCGAGGCGATCAAGTTCATCCGTTTCACCGCGACCCGCGAGTGGGGCCAGGCGTTCACCGACCAGCTGAAGCAGCTGTCGGCCGTGCCGGGCGTCGAGGTGCGCGACCCGCTGCTCAAGCAGGTCGTCATCTGGATGCGGCACGCGACGCCGTATATCATGCTGGTCGGCTTCCGGTGGAAGAACCCGACCGGCAGCGAGCTGATTCAAAACGATCTGCAGGGGATGTTCGCGGGCAAGTTGACGCCGCAGCAGGTGGGGGAGGACGTGACCCGCGGCATCGGCACCTGGTTCCCGCCGTTCGCCGGCCGGTAACCCCTGCGCGGCCCGCGCGGGCGGCCCTTCCATATAAGACCGTCCGCGCGCTGTGGGTCGCGGCGTGCCTGGCGCCGGCGCTCCTCCTGTTCAGCGCATTCGTCGCCTATCCGGTCCTGACCGCGATGGCCTACGCCTTCGGCCGGTGGGACGGCATCGTACGGGCGGGCTTCGCGGGGCTCGACAACTTCCATCGCCTGTTCACCCAATACCCCTACCGCGAGCGGATGACGTCCGCGTTCTGGCACAACGTGTGGACATTTCTGCTCACGATGATCGTGCAGAACGTGCCGGCGATGCTGTTCGCCGTCCTGCTCGCGGGCCGCGCGTGGGGGGTGCGGATCTACCGCGCGGTGTTCTTCATGCCGGTCGTGCTGTCGCTGGTCGTCGTCGGGTTTCTCTGGCAGCTATTCCTGAACCCGGTGTGGGGCGCCGTGGACAAACTGCTCGCGCTGGCCGGCCTGGGGGCGCTCGCGCGCCCCTGGCTCGGCGATCCGCATACGGCGCTGGTCGCGCTGGTGCTGGTCAACGCGTGGCGGTGGGTCGGGTTCCCGACGATCGTGTTCCTCGCCGGGATTCAGGCGGTCCCCGAGGATTATCTCGAAGCCGCCCGCCTCGACGGCGCGCGGCCGGGAACGATCTTCCGGCGGATCGTGCTGCCGCTGCTGGCGCCGCAGGTCAACATCATCGTGATCCTGACGTTCATCGGGGCCTTCAACTGGTTCGAGCTGCCCTACGTGATGGAAGGCGTGACCGGCGAGCCGTTCCACAGCACCGACGTGTTGGGACTGCTGTTCTACCGATCCGCGTTCGGCGCGGTGGATACCGGCAACCCCGACGTCGGACTGGGATCCGCGATCGCGGTGGTGATGTTCGCGCTGATTCTGGTGACGAGCGGGCTGGGCGCGGTGTACCTGCGCCGGCGGGAGATCGAGGCGTGAACGCGCCGGCGTCCGCGGTGCGCCGGCCGGGCCGGCCGGGTGACCCGGTTCGCGCCGTGCTCACCCAGGCGCTGCTGGGCGCGAACGCGCTCCTCGTGGTGCTGCCGCTCGTGTTCATGGGCCTCTCGTCGCTCAAGACCACGCGTGAGATCTTCCAGCGGCCGTTCGGGCTGCCCGCGGTCACGCGGTGGGACAACTACACGCGGTTGTGGAGCGCGGCCCACTTCGGGCTGTACATGCGCAACAGCGTCGTCGTGACGGTCGTTTCGATGGCGCTGATTCTGGCGGCGGGCACGCTCGCGGCCTACGCGCTGGGACGCTATCGCTTCCGCGGCAACGACCTCGTCTATCTGTTCTTTCTCAGCGGGATCATGGTGCCGATCCGTCTCGCGATCATCCCGCTCTTCGTCATGATGCGGGATCTGCGGTTGCTCGACTCGCTCGCGTCGCTGGTGCTCGTCTATGCCGCGTCCGGGCTGCCGAGCGCGATTTTCATCCTGACCGGCTTCTTCCGCGCGCTGCCCCAGGACCTCGACAACGCCGCGCGCGTCGACGGGGCCGGCGAGGCCGCGATCCTCCTCCGCGTGCTGCTGCCGCTCGCCCGCCCGGCGCTCGCGATCGTCACCGTGTACAACATCATCCCGATCTGGAACGACTTCTTCTTCCCACTGGTGTTCATCCACGACGAACGGCTGAAGACGCTGCCCCTCGGCCTCACCGTGTTCTTCGGCCAGTACGCCACCAATTGGGCGGCGCTGTTCGCGGGACTGACCCTGTCGGCCGCCCCGGTGCTGCTGCTGTACGTGCTCATGTCGCAGCAGTTCATCAAGGGGCTCACGGCGGGCGCGGTCAAAGGCTAGCGCCTGCGCGGCGTCGCGGCGCCGGTCACACCGCGGGCGAGAAGTCCGTCGCCTGGAGCAGCGCGGTCCTGATGCTCTTGACGATCACCCCGCGCTCGTGGCTCTTGTCGCGCGCGGCTTTCCACTCCGGATCGCCCTGGAAGGCGCCCCAGCGCTTTTCACGCTCCTCCCACGTCTCGAAGCGGGTGATGTAGACGAGTTCCTCCTGTTCGCCGACGAGGGTCTCCCAGAAGCCGACCACGTGGATCCCGTGCTTCGTGAAGAGGCGCATCGTGTGGTCCCGGAACCGCGCCAGCACGTCGGCCTTGCGTCCCGGCATGCAGCGGTAGACGCGGAGTTCGTACACCATCGGACTCACCTCCGAATCGGATCTACTGCGGGTGGGCGCGGCCGTCGCCGAATAGGAGGGCGAGGCCGCTGGGCGACATGAACATCGCCCGGTGATCGTGCCCGACGCCGGGCACGACGTGGAGCGAGTGCGTCGCGAGCGCCTCGGGGCCGAGGAGCGCCTGCACGTAGCGGAAGTAGCGCCGGCCGCGCTCGAGGCGCGTCGCGCCCTGCGCCATCGCACCGCACGACCGGTCGAGCGAGTCGCTGTTGGGGTCCGCGTCCGCTTCGCCGAGCAGGTAGGCCACCTCGCGCCGGCCGTACTCGCGGGCCATTGCGCCGGCCGCGTCGCCGCCGCCGAAGGCGGCGAGCGCCGCGGCCCCGTACTCGTTCGGCTGCTCGAGCCCGTACCGGTACCGGTTGAAATCTTCGCACTGCTCGCGGGGATAGAGGGCGAGGCCCCGGTCGCCGTCGACCCGGCGCCCGTCGAAGTAGAGGTACGAGGACGGGTTCGAGACGATGTACCGGACTGCGATGCCCGCGCGGCGGAGCGCCGCGTGGACGCGGTTGAACGCGATGTACCGGTGGACGAACTGCCCGCCCGCGGAGTGTCCCGCGACGACGACCGCCCGCAGCGCCGGGAACCGGTCGCGGTCCAACGCCGCGGAGATCATCGCGTCGATCACCGTGTACGAGCTCGGGCCGCGCTCCGGATGCACGGACCGGTCTCCGATCTTCCAGCCCTCCGGCGTCCAATACGGGGTGTCGGCGCGGAGCGCGAACTTCTCCGCATCCGGCGTCGCAAGAAACTGCGGCGCCGCGATCAACGTCCTGTCGGTCCCGGCGCCGGCGGCCGCCGCGGCGGCGATCGTGCTGTCGAAGTAGACGTCGGCGTTGCGGAGCGTGCCGTTGATCATGATGACGAGCCGCGCCACGCTCGGGTGCGGCGCGAGCATATCCCCGGTCGCGAACAGCGTCATGCGGAGCGTCCCCCCGTCCGCCTCGACCGGGAACCACCGGTCGGCGATGCGGTTGACGGGCTCGCGCGGCGGGGACGGTTCGATGCGCTCGGGGGGGACCACGCCGACTGGTACCCCGGCGCCCGCGGAGACTCCTTGTCACCGCAACAAGGGCTCCGGCGCGACGCACCCGTATCTGTGCGCGTGGCCGACTCTTCCCTCGTGTCCTTCGACGACGTGCGCCGCGCCCGCGAGGCCATCGCCGGCCGCGTGCACCGCACCCCGCTGTTTTCCGCGACGCTGCTTGGCCGCCGGACCGGGACGCGGCTCTTCGTGAAGGCCGAGAACTTGCAGAAGACGGGATCGTTCAAGCCGCGGGGCGTGCTCAACAAGCTCCGCGGCCTCACGCCGGAGGAGAAGCGGCGGGGCCTCATCACGATCTCCGCCGGCAACCACGCGCAGGCGCTTGCCTACGCGGCGGCCGTCGAGGGGCTGCGGTGCGTCGTCGTGATGCCGGAGAGCGCCAGCCCGACGAAAGTCGCGGCGAGCCGCGGGTACGGCGCCGAGGTCGTGTTGCACGGCACGGTGCACGAGGCGCTCGAAAAGATGCACGAACTGCGGGAGTCGGGCGGGCTCACGCTCGTGCACCCGTACGACGATCCGTTGGTGATCGCGGGGCAGGGTACGGTGGGGCTCGAAATCCTGGAGGATCTGCCCGACGTCGACCTGGTGATCGTGCCGGTCGGCGGCGGCGGGCTGATCTCCGGCATCGCGGCCGCGGTCAAGCGGACGCGTCCCTCGGCCCGCGTCATCGGCGTCGAGCCCGAGGGCGCGCCGACGGTGACGGAGGCCCTGCGGGCGGGGCGTCCGGTGCGCCTCGAGCGCATCGCGACGATCGCCGACGGGCTCACGGCGCCGATCGCCGGGGACCATACCCTCGCGCACGTGCGCGCGCTGGTGGACGAGGTCGTCCTGGTGTCCGAAGAGGAGCTCGCCGAAGGTGTGCGCGCGGTGCTGCAGTATACGAAGCTGCTGGCCGAGCCGGCCGGCGCGGCCGGGGTCGCCGCTCTGCTCGCCCGCCGGGTAAGCCTCCCGGCGGATCTCCGCGCGGCGGCGGTCGTGGTGAGCGGCGGCAACGTGGACTTGGCGCGCCTGCAGCAGGTGTTGTGACGGGTATTGTTGTAGGTTCGGCCTACCGGTCACGCCCCTGCAACGGGGACGGGGCCGTTCATCCTCTTATCGGGAGGGAGCGGTCGGTATGACAAGGCGGGTCCTGATCCTGGTCGTTGTGTTTTGCACCGCGGCCTGGGCGCTCGCGCCGGCTCGGCTGCCGGCAGATGCGCAGGCGCCGCGCACGGTCACCGTGGGGCTGTACGCCGACGCCATCAGCCTCGATCCCGAGGATTCCAACGACAACCTCTCGCTGGGCGTCGAACGCGAAATCTACGACGGGCTGCTCGGATTCGACTCAAACATGAAGGCGATCCCGCAATTGGCGGCGTCGTGGGAGGCGTCGCCCGACGCGAAAGTCTTTACGTTCCATCTGCGTCCCAACATCAAGTTCCAGGACGGCACGCCGCTCGACGCGGAGGCCGTCAAGCTGAACTTCGACCGCGCGCGCGACGCCGCGCACAAGCTCAAGAAGTACAACCTTTACGAGATGATCCAGGCGATCGACGCGGTGAACCCGACCACCGTCCGGTTCACGCTGAAGCAGCCGTTCGGCGCCATGCTGTTCAACTTCGCCCACCCGAGCAGCCGGATCCTCAGCCCGGCACTCATCAAGCAGGGCGAAGACGCGATCGCGCGCCATCCGGTCGGCTCGGGGCCGTTCCGGTTCGTGAGCTGGACGCCCGGCCAGCAGATCGTGCTCGAGCGCAACCCCAACTTCTGGCAGAGCGGCGAGCCGAAGGTGGACCGGCTCGTCGTCCGGTTCGTCACCGAGGACGCAAGCCGTGTCGCGCTGCTCCTGAGCGGCGAGGCGCAATTCATCTACCCGGTCCCCGGCGTGCAGCTCGAGGCCGTCTCCCGCGCGCAGGGAGTCGAGGTGCCGAAGCGCTGGAGTATCTTCGCCGGCGGCATCGCGATGAACACGCAGCACGCGCCGCTCAACATCCCGCAGGTACGCCAGGCCCTCAACTACGCCGTCGACAAGAACGCGCTCATCAAGGCGGTGCTGGCCGGGACGGCGCGTCCGATGGAGGCGCCGATGGCGCCGGGCGTGGCCAGCTATCCGGGGCCGGCGCAGAAGGGCGGGTGGCCGTACGACGTGGCGAAAGCCAAGGCCCTTTTGTCCGAGGCCGGCTTCCCGAACGGCTTCAAGACCGTCTTGTGGTCGACCAACCGGACCGAGTCGGTCCGGATGTGTGACTTCATGCAGCAGCAGCTCGCCCAGGTCGGCATCCAGTTGCAGACCACGCCGATGGAGGTCGGGACGCTCAGCGCGCTCCAGTACAAGCCCCTCAAGGAGAACCAGGCTCAGATGGTCCTCGTCGGCTGGTCGCCGTCCACCGGGGACGCCGACTGGGCGCTGCGGCCCAACTTCGCCAGCGAGTCCTGGCCGCCAGCGCTGTTCAACCTCGCATTCTACAAGAACCCGAAGGTGGATGAGCTGATCCAGGCCGCGCTGGCGACCGCCGATCAGCGCAAGCGCACCGCGGACTACGCCGAGGCCGACCGACTCATCTGGAACGACGCCCCGTGGATCTGGCTGCAGAACACGCAGATCCTGTCGGCGCAGCGGACAAACGTCAAAGGCATGTTCACGCTGGGCGACGGGATTGTGGATCTTCGCGGCGCAGAAATGGCGGGACGGTAGGATCGGGCCGCGGCATCCGGTGAGCAGTTTCGGCCGGATGCCGCGGTAACACACCCCCTCGAGCGGCGCCCGTGCTGCGGTATATCGGCCGGCGTCTTTGGCAAATGATTCCGCTTCTCTTCGGCGTCTCGCTCGGAGCGTTCGTTTTCAATCAGTTCTTACCGGGAGATCCCGCCCGCCTGCTGGCGGGGCCGGACGCCACGCTCGAGGACGTGCAGGCGATGCGCGCGCGCCTCGGGCTCGACCGGCCCTGGCCGGTGCGATACGTCATCTTCGTGCGCGGCGCGCTCGTCGGCGACTTCGGCCGCTCGTACCGGACGCGGGAACCCGTCGGGCCGACCATATCCCACTACATTCAGCCCACCCTTGTCCTCTCGCTGGCCAGCACAGTGCTGGCCGTCGTGCTCGGCATGGGGGTGGGGATCCTCCAGGCGGTGCGGCGCAACTCCCTCGGTGACTACGCCAGCACCGTGGGGTCGGTCCTCGGCGTCAGCACGCCGTCGTTCTTCCTCGGACTGCTCCTCATCTACATCTTCGCCGTGGACCTGCACTGGTTCCCGACCGGCGGGACGACGGCGGGCCTCCGGAGCCTCATCTTGCCCGCGGTGACGCTGGGCTTGGGCGGAGCTGCGGCGATCGCCCGCTTCACGCGCAGCAGTCTCCTCGAAGTGCTCGGCGAGGACTTCGTGCGCACCGCGCGCGCGAAGGGCGTGCGGGAGCCCTGGGTGCTTGCGCATCACTCGCTCCGAAACGCGCTGATCCCGGTGCTCACGGTCGTCGGGCTGCAGTTCGGGTTCGTGCTGAGCGGCGCGATCATCGTGGAGACTGTGTTCACGTTTCCCGGCCTCGGGTGGCTCCTGATCCAGTCGATCTCGTTTCGCGACTATCCCGTGCTCACGGCGGAGATTCTGCTGTTCGCGCTCCAGTTTCTCTTGATCAACCTCGTCGTCGATCTGGTGTACGCGGCCCTCGACCCGCGGGTCAGTTATGCGTAACGCCGCGGTCCTCCCGGCCCCCGCGGCGGCGGCACGGCGGCGGCCGCGCACGCGGTCGTGGAGCCGCTTCATGCGGCGCCGGACCGCGGTCGCCGGGGGCGCGATTACCGCGGTGTTTCTGCTCGCGATGCTCGGGGGCCCGTGGGTCGCGCCGTACCCTCCGACGGCCGTCGACTACAACCACACGCTCACGCCGCCGTCGCCGGTCCACCTGTTGGGGACCGACGATTTCGGACGCGACATCCTGAGCCGCCTGATCGCCGCCACCCGCTATTCGCTCGGCATCGGTCTCGTCGCGACGTGCTTGGGCGCGCTCCTTGGATCGGCCTGGGGGATCGCGGCGGCCTTCTACGGCCGGCAGTTCGACAATGTCTCCATGCGCATCGTGGACATCATCCTGGCCTTCCCGGGGTTCCTGCTGGCGATCGCGATCGCCGCGGCGCTGGGCCCGGGCCTCTGGAACGTCATCCTGGCCGTCGGCCTCTACAGCATTCCGACCTTCGCGCGCCTCGTGCGGGGCCCGGCGCTCTCGGCGATGGGCCAGGAGTTCGTGATGGCCGCGCGGGCCCTGGGCGCGCCGAACCACCGCATCATGGCCCGGCACCTGTTCCCTGTGGCCCTCCCAACGACGATCGTGTACGCGAGCCAGCGTATCGGCTTCGCCATCCTGATCGCCTCGTCACTCAGCTTCCTCGGGCTCGGGGTGCAGCCGCCGACGCCGGAGTGGGGCGCGATGCTGGCGACCGCGCGAGACTTCCTGGGCGTGGCGCCGCAGCTCGTGCTCGCGCCCGGCCTCACGATCTCGGCCGCCGTCCTCGGCTTCAATCTGCTCGGCGACGGCATCCGCGACGCGCTCGACCCGCGCCTGCGGGACTGACGCGCGACTACCCGAACGACTCTGCGTCCCCGGCAGGGCCGCCGCGCCGGCGGCCCGTATTTGGATATTCGGGCGCCGTCAATCGACGGACCAGAGGAGGCAGCAACGTGAGACCCGAGGATATGGAAGCGATGCGGGCGCGGTTGGCGCGCGCGGAACGCAGGCTCCGCGTCACGTCGTTGAGCTGGCTCGTGGCGGTGATCGTGATCGCCGTGCTGTGGGTGGGCGCGCAGCAGGCGCAGTCCCAATCCTCCGCGCTGGTCGCGCGGCGGATCGCCGTCCAGGATCAGAACGGCCGGGACCGGATCATCCTGTCGTTCGACACCAACAGCCGTCCCGCGATCTGGCTGCGGGACGACGCCGGCAAAGACCGGATGTTCATCGGCTTCGGCAAGGAAGTCGGCCGTCCGCTGATCGGACTCAACGACGAAGCGGGCCGGCTGCGGCTCAGCATGGGATTCAGCATCGAACGCAACACGCCTCAGTTTGTGCTGCTCGACGAAAACGGCAAGCAGCGCGGCTTCCTCGGGTTCGCGGCCAGCGGCGCGCCCACACCGCAGCTGGATCTCGCCGACGAAAAAGGAACCGACCGCATCTACCTCGGCTGGAGCACCGCCGAGAAACCGGTAGTCCTGGTGAGCGACGAGTCCGGCAAGACGGTCTGGTCGGCGCCGTAGGGAGAGGCCCATGGAGAAAGAACTCGAGGCGTTGCAGCGAGATCTCGCCCGGTTCGAACGCGGGGCCCGCATGATGTGGTTGGCGGGGTTCGCCGCCGCGGTGATCGCCGCGGTCCTCTGGGGAGGCGCGCGACAGGCGCAGTCGCAGGCCACGTCGTTGTCGACCCGCGCGCTCGTGCTCGTCGATCAGAACAACCGGCAGCGGATCGTCCTGTCCAGCGATACGAACAACCGACCCGGGATCTGGATGAACGACGACGCGGGCAAGGCTCGGCTGCGCTTCGGTTTTGGGACCCAGCCGGCTTCACCGCTGTTCTATCTGGCGGACGAGACGGAGCGCCCGCGGGTCAGCGTGGGATTTAATGTCGAACACGGGGATGCCCAACTCGTCCTTTCCGATCCCACGGGAACGATGCGCACGTACTTCGGCTTCGGCGTGCAGTTGCGCACACCGCAGCTGACGCTCAACGACGAGCGCGGCAAAAACCGCGTCTACGCCGGATGGACGACGGGCGGCACGGCCATCGTCGATGTGTCCGACGACTCGGGCAATATCATCTGGAAAAGCGGGACGGCCGGCTCGGGCGGCGCCGCGCCCGGCACCGGCGGCTCGTCGGGCGGGATTCCCGCCGGCGCGACTCCAGGCAACCAGCACAAATCCGGAGCGCCGTAGCGGGCCGCGGTCGTCGAGCAAGGGCGGAGGGACCGGCGTAGTCCGGTCCTTTCGCCGTTCTCCAAGCTGATCCGGGGGAACCGTGGATATCGCGCTTTTCACCACGCTCAACGCTCTGCCCGCGCGCCTGCCGGTTCTCGGCCGGATCGCCGTCGCCATTGCGGAGGACGGGATCCTGCTCTACGCCGTTCTGCTGCTGTGGCTGTGGGTGCGCACGGCGCGGACCGCCGACCGCCGGCGGCTCCTGCTCCTCGCGGTGTTCGCGGCCGTGCTCTCGTTGGGCATCAACGCGGCCCTGAACATCGCGTACCCACGGCCGCGGCCGTTCAGTGTGCTGCCCGCGCACTTGCTCGTGCCGCGCCCGCACGACGTGTCGTTTCCGAGCGATCACGCGGCCGTGACCGCCGCCATCGGCGTCGCGCTCATCCTGGGGGGCGGAGCGGCGTGGGGTGTGGCCGCGCTGATCGGCGCGGCCGTTATCGGACTCGCCCGCGTAGCCGTTGGAATTCACTACCCGTCGGACATCGCCGGCGGCATGGCGGTCGGCGCGCTGTGCGCCGCGGCGGTCACCGGCGCCCGGCGCCTGTTGCTTCCGGTCGCGGATGCTCTGATTGTACTCGCGCGCCGGCTCCGGTTGGGCTGAGAGCGCCGCGCCGGGCGGACGAGCCCGGGCCACCGCGCACCGCCGATGCTATACTGGGCACCGGAGGGATGGCAGAGTGGACGATTGCGGCGGTCTTGAAAACCGCTAGGGGGCGACCCCTCGGGAGTTCGAATCTCCCTCCCTCCGCCAAGCCGGCACGGCGTGCCGGTACCGCGCTTTACCGGAAGAGGGCGCTTCCCCCCGCGAGCGCCGCGTAGTCGACCTTCCAGTCTCCATCGATCAGGCGCAGGGCCACCCGCATCGGCGTGGTCGCGGTCTCCCCGCTGCGCATCGTGACCTGCGCGCGGAACGTGGCGGTCGCGGCGTCCGCCCCGACCGTCGATGTCACGCCGGTGAGGGAGAACCGCGCGAGGGACGAGCGCTCAAGCGGCTGCGGCCACGAGGCCGGCCGGTTGTAGGTGAAGCGCTCGATCCACGTCCGGGCCTCCGGGGCGCGCGAATGGACGAACCCGTCGTAGAGCTGGATGAGCGTGTTCTCGATGAGCTCGGGGACCGCGGTGGGATAGCCGACAAGCAGTCCGGCCTGCGCGTCACGTACGAGGCCTTGATAGGTCCAATGCCACGGGGGTACGTCCGGGAACGGCGCCGCGGGCGCCTGCGCCGCGGCCCGGCCGGCCGCCGACAGCGCGACGACCAGCGCGATGAGCGCGAGCCGCGTGTAGCGTATCCGGATCTTCATGGTGCGTCCCTTCGTCGTCGCGGCATTGGTCCCCGGCGGCCGCATCCGGGCGCCCTCTCGATTCGCCGCCGGGCGCCGCGTTCCCCATCGTCATGCGCGGCCGGCCCCCTCGTCCGCCGGGCCGGGGCAGATACTTGACTAGGTCAACTATCTCTGCCACGATGGCGCCATGACGGAGCTGTTGTACCTTCAGGACAGTTATCTCCGCGAAGCCGACGCCGTGGTCCAGTCCGCCGGCGAAGGGGCGGTGGCGCTCGATCGCACCGTGTTCTATCCCGGCGGGGGCGGCCAGCCGTTCGACCTGGGCCTGCTGCGCTGGGAGGGCGGCGAACGGCGCGTCGTCGAGATGCGCCGGGACGGCGACGCGGTGTGGCATGTGCTCGACGGGCCCCCGCCCGCGCCCGGCACCGCGGTGGGCGCGGCGCTCGACTGGGACCGCCGCTACGCGATCATGCGCTACCATTCCGCGCTGCACGTGCTCGTCGGCGCGGTTTACCGGCTGTTCAACGCCAAGGTCACCGGCGGCGCGATCTACCCGGACCGCGCCCGCATGGACTTCTCGCTCGAGGACCTCAACAAGGATCGCGTCGGCGAGATCGAGCGCGAGACCAACCGGGTGCTCGCGGAGGACCGGCCGATCGTCGTGCGGTTTGTGACCCACGAGGAGTTCGCGCGGTCGGATCTCGTCCGGCTCGCCCGGGACCTCGTGCCGAAAGACGTCGACCGCATCCGCGTGATCGAGATCGAAGGGTACGACGCCCAGGCCGACGGCGGCACCCACGTCGCGCGGACCGGGGAGGTCGGCGTCCTCCGCATCGTCAAGACGGAGAACAAAGGCAAGGCCAACCGGCGTCTCGAGATCCAGTTGACGGCCGATCCGGCGCGCTTTGGCTCGCGCCAGCAGGCCCAGGGCGGGTGAGGGTGATGGGGCACTACGTCCTGCTGTACGAGGTCGTCGACAACTTCGCGGCCCGCCGCACCCCGCACCGGGAGGCGCACCTCCGCCTCGCGCGCGCGGCGAACGCGCGCGGCGAGTTGATTCTGGCCGGCGCGCTCGGCGACCCACCGGCCCGCGCGCTGCTGGTCTTCCGGAGCGCCGACCGCAGCGCGGCCGAAGCGTTCGCGCAGGCCGATCCGTACGTGCGCGAGGGCCTCGTGCGGCGGTGGGAGGTCCAGCCGTGGGCCGTTGTCGTGGGCGGCGGTACCCCGTGATCGCGAGGGTCTGGACCGCGCGGACGACGCCGGCCCGGGCGCCGGCCTACGCCGAGCATTTGCGCGGCCGCGTGCTGCCGCAGCTGCGCGCGCTCGACGGCTACACCGGCGCCACGCTGCTCCGCCGGGACGCGGACGGCGAGACTGATCTCATCGTCGTGACCCGGTGGCGGTCGCTCGACGCGGTGCGCGCGTTCGCCGGCGCCGATCCCGACGCGGCGGTCGTCGAGCCCGAGGCCGCGGCGGTGCTGACCCGGTACGACGCGCGGGTCAAACACTACGAGGTCGTGGTCGAGGATGCCTGATCGCGCCCTGGGGGCGCGCGTCGACGCCGTGCGGGCGTTCAACCGATTCTACACGCGGCGGATCGGGCTGCTGCGCAAGGATTACCTCGGAAGTCACTTCTCGCTGACGCAGGCGCGCGTCCTGTACGAGATCGCGCGGAGCCGCCGCCCCACCGCGTCCGATCTTGGGCGCGACCTGGATCTCGATCCGGGATACCTGAGCCGCATCTTGAGCGGCTTCGCGGCGCGCGGTCTGCTCCGCCGCATTCCGTCCCGGGCCGACCGCCGGCAGCGGCTGCTCGTCCTCACCCCGCGCGGCCGGGACGCCTTCGCGCCGCTCGACGTGCGTTCGCACGACGAGATCGCGGCGATGCTTCGCCGTCTGCCGCCGCGCGCGCAGACGCGCCTCGTCGGGGCGATGCGCACGATCGAGGCCTTGCTGGACGGGCCGGTCAGCCCTCTCGCGCTCGAACCGCCCGGACGGCGCTCTCCGCGCTGAGCCAGGCCGCCGCCCCGAGCGGCGCGCACAGCAGGAACGGCGCGGCGATGCCGAAGAACGCCGCCGCGCCGCCGAGGAGCGGTCCGACGAAGAACCCGAGGTCGCCCGAGCTATTGTAGACGCCCATCGCGCTCGTATAGTGCTCCCGCGTCGTGACGCGGGCGATCAGCGTCGTGAAGGTGACGGGGACGACGCCGCCGATGAGGCCGTACAGCGCGCCCACGACAAAGAACGCACCCGGCGTGTGGAGCAGCGGGACGAGCAGGGAGGCCGCGGCGCGGCCGAGGACGGCGGGTACGATCAACCGCTCGGGACCGATCCGGTCCGTGAGCCGGCCGGTAGGGATCTGACAGAGCGCGTAGGTCAGGCCCTGGACGGCGAACACCGCGCCGATGACGAGAACCGATTGGCCCTGCGCCGCGGCATAGAGGGGAAGAAAGGTCGACCAGATCGCGGACACGGCGTAATGCAGGTGGTTCGCGACGCACAGGCGTACGACCACCGGTTCGCGCAGGACCTCCCGGGCGTGCACCCGCGGTTCCGCGACCGCCGGCCGGCCGGGGCTCGTGATCGGCAACACCACCGGCACGGCGGCAAGAGTCAGCACCGTTCCGAGATAGAATGCCGCGCGGTCGCCGTACAGTGAGGCGACGAGCCCTCCGAGGGCCGGTCCGAGGAGAAACCCGAGCGACGTCACAGTCCAGAAGATGCCGAACGTCCGGCCTCGCGTCTGCGCGGTGGCGTCTTCGGCGACCCCGGCCATGAGTGGCGTCCACACCGCGCCGCGGGCGGTGCCGACCCCGGCGAGCGCGAGCGCGATCGTCCCCGTTGTGCGCGCCTCGGCGGCCCCCAAGAGCGCCAGCGCGTGGAGGGCCAGGCCGCCGATAAGCGTGCGCCGCCGCCCCAGCACGGCGGCGATCCGGCCGACTTCGAGCTCGATGACGCCCATCGCGAGGCTGAGCAGACTCGCGAGAAACCCGATCGCGGCCGCGCTGTAGCCGATGCGCGCAAGATGCAGCGGGAGGACCGGCACGACCACCTGCCACGAGATCGCGTTCAACAGGCCGGCGGCGCCGAACAAGCCGAGTCTTAAGCTCGACGTGCGCGAGACCACGGTCTCAGACGGAACGGCGGCTCGCGTGGCGTCGGGCCCGGACGGCAGTGGCACGACGCACAGGTTGGACGCCGGGCCGCCGACTCCTCGAAGGAGCGGAGGAGGAGGCGCCCGCAACGCGAACATCGCCGGACATGATTCCCGGATCCGGCGGGCGGATCGCACTGCGCCGCGTCACCGCGCTGTGGCTCGCGGTCGCGCTCGCGCTGGCGGCCATCTCGGCGGCGCCGTCGCGCGCCGCGGCCGCGGACGCCTCGCTCGTCGTGGCGGCTTTGCGTATCGCGGAGCGCGAGTACTTCCGGGCCCTCGATCCCATCGCGCTGCTGAACGCCGCGGTCGCCTCGCTGCGGGCACGCGCGGGGCTCGGCGCCGGGGCGCTTCCGGATCTCCCGCCCGGGATGGCGGAAGATGAGGCGGTCCGGGAGTTCACCGTCGAGTTCGAGCGCGCCGAGAGCGCATCGTCGGCGCGCGAGCCCGAGTTCGCCTACGCGGTCACGCGGGCGATGCTGCAGTCGGTCCACGACAGTCACGTCCGGTTCATGACCCCCGACCAGTACACGGAGTTCAAGGACAATCTTGCCGGCCGGCCGGGGTACGCTGGGATCGGGATCCGGACCACGTTCCCCGCGGGCGCCGATGGGCCGTTCGTCGTTGCGGTGGTGCCGGGGTCTCCCGCGGCGGCCGCGGGCGTCAGGTTGTTCGACCAGATCCTCGCCGCCGACGCCGTGGGATTTCGCGGCGGCTCCGCCATCGACGTGGTCTCCCGGCTGCGCGGACCGGCCGGTTCGGCGGTCGTGCTGAAAATCCGGCGGCGCGGGGAAACGCTTGAGATCCCGGTGACGCGCGCGGTGATCCAGACGCCCGCGGTCGAGGTCGAGATGGTTCGTCCCGGCGTCGCCTACGTTCGGATCTGGGGATTCACCCGCGGCGCGGCGGTCGAAGCCCGGCGCGCCATGCAGGCGTTCGGCGATCCCGGTGGCATTCGCGCGATCGTGATCGATCTTCGAGGGAATCCAGGCGGGCTTGTGGTCGAGACCGAGTGGGTGGCCGGGCTCTTCGTACCGGCCGGGACCGTACTCGCGCGGACGCGCTCGAGCGCGGGTTCAGGGGCGTTCGCGGCCAGCGGCGAAACGCCGTTCCGGGACACACCGCTCGTGGTGCTCACCGACCACGGCTCGGCGTCCGGGGCGGAGATCCTCACCATCGGGCTTCGAGACGCGAATCGGGCGCTCGTCGTGGGTGAGGCGACGGCGGGCGCGTTCGGCGGCGCGCGCGACTTCGCGCTTCCCGAAGGCGGCATCATGATCACGACGCGGGCGCTGACGGGACCGCGCGACGAAGAAATCGAGGGAATCGGCATCGCGCCGGACCGCACGGTCTCGATGGCGGTCGAGGACATGCTGCGCGGCGACGATGTCCAGCTCGGCGTGGCGCTCTCGCTGCTCGGCGCGGTGCGGCCGGCCGTAGACCGCGCGATCGCTGCGTAATCAGCTGAGCCGGAGGACAGGCATGCGCTTTGTTCGATGAAGCCGCGCAGATGGAACGCCTGGCCGCAGACGTGATTCCGCGCATGCTAGAATAGAACACGCGTGGGGACGTAGCTCAGTGGGAGAGCACCTGCTTTGCAAGCAGGGGGTCGCGAGTTCGAACCTCGCCGTCTCCACCAGCCCTTGAATACTAAGGGTTGGCGGGCTTTACGACACCAGCAAATGGTCCAGAAATGCATGCGCCCGTGCCCCCCTGGGGGACGCCAGGCACCGATCGGGCCTACGATCGCGCCCGCAGTAGCCGTCGCGCTCGCCGCGACTCGCCTCGACTCGCCTATTACGAAGCCGTCACGCGGAATGTGTTGATAATCTGGGTCAGGACAGGGACATCGGTGCGAATGCGTTCGGAGTCATTTGCGGTGCTACCCGTGACCACGAAGCCAGTTTGCCCGAGCGTGAAAAACACCTGTATCTGGTACACTGCCGGTCCAACATTCGGCTCCCACGTGAAGTAGCGATAGTAAGCAGGGCGTCCCGCGATGACGGCCTCGCCCTGCTGAATCATGGTGTAGTGATGAAATGTAACTTTCACGAACCGTTCCGCACGATCGGCATAGACTGCGGGAGATATGGGAGTCGGCAACGACTCTACCACCACGTTGACCGAAGCCCGCGTCCCGGGCTCGATCGGACCAACCCCCAACACGGCGACCATCCCCTCGGCCTTCGTGGCCACCTGCCAATCGGCGGGGAAAGTTATGGTGAAACGGCCATTTGGGTCGGCGATCGACTGCACCAACGGGGCTGTCGCCCACGCGGGGCCGATGGACGTGGTGCAGATAAGGGCTATTAAGGCACAGGTCGTGATCCGGCTTCGTCGCACGTGCGGGTTGCGTGATCCTAAAGAAATCGCCAACTAGGTACCCCCTCGATTGGCTGGAGTTCCCGCTCGCCTAAATGTTTGATGGTCTCGCCCGGTCACGCCGGGTTGGGTTGTCCACCGCGTCATCTTTGTTCGGGACAGGCAAGGAAGCGACTCGTACCTTCGGCTGGTGAGATTGGTCACCTCTGTGCCGCCGGTGTTCGTTCGGCAGGAAGGCCGCGCGAGGCCACAACTCGAACAATTCACTGCCGGGCATCCGGAGTGCCCGGAGAGGCATGGATGGCGAACCGCGGGGCGTTGACCGTGTGGGGTAATCCCTTGGACGACATCATCGAGGGCCTGCGGAAAGCCGGGAAGTCACTGACCCGCGCTGAGTTCCACCGGTTGGTCCAGTACGGTAGAGCGGCGTGATTGGATGGTGCTTCGCCCGCCGAGCAAGTGATAATCCTTGCACCGATTGTTCGGCGACGGCCTGCTGATCGGCGAGAATCTGGATGAGCCGCGCCGTTTCCCCAGACGTGAAATCACCCTGCTCGTCGCGCTGTAGATTGGCCGCCGGATCGGGCCCCTGCGGCCGTGCAGCACGCATCGCAAACCAAACAATCGCGGCCAAACCAGCCACGATGCTTCCGGCCACGAACAGTCCCAGTTCGGACCCCTGCGCAAACAGTTCCGGCCACATCGCGCCCGCCTCCCGCCGTGTGTCTCACGCTCCTAGCGTAGGGCAGGCCGCCGCAGTGGGCTATGAACCGGTTCACAGCCCGGGCGTCCGGTTCATGGTATCGGCGCGCCCGATGGACATCGTGACGTAGGGAATCGAGCCCTCGCCAGACGAAAGGCGTGCCATGGAACGACTGCGTTTCTACGTCAGAACGAATCCCCGAACAGCAGCGGCTCTCGCCTTTGGCAGTGCCACGATGGCTGTGACGCATCTCGCCTGGGTGCCCGCGGCGCGGATGAATGGTCTAACGCCCGCCCTCACAATCACGGCGGGGCTGGCCCATGGCTTGGCCGGTGCAATCACCGGTCGGCGGCTGATCGATGGCAGACGCACCCCAACATCGGTACACGCTGGCTTAGTTGGGGCAGGAACGTCGCTGCTGGCACTGTTCTTCTTCATCCCGCCGTTCGCGTTCTTCGTGTCGAGAGGTCTCCAGATGGCGAGCCCATGGTCATACGTGTGGCTCACGGTCTGGACGGGTGTGTTTTCGTTCCTCGCGGCCGGTTGGGCACTGCTCCTGATCTCGGTTGCGGTTGGGTGGGCAATATATCGCATCGCCCAGACTTAGCGAGAGGATCGGCCCGCCGGAGGACGATCCCAGGTCGGCATGCGTCGCTAGCGACGAACTCTACTGTTTCTCGTCGACAGCGGGGTTCCGGAACTCTGGAAAGGCGGCACGTTTTGTCCCGAAACTGCCTATGGCGGCTTCCGTATCGGCTACCCCGGTAAGGAATTTCCAGAGACCGTCCTTCTCCCGCCGGGCGCTGGCGATCTGATACCCTACATCAGACAACGCCTGCAGGACGCCACGGTAGACGGGACTCAGGTATGATTCCAGCCAAGTGTGCACGCCAAGAGCCACGCGAGCGTCGTCGCTCACGAGAATGACCCATTGCAGCGTGCCCTTCGCGTTGGCGTACAGGTCGACCAGCACCTTCAGGTCGTCGAGAGTCAAGGAAATTGCCGGAACGTCTGCCACGACGCCGTACGCCATCCCGCGCCACCATGCGCACTTGAAGTAGCGGGAGACGACCGTCCGGATTTCCGCGCCGAGATCGTGCGCCTCGGCGAACTGCCGGTGCTCGGTCACGAGTCCGACCACGCGGTGCATGTTGAAATTGCGCAACTCCCAGAACGTCCAGCCCGGCACGCGGAGGTCGGTGCGAGGCCGCAGATGCCGTTGCGCAGTGGCCGAGGTGATGATGGCGGGCAGGTCCGGCGTGTCTCCCATTTGCCCCTCCCCGTTCGCAATACCTTGTCCCGCGTCGGTGAGTTCATCACGATCAGCGGCCCGCACGTGCCGAAGCGCCCGCCCCCCTCCTTGGGGCACCCTTGGGGCGCCGGTTCAGACACTCCCCCTCGGGCAGTACTCTAGATCGTCTTCTTGTTGAGTTTCCGGGTCCCTGCGGCGCCGAGCGCGTTGAAGAGTGCGACGTCTACGATGATCGGGACATGGTCACTCAAGCCGGAACCGCAGCAGACTAGACCGAGGGCGCCCAGCGTTGCGACCGTGATGCCGGCCGACTTGCCCGTGAGCTGCGGAGGGCTGGCCGGGATCAGCCACCCCCACCGGGAATACGCTGATGGGCGGCTCGCCTGGCTCCGCCCCGTCCATCGCAACGACGGGCCGCCGACACCGCCGCCGCGTGGGAGGACCTCGATGAAGCTCTAGCTGATGCAGCACGGGGAGGCTATGAGGGAAGAACACGATCCCACCCGGCCCCTCACGGAGAAGGGGCGGGCTGCCACCAACAGGGTCGTCCAGTACGCCGTCGAGCGCGCGGGCGTGCGCGTCGCGAGGATCGTTCACAGCGGGAAGTTACGCGCCCGGCAAACGGCCGAGATATGGCGCGAACATCTCCCGGCCGCCCTGATCACGGAGGAAGAGGGTCTTGATCCTCAGGCCTCGCCGGAAATCTGGCGGGAGCGGCTGGCCCTGGAGACCGACGATGTGCTGGTTGTCGGCCATCTTCCACACTTGGCGGGCCTGGCGGCCTTGCTGCTCTGCGGGCATGACGGCAGCGATCCGATCATGGTCCAGAACGCCGGGCTCATTTGTCTCGAACGGCGAGAACACGACGGCTGGTCGGTTCGGTGGGCCCTCACGCCCGAGATCGTGTGACCTGTCGTGGATGCGGGACGTAAATGAGGGTCGTCACCTTCGCGCAGTGGATTCCGACGCTGCTCCTCGGCGTGGCGACATCTGTCGCGCCCAACTATGCTCCCCCGCCGGGCGCGCTCAACCCCGAGGTTACGCAGTCGAACATCGCTCAGACGATTTGCGTCCGAGGCTGGGCGGCGGCCGTGCGGCCGCCGCGCACGTTCACTGATGCGCTGAAGCGGCAGCAGATAGCCGAACGCCACCTGCCTGGGACACCGGCAGACTATGAAGAGGACCACCTGGTGCCCCTCGAACTTGGCGGCGCCCCACGGGATCGGCGCAATCTCTGGCCCCAACCGTGGCCGGAAGCGAAGCGGAAGGATCGATTGGAGGACGCTTATCATCGTGCGGTGTGCGCGGGTAGGATGACACTATCTGATGCCCGGCGGATGGTCGTGGACCCGCGCAAATGGAGGACGCCATGAAGGAATCGCATCCTGGGGGATGTCCCGTTTGCCAGGAGGTCATCACCCTTCTCAGGCGGCGTTGGGGCGATTAGAATCTAATCGGTAGGCAGATCAGGCCGGTCCGTCCCGGCCGAAAGCGGGAACATCGTGGTTATGTCACACGTAACAAATCGGGTCATGAGGATCGTGACGGCATTCGCGCTCGTGCTGTCGGTCCCCGCGCTTGTCATGGGGCAAGCTCCGGCGGTACCGGCGTCCTTCCTGATCACGCCCGGCCAGGGAATCGGACGGGTCCAACTCGGGATGACGGTCGAGCAGGTGCGGGCGGCGCTGGGACATGAAGCCAGCACCGCCTCGGATCCGATCACGCGCGCCACGACTCTCGCTTGGAAAACGGCGGGTGCCGGACGGTTTGGAGTGTGGTTCCGGGACGGGAAAGCCGTCAATATTGGGATCAACCGCGATCCCCGGTATGCGACCGCACAGGGTCTGCGGGACGGGGACGCGGCCGACAAAGTCCTGGGGGTCATGGGCGCGTCGCCCGACACGGCGGCGCTGCCCACCTTGACACTCGGGCGCCTGCAAGTCCTCCGCTATCCGGGTATTCTTTTCTACGTCCCTTCCGGCGCCGAGGATGCGACGCTGGACGGCAAGGTATACTCAATCATCATTGTCGCGGCGGGGACCCTGCAGGTCGTCGCGCCGTCCTCACCGCCGGCGCAGACTCAGCCCGCGCCCGCGGCGCCGGTCCAGACTCAGCCCGCATCCCCGGCTCCGGCCGCTCCAGCTCGGCCCGCGCCCCCGGCGCAACCCGCGCCGCCGGTCCAGACTCGGCCGGCACCGCCGGCTCCGGCCGCTCCAGCTCAGCCCGCGCCGGGTAGTCCGGCGGTAATCGTGCCCGGCCAGAGCATCGGCGCCGTGCGATTGGGAATGAAGCTTGCCGACGTCACAGGACTCTTCGGTACCTCCACGGACACCGTGCGTTCGAGCGACGGGAGCGTTACGCGCTGGTGGCTCGACGCCTCGAAGCGCCAGGGATTCGGGGTGCAGGTCTCGGGCGGGAATCGAGTGGATCGTCTGTCCATCATGAACGACGCGAGTTATACGACGGCCGCGGGACTCCACGCCGGGAGCACCGAAGCTGAAATTCGCGCAGCGCTCGGGGTACCGGCTGCCGTCAATGTCGACGCCAAATCGCATAGGGAAACTCTCCGGTACGACGACCTGGGCGTGTGGTTCGAAATCGAGCTTGACAAGCAGTCGCCCGCATTTGCCACCGTCGTCGCGATCGACGTCTTGGCGACGGCCGGCAGCCCGGTCGGGCCCGCCGCGCCTTCGCCGTCGCACGTTCCCGAACCCGACCGTCCGGAAACCGGAGGCCAGTAACCGCTAGGGAATCTTCGGCAGGTTCTGCAGAAAGCCGGGTAGGCCCGGCGGCTGGGGTGAGCTGGGTGCGGCGGATTGCGGCGGTGGCGATGCCGCGGTGCCGCCGACAAACCGCGGCGCGCCGCCGAGCGCGAAGTGCGGGGTTGAGAGCGCGCCGGTCAACTTGAACGGGATGCTTGTGGCGCGGGCGCCCGCCGCGCCCGGGACATACCGACCGAGCAGCGTCGCTGCCGATGGAATCGGTCCGGGAGACGGCGAACCCGCGGCAGCCATCGCCATCACGCCGGTTCCCGCGTAGTCCAGGCTGCCGTCGAAGCCGACATTGCCGTGTCCCGTCGCCTGCAGGTTCTCCCCGTCGAGCCGCAGCGCGCTGCTGTACACGTGCTCCCGCGCGATTCGCGCGTCGCCTCCGAAGTAGCTAAACCGAGTCTGTCCGGCGGGCACGTTCGCCTGCAGCAGCCGTGCGAGCTGCGCAAGGCCGCTCTTGACGTCCAGCCCCGGAAACGTTCCGTTGCGGATCGCGAACGTGCCGGTTCCGGCGAGCGCCGCGCGCGGATCGCCGGCCAGCGTCGTTCGGAGCGCCCCGTCCGCGTCCAAGGCGCCGGTCACGCTCGCGGCCGCGCCCACCCCGCGCAGCAGTCCGCCGACGTCGACCCCGCGCGCGTGCACGGTGAACGCGGCGTGCGCACCGGCCACGGCGGTCTTGGCCGCCGCCGTCCCCGTGATCGTGCCGCCGTACGCGGTGAGGGAGTAGGCGTCCACGCGAATCGCGTCGGTATAGACGCCCAGGCGGGCGCGGACGCCGGACGCGGCGAACGGCGCGAACGCGACCTTGTCGACGTCCACGGTCCCGGCGGCGACCAGGCGGTGAGGACCGGGGGGTCCGAGCGGGCCCTGCGCCGCGGATGCGCTCAGCAGGCGCCGCAGGCGGTTGACGTCGAGTTCGGTCCCCGTGAGCGCAAACGATATCACGGGCGCATAGATCCGCGGAACCTGTGCCGTGGCCTTCACCTTCGTCGTATCGAGCGACGCGGTAAACGCCGCCTTCACCCCGCCGTTCGCGAGCGTCAGCGTCCCGGAGCTTACCTCCACCGGGACGCGGAGCGAAGGGACGGTAAGGCGCGCCCCTCTGAGATCGACGGTCGCGGCGATCCGCTGCAGCAGGTCGGGCGCGGTGGCCTGTACGGAGCGGCTCGCGGCGGTGAGTCCGGCGATCGCAAACGACGCCGTCGTCTGCCGGCGCCCCGGATCGTACGAGCCCACCGAGAGGTCGACGTTCTTGATGGCGACGGCGCCGATCGGCGCGAGGGTCAGGACGCCGCCCCCGATCGGCGGACGGCCGCGATCCTGCGCTGGCAGGTCGAAATTCGAACGCCCGGCCGTGTTGGTGAGAAAGTTGACGCGCACGCGGTCGAGAGCCACCCACTTGATCGCGAGACGGCGGTCGAGCAGCGCGCGCAGATCGACGCCGAGGTTGATGGTCTGCGCTTCGACCGCGGGGCCGTCCGGAAACCCGGCGGGGTTCATCAGCCGGACGTCCGCGGCGCGCACGTGGGGGCGCGGCCAGATCTGAAGACGCAGGGTTGCGATGCGAACGTCGCGGCCGGTGGCCGACCGAATGGACTCTTCGAGGAGCGAACGGTAACGATCCACCGGAACGAGAAACGGCGCCGCGGCGGTTGCTGCCACCACGCAGACAAGGGCGATCCCGCCGATGAGCCACCACCGCGGGCGCCGCGGGGAAACCGTCATGGTCGTGCTCACGACATCAGCAGTTCGGGCGTTCGGCGGGGATGCCCTTCAGAGGAGGCGGTGGGCGGCGGAGGCTGAAAAGAAGACTCAACATGGCACAGGCCAAAACGATGCTCGACCGGTTCAATTACGATGGCGTCCGCCTGCTGCCGGGCCGGTTCGAGGCGCAGACGGCGCGGGCTCGGGACGTCTACTTTTCCGTGCCGGACGACGATATCCTGAAGGGCTTCCGGCAGCGGGCCGGGCTGCCCGCGCCCGGCGTGGGCATGCGGGGATGGTGCGTCGAGACCAGCGCCTGCATCTTCGGCCAGCTCCTGAGCGGCATGGCCCGGATGAGCCGTGCCACCGGCGACATCGCGCTCCGGAGCAAAGCGCTCGCGCTGTTCGACGGGTGGAGGCGGACAATCGGGCCGGGCGGGGACGCCGGCATGCGATTGTACGACTGGGAGAAATTGGTCTGCGGGCTGGTGGACCTGGCGGCATACGCCGGTTGCCGCGAGGCGCTGCCGGTGCTCGAGCAGACGATGGCGTGGGCCGTGCGGACGTTCGACCGGTCGCGGCCGTCCGCCGGCAACTTCGATTTTCAAGGCGGCGGACCGACACACACCATCGAGTGGTATACGCTGCCCGAGAATCTCTACCGGGCGTACCTGCTCGGCGGCAACCCCGAGTTCAAGGCGTTCGCCGGCGTCTGGTTGTACGAGGACTACTGGAGCCGGTTTGCGGAGACCGCGGATCTCGTTGAGGTGGTGCCCGTGCACGCGTACAGCCACGTCAACTCGTTCAGCAGCGCCGCGATGGCCTATGCCGTCACCGGCGACCGCCGGTACCTGGCCGTCTGCGCGAACGCGTACGATTTTCTTCAGCGGACCCAATGCTACGCGACGGGCGGCTATGGACCGGACGAGCGGTTGATGCCCCCGGACGGGGCGCTCGGACGGTCGCTCGAATTGTACGCGGGCCACGCCGAGATCCCGTGCGGGTCGTGGGCGGCGTTCAAGTTGTCGCGCTACCTGATCGAATTCACCGGCGAGGCGCGCTTCGGCGATTGGATCGAGACGCTGCTCTACAACGGGATCGGCGCCGCGCTCCCCACGGAGCCGGACGGGCGAACTTTCTACTACGGCGACTACCGTCTCTCGAGCGGAATCAAACAGTACTACTGGCACGAGTGGCCGTGCTGTTCCGGGACGTACTTGCAGACGGTCGCCGACTATCACAACGTCATCTATTTCAAGAATCCGTCCGGCCTGTTCGTCAATCTCTTCGTCCCGTCGGAGGTGACGTGGCAGCACGGCGGAGAGCGGGTGACGGTTCGCCAGGAGACGGAGTATCCGGAGGCCGGGACGACGACCCTCGCGTTTGAGATGGAGTGTCCGGTCCGGATGACGCTGGCCTTCAGGGTACCGCGCTGGTCAACCGGCGTTCGGGCCGGCGTCAACGGGTCGGCGGTCGCAGTGGACGCCGAGCCCGGCACCTGGGCGCGGATCGACCGCGAGTGGAGCCCGGGAGACCGGGTAACGGTGACGATCCCGCTTCGGCTGCGGACCTCGCCGGTCGACCGTCGGCATCCGAACCGCGCCGCGATCCTCTGGGGGCCGATCGTGTTGGCCCAGGACGAAGCGTGCTGCCGGCGGCCGTTCGTCCTGGAGGGCGGTGCCGACCCGGCGGACCGGCTCGTTCAGGTGGGGCCGGCGCGCTTTCGAATTCTGGACACGGCGCCGGAGCGTCATACGCGCTTCCTGCAGCCCTTCTATACGTTTCCGGCGTTCTGGCCCTACTGGGTGTACTTCGACCTGGACGCGGCTCCGCTGTACTGAACGGGGTCGAAGCCTACGCGATCCGGGCCGCCTGAGGCTCCGCCGCCGATCCGGCGGCGCCGTCGCGACCCGCGGGAGCCCGCTGCTGCTCCCATGGATCGGCGTCCCACTCCGCCATGCGGCGCTCGAACCGCGCGGCCAGCGTCGCGACGTTCTGTTCGACGGCGCGCTGCGCGCCCTGGAACGCGTGATGCGCGTCGACGGCCAGCTTGTCGGCTTCGGCCTGCAGCAGCGCGAGCCACGCGGTGGCCTTCTGCTTGGCGCTGGCGACGATGACGTCGGCGTCCCCCTGAGCCTTCTGTGTAATCTCCGACGCGTTCTTCCGGCTGACGCGGACGTTCTCGGCGGCGGCGGCCTCGGCGCGTGCGATGATGTCCTGCGCCTCGGCCTGCGCGTTCCGGACGAGATCCTCCGCGGTCTTCTGGGCCGTGAGCAGCGTGCGGGCGAACAACGCCTCGTGCTCACGATAGTCGATGCCGCGCGGACCGGCGGCGCCGTGCGCCGTCGGCGCGGGTGCCCGCCGAGAGACCGGCCCGGCCGGCGCCGCGGCCGCCGGTTCCGCCTGCGTGTCGGGCACGTCCGCCGGCTGCTGCCCGCGCCCGTCGAGAGGGGCGCGCATCGCGCGCAGGACCACGCCGCGCATCGGCGTCAAGAACAGGCCGGCCAGCGTGATGACGACTCCCGCGAATGCCACGCTGAAGCCAAGCGAATCAAAGAGTCCACTCATCGCGTCTCCCCCTCACACATGCTCAGCCCGGACGCGAGAGCAGGGTGGTCGGATCGGGCCGCATGAACTCGAAGGTCGTGCCGGTCAGACGGGTGAAGGCGTCCCGCTTCAGGTCTTCGAGCAGACGGTCCATGCTGTCTTCAAGTTGGGACGCGTTGAGGAACAGGTAGGGCGCGCGGCCGCCGGTCGACGACTCCGCGGCCGGCGCCGGCTGCGCCGTCACGATGACGCTGCGCACGGGCACGCCGGGCGCGACTTTCTCGAAGTCCGCCCCTGCCTGCTGCAGCGTGCGAAGGTCCTCGTCGCCCGGCGCGTTCTCCCGAAGGCGGAACAGCAGCACCGCGTCTCTGAAGTAGGCGGCGCCGTCGACGCGGCTGTTCGGCGCGTCGGACAAGACGACGGCGTCGCAGTTCCGCCGGCGCAGCGAGGATTCCACCGCGTCCCGTATCCACCGCGTGCTCTTGATGAACTCTTCGCCCTGCGGGCTCAGACTGTACAGCACGTCCTGGGTCTCTTCGCTGAGCGGCCGGCGGCAGTGCGGGCAGCGGAGCGACAACTGCATTGCCGCCTGCACCTCCGCCGCGTCCTTGCCGACCCCGACGATCTGGCCGCTCTCGCGGCACATCAGCACGAAGCTGCGGTCGATCAGGCCTTCGGTCGAGAGTCCCTCCAGCTGTGAGGGATCGAACGCGCGCACGCCGTTAGTGCCAAGCTTGGACCGCAGCAGCGACGGGCGGCCGAGGATCGTCTGCGCGCCCTGCAGGGCGAACAGCGCCTGCGACGATGCGAGCGGCCGCGGCGGAGATCCGGCCGGCTCCTGCGAGCCCGCCTGCACGAGACCGAGGGCACGCGCCCACTCCTCGCGGAACCGGGGCTGACGGACGCGGCCGTTGTCGGCGGCGAGATGTCCGGCCAGACTGGTGTCGCCGCTGCCTTTCGAGTCGAGCGCGAGTTTTGCCGCGGTGCGGCCGCGGTTCGCCTCCTCCGGCGTCCGGCCGACGGCGACCACCGTGACCGTGATTCCGCTGTCGGCGCCGGGCCGTTCGCACACCAGAATGCGCGCCGTGCGATCGGTCGCCGGGACGAGCACGTCGACGGTCCGGGCGCCCGCCGGGGGTTCGTCGGCGTGGCCCTCGGGAGTCGCGTTCGGAAGATACCGCCGCAGGAGGTCGAGCGCATCCCGCTGCAGGCTGTGGTACCCTTGCTCGGCCAGCATCGACGCGATGCGCCGGGCCCGGCCGGCGCCGTCGGCGGAGAACTTATACTCGAAAGAGTCGAACTCCATCGGGGCTCTTCGCCGCTCCCTTCCGGGACCTTCTGGGCATCCGTCCTTGTACGTCATGCCCATTTGCGGCCCCGGGAAGACAATCGCAGGGTCCCGCCGCGGTCTCAGAGAAAGGCCACGGAGAACGCGATGGGGATTGCACAGGAATCTTCCACGAGGGGCCCGCACGGCGGCGGGACCGTCGGCGATCCCCGGACTGCCCTCCGGCTCAACAACACGCTCCAGTTTCTCTCGAACGGCGCCTGGTACGTCGCGATCCCGTTCTTCCCCCTCTACCTCGTCTCGCAGGGCGCGTCCACGGGCGTCGTGGGCACGGTCGTCGGACTCGCCGGAATCGTGCCGCTCGCCGTTTCCATCCACGCCGGCGCGCTGGTCGACGAGCGGGGACCGGTCGGCGTCTACGGCGCCTCGGTGGTGCTGTTCGGCGCCGGCGGCATCATCCTCGCCACCCTGCGCGGCATTCCGGCCGCGGGGGTCGGGTACGGGCTGATGACGATCGCCAACATCGGATTTGCCGTCGCGGCCCAGGCCATCGTCGCCGCGGCGAGTACGGACGACACCCGGATCCGCAACTACGGATACTACTCGCTCTGGAACTCCGCGGGCGCCGTGGTGGGGCCCATCGCCGGCGGGTTCATCGCGGCGCGATTCGGCTATCGGGGCGCCTTCTCCGGGCTGTGGATCCTGATGCTGCCGTGCCTGGTGGCCGTGGCCGGGCTGCGCGGGGTGCCGGCGCCGACGCGGCATGCCGTGCCGCTGGCGGCGGCGCACCGCCTCGTCGGGACGATTCTCCGCGAGCGGGGCGTCGGCGCGGTGCTGTTCGTCTCGGGGATGATGGTCTGCGCGCAGCAGCTGCAGAACACGTTCTATCCTCTCTACCTGCATCAGATCGGCATGGCGGCGCCGCTGATCGGGATCCTCGTGGCGGCGGTCAGCACCGCGACCATGGCCGTCCGCTCGCTGCTCTCGGCCGGCGTGGCGATCCTCGGCAGCGGCCGGGCGCTGCTGATCTCGATGCTCGTCGCGGCCGCCGGGTTTGTGCTCGCGCCGCTGACGCACACCTTCTGGGCGCTCATCGGCGTCTCCATTCTCATGGGCTCGAGCGTGGGCTTCACGCAGCCCCTCACCATGAGCCTCCTCGTGGAATGCGTGACCGCGGAGTTTTGGGGCGTGGCGCTCGGGATCCGGCAGAGCGTGCAGCGCGTGTCGACGATCGTGAGCCCGCTGATCTTCGGCGCGGTCAGCACCGCGCAGCGCCTGGAGCCGGCGTTCTACGCCGGCGCGGTGATTTTCCTCGGCGCCGCCGGCATCATGACCCGCTTCGCGGACGAGATGGGCCGTCCGCG
>Ga0070731_10000201_pt1 | contig 102635 bp, 103 predicted proteins | sample Coa_R1_2_FD_66448 | JGI IMG/M metagenome (GOLD analysis project Ga0070731, IMG submission 66448) | Surface soil microbial communities from Centralia Pennsylvania, which are recovering from an underground coalmine fire - Coalmine... | ecosystem: Environmental > Terrestrial > Soil >... | reverse complement strand
ACGGTCCTCACCGACGTGCGCGAGGAGATGCGCGTCGCGAAGGACGAGACGTTCGGCCCGGTCGCGCCGATCCTGCCCTTCGACACCGAGGCCGAGGTCATCGAGCGGGCCAACAACACGACCTTCGGCCTCGCCGCCTACCTCTCGTCCCGGGACCTCGCGCGGGTCGTGCGGGTCGGCGAGGCGCTCGAGTACGGCCTCGTCTGCGTGAACGACGCGACCGGGTACACGCACGAGATCCCGTTCGGCGGCGTCAAGGAGAGCGGGCTCGGCCGCGAGGGCGGGCGGCACGGCATGCACGAGTACACGGAGGTCAAGTCGATCTCCATTAACATCTCGTAGCCGCGCCGCGGCGGCGGATGCAGCCCTCCACCCAGATTACGGAGATCGCCTGTGACGTGCTCGTCTGCGGCGCCGGCCTCGGCGGCGTTGCCGCGGCCCTGCGCGCCGCCCGGCTCGGCCTGCGCGTCTGCCTGACCGAAGAAGCGGCGTGGCCCGGCGGGCAGGTCACCACCCAGGGCGTCTCCGCCCTCGACGAGCACCAGTACATCGAGACGTTCGGCGGCACCGCGGCGTACTACGAGCTGCGCAACGGGATCCGCGCCTACTACCGCAGCGCCTACCGTCTGTCCGCGGCCGCGGACAGCGCGGGACCGCTCAACCCCGGCAACGCCTGGGTGAGCCCGCTCTCGTTCGAGCCGCGGGCCGCGGCGACGGTGCTCGAAGCAATGATGGCCCGGTCGCACGACTCCGGCGCGCTGCAGGTCTTCTACCACACCCGGGCGATCGCGGCGGAGGTCTTCAGCGGCGAGGTCCGGTCGGTGCTGACGCGCCAGACCGAGAGCGGCGCGCTCATCCGCTTCCATGCGCGGTTCGTGCTCGACGCGACGGATCTCGGCGATCTCCTGCCGCTCACCGCGACGCCGTACGCGGTGGGCGCGGAGTCGCAGGCTGAGACGGGCGAGCCGTCCGCGCCGGCGGCGGCCGACCCGACATGCTTCCAGTTCCTGACCTTCCCGTTCGCCGTGGAGTGGCGCCCCGGCGAGAACAACACGATCCAGAAGCCGGACGGCTACGAGAACAATCGCACCGCGCAACCGTACTCGTTCGCGTACAAGACGGCCGACCCCGTGGCGCCGGTGTACCAGATGTTCGGGACAGCGCCGGGAACCCACGGATCGTTCTGGACCTACCGGCGGGCGCTCGACGCGGCGAATTTCGACGACGCGCGCATTCCGAACGACGTCAGCATCATCAACTGGACGAGCAACGACTACCGCGGCCCGGCGCCGATCGACCGGACGGCGCTCGAGCTCGCGGCGCTCTACCGCGACGCGCGCCTGCTGAGCCTCGGGTTTCTCTACTGGCTGCAGACCGAAGCCCCGCGCGACGACGGCGGCGCCGGCTACCCTGAGCTGCGGCCCCGGCCGGATGTAATGGGCACGGTCGACGGCGTGTCGCAGATGCCGTACGTCCGCGAAGGGCGCCGTCTCAAAGCGCTGGTCACGATCCGCGAGCAGGACATCGCGGCATCGGCGCAGCGCGGCGCGCGCGCCGCGCCGCAGGCCGCGTCGGTCGGGGTGGGCCTGTATCCGATCGATCTCCACGGCTGCGGCGTCAACACCGTAAGCCTGTCGACCCGGCCGTTTCAGATCCCGCTCGGCGCGCTGGTGCCGCAACGCACGACCAACCTGCTCGCCGCCGCCAAGAACATCGGCACGACCCACCTGACCAACGGCGCGTACCGCGTGCATCCGGTGGAGTGGGCGGTCGGCGAGGCCGCGGCGCTGCTTGCGGCGTTCTGCCTGCATGCCGGCCGCCCCCCGCACGAGGTGCACGACAACCCACGGCTCGTCCTGCGGCTGCAGCTCCTGGCGCTCGATCAGGGTGTCCCGCTCTACTGGTATGACGACGTGCCGATCGGCCATCCGGCGTTCGTCGCGACGCAGCTGCTCGCGGTCGCCGGCGTCTGGCCGGGCAACGACGACACGCTGTCGTTTCGGCCCGACGAGCCGGTCAGCCAGTTCGACGCGAAGCGGACGATCGTCGCCACGGCGCAGATGGTGCAGGCAGCGGGCGGCCGGGCCGTCCCCGTGAGCGCCTCGCTGCAAATCACCATGGGCGACGCGCTCACCCCGATGTCCCGCGAGGCCGCGATCCAGGCGCTCGCGGACGCGCTGCCCGACGCGGGCGGCGCGCAAAGCCCGGCGCTCGCGGACCCGCCGACCCGGGCGGACCTCGCCCGCCTCCTGGCGGTTGTGGTCCGGCACGTCATCGACACCGACCGGTTCGGCGGCTAGGGCGTGGCCCAGTCGACGCCCCGCGGGCTGCCGTGGCCCGTGATCGCAACGGTGTGTCTGGGCACGTTCATGGGCGCGCTCGACAGCAGCATCGTCACCGTGGCCTATCCCACCTTCACCGCGACCTTCCGCGTCCCGGTCTCCCTCGTCCAGTGGGTCGGCGTCGCGTATCTGCTTACCTCGTCCAGCCTCGTCGCGATCTTCGGCCGGATCTCGGACATGGTGGGCCACAAGCGCATCTACGTCGCGGGATTTACCGTCTTTCTCGCCGGCTCGGTCCTGTGCGGCGCGGCGACCGGGATCGGCGCCCTCATCGCGTTTCGGGCGCTGCAGGCCGTCGGGTCGGCGATGCTCGTCGCGAACAGCGTGGCGATCCTGTCGTACACGGTCGGCGGCGCGCGGATGGGGACGGCACTCGGGCTGCTCGAGACCGCGGTGTCGGTCGCGCTCGTCGTGGGTCCCGTCGTAGGCGGCCTGCTGATCCAGGTGTCCACCTGGCGCATGATCTTCTACATCAACGTGCCGGTCGCGATCGGCGCCACGCTGCTGGCCCGGCGCACGCTGCCGCCGCTCGAGGGCCTGGGCGGGCGCGGACGCTTTGACGTCGCCGGCGCGCTGACCTTCGGCGCCGGTCTCGGCGCGCTGCTCCTCGGCGCGAGCCTCGGCCCGGTCATCGGATGGGCGGCCGCCACGGTTGACGTGCTCCTCGGAGCCGGAACCGTACTGCTGATCGCCTTCGTCGCAATCGAGCGGCGGGTGCCGTCGCCGATGCTCGACTTGTCGCTCTTCTACAACCGCCGGTTCGCGGGCGCCAACGCCGCGAAGGTCTGCGCCTACGCGGCATCGTTCACGGTCGTGTTCGTGATCCCGTTCTACCTGCAGCAGGTACTGCGCTACGCGCCCGGAGCGGTCGGCATCGCCATGACGCCGATGCCGGCGGCGCTCGCCGCGGGGTCGCTCCTCGGCGGACCACTCTCGGACCGCGCCGGCTCGCACGTGCTCGCGCCGCTCGGCATGGCGATCGCCACCGTGGGCGGCGCGTTGTTCATGCTGGTGTCCCCGGCCCGCGGGTACTGGTCGCTTGCCGCCGCGATGGTCGTGATGGACTTTGGGATGGGCCTCTTTATCGCGCCGAACGATGCCGTCATCATGAACAGCGCGCCGCGCGACAAGCAGGGCGTGGCGGGCGGCGTGCTCGCGATGATGCGGGCCATCGGCATGATCACCGGCCTGACCGTGGCCGCGACCATCATGCAATCACGCTTGGGCCCTATAGCGGTGGCCGAGGGCACGCCCGGTGGAAGTGGGGGCGGCATCCCTCCGCAGGCGCTGACGCAGGGCATTCAGAACGTCTACGCGGCGACGATCCTGCTCTGTCTCCTCTCAACCGCGCTCTCGCTGCTTCGCGGCCGGCCCCGGGCGTGAGATGGCTCCCGCCGGTAAAGGCCCCTTACGGCCGCAGGTAATCTTCCCGCAGCGGGTGGAACACGTCCAAGACGATCGCGCGGCCGCCGACCGGCCGGCCGCCGTGCGGCACGCCGCCTGCGATCATGTACATGTCGCCCGGCTGCATCACTTTGCGCTCGTCGCCGATCCACATCTCGAACTGTCCCTCGACGACCATCCCGCCTTGCTCGTGCGGGTGGCTGTGGGTCGGCACTTCGCTTCCGGCCGCGAGTTCCACGTAGCTCAGCATCACGTTCTTGCCGGGCAGCGGCTTCATCGTCACGCCTTTCGCGATCTCTTTGCCGCGCAGTTCCTTTGCGGACGTGAAATGACTCGCCATCGCGGGACCTCCAAGAAAGCGCCCTAAGCAGCCGGACCGTTTTGTGATTCGCCTGCGCCGGGATACCTCCTCGGTGGACGCCCTCGGGAGATAGAACGGGAGATCCTCGGAGGCGCTGCGAATCCCGACCCATGTTTACGAAGTCGGTCGCCTGGTACGATGCCGTCTACAGCTGGAAGAACTATGAGCGCGAGGCGCACAGACTCCGGCTGCTCATGGACCAGCACGCACGACGCCCGATCACAACGCTGCTGGACGTGGCCTGCGGCACCGGTCAGCACATCACGCACCTGAAGCCGCACTACACCGTGGAGGGACTGGACCTGGACCTCGCGATGCTGAACCTCGCCCGGCGGCGACACCCGGACGTGACGTTTCACCAGGGCGACATGCGGGCGTTCGACCTCGGACGCCGCTTCGACGCGGTAACCTGTCTGTTCGCCTCTGTTGCGTACTGCCGCTCCACCGTCGAGCTCGCGCAGACCGTCGGATGCATGGCCAAGCATGTGAATCCGGGCGGGCTGGTGATCGTGGAACCGTTCCTCGGACCTGAACAATTCAAGCCGGGATACCTCGGGGCGATCTTCGTGGATCGTCCGGATCTCAAGATCGCCCGCATCCACACCTCGTCCGTCTCCGGACAGGCCGCCGCGATACTGTTCCACTACCTCGTCGGCACCCCGGACGGCGTGGAGCACTTCACGGAACGCCACGAAATGACGATGTTTACCCGTGACGAGTACCTCGTCGCACTCGAGGCCGCGGGCCTTCGCGCGGCACGCGACGACGAAGGATTGATGGGCCGCGGTCTTTACATCGGGGTGCGGCCGTCGCCGGACGCCGCCGGCGGCCGTCCCGTCGATTGAGGCGGCAGGTTGCACGGATTCGAGAAGACGGTCATTTGACCCGCGCGTAGCAAAGGCAATCTCTCGGCGCGGCACTAACGTTGGGGTGCATCGTCCAACGACGCAGGACACCCTCCCGCTGGAAGCGGGCCTTCTCCAAGACCCTCGTGCTCGGTTGATTCTCAACATCACAAACGGCCCAGACGCGGAAGACTCCGGGCTGGTCGAGTAACCACGCCGCGACCGCTTCGACCGCCTCGGTCATGTACCCATGGTTCCAATATGCCTTGCCGAGTACATAGCCAAGCTCGACGCCATGAGCACCCGGCCGAGCCTCCAGCATGCCAATGGGGGAATCCTCACCCGCTAGCGTGAGCACCCATGCCGCGCGCTCTCCTGATTCACGCATCGCCTGGCCACGGCGGAGGAACTCATACACCTCTTCCACCGTCTGGTCCGCACGCCAGGTGAGGTACCGAACGACCTCCGGATCGTGTGCCCACCGCTCGAAGATCGCCGGCGCATCGTCCAGCGTGGGCGTGCGGAGTAGAAGCCGCGCGGTCTGGATGCGGTGAGGAAAAGACAAGATCATCGACTGACGTCCCTGAACGACTGTTCAGTCACACGGTGGGTGTTCGTCGCGAATCTGCTTCGGCCTGTGGAATCCGGCGCCCGCCGTGGAGCGGGAGAACGCCTCCAGGTGGGGTGACCGCCCGTTGGGGGGCCGCCTGGGACGGTCGACCGGAGGGAATCCGGGGGAAAAGGGTTGGGAAAGGAACCTGTTCTATCATTTCGGCGTTTCCCTCACCGTGACGGAGCGCGCGGTGCGCTGCGCACGGCGTTCGGAGGTGACCAGTATCGTGCGACATGGCAGGCTCCAGTTTCTGGTAACAACGGCCGCGCTGATCGCGCTGGCCGTGAGCGGTCCGGCCGTGTTTCCGGCCGCGGGCCAGCAGCCCACCGGCATCCAGGTCGGCAGCGTGGTACTCGCCCACGGCGTCAAACAGACGAGCGCCTTCGGCCAGGGCGACGTCACCCCGCTTGATCCCGGTACTTCGTTCGTGACGACGGACGTGCCGTACGCGATCGTCAAGGTGACGTCGGCGCCCGCGGACACGCCGGTGACCCTGCGCCTCGTCGATCCGACCGGGATCGCCTATTCGGTCGACGCCAGAACGCCCAAGCGGCGCGACACCAAGCCGTGGCAGTCGTTCCAGTTTGCGGCTCCACTCTACATTTTGGGGACGGACCTCGAGTCGCGCACCGGCACGTGGCATTTCCAGGTTCTGATGAACAATCAGGTCCAGAACGACACGGCCTTTCAGTGGCAACCGGCCAGCGCGCTGACCTTGGGAAACATCAGGCAGGCCGTGGACGCGTCCCCGACGCAGGCCGACCTGCACTGGCGGTACGGCGCGGCGCTGGCGCTCTTCAATCACGACGCCGACGCGGTGGGGCAGCTGAAGAATGCGATCCAGCTTGATCCTAAATATGCGCTCTACCACATCTCGCTCGGGCGCGTCTATGAACATGACGGCCGCAAGTCCGATGCGATGAACGAGTTTCAAACGGCGCTCGGCATCCACGGCAGCTTCTACGACGCGGTCTTCCAGGGCTGGGCGCAGGAGCACCTGAACCGGCTGAAGGCAGGCCGGTAGCGGCGGGGTGGGTCCGCGGGTCGACGTCCGCACGCTGTGCTTCGTGCGGGACGGCGACCGGATCTTGCTGCAGCGCCGCCGGCGGCCGCCGAACGAGGGCCTCTACAACGTCCCCGGCGGCAAAGTCGAACACCACGAGGATCCGTACGAGGCCTGTCTCCGCGAGGTCCGCGAGGAGACAGGCCTCAGCCTCTCCCACGCGCGCCTGCGCGCGGTGCTGACCGTGATCGCCCGCGACACCGGCACGCAGTGGCTCTTGTTTACGTTCGTGGCCGAGCGTCCGGCCGGCGACGCGGGCCCCGTCACCGACGATGAGGGCGACCTGCGCTGGGTCCCGCTCGACGAGGTCGCCGCCCTGCCGGTCGTCTCCGACATCCCGCTGATCCTGCCGCACCTCTGGTCCCCGGAGCCCGGCGTCCTCATGGCGAAGATCGACTGCGCCACCGACGACGCCGACAGCGTGATCGGCAGCCGGCTGCGGATGAGCTGATCGAATCGCCGGACGGTGCACGGAAGGGGTCGCCCGCCCCGAAGCCAAACCACTGTGCTGTGCCCGAACAGGTCCTCGTGGTTCCCCGCGCCCGGCTTTTTCCCGACGGAGGCTTCTACGGCTTCAAGCGGGAGGGGCTGGCGGGCTACCTCGCCGCGATCGCGGGGCACGCGTTCTTCGCGCGGCGCGACCAGGTCGAAGAGGACCCCTCCCTGAAGCAGATCATCCCCTACACCGTGGTCCGGCACGACGCGCGCATCTTTCTCGTCGGCCGGACGCGCCGGGGCTCGGAGACCCGCCTCCGGGAGAAGCTCTCGATCGGGCTCGGCGGACATATCAATCCCGTCGACAACCAACCCGACCTGTTCCCGGGCCGGGCGGCCGAGACGGCGATCGACGCCGGTCCGCGCGCAAACGAGGGCGAATCCGCCGGGACCCTCGTCGACGCGGCGATGGCCCGCGAGCTTACCGAAGAGGTCGCCCTGCCCGCCGGCTGGCGGGCGCGCCCGGTCGGCGTGCTGAACGACGACGTCGAGCCGGTCGGCCGCGTGCACTTCGGCCTCGTCTACGTCGCGGACGTCCCGATCCCGGACGTCAGCGTCCGCGAGACCGCCAAACTGACGGGCGCGTTCGCGACGATGGCCGAGGTTCGCGACGCCTACCCGCGTCTCGAGTCCTGGTCCCAGTTCATCCTCGACGGAGTGGACCTGCAGGAGGCCTGACCCTGGCCACCCTCCTGCCTGACACCGCGGGCATCGATCTCGCCCGCACGCTGGATTCGGGACAGGCCTTCCGGTGGCGCTGGGACAACGGCACGCGGCAGGTCGCGACCGGCGTCGTCGGCCGACGCATGGTCCGGCTCGCCCAGGATGCCCGCGGCATCCGGCTGCTTTCGCCCGATGCGCCGGACGCCCGCGATGCGATGCGCCGCTATCTCGGGGCGATCCCCCGCCGCGCCCATCCCCGGCGCGTCGAAGCGACGCTCGCCGCGGATCCTGTGCTGGCCCGGCTGCTCCCGCACACCGCCGGCCTCTCGCTGCTCTCGCAGGATCCGTGGGAAGTCCTGATCTCCTTCATCATCTCGCAGAACAACAACATCCCCAAAATCATGCGGTCGATCGACGGACTCGCGCGCGCACTCGGAGAGCCCCTCGACGACGGCGTGGCGGCATTTCCGACGCCCGAACGTCTCGCGGCCGCGCCCGCGCGCACGCTCGCGGCCTGCTCGCTCGGGTATCGCGTCCCGTACGTGCGGTCCGCCGCGCGCCTTGTCGCGGACGGACGGCTCGATCTCGCGGCGCTGTCGCGGATGGAACACGCCCCGGCGCGCGCGGCCCTGCTCGACGTGCCCGGCGTCGGCGAAAAGGTCGGCGACTGCGTGCTGCTGTTTGGCCTCGGCCACCGCGCGGCGTTTCCGATCGACGTTTGGGTGCGCCGCGCCGTCGAACGGCTGTACTTTCGAGGACGGCCCCGGCGGCTGCGCGAGATCCAGGCCTTCGCCCGTGAGCGATTCGGCCCGCTCGCCGGACACGCGCAGCAGCACCTCTTTGCGTACGCGCGCGCCCGGTTCCGCGCATGAGCGCGATCCTCCGCCCGGCGCTCATGCTCGCGGGCGTTACGGCGTATCTCGGGCTGAGCGTGCTCGCGTGGGGCGGCCCGGGGCCTTTCTTTTCCCACCGGGCGCTCGTCGCGCTGACGGTCGTCACGTTGGCACTGACCGTCGCCACGCTGCGGGCCGGCGGCAATCTCAGTTCGGGCGAGCGCGAGGACCGCGGCAACCGGTGGGTCATCGCCGCGTTCGCGACCATCGGACTGCTCGAGGGCTACCTGCCGGCCTACACCGACCGGATGCGGATGTGGGTCATCGACGGCGACGCGGTGCGGTGGCTCGGCGTCGTGCTCTTCGCGGGCGGAGGCGCGCTGCGGATCTGGCCGGTCTTCGTGCTAGGCCGCCGGTTCAGCGGCCTCGTGGCGATCCAGCCGGGGCACGCGCTCGTCACCACCGGAGTTTACGGGACGATCCGCAATCCGAGTTACCTGGGCCTTCTGATCAGCTCGCTGGGGTGGGGACTCGCCTTTCGCTCGGGCGCGGGCGTGCTGCTCGCCGCGCTCCTGATCCCGCCGCTCGTGGCACGGATGGACGCGGAGGAGCGCCTGCTGCAAAGCCAGTTCGGTGCGGACTACGACGCGTATCGCGCCCGGACGTTCCGGCTGATTCCCGGGGTCTACTGAGCCCGCCGTGTACATCGCGACGCGCGCCGACCCACGGAAGGGTCCGCCCCCGGCCCCTGGCCGTTGAGACAGGGATTCCCTGGCCGCTTCTCCGGTGGACGGCGGCGCGTGGACGCGTATCCTTGAGATGCGGTGCGGTGCTGTTGCCGAAAGGAGGACGCGATGTCTGTCCGTGGTGCGGGTGAAACCATCAAGAATACCGTGTCGGTCTGGGACGGCGTGACCGCGCACGCGCACCGGTTCGGCGGGACCGAGTTTCGGCTCGGAAGCCGGGAGATCGGCCACGTGCACGGCGACGGGCTCGTCGACATCCCGTTTCCGACCAAGGTCCGCAACGAGATCGTCTCCGCGGGCGAGGCGTCGCCCCACCATGTCCTGCCGGAGAGCGGCTGGGTGAGCTTCTACATCCAAAAACCGGAAGACGTGAAACGGGCCATCGGCCTGCTGCGCCGGTCGTATGAGATCGCGGTCGCGCAGCGAACGCGGGCCGACGCGGCGAAGCACTCGCGGCCCGCGTGAACGCGGCGCTCGTCCACCGGCGGGGAGGTCAACGGTGATCCATCAACTGCGGATCTACGAGATTTTCGAGCACAACAAAGCCGCCTTCCACGCGCGCTTCCGCGACCACGCGGCGCGCATCATGCGGAAACACGGGTTCGACATCGTCGCGATGTGGGAGACCAAGACGCCCCGCCGGACCGAGTTCGTCTATCTGCTGGCGTGGCCCGATGAGGCGGCGAAATCGGCGGCGTGGGCGAAATTCTTCGCGGACGAGGAATGGAAAGAAGCGAAGCGCGCGACGGCCGCGCACGGGGATATGGTCGGGGAGATCGAGGACCGCATGCTCGCGCCGGTCGACTACTCTCCGTCGTTGCTCGCGAGGCGCTGATCGACCACCCCGCTCCTCACGCGACGACGGTAATCGCGCCGCCTCCGGGCCCGGTGATCTCGCCGATCACGGCCGCCACGGGGAGCCCGCCCGTGCGCAGCGCCCGGACCAGCGCGTCGCACCGCGCTTCCGGCACGGCGATGAGCAGGCCGCCGGAGGTCTGCGCGTCGGCCAGCAGAATTTGCGCGTCCTCGCCGACGCCGTCCCACGACACGACGCCCTGGAGAGATTCGCGGTTGCGCTGAGTCCCGCCCGGGATCGCGCGGGCCCGCACCAGCGGCCACGCGGCTGCGAGGATGGGCACGTCGCGCAGCCGGACGCGCGCGGCAACTCCGGACCCTCGCGTCATCTCGGCGAGATGCCCCAGCAGGCCGAACCCCGTGATGTCGGTCGCGGCGGACACGCCGATGGCGATCATCGCTTCGGCGGCCGGCCGGTTGAGCGCGGCCATGATGCGAATCGCTTCGTCGACCGCGGCCTGCTCCGCCTTGCCCTGCTTGAGGGCCGTGGTCACGATGCCCATCCCGAGCGGCTTCGTCAGCACGAGGCGGTCCCCCGCCCGGGCCGCGGCGTTGGTGATGACGCGCTCGGGATGCACGAACCCGGTCACCGCTAACCCGTATTTGGGCTCGGGGTCGTCGATCGTGTGGCCGCCGATGATGGTCACGCCCGCCTCGGCGCACTTGTCCGCGCCGCCGCGCAGAATCTCGCCGAGCACGTCGAGCGGGAGCTTCGCGCGGGGGAACCCCGCGAAGTTGAGGGCGAGCCGGGGCGTCCCGCCCATCGCGTACACGTCGCTCAGCGCGTTGGCCGCCGCGATCGCCCCAAACCAGTACGGATCGTCCACGATGGGCGTGAAGATATCGATCGTCTGGACCAGGGCCAGATCGGGCCCAAGACGGTAGACGCCGGCGTCGTCGGCGGTGCTGGTACCGACCAGGACGTTCGGGTCGGTGATCGGTGGCAGGTGGCGCAGAACCTGCGCCAGGTCCGTCGGACTCAGCTTGGATGCTCAGCCCGCGCAGGCCACCATGCTGGTGAGCCGGATGCGGTCGCGGTCGTTCATGCCCCCTCCGGGCGCGGCGCGTGGCTCGTGCCGCGTCAATTGTAGCATCTGTTATAGTAACGTCTGAGGCTCCCATGGCGGTCAACGTTCACCTGCTGAAAATCTTTCACGCGGTCGCGCGGTCGGGCAGCTTCTCGCGCGCGGCGTCGGAACTAGCGATCAGCCAGCCGTCGGTCAGCATCCAGGTGGGGGAGCTGGAGCGGCAGTTCGGGGTGGAGCTGTTCGAGCCGGCCGGCAAGTCCGTCCGGCTCACCGAGGCCGGGCGGATCTGCTTCGACTACGCGGGGAGGATCCTCGCGCTCATGGAAGAGGCCCAGCGTGCGATGGACGAAGTCAAAGGCCTCGGGCGCGGCCGCCTCCTCGTCGGCGCGACACAGACGCCGGGAACGTACATCCTGCCGGCGATGCTCGGCCGCCTGAAGGCCAAATACCCGCGGCTCGAGATCGCCCTGCGTATCGACGATCCCCGCAGAATCCAGGAAATGGTGCTGCGCCAGGAACTCGACCTCGCGGTAACGGGATGGCGCGTCAGCCTCCCGGATCTCGAGGCCGTCCCGATGGCCGACGACGAGATGGTCCTCGTCGTCGCGCCGTCGCACCCGTTCGCGGACCTGCCGGAAGTGGCGCTTACCGACCTCGCGCGCGAGCCGTTCATCATGCGGGAACGGGGATCTGGCGCCCGGGAATTGCTCGACGACGCGCTGCACCGCGCCGGGGTTTACATCACGCCGACGCTGGAACTCGAGGGCGTCGACGCGGTGAAGCAGGCGGTCGCCGCGAACCTCGGCGTCTCGATGCTGTCGCGCTGCGCGATCGACCTCGAGGTCTCGACCGGCCGGCTGCGCGTCGTGCCGGTGCGGGATTTCAAGGTCGAGCGGACGATCTGGCTCGTGCGCCACCGCGACCGGCAGCTCCCGCGCGCCGCGCAGGCGTTTATCGCCCTCGCCACCGTCTCGCCGGGTGTGGAGCCGGTGCAGACGTAGATTTTGCCGACCGGCGACAACCAGCGCGATGAGAGGCATGCTGACCGAGCAGTAACCCCAGGGGCCGCCGCCAAGCGCGCACAGTGTTGACCCATTGAACGGCAGTTGCTAAGATGCAGAAAACTCAATACGGGCGATGACAGAGAGCGCGGACCGCGCGACTGCCCCGAGAGAGCCGGCGATACGGTGGAAGCCGGCGCAGCCGCGGACCCGAGTCCACTCCTGAGCCCTCGGCCGATGCGGTCCGGCGATGCCGGATCGAAGGCCGGCGGGTCCGCCCGTTATCGCTGTCGAGCGCCGGACGCCCGCCCGATCGAACGGCGGGACGGCCGGCAAAGGAGTGGCACCGCGAGCGCTCTCGCCTCCTACGGCGGGAGCGCTGTCGTTTGTCATCGACGCACCGAACAGCACATAACACAACCAGGAGGTCTGCGATGCGCGATCTGCCGGACGCGAACCTGTTGATCCCGGGACCGACCCCGCTCCCGCCCGAGGTTCTGGAGGCCATGAACCGGCAGATGACCAACCACCGCGGGCCCGTATTCGGCGAGATCATGCGCGAGGTGCTCGACGGGCTGCACGAGGTGTTTCAGACGCGGAACGACATTCTGACCTTCGTCGCCTCCGGCACCGGCGGCCTCGAAGCCTCGGTGGTGAACGTCTTCTCGCCGGGCGACCGCGTGCTGTCGGTCACCAACGGCTCGTTCTGCGAGCGGTGGGCCGAGATGGCGGAACTGTACGGCGCCCGGGTGGACCGGATCTCCGCGCCGTGGGGCCGGCGCGTCCCGGTCGCGGAAGTCGCCGCGCGCCTCGAGGCCGACACGGGCGGCGAGTACCGCGCCGTGCTCGTGACGCAGAGCGAGACGAGCACGGGCGTCCACAACGACGTGCGGGCGATCCGGGAGGCGATGGGCCGGCACCCCGCGCTCCTCATGGTCGATGCGATCAGCGCGCTCGGGGCGATCCCGCTCGAGACCGACGCCTGGGGCGTCGACGTCGTCGTGACCGCCTCGCAGAAGGCGCTGATGAGCCCGCCGGGGCTCGCGTTTCTCAGCGTGAGCGACCGCGCGTGGGCCGCCGCGCAGCGGAGCACGACCCCACGCTTCTACCTCGACTTCGTCCGGGCGCGGAACGCGGCGCGCTTCGCCAATCCGTCCACGCCGTTCACGACCGCCGTCTCGGTGGCGTACGCGGTCCAGGCGGCCGTGCGGCTGATCCGCAAGGAAGGCCTCCAAAACGTGTTCGCGCGGCACCGCCGCATGGCGCAGCTCGTGCGCGCCGGCGTCCGCGGCATGGGCCTCGAGCCGTTCGTAGACGACGCCTCGGCGGTCGACACCGTGACGACCGTGCGGATGCCGCAGGGCGTCGACAGCCAGAAGGTGGTCGCGCACGCCCGCGACCGCTATCAGGTGCTCATCGGAAACGGCATCGGCAAGCTCGAGCACGACATCGTCCGCATCGGCCATCTCGGCTACACCAGGCCGGAGTGGCTGCTTGGCGGGCTCGAGGCGCTCGGGAAGACGCTCGGCGACCTCGGGCGCCCGGTCCGCACCGAGAGCGGCGTGCGCGCCGCAAACGGCGCGCTCAAGGCAGGCACCCTGGGCTAGCCATGCGCGTGCTCGTCGCCGACGGTCTCGCGGACGAGGGCCTCCGCCGCCTCTCCGCCGCCGGCGAAGTCGTGGTGCGCGCGGGCGTGCCGGACGACGAGCTGCGTTCGCTCCTCAGCGGGTTCGACGCGGTGATCGTACGGAGCCGCACCCGCGTGCCGGCCGGCAGCCTTGACGACGCCGGCCACCTCCGCGTGATCGCACGCGCCGGCGTCGGCGTGGACAATATCGACGTCGAGGCGGCGACCCGCCGCGGCATTCTCGTCCTGAACACCCCGGAGAGCAGCACGATCGCGGCGGCCGAGCACACCTTCGCGATGATGCTCGCGCTCGCGCGCCACGTCCCGAGCGCCGCCCAGGCGGTCGCCCGCGGCGAGTGGGCGCGGGAGCGGTTCCTCGGCACGGAGCTCACCGGCAAGACCCTCGGCGTGGTCGGCCTCGGCAAGATCGGCAGCGAAGTCGCCCGGCGCGCCCTCGCCTTCGGCATGCGCGTGGTGGCGTCGGACCCCTACGTGTCCGAGGAACGCGCGCGGCGCCTCGGGGTCGAGCTCGCCCCGTGGCCCGACATCCTGGATCTGGCCGACGTCGTCACGCTGCACGTGCCGCTGGGACGCGATACGCGGGCGCTCGTCGGCCCGGATGAGCTGGCGCGGATGAAGCCCGGCGCGTTCCTCATCAACTGCGCCCGCGGCGGGCTCGTCCACGAACCGGCGCTCCTCGCCGCGCTGGAGCGAGGCCAGCTCGGCGGCGCGGCCCTCGACGTGTTCGCGAAGGAGCCGCCCGGCGACAATCCCCTGCTGCGGCACCCGCGCGTCGTCGCCACCCCGCACCTCGGCGGCTCCACGGTCGAGGCCCAGCGCTCGATCGCCATCGAGGTCGCCGACCAGGTGCTCGCCGCGCTCCGCGGCGAGCCCGTCCGCGGCGCCGTGAACGCGCCCGCGCTCGGCGAGGACGTCTGGCAGCGGCTCGACCCGTTCCTGCACCTCGCCCGCTCCCTCGGCGGGCTCGCCGGCCAGCTCGCCGACGGCCAGATCCGCGCCGTGGCCCTCGTCTACGAGGGCGAGGTGGCCCGGCTCGACACGCAGCCCCTTACGGCGTCGGTGCTGGTCGGCCTGCTGCGCCACGCCTCCGACCAGCCGGTCAACCTCGTCAACGCGGTGCTGCTGGCCAAGGAGCGCGGGCTGCGCGTGAGCGAGTCCCACGCCGACCTGTGCGAAGATTTCGCGAGCCAGCTCGTCGCCGAGATCGAGACGTCGCGCGGGACGCTCCGGCTCGGTGGCACGCTGTGGGGCCACCGCGCGCCGCGCATCACCCGCCTCAACGCCTGGCGGCTCGACCTCGCGCCGGCGCCGCACATGCTGTTCGTGTGGAACGCGGACCGGCCCGGGATGATCGGCCACGTCGGCACGATCCTCGGCCGGCGCGGCGTCAACATCGCGAACATGCACGTCGGGCGGCTTGAATTACCTGATGGCCGGCCGCTTGTCGGCCGGCACGACGCCGGCGGGACCGCGGTGATGGTCCTGACGCTCGACGCCGCGCCGCCGGTCGACGTGACGCGCGAGATCGCGCAGGCCGACGGCATCACCGCGGTGCGGGCGACTCAGCTGCCCTCGGCGTAGGGCGCCGGCGGGCCGAAGGAGACGTGAGACGGTGCTGGACCTGCGCCTGATTCGCGAGCAGCCGGACCAGATCAAGGCCGCGATCCGGCGCAAAGGCGCCGACCCGGGCCTCGTCGACGCGGTGCTCGAAGCCGACCGCCGGCGGCGCGACGCGCTGCAGCGTGTCGAATCGCTGCGCGCGGAGCAGAATCGCGCCTCCACGGAGATTCCGCGGCTCACCGGCTCCGCCCGGGAGGCGCGCATCGCGGAGATGAAGCGGATCGCCACTGAGCTTCGCGGGACCGAGCCGGATCTCGCCGCGGCCGACGCGGCGCTCGAGGCCGCCCTGCGGCGCATTCCCAATCCCCCGCACCCGGAAGTCCCGGACGGCGGGCCCGAGGCGAGCGTCACCCTCCGCACGTACGGCGAGCCGCCGCACCCCCCGTTCGAAATGCTCGACCACGTCGAGTTGGGGACGCGGCTCGACATGCTCGACATCGAGCGGGCGGCCAAGATCTCCGGGTCCCGCTTCGTGCTGCTGCGCCGCGACGGCGCGCTCTTGGAGATGGCGCTCTTCCGCTACGCCGTCGACCGCCTCACGGCCGACGGCTTCATTCCCGTCATCCCGCCCGTGCTGGTGAAGCGGGAGGCCGTGCTCGGCACCATGGGCGGCGGCGGCCTCGACGAGCAGATGGTCTACCGGATCGACGGCGAGGACCTCGCGCTCGTCGGCACCTCGGAAGTGGCGCTCGGCTCGATGCTGGGCGGCGAAGTCCTCGACGAGGACGCGCTGCCGATGCGGTTCGTCGGCATCTCGTCCTGTTTTCGGCGGGAGGCCGGCGCGCACGGCAAAGACACGCGCGGCATCTTCCGCCTGCACCAGTTCGACAAGGTCGAAATGTTCTCGTTCTGCCACCCCGACCGCTCCTGGGACGAGCACGCGTACCTGCTCGGCCGGCAGGAAGCGCTCTGGCAGGGCCTCGGCCTGCCGTACCGCGTGGTCGACATCGCCGCCGGGGACCTCGGCGATCCCGCCGCGCGCAAGTATGACATCGAGACCTGGATGCCGGGCCGCGGCGGCTACGCCGAGACGCAGTCATGCAGCAACTGCACCGACTTCCAGGCGCGGCGCCTCAACGTGCGTTTCCGGTTGCGCGGCCGGCGCGGTCTCGAGTACGTGCACACCTTGAACGGCACCGCGGTCGCGGCCACCCGCACGATCATCGCCGTCATGGAGAACTTCCAGCAGGCCGGCGGCAGCATCCGGATCCCGGCGGTGCTGCAGCCCTACATGGGAGGCCGTACAGAGATCGTGCCGCCCGCGGCGCCGGCGCGGCACTAGCCACACAGTCGGGGGGACCGAATGCGGCGCTACGATGTCATCGTGATCGGCGTCGGCGGGATGGGCAGCGCCGCCGTCTACCATCTGGCCCGGCGGGGGAAGGCCGTCCTCGGACTGGAGCAGTTCGACATCCCCCACGATCGCGGCTCGTCCCACGGCACCAACCGCATCATCCGCCTCGCCTACTGGGAGCACCCGTCATACGTGCCGCTCCTGCGGCGCGCGTATGAGCTGTGGCGCGAATTGGAGCACCGCGCCGAAGAGCGCCTCCTCATCATTACGGGCGGCATCGACGCGGGCCCGGAAGGCTGCCCCACCGTGGCCGGCTCGCTCCTCTCATGCGATATTCATCACCTGCCGCATGAGACGCTCAGCGCCGCCGAATTGCACCGCCGTTTCCCGGGGTACCGCCTCGCGGGCGACATGGTCGCGGTGTACCAGCCGGACGGCGGCTTCCTGCTGTCGGAGCGCGCGATTGTCGCGCACGTGACCGCGGCGCAGGCGCTCGGCGCCGAGGTGCGCGCCCGCGAGCCGGTGCTCGATTGGGAGCCCGAGCGCGGCGGCGTGCGTGTGCGCACGGAGCAGGGAACGTACGCCGCCGAGCGGCTGGTCATCACCGCCGGGCCGTGGGCGGCACGGCTCGTGCCGGCGCTGGCCCGGGCGGCGGTGCCGGAGCGGCAGGTGCTGCTGTGGGCGCAGCCGCTCAAGCCCGAGCACTTCCGGCTCGCCACGTTCCCGGTGTTCAACATGGAGAGCCCGGAGGGCCGGTTCTACGGATTCCCGATCTATGGGGTCCCGGGCTTCAAGATCGGGAAGTACCACCACCGGCTGGAGCGCACCGACGCCGACGCGGTCGACCGGGAGATCCACCCGGAGGACGAGGCGGTGCTGCGGGAGGGCATCCGCCGCTACTTCCCGGACGCCGACGGCCCGACGATGGCGATGAAGACGTGCCTCTTCACGAACAGCCCTGACGAGCACTTCATCCTCGACCGGCACCCCGACCACACGAACGTCGCCATCGCCGCCGGGTTCTCCGGCCACGGCTACAAGTTCTGCAGCGTGGTCGGCGAGATCATGGCCGACCTGGCGCTCGAGGGACGGAGCCGGTTCGACCTCAGCTTGTTCGGAATCGGGCGGCTTGCGAAGAGCTAAAGAGCAGGTGGGCGCTTTGAAGCAACGTTGAAACTTCAAAGTACGACCAAACCGTTGAAGCCCCGTGCCGGTTGAGCGTGACGCGCCGCGGGGGGCCTGAAGCCTAACATATCCTTGACTCCGCGGACCGGTCTTGTCGATAGAAGTCGGAATCTCAGCGATAGAACGTGCGAGGATTGAACCTCGAGGACCTATTCCGTGTCAAGGACACGCTCACTCGGCATCCGTTGCTCTCAGACCGGCTGCAGATCTTTCCCGACGTGGCGGCGACACCGACCCTTTGCGGTGCCGACTTTCGTCATCGTAATCGTGCCGGAGACCGTCTGCGCCACCCGGGGAAACATCACGACAAGAACGCCGTTGTCGTAGGTCGCGTTGGCTCTAGTCGCGTCGACGGACTCGGGCAGTTCGACCTCGCGACGGTAGGGGCCGACCATCCACTCGTGTTGAAGGTACCCCGACCTTTGCTCCTGGCCAACGCCTCTCAGCATGCCCTGAATCGAGAACCGGACTCCCTTCACCTCGAGACGAATATTCTGCGGCTCGAGACCGGGAAGCCGCGTGGCCACCATGAGCCGCCGAAGCCCTCGATAAATGTTTACAGGAACGGTGATATCTGTCATATCCGGCCTCCCTGCTCAAGTATCGCGGCTCTCATTTCTTTCATCTTGAGTTCCTTGTTCGGACAGACGTGTATCGATTCACAACTCTCTCATGGACCGCTCGGCGGTCTTGAGCAGCACCGCGTTGGTCGCCACGATGATCGAGGACGCCGACATGAGGAGCGCCGACCACTCGGGCCGAAGCATGATGCCAAAGCGTGGATAGAGCACCCCGGCGGCGACGGGGATGGCAAGCACGTTGTAGAAGGAGGCCCAGAAAAGGTTCTGACGCATCTTCCCGACGGTCGCCTTGGAGAGGTAGATGGCCCGCAGGACGTCCGCGGGGTCGGACCGCATCAGCACGACCTCGGCGGTCTCGATGGCCACGTCTGTCCCGGCCCCGATGGCGATGCCGATGTCCGCCTGGGCCAGCGCCGGCGCGTCGTTCACTCCGTCCCCGACCATCGCGATGAACTTCCCTTCCTGTTGCAGTTGCTTCACGTAGTCGGCCTTCTGCTCCGGTAACACATCCGCGAAGACCCGCTGGATGCCCAGTTGTCCTGCCACGGCCTCGGCCGTCTGCCGGTTGTCGCCGGTGATCATCGCGACCTCGATTCCGAGACCCCGGAGCCCTTCCACCGCACGGCGCGACGTCGCCCGGATGGGGTCGGCGGCCGCGGCCACCCCGGCCATCTTGCCGTCCACGGCCACGAGCATGATCGTCTTCCCGCCGGCAAGCAAGCGGTCCAGGTACGTCTGCCCCGGCGCCAGGTCGATGCCGCGGTCCCGCATCAGCTTGGCGGTCCCCACCACGACGTTTCGCCCGGACACCGTCGCCTCAACGCCGTGCCCCGCGAGGTTTTCGAATCTCGTGACTTCGCTGTCGACGGAGATCCGTCGCCGTTCGGCCTCCTCGAGTACCGCCTTGCTGAGCGGGTGACCCGAGCGCGCTTCCGCAACCGCGGCGAAGCGAAGCACCTCGTCCGGTTGGAACCCGTTGACTCCCTCGACGTCGGTGAGGCGCGGGTGCCCCTCGGTGAGTGTGCCGGTCTTGTCCATGACGATGGCGGTGATGCGTGACACCCGTTCGAGCGTCGCCGCGTTCTTGATCAGGATGTTGTGGCGGGCGCCGATCCCGGTCCCCACCGCCACGGCGGTCGGCGTCGCAAGACCAAGCGCATCCGGACAGGCAATCACAATCGCGGAAATCGCGAACGTCAACGCGACGAGCAGGGACGCGTGCATGAGCCCGGCCCAGACCCCGAACGTCACAATGCCGGCACCCACCGCGAGGATCACGAGGTATTGCGCCCACCGATCGGCGATCCGCTGACCGGGGGCCTTGGACGACTGGGCCTCCTCGACGAGATTCACGATCTGCGCGAGCGCGGTCTCGTCCCCCACTTTGGTGGCCTTGAACCGGACCGATCCCGACTGGTTGATGCTGCCCCCGACAACCGGATCGCCCGGCCGCTTCGGAACTGGAATGGACTCCCCGGTCACCAGGGACTCGTCGATCGCGGTCTCGCCGTCCGCGACCACCCCGTCCACGGGAACGCGATCCCCGGGACGCAGTTCCACGAGGTCGTCTTTCTGAATCTCGCTCGTCGGGATCTCCACCACCTGGGCGTTGCGCACTACCCGGGCCTTCGGCGGCACTAAGCTCAAGAGGGCCTGGAGCGCGTCCGAGGTGCCGCGTCGGGACCGCATCTCCATCCAGTGGCCGAAGAGGACGAACGTGACGAGCATCGCGGCCGCCTCGTAGAACGTCTCGCCGGCGTTCAGCACGGTAATGATGACGCTGAAGAGATAGGCCGCTAGTACGCCGACGCTGATCAGCACCGACATGTTGAGCGCGCGGTTACGCAGCGAGCTGTAGGCGCCCGTGAGGAAGATCGAGCCGGTCCAGAACACCACCGGGGTGGTCAGCAGGAACAAGATCCTGTTGACGGGGATCGGTTCCGGCAACTGCAGGCGGAGCAGCGTTTGGCCCAACGGTGAGTACAGGATCGCCGGAATCGTCAGCACCAGCGACCACAGGAACCGATGCCGCATGTCCGCTTCCATGAACGCGGCCATGCGAGGATCCGCCATCATCGCCTCGTGGTCGTGCGCCTCCCCCATGCCGTGCCCCGCGGCATGATGATCATGAGCCTGGGTCTTGCCGGCGATCCCGTACTCGAACTGCTTGGCCTCGAATTCGCAGCCACAGGTCGCGGCGAGGAGCGCGGCCTGACAGGAGAGACATGCCTGTCCGCAGGAACAGGAGACTGAACCAGTGTGGTGCGGCACGTCCACGTCCGCTTCGTGGCCTTGTGCCAACGGCCTCATTCGCGTGTCCTCACTCTTGCCTGATGCCTATCTGTCCGCAGTCCACCGTTTGCTCAGCCAGTTTGACGTTTAGCATTGCTCTCCCCTTCCAGTTAATGTCGCTTGTCGTCATCAAATGCACTCCCGCGACGGCCCCAAAGTGGTTAACCAACGATTGAGACAGGGACAAAGGTTTTGCCGAGGCTACTCCGCCTGAATCGAGCGAACGCAAGTTCGCGCCGCGGGGGGAACCCCGGTCAAATGGATCGGGACCAATATTTTTCGCGCATCCCATTCCTCGCTCGCTCTCGCTCGATATGAATGGTAACTGAGGGCGGGACCAGAGTGGTTAATGAAATGTTAAGTCTCTCCGGGAAGCTCGGAGCGCTGCCAGCCGAGAACGAGCGCGCCCGACCGAGCGGCTGGGGCGCACTTCGTCAGACCGGCTGCCCCGGCCGTACCCGTCCACGTCGTCGACTCGCAAGGGTAGCTGAATCGGCAAACACGCAGGCGATCTTCCAGGCGCTCCAAGAACCGGCGACGACCTGAAAATGACCTCGATTACGATCCACCGTGTCACCGACGGCCAACTGGTCGAGAAATGGTCGGAAAAGCACGTGATGATCTTGCGGCAGATCGGCGTGATGCCGCCGATGTCAAAGCATCCCTGATACGGGCACAAGCAGGTAGAGCGCCCAGGCAATGAGGGCGGCGCCGGCCGCATGGCTCGGCCACGGGCCGCGCGCCACGGTCTTTTCAACGAGGACAAAGATGGCGAGTACCGCGATCCACAGCAGGTTCATGATGCCGACCACGAACAACAAGGCCATCAACGCCCAGCAGCAACCCACGCAGTAGGCGCCGTAGCGCAGCCCCATCACGAGGACGCCCCAGTTGCCGCTTCGCCACCCGGTCAAGAGAAAGCCGAGCGGCGACTGGCAGCGCGAGAGACACCGGTACTTCAGCGGTGTGAACTGATAGACGCCCGCCACGATGAGGATCGTCGCGGCGAGCGGCGTCCGCACGATGGCCATGTGCGGGGTGAGTGCGACCGCGGCCTGAAGCGTCCACTGGAGCCCCGCCGCGAGCCAGCTCCACACGGCCCAGCAGAGAAGAAACCCGGCCGCGAAGAGCCAGACGGCCAATCCGATCGTGCGCTTCCCGCTGCGCGAGCGCCGGGTCGCCGCGAAAAACAGCAGCATCGGCATCGCAGACGGCAGCATCATCGCGACCATCATCGTCGTCCACATGATGCCAGCCGCAAACAGGTCCGGGAGGTACCACGGCATCGAGCGCGGCACGTGCATGGCCATATTCATGCCGCTCATCCCTTGGGCACCGCCTGATGTCGTCGTCATGTCCTGCGCCATCGCGGCCGCCCGTCGCCAAACGTCGAGCCACGCGAGCGTGGTCAGGGCAACGATGCCCGCGAGGGCGACCGGAAGCTCGCGTGAGCGGAGCACGTCCCGAACCACCTACGCGCCTCCCTGCCACCGGATCTTCGCGAGTTCCCCGCACCGGCCGGGGTGGGCGTACTGGATTTCCGGACCGGCCTGGACCCAGAACTCCTTCAGCGTGTACTGATCCGGTTCGTTGGTGAGCAAGCCCTGTGCCAGCACCACCTTCGACGGCGCCCCGGCCTTGCTCACCGGATTGCGGATCGGCAGAAACGCGATCCGGATTTGATCGCCCACCCGGATTTCCGTGTCCTTGCCCGCAAGCTTCGCGTCGAATTTCACGAACTGGGGCCCCAACACGTGGCTCCAGGTGAAGGCGAAGATGGCGAGCGGCGGGCCGGCTTGGCCCGTGACGAGTTTCGACATCGCCTCGCGCTGCGGCCCCGACGCCCGCTCGTCGACAAACAGCGCCGCCACCCCGTTGCCCTCGTGGATCGCGCCGGGCCATTTCGCCGGCGCTTTCGTTGCCATCGGCATGACCTCCGAGAGCGAGCGCGTCCCGTTCAGGCGGCCCAGGAGAATGGCGCCGAATGCCCGTTCTTGCCCGGGTTCGAGAACTTTAGGCCGAACGCATTCACCGTGGATCGAGTCGCCTTCGCGATCGTCAACGTCGAATTGGCGGGGTGGAACACGCCGGTGATTTTGGAGACTTCACCGGTGGTGCTCTGGGGCGTGGCGAGATCTTCGATCTCGATGTCGACGGCGTTTCCGATCTTGACCGAGTGTCGGCGCCCATTGTCCTTGTATTCAATCGGCACCGTCTCCATGCCCAGCATCTCGCCGATCAGCGGCGCTAGTCCGGCCATCGGCCCGCCCATTTGGCCGGAGAACACGGCGCCGAGTTTCTCGGCTTGCTGCTGCGAGGCCTTTTTGTCCATGAACACGCCGACCCGCCAGTTGCCGTCGTGCATTTGGGCCGGCGTGTCGGCAACGACCGCGACGCTCAGATTGCTCACATCGACACCGTCGATCGCGCCCGTATCGACGTGAAACGCGAGCACCACCCGGCACCGGTCGTTGTCGGCCGGAAGCGTCAGGCTCGAAGCGCTGCACGGGCAGACCACGTCGCAGTTGCAGTTCTCGAAGTACGTGCCCTTGAGCTGCCATGCCATGGCGTGCCTCCTTTGTTACGAGCTGCGCAGCCGGGGATCCCGGGTGCCCCGCAGCGCGCTTGCGGGGGTTCCGTCGCCTGGGATCGATTTTCCTTCCACGCGGGCAACCCGGCGGCCCGCCCGCCACGAAAGGATCATGGCGGCGCCGGCGGGTAGATGCTACGGCACGACTCGCATGCGGCTCTACGGGAGGTGGCGCGGAATGGTGACCTACGTCGTGCTCGGGAATTACACGGAACAGGGCATCCGCAACATCAAGAAACTCCCGGAGCTCCGGCAGTCCGCGGAGCGGTGGGTGACGAGCAAGGGTGGACGCATCGTCGCAAACTACACGACGATGGGCGCCTACGACTTTGTGATCATCTTCGAGTTTCCGTCGGAGGAAGTGGCGTTGGAGGGCGCGTTCCTGTTCGGCAGCATGGGGGACATCCGGTCGACCTCCTTGCGGGCGTTCACAACGCAGGAGGCGGAGAAGATCGCGCAGCGCCTGCCGTAGCCGCCAGCGCGGGCCGTCCCTCAGCGAGCGGGTTACTCGGCCAGCGCCCCGGTCTCGATCATCCGGGCGAGGCGCTCAATGCGCTCGGCAAACATCTTCTCCTCGAGCTGCGCCGTGGAGCCGCGCGCGTCGCCGAGGATGCCAGTCGGGCTCATCGTGTCCATCGGCGGCGGCACCTTGCCGAAGCCAAGAAGCATTTTGACCCGAACAACGCGCTGACGCCTGGACCCGGAATGTCCGGATAACTGTCCGTGGCCCAAAAATTGCGAAAGTCCCCATCAAAGGAGTCGAGCAAAAACGGGATCAAGTCAACGCAGCGATTTTAGCGAAGGAAAAATCCAGTACATTCGAAATGGTAGGTCGCCGTGGCGAATCGAACAAATGTTCGTGGTGCCGGGAGCGGGATTTGAACCCCTGACGGCGCCCGATCGTCGTTCAGGCGAGGCCGAGTGCCTTCGCCGCTCGCTTTACATCCCGAGGTTTGACCCACAAGATAGCCCCGAAGCGTCCGGCCCCAGCTACGATAGCGCTCGTCGCCGTCACGTTGATCTTTGCGTCCTTCATCTTCGCGAAGAAATCCGTCAGCGCGCCAACGCGGTCGTCGCCTTCGATGACGAACGCCTTCTTCGGCCCGGTAACCTTCCACTTCGCCATCTTGGCCGCGGCCTTGAACGCCCCCGCATCTGACGGAACGAAGTCGACCTGGGTACGCCGGCCTGCCGGAAACGCGTGCACCGCATTGAGATGGACGCCCGCCCCCCTCAGCACATCGAGCGCGCCGGCGCCCTGTCCGGGCCGATCGCTCACCTCGATATAGAAGTAATCAACTAGCCGGATCGTGTCCGCCATGTGCCTCGCCCCCTAATCCCCTGAAGATCTGCCGCCATCACGGCCGTCCCTTGCGAGACGCTTGTTCACGCCACGGCCCGGAGACCCAGGGACCGGGCGCCGAGCACCATGGCTACCCGCAGGGCATTGCGCCGTGCCCCCGGCGGGGCGAGCCACCACTGCTCGAAGAGCACCTTCCCCCAGTGCCACACCTGCCCCGGTCGCCCCAGCCGAACCTCAGGGCTGGGCTCGCCGAAGAAGTTCCCGAAGGCCATTCCGGCGATGCCCCCGCCGGCCTCGAGCATACAGTATCCGTACCCGTCGAAGTTCGCCGGGCGGGCGCCGGTGAGCTCCGCGGCGATCTGGCGGGCCGCAACTTCGCCCTGAGCGTGGGCGAAGACCCCGGCTTTCGGCAACAGCATCGGGACGTCCGGTTTCCAACGTCCGGGGATGGAGATCGCCGTCACGTCGCCGACCGCGTAGACGTGCTCATATCTTGTTCTGAGCGTCGTCCGATCGACCGGCACCCAACCGGCGTCATTGGTCAGGCCAGCCTCCCGTACGACCCGCGGACTGCGGTGCGGCGGCACCGTCACCAGCAGATCGAACCCCGCGGGCTCGCGACCCTCAAACTGCAGCCGCTGTGCGGCGCCGTCTACCGCCGTGACCTTGTGCAGCGGATGAAAGGCGACACCCCGAGCCCCGAGCATCTCTTGGACGGCCCCGCCCAGCGCCGGGCCGGCCACCGGCATTGGCTGCGGCTCGGGGGTGTACAGATGCACCTCGATGCGCCCGCCAAGACCCCGATGGCGAAAATAATCGGCGATCAGCATCGCCCCTTCGTACGGTGCCGCCGGGCACTTGTAGGGCATTCCACACACGGCGACCGCTACTCGGCCCCCTTTTTCGGGAAACGCCCGGAGGGCTTGCTGCAGCGTCGCAGCGCCGCTTAAGGTGTAGTAGGTGTGTGCCGTCGAGTCCAGCCCCGGGACGGAGTCCGGCGCGTACTCTGCGCCCAGCGCCAGAATTAGGTAATCGTAGCCGATGGATTGGCCGGTCGTTTCCACACGCCGGTTGGCCAGATCGATGTTCGAGACCTCGGCCCTGATGAGCTCAACCCCTGGGACCATGAGGCTGCGCAGATCGCGGACGATCTGATCCTCGCGGCGCGCTCCGACCATCAGCCACAGGAAGGATGGTGCGAACGCGTGACGGTGATCCTTCTCGACGAGCAGGACGCGGTGGTCCCGCGGGAGCAGGCGCCGCAGGGTGTTCGCGGCCATCAACCCTCCCACTCCGCCACCTAGCACCGCGATCGTCTTACCAGCCATGCCCAATCACCGCCTTCAGCCGGTTCGGCTAGGCACCGCGACCGCGTGTTCCGAGAACTTGCGCGACTGGGTGAAGGATCCGGCCACGGACATGCTGCGGGCGGCCGGCGCTAAACGCACGGGAAAACAAAATGAAACCGGCACGACCGTAGCCATGCCGCACCCCTGACAGATCGTTTCGGGACTCGTCTTCAGTATGTCGCCTAAGACTAGCAAGCCCAGCCCGCGGCTGTCATCGGGCCAACGTCGTATTTGAAACTGAATAGACATTCACGCGTGTGGTGCCCCGGCTGGCTATCCATCTCCACTAAGCTCACGGCGGGCGAACGCGACCAGATGATCCGACAGCCGCTCGAGCACCGCGGCGCCGATCTCGGGCGTCGCGGCTCGGGCGTCCCCGATGATGCCGTTCGGCGACATCGCCCGAAGACCTCGCCGGAACATCTCGTCCGCGTCGATCCGGCCCATCCGGCCCTGTTCCAGGCGATCTCTCGCCACGAGCGCCGGATGCCTGGCCATCATGACCGACGTCTCCGTCAGCTCGGCGTGGAGCGCGTCGACGTCCTGACGGGCGCCCAGGGACTCCGCCGCACCGTTCATGACCCGCATCATCTCGAGCAGCGCGGCCCGGCCGGCGTAGGCCGCGATCCTGACCTTCTTCGGTGTGAACTCGTCCCGCAGGCGGCGCGCCGCGTCTTCGAGCGCGTCGAAATTGCCGCCGTGGGACGAGAAGAGCACGAAGTTCTGAAACCCGGACGGCGCGAGCGACCGGACGTAGGCGAGCACGGTCTCGATCAGCGTCTCGCGCGGGATGGACAGGCTGCCCGGGAACGCCAGGTGGTGGTCCGAGCAGCCCGGGCGGATCACCGGCGCGAGCAGCGCCCGGCCCAACTTGCGCGCGACGCGCTCCCCGACCGCGTAGCCGATCGCGGTGTCGGTCATCGTCGGCAGGTGCGGCCCGTGCTGCTCGATCGAGGCGACGACGATCACCACGGTGCGGACGCCGGCGTTCAACGCCTCCTGAACCTCCGGCCACGACAGTTCCTCGAGAAGCACGGTGTCCTTCATCGCTCGTCTCCCCCCGGTGATGCGGCTACTCCAGCGTGCCGTCGAACGAGAAGACCCGCTCGGGCCGCAGTTCCAGCATCGCGGCGGCCCACGTCGGGTCGCTCCCGAAGCGCATCCGCCAGTTCTCGCCGAACGCCGGGTCCGCCTCTCCGATCGCGGCGCCCTCGTGGATGATCACGGTCCCCTCGGCGATCACCGCCCGATGCTGAGGGCGCACGTCGCCTTCCATAACAACGATGGACGCGTACGGGCGCGACCGTACGTTCCGAAGCCGGGCCCCGCGAACCGTGGCGATCCAGAACGCGCCCCGCCAGACGCTGAAGGCGATCGGCGCGGCATGGGGCCGCCCGTCCGGACGGCCCGTGGCCAGCACGGCGTAACGCCGACGGTCCAAAAACGCGGCCATCCGCGGCAGGTCCATCGCGACGGCTCGCGGGAACGACTCGCGCAGACCCGGGGCGGCTCGATCGTAACTACGATCCTGAATCTCGATCAACGGGCGGACGTCGTCGGTCATCACTCGCCTCCCGGGAGAACCTGGACGCGCTGAACCCCGAGGTCGCGAAGCCCCTCGGGGTCAGAGACGGCGGAAGCGCGGACGGGAGAGCGCCTAAGCCTGTCCCGCTTCCACCTTCGGCAGCCAGTCCGCCCGCGCGGCCTCGTAGGACGCGATCTCGTCCTCGTGCTGGAGGGTGAGGCCGATCGGGTCGAGGCCGTTCACGAGACAGTGCTTCTTGAAGGGATCGATGTCGAACCGGTCGGTGCGGCCGAACGCGTCCGTGACCGTCTGCCGTGCGAGATCGACGGTGACCTGGTAGCCTTCGCGGGATTCCGCGACCTCCAGCATCTCGCGCACCCGCGCCTCCGGCAGGACGATGGTCAGCAGGCCGATCTGCGCGCAGTTGCCGGCGAAGATGTCCGCGAACGACGGCGCGATGACCGCCTTGAAGCCGTAATCTTGGAGGGCCCACGGCGCGTGCTCGCGGGATGAGCCGCAGCCGAAGTTCTTCCCGGCGATAAGGATCGTGCCGTCCCGGTATTCGGGCTTGTTCAGGACGAAGTCCGGATTCGGCGATCCGTCCTCGCGGTAGCGCAGGCTGTAGAAGAGCACGTCCCCGTAGCCGGTGCGCTCGATCCGCTTCAGGTAGCGCGCCGGGGTAATGAGGTCCGTGTTGCAGTCCGGGATCCCCAGCGGAACGACGATCCCGTTGTGGGTGTGAAACGGCTCCATCCTAGGCCCTCCACTCGCGGACGTCGACGAAGTGCCCCGCGATCGCCGCGGCGGCCGCCATGGTCGGACTCACGAGATGCGTGCGGCCGCCGGGCCCCTGCCGGCCCTCGAAGTTCCGGTTGGAGGTCGACGCGCACCGCTCGCCGGGGCCGAGGATGTCGGGGTTCATGCCGAGGCACATCGAGCAGCCGGCTTCCCGCCACTCGAACCCCGCCTCCGTGAAGATGCGGTCGAGTCCCTCCCGTTCCGCCGCGGCTTTGACCAGCTGGGAGCCGGGCACTACCATCGCCCGAACCTTGGGGTTCACGCGGTGGCCGACGACGACCTGCGAGGCCGCGCGAAGGTCTTCCAGCCGCGCGTTCGTGCACGAGCCGATGAACACGCGGTCGATCGCGATCTCCTGGATCGGCGTCCCGGGGCGCAGCGCCATGTATTCGAGCGCGCGCGCCACCGCGGTGCGCGCCTGTGGGTCGGTTTGGGTGTCCGGGTCCGGCACGCGGCCCGTCACCGGCTCTGCCTGCGCGGGGTTCGTGCCCCACGTCACGAAGGGTTCGATCGTCGACGCGTCGACCGGCACCGTCGTATCGTACCGGGCGTCCGGATCGGTCGGCAGGGCCCGCCACGTGGCGAGGGCCGCGTCCCAGGCCGCGCCCTTCGGCGCGTACGGCCGCCCCTCGGCGTACTTGAACGTCGTGTCGTCGGGCGCGATCAGTCCGGCCCGGGCGCCGCCCTCGATCGTCATGTTGCAGACGGTCATCCGTCCTTCCATAGAAAGGGCCCGGATCGCGGCGCCGGTGTACTCGACGATGTGCCCGGTCCCGCCGCCGACGCCGTTCTGGCGGATGATCCCGAGGATCAGATCCTTGGGCGTGGTGCCGCGCGGCAGGTCGCCGTCCACCCGTATCTCCATCATCTTGGGCCGCCGCTGCGGCAGCGTCTGCGTCGCGAGTACGTGCTCGACTTCACTCGTCCCGATGCCGAACGCGAGCGCCCCGAACGCGCCGTGCGTCGCGGTATGGCTGTCACCGCAGACAATCACCATCCCCGGCAGCGTGAGCCCGAGCTCCGGGCCGATGATGTGGACGATGCCCTGCCGCGGGCTCAACATGCCCTCGAGACGGACGCCGAACTCCTCGGCGTTGCGCTCGAGCGCCTCGACCTGCACCTTGCTCGTCGGGTCGGTGATCGGCTCCGTGCGCGGCGTCGTCGGCACGTTGTGGTCGAGCGTCGCGTACGTGAGGTCGGGCCGGCGCACCTTCCGCCCGGCCAGCCGCAGGCCCTCGAACGCCTGCGGCGACGTCACCTCGTGGACGAGGTGCATGTCGACGAAGAGCAGGTCCGGCTCACGGTCGCCGCCGGCGACCACGTGCGCGTCCCAGATTTTGGCGGCCAGTGTCTTTCCGGTCATGATTCCCCCTCGGTCTGCGGCGCGGGCGCCCGGTTCGGCACAGGACCTCCGGCCGAGTCGCCCTGCCCCGCCCCCGCGGTCCGTTTGGGCCGCGGCAGCGGCCGCGGCCGCACGCCCATCTTTCCGGTCTCGCGGTCCGCGACTTTGCTCGCTCCGTAGCTGTCCGGCTTCGTCACCGCGGCGTAGCCGCTGCCCTGGACCATCCCGACGACCTCGCGAATGATCCGCTTCGTCTCCCCGCGGTCCCCGACGTCCAGGTGAATCTCGAGCGGGAGCTCGCTGTAGCCGTTCTTCGCGAGCTCGGCGCTGATCTGGCTGGCGGTCTCCAGGCTGAGCGAGGTCTCGAACAGGATCCGCTGCCGCAGGCTCTCGATCTTCCGGTTGCGGAACCGGTGGTAGAAGTACCGTCCGCCGTGTCCGACCCGGTGGATCACGACCGCGGTCACAAAGCAGGTGTCGTCGCCGAGCAGCGAGTCCGTCCCGATGATCAGGTTGTACTGTTGGTCGCGCTGCTCTTCCATATAATGGACGATCTGCGCGAACATCCGCTCGAAGCTCAGTTTGCCGTGCGTTGGTGAGATAAACTCCATCTGCGTCCCCTGCGCCTCAGTATATCAGAAACGATCATGGCGGACCGGAGGTTCGCCGGCGGCGGCGGCGCGGAGAGCCGCCTCTACTTGGCGGGGGCGGCAGTAGGCTAGTCGATCAGAGGTCCCGGCGGCCTTCGAGTGCGCGGGCGAGCGTCACCTCGTCGGCGTACTCGAGGTCGCCGCCGACCGGCAGACCATGGGCGATGCGGGTCACCCGCACGCCGAGCGGCTTCAAGACGTGCGCGAGATAGAGGGCGGTGGCCTCGCCCTCCACGCGCGGATTCGTCGCGACGATCACTTCCTGCACGGCCCCCTGGGTCTGTCCCGGCGCCGGCGCGACGCGCCGCAGCAGCTCCGCGATGCGGAGGTCGTCCGGCCCGACGCCGTCGAGCGGGGAGATCGCCCCCTGCAGCACATGATAGACGCCTGAGAACTCGCGCGTCCGCTCCATCGCCGCGATGTCGCGGGGGTCCTCGACGACGCAGATCACGGCGTGGTTACGCCGTCCGCTCGTGCAGATGGCGCAGGGATCGACATCCGTGATGTTGCCGCAAATCGAGCAGTGGCGGATCAGGCGCTTGGCCTCGAGGATCGCCTCGGCGAGCGCCTGCGCGTCCGCCGGACTCATCGACAGCATGTAGAATGCGAGCCGCTGCGCGGTCTTGGGCCCGATCGTGGGAAGCTTGCCGAGCTCGTCGATGAGGCGCTGCAGCGGCGCCGCGTAGACCGACACCGGAACGACTAGGAGCCCACGCCGGGCAGGCCCGGCAGCTGCAGGCCGCCGGTGATGGCCTTCATCCGCTCCGCGGCCAGCTCCCGCGCCTTTCGAAGCGCCTCGCCGACCGCGGCGAGCACCAGATCCTCCAGCAGCGAGACGTCGCCCGGATCGACGGCGGCCGGATCGATCTTAACCTCGAGCAGATCGCCGTGGCCGTTCGCGACGGCCCGCACCACGCCGCCGCCCGCGGTCGCCTCGACCCGCTCCTGGGCCAGGGCCTCCTGGACGCGGGCCATGTCCTCCTGCATTTTCTGCACTTGCTTCATCATCTTCTGCATGTTGAACACGGGCGTCACTCCAGACGGCGGACTTCTTGGACCGGGTTGCCGAAGCGCCGGACCGCTTCGTCGACGAGCGCCCCCTCCCCCGGGGCGGACGTCTCCGCGGCGAGCGCGACCGTTTCCGCCGTCTCGTCGAGCATGAACCGCGGGCGAACCGCCGCCCCGAGCACGCGCGTGAGCGCGTCGGCGACGACGACGCGATTCTTGGGCTCTTCGAGCCGCTCCAGGTGGAACGGATGGCGGACGCCGAGCACGACCTCGTCGCCGGCGACCCCGCGCGGCGCGCTCTCGAGCAGGTAGGCGTGCACCGCGCGCGTGCGCTGCTTGACGTCGTCCATCACGGCCGGCCACCGCGCGCGCAGGCCGTCGATCGTCAGCGGCGCGCCGGGCGGCACAGACGAACCGACCGCGGGCGCCGGCGCGGACACGGCGGCCGGCGCCGGCGAGGATGCCGCGGCCCCGGGGGAGGCGGGCGAGGCCGGCGCCGCGGATCGCGGCGGGGCCTTTCGGCCCGGCTTGGCCGCGGGTTTCTCCGCGGGCCGGTCCGGCGCCGGCGGCGGCGTGCCGGCCGCGTGCGGCGGGGTCACACCCGCGCCCTGCTCCAGCGCGGCAACGCGCGCGGCGAGCGTTTCCAACGACGGGTCGAGTTCGGGCCGCGCCGCCCGCAGCAGCGCCATCTCGAGGACGACGCGGGGCTGCGTCGCGGCCCGGGCTTCCGCTTCCGCCGCGGCAAAGACGCGGATGTACTGGGCGATGGCGCCGGGCGCGAGGCGCGCCGCCTGCGCGCGAAGCGCCTCGAGCCGCTGCTCGGTCGTCTCGACGAGATCCTCGGCATGCCGCATCACCGCGACCACGAGCAGGTCCCGAAACTGGTCGACGAGGGTCCGGAGGACTTGCCGGACGTCCCGCCCCTCGTCGATGAGCCGGCCGGCGAGGACGAGGCACGCACCGGCATCCCCGTCGATGATCGCCTGCGCCAGGTTGTGCGCGACCTCCTCGTCGACGACGCCGAGCACCGCGAGCACGTCCGGCTTGGTGATCTTGCCCCGGCAGAACGCGTTGAGCTGGTCGAGCAGCCCCTCCGCATCGCGCAGCGCGCCGTCGGCGGCGCGCGCGATGAGATGGAGCGCGTCGTCGTCGACCTCGAGCGACTCGGCCGCGGCGATCGTGCGCAGCCGCTCGACGATCGCGGCCTGCGGGATGCGCTTGAAGTCGAAGCGCTGGGTCCGCGAGGTGATCGTCGTCGGCAGCCGGTGCGGCTCGGTCGTCACGAGCACCAGCACCGCGTGCGGCGGCGGCTCCTCGAGCGTCTTCAGCAGCGCGTTGGCCGCCTCGGTCGTGAGCATGTGCGCTTCGTCGATGATGTAGACCTTGTAGCGGCCCGCGACCGGGACGAGGCGCACCTTCTCGCGCAGGTCGCGGATCTCGTCGATGCCCCGGTTGCTCGCGGCGTCGATCTCGATGACGTCGAGCGAGGAGCCGTTGCCGATCGCGACGCAGGACGGACAGACGTTGTCCGGCGTCGGCGTCGGGCCGCGCACGCAGTTGAGGCACTTGGCGAGAATGCGCGCGGTCGTCGTCTTGCCGCTGCCGCGATGGCCGCAGAACAGATACGCGTGCACGATCCGGCCGGCGGCGATGGCGTTCTGCAGCGTGCGGGTCACGCGCTCCTGGCCGACGACGTCCTCGAACGTCTGCGGGCGCCACTTGCGGTAGAAGGACACGTGGGACAAGCGAACGTCACCTCGCGCAGGTCTCGCCCCGTATTCGCCGAACGTTTCCCGCACTCCTGGAGGTGGCCCATCGCACCGCGATTTCTCGCGCTGGTCTCGCTCGCCGCCGCCCTGCTGGTCTTCGCCGATGCCCGCCGCAAGATGCGCCGCCTGCCCGCGGCGCTGTGGGCGATCGCGGCCGTGGCGATGGTCGGCGCGGCGGTGCCACTCTACCTCATCGTCCGGCCGTCGGGACGCGCCACCTGGGGCCTCGTGGAGGTCGCCGGGGTGACGCTCTTTTTCGCGGGGACGCTGCCGCTCGCGGGCCTGCTGCTGCCCCGCGCCGCCGGCGGGCTCCCGCCGTTCTGGCTCGTCATCGTGCTCGCCGTCGCGCAGAACGCGTTCTTCGTCGCGGCGGGCGTGTACCTCGCCGTCGTGAAGTACCGGCAGCCCCTCGCCGCGCTCGGCCTGCGGGCCGGCGACGCGCGGCGCCGCGTGCTCCAGGGCCTCGGTGCGTCGGTCGCGGCCGTGGTCGGCAACGGCCTCGGGCAAAACCTGACGGTGTTCGTGCTGGCGCTCGGCATGGGCCAGGCCGCGGCAACGAAATACGTGAGCAGCGAACAGCAGCACAGCCCGATCTATCGAATGATGCCGCAGCTGCACGCCGGCGTCGAGATCACGCTGCTCGCGCTCATCGTCGGCGTCGTCGTGCCGGTCGGCGAGGAGATCTTCTTCCGCGGCCTCGTGCTCGGCGCCCTGCGGCGCGCGCTCCACAGGCACACCGCGGTGGTGGTGAGCGCCCTGTTCTTCGCCGCGGCGCACCTGCAGGCCGTGGAGTTGCTGCCGATCCTGATCCTCGGCCTCGTCCTCGGGTATCTGTACGAGATCACCGGCTCGCTGGTCCCCGGCATGATCGCGCACGGCCTGAACAATCTCGCCGCGCTCTTCCTGTTCTACCAGGGCCCGTCGATCGGCGGCTGATTCAGGGCCGGCGCGCGACGCCGCAATAGTCCGCGACGAAGACGGCGACCCACGTCATCGCCCGGCGCAGGTCGTCGACCGGCAGCATCTCTTCGGGGCTGTGACAGCGGTGAATCTCGCCCGGTCCGAAGTTGATCGTCGGGATCCCGCCCGTATTGACGAGGTAGCGGGCGTCCGTGATCGCCGAGAATCCCTGGACCGCCGGGGTTTCGCCGAGCGCGCGGCCCGCGGCGGCGAAGGCCGTCACCGCCGGATGGTCCGGATCCGTGACCGCCGGATCCATCGGACGGTCCAGCCACCGCAGCCGCGGCGGATGGTCGACCGTCCACGGATCGGCCGCGGTCACGCGGGCGATCGCGTCCTCGATCGTGCGCCGCATGTCGGGGACGCGCTCGCCGCCGATCATGCCGGCGTTGTAGTGGAGTTCGCACGCCTCGGGGACGGCCGGGCCGGCCGGGCCCGAGTTCAGCGCCAGCAGATTCCACACGTGGCCGGCGGGAAGCGGCCGCCACAACGGATGCATCGCCGTGCGATCCAGTTCCGCGCGGAGCGCCTCGAGCGCCTCCACGTAGCGCCACGCCTGCCGGACGGCGTTGACGCCGCGCCAGCCCTCGCCCGGGTGGGCCCGGCGTCCGGCGATGCGCATCACGAGGGTCGCCGAGCCGCGGGAGCCGGGACAAACGGCGAGCCCGGTCGGCTCGCCTACCACCGCCGCGCCCGCCGTGTATCCGCGGCGGATACAGTCGAGCGTCCCGGCGCCGCCGGCTTCCTCGTCCACGACGGATTGGAACGCGACCGGCCTCCGCGGGATGAGGCCCGCCGTGCGGAGGATCGTCAGCGCGCCGAGAAACGTGAAAAGCGCGCCCTTCGCGTCGGCCGCGCCGAGCCCGATCAGGTGTCCGCCGGTGATCGCGGCCGCAAACGGCGGCGACGGCCACGCCGCCGGATCACCCGCGCCCACGGTGTCCGCGTGGCTGTTCAGGATGAGGTGGGCGGAGCGGCCCACGGGCCGGTCCGCCGAGGGCGCCCAGGCGACGACGTTCGGCCGGCCGTGGAATCCCTGCGCCGGCAGCACAGGCCGGATGAACGGATACTGCTCGGCCAGCGCCTGCGCGTCGGGCTCCCAGGTCTCCACGCGGCAGCCGAGCCGTTCGAGCTCGCCGGCGAACATCGTCTGAAACGGCCCCTCGCCGTGCGCTCCCCCGTGCGCGGGGTTCACGCTGTCGATCCGGACTCCCGCCTGCAGGCGCGCCGCGACGTCCGGGGCGATCTCCTCCCCGGCGCGGCGGATCGTGGCGGTCAGGTCGGCGTCCATCTCAGCGGCGCACGGCGGGCCGCGGGACGATCATCGCGCGCGCCGCCGCGCGGCGCGCGGCGCCTTCGCGAGTTGGACGAAGCTCGTGATGCCGAGGTGGTTCAAGAGCGGCCAGTTGGCGATGAACAGCAGGCGCGCCGGCCGCCGCGAATCGTCGTTGACGTGCTGGTGCACGACCATCGGCGGAATGTACAGGCCGTCGCCGGCCTGCCAGCGCACGACCTTGCCGTCGTGGACGTCGTGGCCGCGGCCCTCGAGCACGTACGCGACGGCCTCGAAGTTGTGGTGATGCGAGCCCGTGGCGGCGCCCGGCGGAATCTCCCGGATGAACATCGCCAGGTTCTTGGAATCGAAGCCCGTCACCGAGTCGACGATGTACGCGCTGCGGCCGTGCAGGTTGTCCTCCCAGCGAAGCGCCTCCGAGCGGATCGCGCGCTTCCTCGCGCGCCGGCGGCTGTCCACCGCCGCCCGCACGTAGTGAATGCGCTCCACGAACTTCCGCATTGTCCGCTGTGTCTTGCCCCGGGTCGCCATGTGTCCGTCCCCCCCTTTGTTCAGCCGCGCCGCCGCTGCCGCGGGTCGAGCCGCTCGGCCAGCGATTCGCCGAGCACGTTGAAGGCAATCACGGTCAGCGACAGCGCGGTCGCCGGCACGATCACGAGATACGGGTGACTCTGCAGAAACTGGAACGCCTCGTTGATCATGAGGCCCCAACTCGGCCGCGGCGGCTGCACGCCGATCCCGATGAAGCTCAGCGTGGCCTCGGTCAGCACGAGCGCGCTCACGTCGAGGGTGGCGCGCGCCGCCAGCAGGTGCACCGCGTTCGGCACGACGTGGCGGAGCAGCAGCCGTCCCGGGCGGGCGCCGAGCGCCCGCGCCGCCTCGACGTAGTCCCGCTCCCGCAGCGCGACCACCTCGCTGCGGATGGTACGCGCCATCGCCGGCCATGCCGTCATGGTGAGCGCGAGCACGATGTTCACGAGGCTGGGCCCGAAAATGCCGGTGACCAGCACGGCGAGCAGCAGCGATGGGAAGGCGATCAGCAGGTCCACGACGCGCATCAGCGCCGCGTCGACCGCGCCGCCGTAGTAGCCGGCGACGGTGCCCCACGCCACGCCGAGCACCGACTCCGCGGCCACCGCGGAGAAGCCGACGGTGAGCGAGATGCGCGCCCCGTGGAGCAGCCGGCTCAGCAGATCGCGGCCGTACTGGTCGGTGCCGAGCCAGTGCTGCGGCCCGGGCCCCTGCAGCGCGCGGTCGAGGTCCTGGCGGTCGTATCCGTACGGCGCGATCCACGGCGCGCCGAGCGCCAGCACGATCAGGACCGCGAGGAACCCCGCCGCCGCCGCGGCCGGCCAGTCGCGCCGCACCCAGCGCAGGAACACCGGCGGGCGCGGCGCGGTCCCCGCGCGAGGCCCGGCGGCCGCGTCAGTAGCGGATACGGGGATTGAGGGCGGCATAGGAGAGGTCGACGGCCAGGTTCACGAGGGTGCAGATCGCCGTGTACACGAGCACCGCGGTCTGAATCACCGAATAGTCCCGCTGCAAGATCGCGTCGACCGCGACGCGGGCCATGCCCGGGATGTTGAAGATGACCTCGACGACAAACGCGCCGGTGATGGCATAGCCGAAGGCCAGCCCGATCGTCGTCACAATCGGCAGCGCGGCGTTGCGCATCACGTGCCGCGCGAGAATGCCGCCGGCGGGCAGCCCCTTGCTGCGGGCCGTACGGACGTAGTCCTCGGTCAAGACCTGCCGGACGCTTGCCCGGCTGATTCGCGTGATATAGGCGACCGGCGCGGCGGCCAGGGCGGCCACGGGCAGCGCGTAATCGGCGGGATGACCCCATCCCGCGACCGGCAGGAGGCGCCAGCGCAGCGCAAACAGCAGCACCAGCCCGGCGGCGACGACGAAACTGGGGACCGACAGCCCGGCGAGGACGCCGAGCTGGATCAGGCGGTCGGCGAGCGAGCGGCGGAACACCGCGGCGCACACGCCGAGTGCGATCCCGCAGACGGCGGCCGCGGCGACGGCCAGCGCGGCGAGCCGGAGGCTGATCGGCAGGGTCTGCCGCACGATGTCGGCGACCCGCCGGTCCGGATTGATGTACGAGACCCCAAAGTCGAAGCGCGCGGCGTGCGCGACGTAGGCGGCGAACTGCGCCGCGAGCGGCCGGTCGAGCCCCAGCTCGTGACGCAGATGGGCGGCCGCCGAGGGCGTGTAGTGGTCGGCCAGGAGGACCTGGACGGGATCGCCGGGCGCGTAATGCCCGGCCAGAAAGATGAGGAGGGCCGTCCCCAGGAGCAGCGGCACCATGAGCGCGACACGGTACGCGAGATACCGAAGCACCCGGGGACGGCCGAGGACCCTGTTACTTCTGGATGCTCACCGTGTTGAACTTCAAGTATCCGGACAGCGCCCCCGTGGTCTGCAGCCCCTGCACGTAGGGCTTCTTCAACAGCGCGAACTGCGTGAACACCATCGGAATCATCGCTCCCTCCTCGACGGCGAGCGCCTCCGCCTTGTGGTACAGCGCCGTGCGCGCCGCGTCGGTCGCGGCCGCGTTGGCCTGATCGACCAGCCGGTCGAACTCCGGGTTCGCGTAGCTCACCCGGTCGAGCGGCGACTTGCTGTACAGCAGCAGGTCGAGGTAGTCGCTGTAGTCCAGGTAGTCCGCCGCCCACCCGGTCATGAACGACGCGAATACGGTGCGCCGGTTCATCCCCTGCTGGAAGCTCGCGAACTCCGCCCGCTGCAGCCGCACGTCGACGCCGAGATTCTCCTTCAGCATCGCCGCGGTCGCCTCGGCGGCCATCTGATAGTCCCCCGCGATCGGGTTGATCGCCATCGTGAGCGGGGGCAGCTTGCCGGTCATCCCCGCCTCGTCCAGCAGCTTCTTGGCCTGCGCGGGATTGTAGGGCAGGCCCTTATACCCGCTGTAGAATCCCGGGATGCCCGGCGGCACAATGGACGCCGCCGGCTGGTAGAAGCCGAAGAAGACCGTGCGCGCGATCTTCGCCTTGTCGATCGCGAGGGCAAACGCGCGGCGCACCCGCGCGTCCTTGAACGGCTCGTAGACGCGGGGGTTGGGGCCGAGCCAGATGATCTGGGCCCGCGGGAACACCAGCAGCTCCTTGCCCATCACCGCATCCGACTTGATCCGCTGAAAGTCGGCGAGCGGCACCGCCACGAGGTCCAGCTGGCCGGCCTGGTACTCCGACAGACGCGTCTGGGCCTGCGTCACGACCGGCATCTCGACGCCCGAGATCTTCGGCGCGCCGAGGAAGTACCGCGGGTCGCGCGCCATCGAGACGTGGTCGTTGTGCGCCCATTCGCGCATCGTGAAGGGTCCCGATCCGGCGTCGTGCGCCGCGAACCACGACTTGCCGCCGCGCTCGACGACGTCGCGGTCCAGCACGACCGCCGCGTAGTACGCGAGGCGGTTCAAGAAGCCGCCGCGCGAGTTGGGGTTGAGGACGATTTGCAGCGTCAGCGGATCGACCACCTTGATGCCGGCGAGCCCGCCGCCGCCGCTCTGCTGGGCGTCGTATCCGGCGACGCCGCCGACCACGACGTCGCCGACCTCGGTCTTGACCGCCGGATCGCCCATGCGCTCGAAGGACCACTTCCAGTCGGCGGCCGTCACCTTTCGGCCGCTGTGGAAGTACACGTTGTCGCGGAGGTGGAACGTATAGACGAGGCCGTTCGGCGACACGTCCCAGCTCTTCGCGGCCTCGGGCACGAGCCGGCCGGCGCCGTCGAATCCGACGAGCGTGTTGTACATCAGAAGCGTGAGATCGCCGGACGAAAAGTCCGTCGCGAAATACGGGTCGATCGTGGGCGGCTCGCCGCCGAGCGGCGTGCGGAACACGCCGGCGGCCTGCCCCGCCGCGGGCGACGGGCCCCATCCACCGGCCAGCGCGCCGAGCAGCGCCGCGGCAACCATCAGAGCGGTGAACCCTCGATACACGGACATCCCCTCCCCCTTCTGGATCATGACGAACGGGTGCCGGCGAGCACCTGCTCGCCGTGTTTTACGGTCCGGAGATAGTCGAGCACTTCCGCCGCCGGCACGACGTCGGCGTACTTCATGTGCAGATCGAACAGCGTGACCTTATGCGAAGTGATGCCGCGGTCGCACACGGCCTCCTGCGGCACGATGACCCGGAAGCTGTAGTTGAAGGCGTCCAGCGCCGTGTCGCGGACGCAGCCGCTCGTCACGGTGCCGGTGACGATGACCGTGTCGACGGTGTGGAAGATGAGATAGCTCACGAGGTCCGTGCCGAAGAACGCGCTCGGCGCCGCCTTCACGACCACCGGCTCGGTCGGCAGCGGCGCGAGCTCCGGCACGATCTCGTAGGCCGCGGGGTCCGCCATGATCGGGCGCACGTTGGCCGCGGTCGTCTTCCAGCGGCCGCGTTCGGCGGGGATCGAGCGCCGCGCGCCCTTCGAGAAGAACACCGGGCACTCCGCGGCGCGCGCGGCCGCGAGCAGCGTTTGAATGGCGCGGACGGTCGCGGGGGCCGAGGGACTGCTGTACGGATACGCCGGATCGACGAAGGCGCGGTACATGTCCACGACCAGCAGCGCCGGCCGGCGGCCGTACCCGACCGACCCGCCCCACCCGCCGCGCTCGTACAGCGCCTGCTCCTCTTTCGGCACCACGTCGTCCCAGATCGCCATGATCCACCTCGTCTTTATGCCGTCGTGCGCCAGGTCTCGAGCAGCGGATGCGTCACGCCCGCGCCGGCGGCGAGTGATGCGATCTCCGCCCACATCTCCGACGACACCATCAGGCCGCGTGCGGCGCTGCGGCGCTTGCGCGCCGCGCTGCCCTCGCCGGGCAGGTGAATCGCGTCGACGCCGGGGCGCCGCGGGCCGGACGTGATCTCCTCGGCGAGGCCGGCGAGGCTTTGCTCGTACGTCTCCATCGGCAGGAACGCCTCGACGTCGATCGCGCCGACGAAATTCGCCGACGATTCGGGCGGCCAGATCCCGGCGAGCACGCCGCACAAAATCTCCAGGGCCACGGCCAGCGCGTACCCCTTGTGCCCGCCCAGCGGGGCGAGCGTGCCGTGAGGCGGCAGCGCCTGGCGGGGGTCCCGGGTCGGAGCGCCGCCCGCGTCGAACGCCCAGCCCTCCGGCAGCAGCGCCCCGACTTTCTGGGCGAGCAAGACGTTGCCGCGGGCGCCCTGCGTCGTCGAGATGTCCACGACCACGGGCGGGCCGTCACCGCGCGGGAACCCGATCGCGAGCGGGTTGGTGCCGAAGATCGGCCTCGTCCCGCCCCACGGGGCGACCCAGGAGGATTTCGGGTTGCCGGCGCACGCGATGAGCCCGATCGTGCCCGCGGCCGCCGCGGCTTCAACGTACGCGCCCAGCCGTCCGATGTGGTTCGTGTTGCGGACGACGGCCACGCACACGCCCGAACGCTTCGCGCGCTCGACGCAGCGGGCCATCGCGTCCGCGGCCGCGACGTGGCCCCAGCCGTTGTGCGCGTCGAGCACAAGGACGGCGCCGCCGTCGCGCTCGACCGTCACCGAGGTGGGCGAGGTGATCTCGCCCCGCCGCGCCCACGTCACGTAGGCCGGGATGCGCACCAATCCCTGCGACCGGTTCTCGCGCTCCTCGGCGTCGACGACGTGCGCCGCGACGACGCCCGCCTCGTCCTCCGCCACACCCGCCGCGGCCAGCACCGCCCGCAGCAGCGCCGTGAGGTCGCCGGACGCGATCGGACCGATCTCAGCCACCGCCGGCTACCACCACCGGACCGGACACTGGTTCAGGCGCTCGACGCCGGATGCCGTGACGACCCAGTCGTCCTCCCAGCACGCGGTGCCGAAGCCCTCGCGCACGAGCATCGGCTCGAACGCGAAGACCATATTTTGCTCGAGGCGCGCGGGGTTGCCCGGCGCAAACGCCGGCAGGTCCTGCACCGCCGCGCCGACCCCGTGGCCGCGGAAGTAGAGGTAGTCGGCGTAGCCGGCCTCCTCGGCGCGGGCGATCGCGATCTTCGCCAGGTCGGCGATGACCGCCCCGGGACGCGCGGCCGCCATGACCTCCTCGACAATGCCGATCTGCGTCTCCATGAAGCGCCGCTGCTCCACGGTCGGCTCGCCGCAGACGCGCTGGCGCGACGCGTCGCTGTAATAGCCCATGTAGCGCGCGCCGGCGTCCATGTAGACCATGTCGCCGGGACGCACCTGATAGCCCGTCGGCGCCATGTGCTTGAATCCCGACCGCGCTCCCGCGCACACGGAGATCGCGAACGCCGGATGCTCGGCGCCGCCGCTGAACATCGCCCGGTTCGCCTCGCCGGCTAGCTCGAACTCCGTGATCCCCGCCCGCACCGCGTCCATCGCCGCGGCCAGGCCGGCGTCGGCCAGCCGGCACGCGCGGCGGATCACCTCGATCTCGCGGTCGCTCTTGAGCGCCCGCATCTCGCGCAGCATCGGGCCGGCCTCGACGACGCGCGCCTTCGGAAACGTCTCCGTGAGAAACCGCGCGAGGGGGCCGCTCGAGTCGCCGACGATCCCGATCGTTCCGCGCGCGCACCCGCGCTCGGTGATGAAGTCCTCCACGTGGTCGAGGACCGTGGCCGGGCTCGCCGCGCCCGTGACCGTCCGGGGCGCCGCCGCGCAGCGCACGTCTTCGATCCAGCAGTCCTGAATGCCGGAGTGCATCGGCTCGCCGTGCATCACCGCGTTGGTGGTGAATCCCGGCGGACCGTCGCGCGGCACGACCAGCATGCTGTCGCCGCCGTAGAAGTCCTCGAAGTTCGTGAGATAGCGGATGTTCGTCCCGTCCGAGCGGTTGCCGAGAACGACGAGACAGTCGAGATCCTGCCCGCCCATCCGCTCGGCGAGCCGCCGCAGCCGCTCCCGGTATTCCCCGACGGGAAACGGCAGGTTCATCCACGGCGCGCGGTCCGCGAATGAGTACGGCACGCGCCCCCACCCGTACGGCATCGCGGGCCGGCCTTTAGCGCTCATCGCCGCCTCCGGGCGCCGCGTCGTCCGGGCCCGCGTCGGGCGGCGTGGCGACGCCCTTCAATCCGGTGCCGGTCAGCGCGACCACCGTCGTCGCTCCGGCGGAGAGCACACCCTCCGCCAGCAGGCGGTCCGCGGCGGCGGCCGCCACGGCCGCGGTGGGCTCGACAAAGAGGCCCCGGCCGGCGAGATGGAACCAGCCGGCGTAGATCTCCGCCTCGCTCACGGTCACGATGTCGCCGCCGCTCTCGCGCACGGCGGCGAGGATCTGGCGGTCGCGGGGCGGCCGCTGAATCCGGATGCCCTCGGCCATGCTGTCCTTCAGCGGGAAATCGACGTCCTCGGTGCTCTCCCGGCCCCCGCGCAGCGCGTAGTGCAGCGGCGCGCAGTTCGCGCCCTGCACGCCGAAGATCCGCGGGAGACGCTCGATCTGGCCGGCCGCCCGCAGCGCGCGGAACCCGAGTGCCGCGCCGAGCAGCAGGGTACCGGCGCCCACCGGGACGACGACGGAGTCGGGAGCGCGCCCGCCGAGCTGCTCCCAGATCTCGAACCCGAACGTCTGCGTGCCGGCGAGAAAATACGGCGACCACAGATGGCTCGCGTAGAACGCGCCGTCGGAGGCGGCCTCCGCGGCGCGCGAGACGTCCGCCCGGGTCCCTTCGATCAGCACGAGCCGGGCGCCGTGACTGCGGATCTGCCGCGTCTTTGCCGGCGAGGTCGTCGCCGGAATGTAGAGGTCGCACGTAATCCCGGCGGCCGAGAAGTACGCGGCCATCGACGCGCCGGCGTTTCCGGACGAGTCTTCCACCGCGCGCTGCACGCCGAGCGCCGCGAGACAGCTGACCAGCACCGTCGAGCCCCGGTCCTTGAACGATCCCGTAGGGGACAAAAACTCGAGTTTGTACTTGAGACCGGTGCCGCGCCGGGCGTCGATGAGCGGCGTGCCGCCCTCGCCGAGCGTGACGATGGCCTCGTCGGGCAGCGAGGGCAGCGCCTCGCGGTACCGCCACACGCCGGGCGCGCGGCCGGCGAATGCCTCGGGACGGAAGCCGGCGGCGCCGGCGAGGTCGAGGGGACCGCCGCACTCGCACCGCCACGTGTCGCGCGATGCTGGGTAGGTACGGCCGCACCGGCTGCAGCGCAGGTCGGGTAGTCGTACGGCGGTTGATGCCCGCGGCTGGACCTTCGCCATCCCGGCTGGTTCACGCTCCTCACGCGGCGTCGGATATCCGGCGCGGATGTCCGTTACCAAATTGCGAAGAAATTCTCAATCCGGGAACACGGACAGAACGTATGATACGACGAGCCCACAGGGGAATCCTCGTCCGACGGCCTCCCGAACGGCTGCGGGGGTGGACGGCTAGTGCGGGCGGCGCAGCGGCCGGGCCGAACGCCGGCGCAGCTTCCGGTACAAGGTGGACAGGCTGATGCCGAGCGCCCGAGCGGCGCGGCGCTTTCCCGCCCCCGAGGTCCCGTAGCGCGCGAGCGCGTCGTTGATCAGCTGGCGTTCGGCATCGCCAAGCGTGGGCGGCGAAGGACGGATGGAGGACCGTCCGGCGCCGGCCTCGCGGAGCACGATGAGGATTCCGGCGGCCCGCCCTCCCCTCCGCAGCGGACTGCTCGTCTCGAGAAACCGGAACCGCTGCCCGTGACGCTCGAAGGCCACGTCGCGGGTCTGAGGGCCGGATAGGTCCGCGAGCGTTTCGGCGGGCGCGTACCAGTGCCCAAGCACCTGGCCGGTCAGGTCCATCTCCGCGCGCAACATCGCGAGCGCCGTGTGGTTGCAGTACAGGACGACGCCCCGCGCGTCCACGGCCAGCAGGCCGTCCGGCAGAGACTCGAGCACCGCGGCTTCCACGCGCTCGGTCCGGCCCGCGGACGGCGCCATCGCGCGCCATCCTGCCGCCCCGCGCAGCGGCTCGGACACCGCCGCGACGAGATCGGTGATCTCTCGGGGGCGGGCCCGCAGGGATTCCGCCTGCCCCGCCAGGACCGGCAGAAGCCCGATCGCTCCAACGACATCGCCCGCCGCGACGATCGGACACGCGACGATGGGACCCGGGCGGCCGGACGCGGCGGCGCCGGCCCACGCCGGCAGCCTTGTCCGCATGCAGGCGACGTAGAGCGCCGGCTCCGGCGGCGTGCTCGACCGCTCCGGCGCCGTTCCGGAGGAGGCCAGCCGTACGAGATCGCGGTCGACCACCTCGACGCCCGCATGGAGCACGGCGGCAAGCATGTCGGCCATCCGCTGCGCCGACTCCCGCGCATCGATCGGGATCGCCTCCGCGCGCGCGCCGTCGCCGCGGCGCGATCCGGTCACCGGCACGGCCTCAGGACCACTCGACGAGGCGGTAGTGCTCGCGGGTCCAGCGCGTCAGCTGGGTCCCCTGCCTGGCGCGAACGGCGGCGAACGTCGCGTCGCCCTCCTGCAAGGCACGGATCCGCTCGCGTTCGCGGAGATCCGCGTAGGTACATTCCCAGATCACGTCGGCGGCGCCGGCCGGATCGATCCCCGCTTCCCCGGTCACCGGCACCCAGATCTGTCCCGGGGGTACCCCCAGTTCCGCCAGACGCCGGGACGCCTCGATCCGCGTGTCGAGCACGCGCTCGCGCAGACCGGGCTTCGCCGCATAGCGCTGATGGACCAGGATCATTCGTCGCCTCCGTCGTGTCGGGTCGCGGCCACAGCCCGCGGCCGAGCGATTGCGCCGCGGGCGTCCCGTCTGCGCGGGACGAGCGGCCGCTCGGGGGGTTCCGATCCCGATCCCTCGGAGTCCTGCCCTGCGGCAGGGCAGGGAGACACGTGGGGCTCGGCCAAATGCCAGACGCCTGGAGGTGCAGCCGCCGATGCCGCGCGTCCCCTACGACCTGGAATCCCGCCGCCCGTATCTCGCGCAGGCGTTCAGCGACGCCGAGTACGACCGGCGCGTCACAACTCTTCGACACGCGATGGAGCGCGAGGGACTCGACGCGCTGTGCGTCTTCGCGAGCGCGGCGTCGCCGTCCGCGATCGCGTACCTCACGAACTACACCCCGGCGTTCGGCAGCGCGTTCTGCGTGCTCCGCGCGGACGGGACCATGACCGTGATCACGGACGCCGTGCTCCACGGCGAACCGATGCACTCGATGATCTGGATGTGCCGCGTGGCGGACGTCCGGGTCGCCCTCGGCCCGGTCTACGGCGGCGCGGCCGATGAGATCGCGTCACTCGCGGCGGACGCCGTGGGGGCCGCGCAGCGTGTGGGCCTTGCCGGCGCCTCCTCCCTGCCGTACGGGCTGCACGCGGCGCTCGCCTCGCGCCTTCCGCACCTCTACCCGGCGGACCATGTGTTCGCCCGCATCCGGCTGGAGAAGAGCGACGAGGAGATCGCCGTGATGCGCCACGCGGGCGTCATCTCCGACGATGCGATGGGCGCCGTCTTCTCGGCCCTCGAGGCGGGCGTCGAAGAGACCGTCGTCGCCGCGGCCGCGGTGCAGCGGATCATCGCGCACGGCGCCCGCGAGGCGTTCGCGACCTGCGTCGTCGGGGGAGAACAGGCCGGGTTGAAGCACGGGATGCCGCGCCTGCGGCCGATGCGCGACGGCGAGAGCGTGTTCATCGACCTCGGCGCCGCCTACCACGGCTACGCCGCCGATACGAGCCGGTGCACCGCGGTGGGGCGCGCGACCGGGCGCGTGCGCGAGCTCCTCACGGTGGGCGCCGACCTGTACCACGCGGGCCTCGGCGCGATCCGGCCCGGGTGTACGATCGACGACGTCTCAAACGCGCTGCTCGCCGTCGTGCGGGGCACCCGCTACGAGCCCTATTACTGCGCCGGCGGGTTTGGCCACGGCATCGGCATGTCGGTGATCGAAGTCCCCGGCCTGTTCGCGGGCAACACGACGGAACTGCGGCCGCGCATGACCGTGGCGTACGAACCGATGGTCGTGGTGGAAGGCCTCGGCACCGGCGTGGTCGAGGACACGCTGCTGATTACGGAGACCGGATACGAGCGCCTGACCAACTATCCGGTCATGACCTGGTCGTAGCGGCCGGCGCCGGATGTCGCCAGGCGAGGAAAAGCCCTCCGCCGGCCCCGGCGTCTATTTGGAGCGGCTCACGTGGCCCGAGGCGGCCGCGCTGTTCGGCCGCGACCCGCTGATCGTACTGCCGATCGGCGCGGCGGCCAAGGAACACGGCCCGCACCTCCCGCTGGGCACCGATCGCCTCCTCGCCGACCATCTCGCGGCGCGGATCGCCGAGCGCGTCCCCGCGATCGTCGCCCCGACCGTCACCTACGGCTACTACCCGTCGTTCGTGGGGTTTCCGGGCAGCACGCACCTGGAAGCGTCCACCTTCGGTGCCATGATCGGCGAGATCATCATCTCGCTCCACCGGCACGGACCGCGGCGGTTCCTCGTCCTCAACACCGGAATCTCGACCTTCCCGGTGCTCGAAGTCACGGCGCGCGACCTACGGCTCCGCTACTCCGTGCTCGTCGGCGTCACCCGAATCGAAGACCTCGGCGGCCGGGCGCTCGACGGGCTGCTCGAGCAGCCGGCGGGCAGCCACGCCGATGAATACGAAACGTCCGTGCTCCTTGCGATCGCGCCGGAGGCGGTCCGGACCGACCGCGCCGTGCGGGAGATCCCCGACCGCCCGCGGCCACGCGGCCTCTTCGTCCCGGCGCCGCTCCCGGCGCCCGGCGTCGGGAGGCCGGAGGCGACGGGGGTCTACGGCGACGCGACCCTCGCGACCCGCGAAAAAGGCGGGCGCATTCTGGCCGCGATCGTCCCGGCCCTGGTTGCCGCGGCCGAGTACGTCCGGACCGCGCCGATCGACTGGAACGCTACGTCGTCGCGGCCTGCCAGGCCTTGATGAACGCGACCGTCGCCTCGACGTAGGCGTCGAACAATTCTTTCCCCCGCTCCACCGTGCCGGCGGCCGGGTCGCCGTAGGTGATGCAGCCGTTCGACGAGATCTCGTGCACCGGCGGCAGCTTGAGGGTGACGTAGCGCAGCAGCGACGGGTCGCTCCGCACCTGCGCGAGCAGGCGTTCGCGCCAGGGGTCAAGCGTCATGCGCGGCCGCGCCACCTTGTCTCTGCGCACCAGTTCCGGCTGCTGGTAGAGCATGCTCGACGTCTCGCCGATGCCGGCGTGGATGTCGAGTTTGTCGATGTTGGCCGTCAGGTAGATCTTCCGCAGCTCGGCGATGCCGAAGACCATCGCCGACGCCGGCGTCTCGCGGGTGATGCGGTAGGCGAGGTACGTGAGGGTCGCCTCGTTGCCGCCGTGGCCGTTGGCCAGCAGGATCCGGCGAAACCCGTGCGCCGCGAGCGACTCCGCCGCCTCCATCACGACACGGCTGAACGTCTCCTCGGAGAGCGTGATCGTGCCGGGAAAGTGCATGTGGTGCGCGGACAGGGCCGGAAAGAGGATCGGCGCGCACAGCGCCTTGGCCCGGCGCGCCGCCGCGCGCGACACGGCGATCACCCCGAGCGTATCGGTCCCCATCGGAAGCGCGGGGCCGTGCTGCTCGATCGCCCCGAACGGCAGGATGACCGTATCGGTCGTCTTCAACAGCTCGCCGACCTCCGGCGACGTGAGATGTGGCAGGTAGTACGGGTCCTTGGTCTCGTGGAGATCACACATGCGACCGTCCCCCCTTTTTCGAATGCGGACGCCCCGCGGGCCGGACCGGCCGGCGTCAGTGGCGGCCGGCGTAGCGCGGATCCAGGACGCGCGACAGGAACTCGCCGACGACGTTGAACGCGATGACCGTGATCGACAGCGCCGCGGCGGGAAAGACGAGCAGCAGCGGATGGCCGTCGAGGTACTGGAAGCTCTCGTAGATCATCTGGCCCCAGCTCGGATGCGGCGGCTGGACACCGATGCCGATGAAGCTCAGCGTGGCTTCCGCGAGCACGAGGGTGCTGACGTCGAGCGTCGCGCGAACGATCAAGAGGTGCACGACGTTCGGCACGAGATGGCGGGCGAGGATGCGGGGCGTCGTCGCGCCGAGCGCGCGGGCGCCGTCCACGTAGTCCCGCTCGCGGATCGCGACCACTTCGCTGCGGATCGTACGGGCGGTCCCCGGCCACGCCGTCAGCACCAGCGCGATCACGATGTTCGTGAGGCTCGGGCCGAAGATGCCGGTGACCAGGATCGCGAGGAGAATGGTCGGAAAGCCGATCAGGAGATCCACGACGCGCATGAGCGCGTTGTCCCAGGCGCCGCCGTAGTATCCGGCGACGGTGCCCCAGGTCATACCGAGCAGCGACTCGCACGCCACCGCCGCGAAGCCGACCGACAGCGAGACGCGCGCCCCGTACACGATGCGGGTGAACGAATCGCGGCCGAACTGGTCCGTGCCGAACCAGTGCGCGGCGCCGGGCCCGCGGAACAGCGCGTCGAGGTCCTGCGCGTCGTAGGCGTAGCGGATGGCAAACGGCCCCGCCACCGCCAGCACGACCACCGCGAGCAGGAAGCCGGCGCTCGCGGCGACGAGGCGGTCCCCGCCGAGCGCCTGCCGGATCGCCTTCCGGCGCTCAGTACCGAACACGGGGATTGAGATACGCGTAGGAGACGTCCACCGCGAGGTTCACGAAGGAGAACAGGGCGGTGTAGACGAGCACGGTGGCCTGCAGCACCGTATAGTCCCGCTGGAAGATTGCGTTGACGGCGACCCGGGCGATGCCCGGCACGTTGAAGACGACCTCGACGACGAACGCGCCGACGATCGCCGTCCCGAACGCCATCCCGATGGTCGTGACCACCGGCAGCGCCGCGTTCCGCAGCACGTGGCGGAAGAGCACGCGCGGGGTGCGCAGGCCCTTGCTGCGGGCGGTGCGGACGTAGTCCTCCAGCAGCACCTGGCCGACGCTCGACCGCGCGATGCGGGTGATGAAGGCGAGCGGCGCGATCGAGAGGACTATGACCGGCAGCACGTAGTCGCTCGGGTGGCCCCACCCGGCGACGGGCAAGAGGCGAAAATGCAGCGCGAACAGATACACGAGCGCCGCGGCGGTGACGAAACTCGGCACCGAGAGGCCCAGCACCACGCCGAACTGGATCAGCCGGTCGAGCGGCCGGCCCGGCACCGTCGCCGCGACGACGCCGAGCACCGTCCCGACGACGGCGGCCGCGGCGACGGCCAGCGTCGCCAGCCGGAGGCTGATCGGCAGCGCGGTTCGCAGCAGATCGCCGACCCGCAGCCCCGGGTTCACGTACGACGTGCCGAAGCGGAACGTGGCGAGCTGCCCGAGATAGTCGACGAACTGCGCCGCAAACGGGCGATCGAGGCCGAGCTGGTGGCGCAGCACCGCGGCGGTGGCCGGCGTGTAGCGGTCGCCGAGCAGGGACTGCACCGGATCGCCCGGCGCGAGGTGTCCCGCCACAAAGATCAGCAGCGCCGCGCCGAGGAACAGCGGCACGGCCATCGCGAGGCGGTAGAGGACGTAGCGGACCACGGACCGCGGCGGGACTAGCGGGTGTGGCGGCCGGGGCCGCGGCCTCGCGCCGCGGCCCCGGAGCCGCTACTTCTCGATCGAGACGGTGTCAAACGGCAGCCAGCCGTTCACCGCGGGCGACGTACGGAGCCCCTTCACGTAGGGCTTCTTCAAGTACGCAAACTGCGTGAACATGAGCGGTACGGCCCCGACGTCCTCGATCATCAGCGCCTCCGCCTTGTGATACAGCGCGATGCGGTCGGTTTCGTTGGGCGCCGCGTTGGCCTGGTCGACCAGTTTGTCGAAGTCCGGATTGTTGTAGTTCAGCCGGTTGAGCGGCGAGGTGCTGTACAGCAAGATATCCAGGTAGTCGCTGTAGTCGAGGTAGTCCGCGGACCAGCCGCTCAGGAACGACTGGTACACGGTCCGCTTGTTCAAGTTGGTGATGAACGTCGCAAACTCCGTCCGCTCGAGCGTGGCGTCGACCCCGAGATTCTGCTTCAGCATGGCGACGGCCGGCTCGCCCTCCATTTGGGCGACGGGGCCGAACGGGTTCATCGCGATGCGGAACGGCGGCAGTTTGCCGGCCACGCCCGCCTCCTCGAGCAGCTTACGCGCGCCCGCGGGGTCGTACGGCAGGCCCTTGTAGCCGGCGTAGAACCCCGGAATCCCCGGCGGGGTGAACACGCTCGCCGGCGTGTAGAATCCGAAGAACACCGTCCGGGCGATCCGCGCCTTGTCGATCGCCATCGCGAACGCGCGGCGGACGCGGCGATCCCTGAAGGGCGCGTAGACGCGCGGATTGAGCCCCAGATAGAGGATCTGCGCGCGGGGGTACACGAGTAGTTCCTGCTTGAGCTTGGCGTCGGTACTGATGCGCTGGTAGTCGCCGAGCGGCACCAGGATAAAGTCGAGTTGCCCGGCGAGATACTCGGACAGCTGCGTGCGCGCCTCGGTCACGATCGGAATGCTGATCGCGGCGACCTTGGGGGCCCCGGCGTAGTAGCGCGGGCTGGCCGCGAGCGTGAAATGGTCGTTGTGGGCCCACTCCTTCAATATAAAGGGCCCCGTGCCGGCGTCCTGCGTCGTGTACCAGCCCTGACCCCGGGCCACCACGTCCTTGTCCATCACCACCGCGGCGTAGTAGGCGAGCCGGTTAAGGAAGCCGCCGCGGTGGGCCGGATTCAGGACGAACCGCAGCGTGGTCGGGTTGACCGCGGTGATGCCGGCGATGCCGTCGGCGCCGCTCTGGAACGCGTCGTAGCCCTGGATGCCCGAGACGACGACCGAGCCCACCGGCGACTTGAGCGCCGGGCTGCCCATCCGCTCGAACGACCACTTCCAGTCGGCGGCGGTCGCCTTGCGGCCGCTGTGGAAGTACATGTTGTCCCGCAGGTGGAAGGTGTAGACGAGGCCGTTCGGCGAGATGTCCCAGCTGCTCGCCGCCTGGGGCAGCAGCCTGCCGTTCGCGTCGAGCCCCACGAGCGTGTTGTACATCAAGAACACGACGGGCGCGGACGCCGAGTCCACCGCGTAATACGGATCCAATGTCGGCGCCTCGCCGCTGAGCGGCGTCCGGAACACCTGCGGCATCTGCGCCCTCGCCGCCGGCCACGGCCCCGCGGCCGCCACGGCAAGCAGCACCATCACACCTATTGTCATCACACGACGGATCACGCCGATCCCCCCTTCGACCGAGTTCAACCGCGCGACGTTACACGTATCGTGCAAGAAACGGCAGCACTACGGGCACCCACAACTGCGGCGCGTGCACCCAAATTTGATGCGCCTCCATCGGCGAGGCCCCGAACGGCGGAAAGAGATGCCGCTCGCAGACCCCGTCCGCCGCCCGCCGGCGGGCGGCGAGTGCTGCGGACGGCGTGACGTCGAAGTCGTTCTCCGCCTGCAGCAGCAGCAGCGGGCACCGAATGGCATCGGCGTGGGTCAGCAGAAACGGCCGCAGTCCCGGCACCGGACCCCAACTCATCGCCGCCGCGGCGAATGAGACGCAGGCCCTCACCCGCTCGTCGCGCGCCGCCGCGAGCAGCGAGTTGATGCCGCCGTACGAGGAGCCCATCACGCCGACGCGGTCGGGATCCGCCCCGGGCATCGCGCGCACGAAGCGCAGCGCCGCGAGCACGTCGTCGCTCTCAGCCAGAAGGCGGGCGCAGACCTGCTCGTCGTGCCCGGGCGCGCCGGCGGGCGCCGGCACCTCCTCGAGCCGCGAGGGGCCGGGCGACCCGGCATACCCGCGCCGGAACGGGACGAACACCGCGTAGCCGGCGTCGGTCAGCACGCGTGCCACGCCCGGCTTACTGTCCTGCTCGAGGCCGCTGCCGTGGTTCAGAACGACCGCGGGCACGGGACCGCCGCGGCCCCCGCCGCCGGCCCCCGGCGCCGGGAGGTAGCGGTACGCGATGAGATCGCGGCCGGCGCTCGGAAACAGGAGGCGCTCGCCGGGATGGCTTCCGGTTACCACACGCGCAACGGGCAGCCCGACAGCGCCTCGGCCCCGGTCGGCGTGATCAGGACCGTCTCCTCGATGCAGGCCGTGCCGAAGTTCATCCGGATCAGCATCGGCTCGAGCGCGAAGATGTTCCCCGGCCGGAGGACATCCGTCGTCGCCGGACGCAGGGACGGCCGCTCGAAGAGCGAGCAGCCGAGGCCGTGACCAAAGCCCTTGGGCATGTAGTCCGCTTCGTAGCCGGTCCGCACCGCGATCGTCCGCGCGGCCGCGATCATGTCCTGCACCGGCACGCCGGGACCGGCCTTCGCGAGCGCCGCCTCGAACATCTCGAGTCCGGTATCCAGGAACCGCCGCTGCTCGGCGCTCGGTGTGCCGACGACCGTCGAGCGCGACACGTCGGCGCAGTACCCGTGGTAGGTCGCGGCCATGTCGAGGAACACCATGTCGCCCGGCTCCATCACGCGATCCGACGGGGCGCAGTGCTTGAGGCCGGCGCGAGAGCCGGTGGCGACCGCGCTCTCGAAGGCGAGGGCGTCCGCGCCCTCGGCGAACGCGACCGCGTGCGCCCGGGACGCGACGTCGAACTCGCGCGCGCCCGGCGCGAGCGCCCGCAGCGCCTCCTCGTGCATCCGGCCCGAGATGCGCGCCGCGCGCCGCATCGCTTCGATCTCGAGCGGCGACTTGACCGCGCGGACCTCCATCAGCAGGTCGTCCGCCGGAATCCAGGTGGCGCGGGGCAGACGCTCCTCGAGCGCGACCATCACGTGGTGCGGCACGATCGGTCCGCCCGCGACCCCGATCCGGTCGGCCGCGGCCCCGGCCTCTTGAATCCGGTCGGCCGCATGGCCGGCGACGCTCGTCTCGGGGCTCCGGACGAACCCGGGGCGCTCGGCGCCGCGGACGTCGTCGAGCCACGCCGTCCAGATCATGGTATGCATCGGCTCCCCGTGCATCAGCCAGTTCGTGGTCAGCATCGGCGGCCCCGAGGCGGGAATGACGACGACGGTGTCGCCCGCGCTGGTCTCGAAATTCACGAGATACCGCCCGTTGCCGGGATCGGCGCCGTTGGAGTAGGCGACGAGCGCGGCGAGCCCTTCCGCCTTGAGGCGCGCCTGCACGGCCGTGATGCGGCGCTCGTACTCCGACTGCGGAAACGGCATCGTCCGCCACGGACGGCGCGCGTCGGGATCGTAGGGAACCTTCGCCTGGTAGACCGGCAGAACGCCACCCCGCTCGCTCCCGCGTATATCGAGTGAGCGCGCGGGTGCGCCGCTTCCTCTTCCGATCCCGCCGCAACGAGTCCTGCCCATGAAGGACTTGTCCGGAGGGCGCCGGAAGCACCGGCGCCATGAGCGCGGCGCTCGAGTTCGGTATTCAATTTCACCTCGCCTCGACGGTCGACCGCTACGCAACCCCAGATCTCGCAGCGCTCGGCGAGGCCGCGGAGCGCGGGGGGTTCAGCCAAGTCTGGGTCACCGACAATCTCGGCGCGCGGAACCCGTTTGTCGTCCTCGCGGCCCTGGCGCCGCGCGTGCGGATCAAGCTGGGCGCCGCCGTCGTCGTGCAGTACTTTCGCAATCCGGTCGACGTCGCGGATGCGATCGCGACGTTGACCGAGCTGACCGGCGGGCGCGAGCTCGGCGTCGGGCTCGCGCGCGGCAGCCTCTCGAAGACCCCCCAATACGTCCGGCCGTCCGATCCGATCGCCATCCTGGAAGAAACGGCCGGCATGCTGCGGCATCTACTGGCCGGCGACGGCGTGCAATTTGCCCGATACCCCGCGCTGACATCCTATTTCAACCTCTCGCCCAAGGGCGAAGGACGCTTGGGCATGCGTCCGGCCGGTCCGGTCCGCCTGTACGGCGGGGGCAACGGGCCTCGGGCGCTCGAGGTCGCGGGCCGGGCGATGGACGGCGTGATCTACGGCGGATCGTTCCTCGCAGCGGCGCGCGCCGAGACGATCGGCCGCTCGGTCGAGATCGCGGACCGCGCCGCCGGGCGGAGCGCTCCCGGGAAGACACTGCGAAAGGTCGCGGAGGTAAACGTGTCGCTGTCCGCCGATCGAGCCGCCGCCAGGCGCTATGCCAGGCCGTTCGCAGCCACGGTGATCGGTCACCTGCATGCGACGGGCTGGGCCGCGGATGATTTCCGCCGAGCGGGCGTGGAGCCGGAGGACGTCGGGCGCCTCGTCGCCGCCCGGCGCGCAGGGGCGCCGGAGGACGCCGCGGCCGCGATGGTGACCGACGGCATGATCGACGCGACGATCATCGCGGGCGATCCTCGAGCGTGCGCACCCCGGCTCGACGCGGCCTGCGCCGCGGCGGCCCGGCTGGAGTTTCACCAAGTGATGTTCTCCAAGCTCGGGCCCGACTACGGCGAGGCCATCGGCCTGCTCGCGGACTGGCTGCCGTAACCGCGGCGCCAAAGGAGAGCCCGTCTCCCGCAGGTAAGCAAAGAGGCGATGACCCTCGACGACGTCCAGACGCCCGCGCTGATCCTGAATGTCGATGCGTTGGAGCGCAATCTCGCGCGCATGGCGTCGGAGTGCGCCGCCGCCGGGATCGCGCTGCGGCCGCACACGAAAACACACAAGAGCCCGTGGGTCTCCGCCAAACAGATACGCCTGGGGGCGGCCGGCGTCTGCACCGCCAAGCTGGGCGAGGCGGAGGTCATGGTCAAAGCCGGCATTCCCAACGTTCACCTCACCACGGAATTGACGCCGTCCAACATGGACCGGGCGCTGGACATCGCGGCGCTGGCCGAGGTCAGCGTCGTCGCGGATGCCTTCGAGATGGTCGACCTCCTGTCGGCGAAGGCCCGGGACCGCGGGCTCACGCTGACGGTGCTGGCCGACGTGAACGTGGGCCAGAACCGGACCGGCGTCGAACCGGGTGAACCGGTGCTGCAGCTGGCGCGGCGCATTCTCGACGCGCCGGCGCTGCGCTTCGGCGGACTGCAGGGATACGAAGGGCACTGCCAGCACATCCGGGACCGCGCGGAGCGCCGCGGCCGCGCGTTCGAGGCATACGCGCGTCTGGCCGAGACCAAAGCGCTGCTGACCGACCACGAGATCCCGGTGCCGGTCGTGACGACCGCCGGCACCGGCACGTACGCGGCCGCCATCGAGCACGGGACGGCCACCGAGGTCCAACCGGGCTCCTACACGGTCGTGGACAGCGACTACGCCGCGGTGCAAGGCCTGCCCTTCGAACACGCGCTGTTCGTGCTGACGACCGTGGTCAGCAATCAGCGCGCGGGGCTCGTGATCATCGACGCCGGCCACAAGACGGTCAGCACCGACGCCGGTGCGCCCGCGGTCAAAGACTTTCCGGAAGCCAAGTATCAGGCGGCCGGCGACGAGCACGGCAAGATCGCGGGCCTGCCCGCGCGGCGCACGCCCGGCGACCGGATCTGGCTGATCCCGAGCCACTGCGACACGACGATCAATCTCTACAACCGGTACGTCCTCGTACGGGACGACGGGCGCTGCCTGGGCACACTCACGATCGACGCCCGGGGACAGAGCGCCTGACACTCCAAGGGGGGAAACGCGTGTCTCGATTCAAGGCAGGGCTATTGCTCTTTGCCGCGTTGATCGCGGCGGCGGTCGCCGCGCAGCCGTTCTCCGGCGCGACCGCGCAGCAGGCCGGCGTCCTGCGGACGCCCCTCGACGGCCAGCCGTCGAGCCTCGACCCGTACTTCGCGGTGGACGTGCCGGGGGCGTCGGTCGTCATGATGATGTACAACACCCTGGTGACGTTCGACGCCGGGGGGAGACTGGTGCCGGCCGCCGCGCGGAACTGGGATATCTCCCCCAACGGGCTCGTCTACACGTTTCATCTGCGGCCGATGCGGTTTCACGGCGGCCGCGCCGTCACGGCGGACGACTGGAAGTGGTCGTTCGACCGGATGAGCGATCCGGCGCTGCGCGCGCCGGTCGCCGACTTCGCGCTGTCCAGCGTGCAGGGCTATCCGGAGCGGCGGGCCGGCGCGGCCACCGTCGCCGGCATCCGCGTCTTGGATCCGATGACGCTGCAGTTCGTCGTCAACCCGGCCCGCCGCGGCGGGTTTCTGCACCGCCTCGCCTACTACGCGGCGGTGGTCCTCGACCGCGACGTCGTGCAGAACGGCGGCCAGGGCTGGTTCGCGCAGAAGGACGCCGGCACGGGCCCCTTTACGATGCGCGAGTGGGTGACGAACGACCACATCACCCTGGCCGCGAACCCCGTCTACTTCCTCGGCGCGCCGAAGATCAGCCGCCTGGAAATGCCGATCGTGACCGAGTCGACGACGCAGTTCCGCGAGTATCAGACCGGGCAGCTCGACCTCATCCAGGTGCCGCTCGCGCAGTTCCCGCGGATCAAAGCGGACCCCGCGCTCGGCAAGGAGCTGCTGGTCTTCCCGCGGGTGCAGATCGTGTATCTCGGGCTCAACGAGCGCGTGTACGCGCCGTTCAAGGACCCCCGGGTCCGCCGCGCCTTCGCGATGTCGGTCGATAAAGACAAGATCGTGCAGAACGTCTTCTTCGGCCTGTTTACGGCCGCCCGCACGATCGCGCCGCCCGGCATCCCCGGCTTCTATGGAGAGTACAAGGGCCTCCCGTACGATCCCGCGCAGGCGCGCGCGCTGCTCGCGCAGGCCGGCGTATCGGGCAAGCTCCCGCCGCTCACCGTCGCCGTGAACCCGGGCGGCTCGCTGTACCAGATGACGGCCGAGCCGGCGGCGGCGATGCTGAAGCAAAATCTGGGGGTCGACGTCGGGCTGCAGAAGACCGAGTACGCGACGTTCATCCGCGCGCTGATCGCGAAGAACGTCTACCAGGCGTTTCTCACCGGCTGGACGGCGGACTATCTCGACTACAGCGATTACATGGACGTCCTGCTCTACAGCACGTCGCCGTTCGACCGGGTCAATTACAACAATCCGGACGTGGACCGGCTGATCGACCAGGCGAATGCGGCGCCGACGGACGCGGAGCGGATCGCGGCCTACCACAAGGCGGAGGCCATCGCCGTCAACGACGCGGCGCTGGTGCCGATTTTCTACAGCCGCAGCGCGATGCTCAAGAAGCCCTACGTCGTCGGACTGCAGACGGCGCCCTGGGCGCCGGGCTATCTCCCGCCGGCCGGCGTCGTCATTCAGAAGTAGCGGCGCCGCGCGGCCTCAGTCCCAGGTCACGGTCGGATACCGCGTCAGCATGTCCACGCCTGTCGGCGTGATCAGAATCGTATCCTCGACCACGCCGGTGCCGACGTTCTCCATCACGACCATCGGCTCGTAGGCCATCGTCATCCGGGGGCGCAGCTCCGCCGGGTTCCCGGCGAAGAGGCCCGGCGCTTCGAACAGCGAGACGCCGAGACAGTGCCCGTACTGCCCGGGGCAGAAGTACGGCTCGTAGGGCGTCCCGCGCACGACCGCCGCCAGCACCTGCGCGACCTCGTCCACGGTCACGCCGGGCCGGATGGCCGCGAGGCCCGCGTCGTGGAGCTTGAGCCCGGTCGTCAGCAGCTCGCGTCCCACGCCCGCGGCGCCGCCCACCATCGTGCAGCGGCTGAGATCGGACTTGTATCCGTCGAAAGACGCGCCGAGATCGATGAACACCATGTCGCCCTTCTCGAGGCGGCGCCGGCGCGGGTGGCTGTGCTTCAGCCCCGCGCGCGGCCCCGACACGATGCTCGTCGCGAACGCCTCGGTGCCGCCGAGGCTGTGCATGCGGTTCACCGCGGCGCCGGCCAATTCGGTCTCCTCGACCCCTTCGCGCAGTATGCCGAACACCGCGGCCATCGCCTCGTCGGCGATCCGCCCGGCCTCGCGCAGCTTGGCGATTTCTTCGTCGCTCTTGTAGCGGCGGATCTCGGCCAAAATCGTGTCGGCCGGCTGGAGCTGCGGGAGCCGGGCCATCAGCGCGCTGTGCACCGGATGCGGCAGCCCGGCGGAGCCGATGATGCCGACCTGCTTGACATCGCCCAGGGCGTCGGCGGCCAGCTGGGCGATGCCGTCGACCGGACCGCCGTAGACCGGACGGCGTAGAATTACCCGGACGTCCGGCACCCGGCACATCCAGATCATCGAGTGCATCGGCTCGCCGTGCATCACGGCGTCCGTCGTCAGGGCCATGCGGCCGTCGAGGTGCACGATGGCAAACGCGCTGCCGACGACCGGCGCGAAGTTGGTCAGATACTCGACGTTCTCCGGGGCTTCGCGGGTGCCGTAGACGCAGACCGCGTCGAGCCCTGCCTTCTCCATCCCGGCGCGCAGCGCCGAGATCCGCCGGTCGTATTCGGCGTCGCTGACGAGATTGACGCGATACGTCTTGCGCGACTCCATGTCATACGGAACACGCGGCATGCCTACGCCTCCGGGGAAGTGGTCTGCGGACGAGCTTAGGACGTCGCGGCCGGCGCCGCCTGCCGCTCTCCGTCCCGCACCGACTCGAGGTATACGAGCACCTCTGAGGCGGGCGTCACGTCGCCGTACTTCATGTCGATGTCGAACAGACTGACCTTGTGCGCGACGGTACTGCGGTCGCAGACGCATTCGACGGGGACGATCACGCGGAAATGGTAGCTGAACGCGTCCAGCACGGTGGCCCGCACGCAGCTGCTCGTGACGGTGCCGGTGACGATCAGCGTGTCCACGCCGCCGTGGATCAGGTACGACGCCAGATCCGTGCCGAAGAACGCGCTCGGCGCGGACTTCACGATCACCGATTCGGTCGGGAGCGGCGCGAGCTCAGGCACGATCTCGTACGCGCCGTCGCCCGCCATGATCGGGTCCCGGACGGCCGTGGCCTTCGAGCGGCCTCGCTCCGCAGGGATGGTGCGGCGGCGCGCCTTTGAAAAGAACACGGGACAGCCGGCCGCGCGCGCCCGATCGAGCAGCGCGCGGATGGCGCGCACGGCCGCGGGCGCGCCCTGGGTGCTGAACGGGTAGGCCGGATCGACGAAGGCGCGATACATGTCCACGATCAGCAGCGCGGGACGGCGTCCGTATCCGATCCGGCCGCCCCAGCCGCCCTGTGTGTAGAGGTCCCGTTCGGCCTGCGGGATGACGTCATCCCAAATCGCCACGGCGTTCCCCCGCCCTCTGCGCAGCTCGCGGATGGATGGTATTACCGGTCCCAGCCGATCGGTGAAATTGGCCGTGCACCCACCGTCGACAACACCGTCCAGGCGGTCCCCGCGTCGCCGGCTCCGACCAGGTGTCCCCGCGGCACACGAGACGCCTTACGTACCGTTGCTTCCTTCCGGACCTGGCGGGGTTGGTAAGATCTCGTTGCGCGGGACCCGATCCTCCTCGTCACGTGCGCGGGCCGGACCCTGAGCGGTGAGGCCTCGGGTGGGAGTTCAGTCCCGCTGGAGCGGGTTGCGGGTACAGGGAACCGCTAGCTCCCCACCTAGCACGGCCATGTCGTAGTATAGCACGCGCGCCGTCCCGACCGGCGTCAGCGGCGGGTCTGCAGCCACCGAGTGTACGGCATCCACGCCACGTCCGGCCGAGGCGGATCCGGCAGCATCGTGATCAGCTCGACCGAGTGTCCGTCTGGATCATCGAAGAACACCGACGCGGCCGGCATCCACCCGATTACGACGGGCTCGTCTCCGTCCCGCGGGGTGACGCCGGCGGTCCGGAGCCGGGCGGGCGCCGCCAGCAGGTCGTCCAGCGCGACCTCGACCGAGAAATGGAGCCGCTGCGCAAGCGGTGAGGTCCCGATGGACCACAGACCCAACATTCCCTTGCCCGCCCCGCCGATCCACAGAAACGCGGCGTCCCGCTCGGGCACCCGGTGGGCCAGCGTGAGACCGACGACGTCCCGGTAGAATGCGATCGAACGGTCCAGGTCCCGCACGGTCAAATGCGTTTCGAAGAGGCCGCGAATCGGCGGCACGGTCGCCACCTCCTTGCCGGCGTTGGTGCTAGGCGCGAGCGATCGCGTTCCGCAGCGCCGCCGCCGGATCGTCGCCCACGAAGTGCACGGTGCGCATGCCGAGTCGCGCCGCAGCGGTGACGTTCTCTTCGCGGTCGTCGACGAAGAGCGCTCCCGCCGGCTCAGCATCGAGGCGCTCGAGACAAAACCGGTAGATTCGCGGATCCGGCTTCGTGGAGTGGACGTCGCCGGAGACGATCACCACGTCAAACCACTCCTCCAGCGCGCGGTCGCGGCGAATGCACTGGGCCAGCGCCACAGGCATGTTGGAGAGCATGGCGGTTGAAACGCCCCTCGCCCGAACGTCCCTTGCAAGATCCCAGACCTCGTCCCGATACCGCATCCATGAATCGCCGTCGCGGTCGGCGAGCCAGTCGAACAGCGCCCGTTCGTTCGATTCCTCCGGCCGGAGCCGAAGCGACCGCAGCACGCGCCGCCAATAGTCGGCGGGTGGATACTCGCCCGCGTCGTAGGGCCGGCGGTGCTCCCAATAGGCCGCGGTAAAGGCCTCGACGGTCACCCCAAGCCGCGCCGCCATCGCCTGAATGACGTCCGCCGCCTGCGGATAGGTCAGCACGTTGCCGTAATCGAGGATGAGCGCGCGCAGCGGTGTCACGTCGTCATTGTAGCGGATCATGAACTACCAGTAGGCGAAATCACCAAGGGGCCGAAGGTACGTCGCGCCGGCCCGATCCAGTACCGCCTTGAGCTCATCCGTCGGCGTTCCGAACACGGAGAGCCGTTTTCGGTCCACCAAGCTTTCAAACCGGCGGCTGAACATCTTCTCAAACGCTCGCAGGTGTGCCAGCGCCGCCGCGGAGTCCGCGTATCTCTCGTACAGATGCACGATCCGACCGTCTTCGCTTACGAACCGTTGATAACTCAGCGCACCGGGCTCGGGGCGCGTCGACTCCACCATCTCGCCCGTCAGCGCCCGAAAGTTATCGAGCTGACCGGGCCTGACGGCCAACTCGACCACCCACGCGATCTCATCGCCCATGTGTCGCCTCCCACAACCGCAGCAACTCTGTCTCGCGCCCGGCCGCCAAGCCGGCCAAAGGGTCTCCGTCCTGCGGCCGCGTGCGGTCCCAAGCGAGCGTGTCGGCGATGGTCTTCGCGAGCGGCCGCAGGCGGAGGCCCGCGCCGATCGCCTTCGTCGAATCGAGACCGGCCAGGTCGTCGCGGCCCCGCGGCACCCAGAGCGGGATTTCCGTCCACGGCGTCACGCCGTGCTCGAGCAAGAACGCCTCGCTCACCCACACGAACGACGCGCCGGAGGCGCGGCTGACCGCCCGGCTGGTCTCGAGCACCTCTCCGATCGTGACGCCGGGCTGGCTGCCGAGGTTGAACGTCCCCGTCAGCCCCGCTTCCACGCTCATGACGATCCACCAGGCGATGTCCCGCGCGTCGATAAACGGCAGCACCACGCGGTTCGGTCCATCGAAGGCGAGGACCGTGCCGCCCCTCGCCACCCGGCGCGGCCAGTAGGTAAAGCGGTCCGTGGGATCCCGCGGCCCGACGACCAGGCTGAGCCGCGCGACGAGCGCCTGGTCCGGCATGGCGTCCTCGACGGCGCGTTCGCACAGCGCCTTGAGCGCCCCGTACGCGGCCGGGTCCTGATAGTCTTCCCGCCGGTCGTCCGTGATCGTCTTGATCGGCGCCTGCTCGCCGATTCGGTCCGCGGCCTTCGGCGAGTCGTAGACGCTGGCGGTCGAAATGAACGTGTAGTGGTCTACGGCGGGCGCCAGCAGTTGGACCGAGGCGCGGACGATTCGCGGCACGTAGCCCGAGACGTCGATGACCGCGTCCCACCGGCGCCCGCGCAGGGCGGTGAGATCGCCGTCGCGGTTTCCGCGCAGGTGTTCGACCGCGATATCCGGATTCGGATCCGATTGGCCGCGGTTGAAGACCGTTACGTCGTGGCCGCGGGCCAGCGCGGCTTCCGCGATGTGCCGGCCGACGAACCGCGTCCCGCCGAAGATGAGAATCTTCACGCCGTGCACGCCGGCCGGTTCCTCACCGCCATTGCCCGGATCGATTGTCGAAGAAGAAAAGACACTGCAACCGCGCAACTTGTTCCAGCGCGGCCGATTTTACCTCCGCGTGCTCCCGGTCGACGGCATAGGGGCTGCGCCGGTAGGCAGCCTCGCCCTTCGCCAGGTCCTCCGCCGCGACGAAATAGTAGATCGCATCCTCCTCGGGCGATACAAAACACGCTTCGACAATCACGCCTTCGTTGCGCAGAGTTTCGAAGATTTCCGCAGACCGGCGTTTCATTTCCTCGGACCAACTGAGCCACTTCTCCTTGCCGTCCGGTTTGAACCGGTACTTCAGCAGCCGGGCTTCCGACAATTGGCCACCCCTGGGCGATCAGGCTCTGCCGCTACTTCACGAACATCAGGGACAAGAGTTTCGGCGGCGCACCGGGCGCGTCGTCAGAATACCGCCACTCATCCAGGGCGTCGAGACGAAGCCGCGCGTTCAGTCCGGCGGTCACGAAATCCGAAACATCGTGCTGGAAGGCAGGGACCCGCATGATGGCTTGCGTTGCCGGATCAACGTACTGCGCTTTCAACCCGGCCAACTGTTGAAAGGGGTGAAATTCACAGACAAACATCGCGCCGCCCTGGCGCAAGGCCCGTTCGGCCTCTTTGAAAACTGGACCCAGATCGTCGACGTGTTCGAGGACCAGGCCTGCCGCCACCAGATCCACCGATTCGCCGGGGATGGGCCATTTCGCCGAGATATCATGCAGCATGAAGCGAACGCGGTCAGACGTCACGCGGCGACGCGCCTGGTCCAGCATCGGTTCGGAAAAGTCGAGCGCGACTACGCGCTCGCCTAATTCAGCGAACCAGACGGTGTTCGTGCCGGTCCCACATCCTAGTTCGACGATAGACTTGCCGGATAAGTTCAGGTCTTGCTTCCTAAGCACGGCCGCCGCAAGATCGCGGAGGTGGCGCGGTTCGCTCGTATCATACGTGGCCGCCCACGCATCATATGCCGCCCGTACTCCATCCGGCGTCATCCCAACACGGCCGGTCGGTCAGTCAAGGTACCGTGGCACGATCTCGGTTTCGCGGACGCCGTCGGCCGTCCGTTCGACGCGCCACGCCCGCGCCGCCGGCCGTGAAGAGACGAACTCGGCGATCTCCGTGCCATGATACACCACTCCGACGCCGTCGTCGGCGGCGATGCCCGGGGGGAGCGCGCCCCCTGACACGGCGGCGTGGAATGCCGGCCGGCGATCCTTCTCGCCGTCGTAATGCGGAACAAAGGTGCCGGAAAGGAATCCCAAGCCGTCCCGCAAGGTCTGCAGCGGCCGGCCGAACGTGTCCGTGAGGCCCGCCTCGAACCAGCACAGGGCGCCGGCGCTGACGCCGCTTAAGATGACGCCCCGCTCCCAAGCCTCGCGAAAAATGGCGTCGAGGCCGGCAAGCCGCCAGGTCGCGAGCAGGTAGCCCGTCGCGCCGCCCCCGACGTACACGATGTCCTGACCGAGGATGAAGCTCCGCAGGTCCTGGAGCTTCCGGCTGAAGAGCCGCAGGTGGGACGGCAGACAGCGTTCGACGGTGTAGGCATCGTAGAAGCGGGCGATGTTGCTCTCCGAATCGCCGCTCGCCGTCGGCACAAAGCAGACCTTCGGGGGCGTCCGGCGCGCGAGCGACAGAATGTAGCGGTCCAGCCTGGGATTGTCGGGTTCCATGTTAAACCCGCCGCCGCCCAATGCCACGATCCGCCGCTCTGTCATCGCCGTATGATCACCGTATCCTGTCGCATAGTCACGGTGTTAGGGTTCGACGCGGACGCCGAAAACTTTTCGGGCTAACCCGCGACGGCCAGAAGCGCGCCGAGCAGCAGCGCGCCCGCGGCGGCCATCGACGGCAGCAGGAAGCTCCCGGTCGCGTCGTAGACCGCGCCGGCAAACGCGGGACCGACAATCTGCCCGATGCCGAAGACGGCCGTTAAGATCGCCAGCGTCCCGCGCGGGTCGCCTGTGGTGAGGCGCCGGCCCTCGATCAATCCCAGCGCCGTGATGCCCATGATCGTCCCGCCAAAGAGCACCGCCGCGAGAAACACACCTGCCGGCGCGATCCAAAGCACGCTGGCGGCCACCCCCGCGGCCTCGGTGGCGCAGGCGAGCGCGAACGCGCGAACGATGCCGATCCTCTCTCCCACACCCGTCCAAAAGACCACCGACGGCAGGCCGGCCATGCCGACGACGATCCAGACGAGCGGCTCGAGCGACCGTATCGCCGGCGAACCGCGCACGATGGCGACGAGAAACGTCCCCGTAATGACGTAACCGAAGCCGAACAGGCCGTAGCCCGCGGCCAGTGCCGCCAGTCGGCGACTGTCCCGCTTCGCCGGCACCCGCGGGGTCCCGGGCGCGTCGTGCCGCTCCGGGATGAGAGTCGCGGCGCCCCACAGCGCGAGAAGCGAGACGCAGCCGCTCGCAAGCCAGAGCTGGCGCCACCCGCCGCCCAGCGCGGCGACCGCCGCGACGAGGGCCGCGGACACCGCGATCCCGGCGCCGACGCCGGCGAAATGCACCGCGGCAAGTTCGGGTCTCCCCGCCTGGCTCAGGCGATCCAAGACCAACGCCGATGAAAAGACGAGGACGAGCGCGCTGGCCACCCCGCCGGCGAATCGCAGCGCCATGAACGCGGCCGCGGACGACGCGAACGCCATCGCGCCGGTCGTCACGGCGCTGGCCGCCAGACCGGCCAGGAGCCAGCGGCGCCGGGAGCCGCGCACCACCGGCGTCGCCGCGGCCAGCGCGCCGGCAAGGTAGCCGAGGAAGTTCGCCGACGCGAGCAGGCCGGCGGTGGCCTTCGTCATCCCCAGATCCTCGGTCATGCGCGGCAGAATCGGCGTGTACACAAAACGTCCAATGCCCATCGCGGCGGCCATCGCGATGAGCCCGCCGAGCGCAAGCGCCAGAGGACGGGGCGATTCCGTAGACAGCTTGGTCTGCATCTTCGAGCCGCGATACGCCGTGCTCCTGTGACACCCCGGAGGGACGCCCGGCGTCCGCCCAGTAGTGAGACCGTCAATGAAGCGCGCCGAGTACGGGTGGATCGTCGTCGCGACCCTGTGCGTGACGGAGACGGTGTCCTGGGGCATCGTCTACTACGGCTTCCCGGTCTTCCTGCAGGCGATGGAGCGGGACCTCGGCGTGTCCCGCGTCGCCATTACCGGCGCGCTGTCGCTGGCGCTCGCAATTTCCGCGCTGGCCGCGCTGCCGGTCGGCCGGTGGATCGACCGCCGCGGCGCCCGCGGTCTCATGACCGTGGGGTCGTGCCTCGCCTTCGTGCTCCTGATCGCCTGGTCGCGCGTCCACTCGCTCGGCGCGCTCTACGCCGTCTGGGGCGCGATGGGCATCGCCATGGCGATGATCCTGTACCAGCCCGCGTTCGCAGCGGTGGTGCAGTGGTTTCCGCGGAACCGCGAGCGGGCGCTGCTTACGGTGACGCTTGCCGCGGGATTCGCCAGCACGATCTTCATGCCGCTCGCCGCCTGGCTGCTCGCGTGGATCGGCTGGCGCGCCGCGGTCAGTGCGCTGGCGGTCTTTCTCGCGGCCGTCACGATTCCGGCCCACGCGCTCATCCTGCGCGCCCCTGGCGGCCACGGCCGGGGCGCGGAGGCGGACGGGCCCATCTCGACCGACGCCACGCTCGGAACGGCGCTGCGGCACGGCGTCTTCTGGGTGCTCGCGCTCGCGTTCGCGTTCGGAAGCTTCACGGTCGTGTCGCTGAACATCCACATGATTCCGTACCTCGGGCAGCACGGCTATTCTACAAGGCTCGCCGCGTCGGTCGTGGGCTGGATCGGCGGCATGCAGGTGCCGGGGCGTCTCTTGTTCGTGCCGATCACGGCCTGGCTCGGCGCGGTCTGGGTCACCGGATCGTTGTTCTTCGCCGAAGGCGCGGCGATGGCGCTGCTGGCCGCGGGCGCGCTCGGGGCGGGTCTCGCGCCAATGATCCTGCTGTTTGGCGCGGCCGCAGGGATGCTGACGCTCGCGCAGGCGACGGCGGTCGCCAACATCTGGGGACGGCGCCATTACGCCAGCATCGCCGGGGCGATGGCGATCCCCGGAAATCTTGCCCGCGCGCTCGGCCCGGTCGGGTCGACGCTCCTCTACACGTGGCTCGGCGGCTACGCGCGCCTGTTCTGGATCCTCGCCGTCGCCCTCGCGATCACCGGGGTCGCGGTGCTCGTCACCGAGCACCGCGCCGCCTCACACGCCGCGGCGCCCGCCCGGGAAACCGCCTCGGCGCTCAACGGCTAGCCGGCCTCGAGCGGCCGGTGCATCTGAACACCACGTCGGGAATCGCGGCGAGCTTCTTCGACTACGTCCGGCTCGACGGCGGCTTGATCGTGGAGCGGGTGCAGCAGACCGACGTGCTGGGCCAGATGCGGCAGCTTTATGGAAAGGCGATGGGCCTGGTCGGGCTCGGGGCTATGCTGTGGCGGCTTTAGCCGCGGACGGCGAGCATCGCCGGCGTGCCTAGTAGACTTCGCGCACCGGAACGGAGATCCGGTCGGGCAGCAGCAGCACCGTCTCGTACTTGGCCGGTACGATCGTCGCGTAGGAAACGCTCACGCTGCCGTCGCCCGGCATCTGGGGTCCGGCCGGCGAGTGGAGGGCAAAATCCATCAGGAACACATTCGGGTCGGCGCTCGGCGGAAGATGAGGCCTGAACTCGACGCTGTAGCCGACGACGCGAAACGCGCACTGTCCCCGCACATGGAGCGTGGGAATCGCCCCGAGACCCGGCGCCCGGTCGATCCAGGCCGACCATGAGGCGCAGTCATAGGGCGACTGCGCGGCGGCCGAATGCATCATCAATCCCGCGATGGCCGCGAGAAACGCGGCCGGCAGGAGCCAATAGTAACGGAGTGCGGTGATCCCCCGAAGTAGAGCGCCCACCTGCCTGCCTCCTCCGATGGTTCTCACACTCCAATAAGTACCCATTTTTGCCGATCGGAAGCCACGGCGGCGCCGAGGGTCCCGGCGCCGGAGCGCCCCGGCCCGGCGGGAATGTCCCCGGCGGCGGCGGAATGTAGGGGTGCCATGCCGGGCGGAGCGACACTGCAGGCCGGTGACATCCACCACGTGTGGGACGTCTTTCTTCTCGCGGCGATCGGAGTCGCCGGCATCGTCTACATCCTGATCTTTTGGTGCATCGTCCGGTACCGCCGGCGAAGCGAGGCCCTGCCGCCGCAATTCCACCACCACGCCGTCGTGGAGACCGCCTGCACGGTCACAGCCCTGTTGATCGTCGCCGGGCTGTTCGCGCTGTCGTACGGGGCCGAGGCGCGCATCGAGCGGTTGGATCCGCGGCCGGCGGCGACCGTGCGGGTCACCGGCTTCGACTGGTCGTGGCGGTTCGAGTACGCCGGCGGCGGGCCGACCGTGACCGGCACGCCCGAGCATCCCCCGGTCCTCGTCGTGCCGGTGGGCCGGCCCGTCCACATCCAGATTACGTCGGCGGACGTGGACCACGCGTTCTTCGTCCCGGCGTTCCTGTTCAAGCGAGACGCGATTCCCGGGCTGTTGAGCCACTTCGATCTCGTCGTGACGCGGCCGGGCATGTACCGCGGCGAGTGCGCCGAGTTCTGCGGCCTGGACCACGCCGCGATGAACTTCACCGTGTCGGCGGTGACACCGCAGGCCTACCAGCAGTGGCTGCGGGAGCGCCGCACGGCCGGCCCGCCGGGACCCGCCGCATCCGGCGTGGAGAACCCATGAGCACCGCGGCAGCCCTGCCGGTGCCCGGGCCGCGCGTCGGCCTCCTCGGCTGGCTCACGACGACGAACCACAAGCATATCGGCATTCTGTACATGACCACCACGCTCGGGTTCTTCGCCCTCGCCGGCATCATGGCGCTGCTGATCCGCGCCGACCTCACGGTGCCGAACCACCCGATCGTCGGCCGCCAGACGTACGCCGAACTGTTCACGCTGCACGGCACCGGGATGATCTTCCTCGTCATCGCGCCGTTCGGGCTCGGCCTCGCCAACTACATCCTGCCGCTGCAGATCGGCGCGCCCGACATGGCGTACCCGCGCCTCAACGCGCTGTCGTACTGGCTGTTCCTCCTCGGCGGCCTCGTCGTGATGAGCGGCCTGCTCACCCGGGACGGCGCCGCCGCCGCGGGATGGGTCGCCTACGCGCCCCTGTCGACCACCGGGAGCCCCGGTGCGGGGATGGACCTCTGGATCGTCGGCGTGCTCATGGTGAGCGCGTCGTCGATCATGACCGCGATCAATCTCATCGCCACGACCGTGCTGTACCGGGCGCCGGGCATGATCATGTGGCGGATCCCGGTTTTCTGCTGGGACATGGTCGTGACGTCGCTGATCATCCTGATGGCGTTCCCGCCGCTGGCCGCGACGCTCGCGATGCTCCTCATCGACCGGCGGCTCGGCGGCCACGCCTTCGATCCGTCGCAGGGCGGGAGCGCCGTCGTCTACCAGCATCTCTTTTGGTTCTTCGGGCACCCCGAAGTCTACGTGATGGTCCTGCCCTATTTCGGCATGATCACGGAGATCATCCCGGTCTTCTCGCGAAAGCCGGTGTTCGGGTACACCGCGTTCGTGCTGACGACGCTCGCGATCGCCGGGCTGTCGATGGCGGTGTGGGCCCACCACATGTTCACGACCGGAGCGGTCGTCAACCCGTTCTTCTCCGCGATGTCGCTGCTGATCGCCGTGCCGACCGGGATCAAGTACGTCAACTGGATCGGCACGATGTGGCGCGGCGCGATCGTGTTCCCCACGGCGATGCTGTTTGCCGTCGGGTTTCTGCTCAACTTCCTGATCGGCGGGGTGACCGGCGTCATGATCGCGTCGCCGCCGATCGACTTCTGGGCGGAGGACACCTACTTTATCGTCGCCCACATGCACTACGTGCTCGGCGGCGGCAGCCTGTTCGCGCTCTTCGCGGCCGTCTACTACTGGTTCCCGAAGATCACCGGCGTGATGCTGCGCGAACGCTGGGGCCGTCTCCAGTTCTGGCTCGTCTTCGTGGGCTTCAACGCCACGTTCTGGCCGATGCACCTGCTCGGGCTGTGGGGCATGCAGCGGCGCGTCGTGACGTACCCGGATCTCCCCGGCTGGCACGCCATGAACCTCATCGCGAGCCTTGGGTCCGCCGTGCTCGGCCTGGGTGTCCTCGTCTTCCTCTGGAACCTGTGGGTGTCGCTCCGCGATCGGGTCCCGGCCGGGCCCGATCCGTGGGGCGGATACACGCTCGAATGGGCCACCACTTCGCCCCCGCCCGAGTTCAACTTCGAGACCCTTCCGCCCATTCACTCAGAGCGGCCGGTGTTCGATCTGCGTCGTTCCCGGAACGCGCCGTGAACACGACGCAGGGGATCCTGCTCGGCTCCGCGGCCTTTGCGCTCGTGGTCGGCGCGATCTACTGGTTCGTGAGTTACGAGAGCGCCGGCGCCCTCATGCTGCTCACGATGGCGGTGGGACTCGCGCTCGCCGCGGCGTACCTGGCGCTCCTCCGCCGCCGGGCGTCGCTCGCCGCGGATCAACGCGACGTGCGTCCGTCCGACGCGCGCGATGAAGCCGTCGGGGTCTTCGCCTCGCACAGCGTGTGGCCGCCGGTGCTGGCCCTCGGCTGCGCGGTGGGCCTGACCGGACTGATCTACGGCTGGTGGCTCGCCGTCCTCGGCGCCGCCGGCGTGACCGCGGCGCTCGTCGGGTTGGTGCGCGACGACCGCGCGGCGCGGTCGAGGTGATCGGCGAGGCGGCGGTCTTCCGCGGCCCACGCGGCCGCGACGAGCAGCAGCGCGGCGATCACGGGGAGGCCGCCCCCCAGCCACATGATGATCCCGCCGGTCTGCTGGTCGGCCAACGCTGAGGTGCCCCGGACCGCGGCCGTCACGGCGTAGTGCGGGTAGAGCACGTGCCGCGACGAGAAGATCGCCAACCCCACGAGGGACTGCACCGGCAGCGCCGCCGCCAGATAGAGCAGGCGCAGCCCGTAGCCGAGACGCCAGCGCGACGGCTCGAGTCCCACGACCGGATACCAAAAGACCAGCGCGGCCGACAGGTACAACGCGTGCTCCAGAACGTGCACGGCGGGACGCTCGAGCGCGGCTTCATACAGCGGCGTAAAGTGCGACCCGGCCAGCACCGCGGCGTACACCGCCCACGCCCCGGGCGGCCATGTCAGCGCCTCGACGAAGCGGCTGTGGGACAGCCGCGCGGCCGCGGCCTCGAGCCCGCGCACGCCGCTCTGGCGGGCGAGCCGAAGCGGCGTCCCGACCAGCAGCAGCGGAGCGGCGACCAGCATCAGGAGCAGGTGCTGCGCCATGTGGGCGCTGAGAAACCACGCGGAGAGGCCGTCGAGCGGCGGGCCGAGCGCGGCGGCGCCGGCGGCGACCCCGAGGGCGAACGCGGCGGCGCGAAGCGGCGGAAACGGCCGCGACGCATGGCGGCGGTTGTACCGCCGGATGCCGGCGCCGTACAAGGCGAGGATGCCGGCCGCGAGCACAAACGGCGCCGCGGCGCTCACTCTTCCTCGTCCTCCACGACGTAGCCGCCGCCGGGCCCGCGGCGCACCACGTGCCAGGCCGGGACCGGACGCCCCTCCGCGGCCTTGAGTTCCCGGCACACGACGTAGGTGACCCATCCCGCGACCAGCGGAGCGATCAGCACCACGCCGCGCAGCACCTGGGTCACAACCTCCACGGGCACGCCGAAGAACCGCGCCATCACGTCGTTGCTGCCCGCCAGCGTCAGCAGCACCACAAACGTGAGCGCGGCCGCCCCGACCCCGCTGCGGCGCGGCGCGGCGCGGGCGCGGTCGAGGAAGTGGTGGACTTCGCGGTCGCCCGTCAGCCGCTGCTCGATGAACGGCCAGAGCGCGTATATCGTGATCAGCAGTCCCGGCACCAGCACGCCCGGAAAGAACGGCTCCGGGATCGTGTGCCCGAACCCGCGCAGTTCCCAGTTGGGCATGAGGCGCAGCGCGCCTTCGAGCCAGCCGATGTACCAGTCCGGCTGCGCGGGCGAGCTCACCGTGGTCGGATCGTACGGGCCGTACAGCCACACCGGGTTGATCTGGACGAGGCCCCCAAGCGCCGCCAGCACCGCGAAGACGGCCAGCCCGAGCCCCGCCGACTTCATCGCGTAGTTCGGCCACAGCGGCGACCCGACCACCGTGTCCTCGGTCCGGCCGGGCGCGCGGAACTGCGTGTGCTTCTGATGCCAGATGATCGCGAGATGCGCGCCGAGCGCGGCGAGGATGAGGCCCTGGAGCAGCATGATGTGCAGCGCGAGCAGCCGGCCGATCGTCACCGGCGCGGGAAACTCTCCGCCGAAGAACAGGAACGCCGCCCAGGTGCCGACGACCGGAATCGACAGCAGCACCGAGTACGCGATCCGGATGCCCGTGCCCGAGAGCAGGTCGTCGGGCAGCGAGTAGCCGGTGAAGCCCGCGCCCATCGCGAGCAGCACGAGGCTCGTGCCGATCAGCCAGTTGATCTCGCGCGGCCGCCGGAACGCGCCGGTGAAGAAGACCCGCAGCGCGTGCGCGACGATCGCGGCGACGAAGACGAGCGCGGCCCAGTGGTGGATCTGCCGCATCACGAGTCCGGAACGCACGTCAAACGACAGCCCCAGCACGCTCGCGTAGGCCGCCGACATCCGCTCCCCGCGCAGCGGCGCGTAGGAGCCCTGATAGACGACGTCCTCGCCCGACGCGGTGAAGAAAAACGTCAGAAAGATCCCCGTCACGAGCAGCGCGAGGTAGGCGTACAGCGCCACCTCGCCGAGCATGAACGCCCAGTGGTCCGGGAACGCCTTGCGCAGCGCCTTGCGCGCGAACGACGCCGCGCCGAGGCGGTCGTCGAGCCACAGCACCAGCCGGCGGATCATGAGAGCTCCCAGAATCCCGGGCCGACCGGCGCGGAAAAGTCGCCGGTCGCGCGCAGGTACCCGTCCTCGTCGATCCGCAGCGGCAGCTGCGGCAGCGCCCGGGTCGTGGGCCCGAATATCGGCGCCGCCCCGCGCAGCACGTCGAATGTGGACTGGTGGCACGGACACAGCAGCTGGTGGGCCGCGGCGCGGTAGAGTCCGACGGGACAGCCCGCGTGCGTGCAGAGCTTCGAGAAGGCCACGTGGCCCTTCGGCGCCCAGGTGCCGCGCCCGGGCGGCAGTGCAAGCTGCGCCGGATCCACCCGGATCAACAGCGCCTGCGACACGGGCGACCCGCCGTGCCCCTCCGGGAACACGGTGATCACCGATCCCACGGCGAGCTGGCCGTCGCGAATGCGGTGCCCTTCGCCGTCGATGAGAAACGTTCCGGGCTGCCATTCGGTGTGGAACATCGAACGGCCGGGGCGCGGACCCAGCGAGCGGATCGGAAAGAACACGACCAGCACGAGCGCCGCGAGCGCGCCGAGCAGCAGGCGTCCAAGAGTCCGCCTCCCGGTGAGCTGCTCTTCCCCGCGCTCGAGCGCCGACGTCGCGGCCGCGCGCACCGCCGGCGGGGACGGCTCGGTCTCGCGGACGTCGGTCACTTCCTCCTGTGGAAGAAGACGCAGCGCCCACGCGATCACCGCGGCGCCGAGCGCGCCTAACGAGACCGCGAGCAGCGTCCCTTCCAGCTGCGGCTGGCCTCCGGCGGCGTAGACGAGGACGAGGGCGAGGCTGCCGCAGATCGACAAGGCCAGCATGCCGGCGATCGGCCGCTCGACCGGGCGCATTACGTCGTCGTCCCGATGAAGCGGATGATCACGACCAGGCCGGCGAACCCGACGAGCCAGGCGATGAACCCCTCCGCCACGGGCCCGAGGTGCCCCAGGCTGAGCCCGCCCGGATCCGCCGGGGTCCGCAGCAGCAAGACGTAGCGAACCAGTGAATTCAGGTCGTGCTGGTCGATGACCCCGACGTCGAACCGCGGCATCGGGTTGGGGCCGATGCGCACGGCCTCGGCGACCTGGAGCGGGGTCGCCTCGTAGAGATCGGGCGCGTCCGCGCCCTCGCCCACCGCGGCGCCCTGGCCGGCCGTACCGTGGCACGGCGCGCAGTTCGCCGCGAAGATCTGCTGCCCGCGCGTGAGGTCGCCGCCGGCCGGGTACACGGCCGGGATCGGCGGGCCCCCCGGCGCGAGCGACGTCACAAACACCACGAGCGCGTCGATGTCGGGGCGCGTCCACGCCGACGCCCGGCGCACCATCGGCTGCTGCGGATCCGCGAGCGGCATCCGGCCGGTCGAGAGCGCGAAGTCCACCGCGGCCGCGCCGATGCCCCGGAGCGTCACGCCGTCGTCCGTGCCCTGCCCCGTCACGCCGTGGCAGGATGCACAGTGGAGCGCGTAGAGATCGGCGCCTCGCCGCACATCCCCGCTCGCGGCGGAGGCGGGCGTCGACGGCGGCGGCGAGGGCGTCTGGGCCCGCGAGCGGGCGGCCGCCACGACGGTCGCCCCCAACACCACCATCACGGCGGCCACCGTGACGGTGCGCCGGCTCATCGGATGAGCCAGATCGTGGAGAACACCGCGATCCATACGGCGTCGACGAAGTGCCAGTAATAAATCACCGCGTCGGGTCCGCCGGTCCCGCCGCCGGGATCCAGCGCGCGATAGGCGCCGCCCGCGACTTTGACCGCCAACCCCAACAACAGAATGATGCCCACGACCATGTGGAGCGCGTGAAAGCCGGTCAGGGTGAAAAAGATCGTGCCGTACGCGTGCGACGCGACGGTGAAGCCCGCGCTCAGCCAGTCGTGCAGCTTGAGGCCAAGAAACACGAGCCCCATCACGGCGGTCAGGACCAAGCGGCGGACGGCCGCGGCGCGATGCCCGGCGCGCAGCGCGTGGGCGGCCAGATGCGCGGGGATGCTCGAGCCGAGCAGAATCGCCGTCGCGAGCCCCATTTCGGCGAGGTCGAGGTGCACCCCGGCCGGCGGCCAGACGACCGCTTCACCGCGGAGCGTAAAGTACGCGCCGAACAGCGCCCCGAAGAACATCGTCTCGGACGCGATGAACAGCACCATGCCCAGCACGAGCGGGGCCGGGTGCGTCGCACCCGGGCGGGCGGCGGTCTGCGCGATCATCTCCGGCCGTTCTTTCCGTCCGTGCGCGGCCGTGTCCTCCGGTGTGAGAAGTCGGCGCACAGCGCAGGGGCAAGTCGCGGCCGCGTGCAACCTTGGGGGTCGGAGGTGGACACTTGGAGCCGCGCCCCTGGCACCGGTTCTACGCCGACGACGTTCCCCACGATATCGCTCTTCCCGACGCGCCCCTGCACGCGTTTCTCCGGGCGAGCGCCGCGCGCCATCCCGGCCGGGCCGCCGTCATCCTGAGCGGCCCCGGGTTCCACTCGGCGCTGTCCTACCGCGCGCTCGATCGCGCGACCGACCGGTTCGGCGGAGGCCTGCGCGCGCTGGGCCTCCGCCGCGGAGACCGCCTCGCGATCGCGCTGGCCAACCTGCCGCAGTATCCCATCGCGCTCTACGGCGCGTTCAAGGCGGGCGTCACCGTCGTCCAGGTCAATCCGCTGTATCGCGGCGAGGACCTCGCGTTCCTCCTGCGCGACTCGCAGGCGAAAGCCCTCGTGACGCTCACCCGCCTCTATCCGAACGTGGCGGCGGTGCGCGACCGGACGGCGCTCGAGCACATCATCCTGACCAAGGTGTCGGACTACTTCCCGCCGCTGTGGCGCGCGCTCTATCGCGTGGCGCGGGAGCGGCGCGAGGGCGACGCGATGCCGCGCGGGGCCGGCCTCGTCCCGTGGGGCCGGATGATGCGGCGGCACGCGCTTCCGCCGTCCGAAGGCGCCGGGCCCGAAGACCTCGCCGTCTTACAATATACCGGCGGCACGACGGGACGTCCCCGCGGCGCGATGCTGACGCACCGCAACCTCGCCGTGAACGCCGCGCAGGGGCTCGCCTGGTTCCGCGGCCTCAGGGAGGGCGAGGAGTGCTTCCTCGTCGTCGTGCCGCTGTTCCACGTCTACGGCCTGCTCGTACTGAACGCCGGCATCCGGCTCGCCGCGACCCAACTGATGGTGCTGATGCGCATGTTCGAGGCCCGCCTTGTGGCCGAGCAGGTGCCGCGGTGGCGCCCCACGGTCTTCCCCGGCGTGCCGGCGATGTACGCGGCGATCAACCAGCTCAAGGACGTCGCGCGCCACGATCTCCACTCGATCCGGTACTGCCTCTCCGGCGCCGCGGGGCTGCCGGCGGAAGTGGCGCGGCGGTTCGAGGAGCTGACCGGCGGCCGCGTGGCCGAGGGGTACGGCCTCACCGAAGCCGGGCCGCTCGTGGCGGCGAACCCGATCTGGGAAGGCGGGGTGCGCAAGCCCGGCAGCATCGGCATACCGGTCCCCGGCACCGACGTGCGGATCGTCGATCTCGAAGGGGGCGTGCGCGATCTGCCGGCGGGCGAGGCCGGAGAGCTGATCGTGCGCGGGCCCCAGATCATGCAGGGGTTCTGGAACGCGCCGGCCGACACGGCCACGTCGCTGCGCGGCGGCTGGCTCTACACCGGCGACGTGGCGCGCACCGACGCCGACGGATTTCTCTTCATCGAGGACCGCAAGAAGGACATGATCGAGGTCGGCGGGCTCAAGGTCTACCCGCGCGAGATCGAGGACCTGCTGCTCGAACACCCGCTGGTCCGCGACGCCGCGGTCATCGGCGTGCCCCACCAGCTGCGGGGAGAGACGATCGTGGCCTACGTCACACTGCGGACCCCCGGCGGGGACGCCGTGCCGGCGCGCCGCCAGATCCGCGACTGGCTGCGGGAGCGGCTGCCGTCCTACAAGCTGCCCCGGCGCATCGAAATCGTCGACGCGATCCCGAAGACCCTCATCGGCAAGCCGCTGCGGCGCGTGCTGCGGGAGACCGCCGCCGCGGCCGCACCGCCCGAGGACGGATCGGAAGGTTAAGCTCGGCCCGCGCCCCGATGACACGTTATCTCGCCTACCGGATCGTCGCGATGCTTCCGATCGTGATCGGGGTCACGTTGATCGTTTTCGTCGTCGGGCGCCTCGCGCCGGGCGATCCCGTGCAGATCCTCTTCGGCGACATCAGCAACCCCACGGTAGAAGCGCGCGCGCGGGCGCAGTTGGGGCTCGATCAGCCGCTGCCTGTGCAGTACGCCCGGTTCCTCAAAGGCCTGGCCCGTCTCGACTTCGGCACCTCGTACGTCTATCGCGGCGTCCGCGTCAGCGCGATCATCGGGCAGGCGCTGCCGATCAGCCTGGCCCTCGGCACCCTCGCCCTGGTCGTCGCGGTCCTCGTGGGCGTTCCGCTTGGCCTGGCCGCGGCGCTGCACCGGCGGTCCGTCCTCGACCAGGGCGTCCGGCTGCTCACCCTGCTCGGCGTGGCGGTGCCCTTCTTCGTCGTCGCCATCGGCCTCGTGCTGCTGTTCTCGCTGCGCCTGCGTTGGCTGCCGGTGTCCGGCTGGGGAACGCCGGCGCACCTGGTGCTGCCGATCGTGGTCCTGATGCTGCGGCCGATGGCGTACATCACCCGCATCACGCGGCTCGCCGTGCTGCAGACGCTCGGCCAGGACTACATCCGCACCGCGCGCGCGAAGGGACTCCCGGTCGCGGCGATCACCGTCCGCCACGCGCTGCGCAACGCCGCCATCACCATCACGACGACGGTGGGGCTCGCCCTCAGCCTGGCGTTCACCGGCGCCTTCGTCACGGAGATCATCTTCGGGATCCCCGGCATGGGCCGGGCGACGGTCACCGCCGTGTTCCAGCGCGACTACCCCGTCATTCAGGCGGTGGTGCTACTGTACACCGCGCTCTTTCTGCTGCTGAATCTCGCGATGGACCTCGCGTACGCCGCGCTCGACCCGCGGATCCGGTACACGTGAGCGGGGCGGCCGCGGTATGGAAGGACCGCGCGACGGTCGCCGCGCTCGTCACCGTGGCGCTCCTCCTCGCGGGCGCGATCATGATCCCGTATACGACGCACATCCCCTACGACGTCCAGGATCTGTCGCAGACCCTGCAGGGGCCGAGTGTCCAGCACTGGTTCGGCACCGATCAGTACGGGCGCGACCTGCTGACGCGGGTCGCCTACGGCGGCCGGATCTCGTTTGCGATCAGCGGCACGGCCGTGCTCGCGCACACGGTCATCGGCACGGCCGGCGGGATGCTGGCGGGGTTTCTCGGCGGGACCGCGGACGGCGTGCTGATGCGGGTCACGGACGTGTTCCTGGCCTTCCCGCCGATCCTCTTCCTCATTCTCATCACCGGGGTGCTCGGCCCGAGCCTGCTGAACATCATCATCGCGTTGTCGCTGGTCGGCTGGGCCGGCATGGCGCGCCAGGTGCGCGCGGAGGCCCTCACGCTGCGCGGCCAGGAGTTCATCGACGCGGCGCGCGCGCTCGGCGCGACCGACCGGCGCATCCTGATGCGGCACGTCCTGATCAACCTGCTCACGATCGCGCTGGTGCGCGCGTCGCTCGATATCGGCCCCGTGATTCTCTCCGAGGCGACGCTCTCGTTTCTGGGCATCGGCATCCAGCCGCCGATGCCGTCGTGGGGCGTGATGATCGCGGAGGGCCTGCCGAGATTGCGGAGCGAGCCGTATCTGGCCTTGATCCCGAGCGTCGTCCTGTCGCTCGCAATCCTGTCGCTGACGTTCGCGGGCGAAGGCATCGCGGAGGCGCTCGACCCGCGGTCGCGGAGCCGGTGAGCCCCGCGCCGTGAGCCTCAGCGACCGCGCGCGGCGACCCCTTCCCACACCGCCGGCATCACTTCATTTAAGAGCATCGGAATCTGCTCGTCGTAGTTGAACGCGCCGAGACGCACGGAGATGCGCCGGGCGCCGGCGTCCCAGTAGCGTAAGATCCCGTCCGCCACCTGCCGCGGCGGCCCGAACACGAGACGGTCGAAGCTGCGCGGACCGTACGTGTCGGGCCAGTACCGGCGCACGTAGTCCTCCGCTTCCTGCCGGGCCTTCACGGGATCGGGCTGGATGTTGACGAGGCTGCCGCACGCCACGGAAAAGTCCGAGAGATCCTTTCCCTCCCGCGCCGCGAGTTCGCCGAGCCGTGCGCGCAGCGCGCGGAACTGGTCCGGGGTGAGGCCGGTCGGATGCCAGCCGTCGAAGTGGCGCAGCGCGCGGAGCAGCATGCGGTCCCGGAGCGCCGGTTCGGCCTCGGGATCCGGCGCGTTGGCGAGATAGATCGGCGGGTGCGCCTGTACCGGCTTGGGGAGCGCCGTCACGTCCTCGAACCGGTGGTAGCGCCCGGCCACGGTGACGTGATCCTCGCGCCAGAGCCGGCGTACCACCTCGACCGCCTCGAGGAGGCGCGCCACCCGCTCCTCGCGGCGGATCCCGTAGGGACGGATCTCACGCTCGTCGCCGCCGCCGATGCACGCCGACAGCTCCATGCGGCCCTTGCTGATGACATCCAGGCTGGCCCACTGGATCGCGAATAGAATCGGATCGCGCAGCACGAGCGTGGATAGGCAGCCCACGTTGAGCCGGAGGACCGACGTCCGCGCCGCGAGCGCGCCGAGGAGCGCCACCACCTCGACGCGCGGCTTCTCCAGCAGATTGTCGCCGACGCTCAGGGCGGCGAACTGCCCCGAGGCGTCGGCGGCCTCCGCGGCGCCGAGCAGCTGGTCCACGGTGAGAAACCCGAGGACGACCGCCCGGTTCGGCAGACTCAGCGCGAACGCCGTCCGCTCCGGCTCCCCCATCCTCCGCGGCCGGCCTACTTGACGATCGCGGCCGTGTTGAGGTGCTCCAAGAACCCGAGCCCGTACGCGGTAAACGTCAGGTTGTGCACGTACGGCTTCAAGAGAATGGCCTCGCGCACGTAATAGATCGGAACGACGCCCACGTCGTCGACGATGAGAAACTTCTCGACGGCGCCCATCTGCTTGAGCATGCCGGCGCGGGTCGGCTGGCGGTTCGCCGCGGCGACCATCTTGTCGTAGGCGGGGCTGTTGTAGCCGGAAAAGTGGATGAACGGCCCCTTCGAGACAAACAGGGCGTAGAGATAATCGTTCGGATCGGCGATGTCCGCGGTCCAGCCGGTGACGGCCGAGAACGCGGTGCGGGACTTGAGGTCGCTCCGCCACTTCGCGATGTCGAGCAGCTGGACTCGGGTCTCGATGCCGAGGTTCTGATGGATCATCGCCGCGACCGCCTGGGCCGCCTGCGACGGCCCGTAGCCCCGCGGGTTCGGTCCGAGCACGAGCGGCGGCAGCCCGCGCCCCTGCGGATAGCCGGCCTCGGCGAGCGTGGCGCGCGCCTTTGCCGGATCGTAGGGGATCGCCGCCAGCGGATGGTAGCCGGGCACCTGCGGCGGAAGGATGCCCGTCGCCGGCGTGAACAGGCCCGCGAAGATGGCGCGCACGAGGACCGGACGGTTGATGGCGTAGGCGATCGCCCGGCGCACGCGGACGTCCTTGAACGGCGCGTACGCGAACTGGTTCAGCGCGAGAAAGACCGTGGACGCCCGGTCGTACTCGACGACCTGACGGCCGAGGGTGGCGTCGCGCTTCAGCCGCGTGTAGTCGGTGCCGGGCACCTGGGTGATGTCGAGCTCGCCCGCCTCGTATTTCGCGACGTCGGTCGTGGGATCCGGCACGATCTCCAGCACGACCCGTTGGATCTTCGGCGCGCCCTCGAAGTATCCGGGATTCGCGGTGAGCACGATCTGGTTGCGCAGCGACCACTCGGTGATCGTGTACGGCCCCGTCCCGTTGGCGTGCGTGGTACCCCAGTTCTCTCCGCCGGCCTCCACCGACTCCCGCGAGACGATGCCGGAGGCGACGTGCGCGAGCCGCACCAGAATGTCGCCCTGCGTGGGATCCACGGTGATGTCCACGTGCGCCGGGTCGACGACCTTGACGCCGCTCAGCCCCGTGGCCTTGCCGGCCTGCTCCTCGGCGTACCCGACGATCGGCGCGACCAGCAGGTCGGCGTTCGGCGAGTCGACCTTCGGATTGGCGAGGCGGTCCAGCGTGTACTTCACGTCGGTCGCCGTCACCGGCTTGCCGTTCTGGAATTTGAGGCCGTCGCGCAGCGTGAAGTGGAACGTCCTGCCGTCGGGCGACACAGTCCACGACTTCGCGGCCAGCAGCTTCAGCCCGCCGCGGCTGTCGAGGTCCAGGAGCGGGCTGTACACGTCTTGCAGGAGCGCGGTGCCGGTCGGATCGTCGGTCAGCGCCGGATCGAGCGTCGTAGGATCGGCTTGGATGGCGACCCGCAGCGTGGCGCCGGCCTGCGCCGCCGCTCTGGTGGATGGAAAGCCGAACGCTACTACGAGGAGCGCCGTAAGTGCCCATGCGAGGTGCCGTACCATCCTCTGACCTCCCTGATCGGTGATGACTGGCCTGGCCGCCGTGGCTGACTACTCCGAGGACATCGGGATGCCGAGCCGCGCCGCCGCGGCGGGCGCCGTGCGAAGGCGCTCGGCCCCGGCGACGAGGTCGTCCACGATCGCCTCCGCGATCACGCGGCCCTTCTCCGCGGTGGCGAGGGTCGCGTCACCGTAGACGCCGGTGTCGGAGTGGCCCGGCCCCGGCTCGCGGTGGTACATCGGCGGCACGAAGACGCCGCGCGAATCGGGGCGATCCGGAATCTCGCGGGCGAGCTTGTCCGTCCGCACGACGTCCGGGGCGATCGCGAGCAGCAGAGAGGTCTCATGCTCGTCGCCGTGGCTGCCGCGCGGCTGCTGGAGAAGTCCGGTCGTCCGCTGCGCCCCGAGGTCGCCGATCCGGGTCACCGCAACGAGCAATCGGTGCACGCGGTCGAGGTCGCGCGCCACGATCTCCAGCACGGGATACGTCGACACGCCGGTGTTCAGAAACAAAAAACGTCTCGGTCCGTGCCGGTGGAGCGAGAGGACGAGCTCGGTCATCATCGCCTGAAAGGTGGACGCTTCGAGGTGCGTGCTGCCGGGGAACGGTGAGAAATGCGGAAAGTAGCCGTAGACGACGGTCGGCATGACGACGACGGGGACGCGCTCGGCGAGCCGGCGTGCGAGATAGTCCGCCATGATGCGGTCGGTGCCGAGCGGGAGATGCGGCCCGTGTTCCTTGGCGCCCGCGCCGACGGGGATGACGACGAGGGGATCCGCCCGCAAGAGAGGCTCAGCTTCGGTCCACGTCAGCCGTTCGAGATAGACTCCGCGGAGCGGTTCCGTCAAGCCGGCGTCTCCGGATGAAGAAGTGTGGGGCGGATCGCGCGTCCTTCACGTTCCGCGCACCGCCCGCACATCCTGCCGGGGCGTCAACATTATGGCGGCCGGTCTTTCAGCCGGCGGCACGGTCGAGTGGCGGTCTACCGCGCGTCGCGGCCGGTGGCGGGCTCGGGGTGGATGCTGACCTTGACGCCGTGCCGGAACTCCTCCCGTACCCGCAGCTCCAGCTCCTCGGTGATGTCGTGGACGCGCGTGACCGACAGGTCGGGCTGCAGTGTGCAGTGCACCGTGGCGAGGAGCGCCCGTCCGATCTGGTGGACCTCGACCGAATGGCAGTTCACGACGCCCGGCAGCTTCCGCGCGATCTCGAGAATACGCCGCTCCAGCTGCGCCCGGATCCGCGTCGCTTCCCGCGCGGTTTCAACCCGCCGGGGAAGCGGCTCGATGTGGACGTTCACTTCGTCGATTTCCGGCAGCGCGCTCCGGATCGCGCGCTCGAGGTCGGAGGCGCGGTCGTGCGCCGCCGTGAACCGGATGTTCGGATCGACCTCCAGGTCCAGGTCGACTTTGATCCGGCCGCGCGTCTCGAACACCGTCACGTCGTGGATCTGGAAGTTCTCCCGATGCGCGATCGACCGCACCCGCTGCACGAGATCGCGGCGCGAGGGGACGTCCGGCACCGCGTCGGCGACGACGTCGGCGGCCGGATAGAGCTCGTGGATCGCTCCCTCCACCCGGTCGACGACGGACTGCGCGTGCTCGAACGGGATGTTGCTCTCGAGAACAAGCCGCAGGTCGGCGAAGAGGCGGTTGCCGCTCTGCCGGACGCGCACGCGCTCGACCTCGAGCACGCCGGGGACCTTCGCCGCCGCGTCCGCGATGCGCTCGGGCACGCCCTCGGGCGCGGCGTCCATCAGCGCGCCGACCGTGCGGTTGCCGAGCCGCGTCCCCACGTACAGCGTGACGCCGGCCACGACCAGCGCGGCCAGGGGATCGGCGTTCGCCAGCCACGGCAGCCGGGCGGTGGCGCCGACCGACACGAGCACAAGCCCGAGCACCACCGCGCCCGTGCTCCAGACGTCCGTCGAGAAATGCAGCGCGTCCGCCTCGAGGGCCTGGCTGCGGTACTGGATCGCGACCCGCCACAGCGCGCGGGAGCGGAACGTGTCGATCAGAATCGACAGCGCCAGCACGGCGAACGCCCACGCCGACGTCGCGACGTGCGACCCGCTGAAGAACAGCCGGCGGATCGCCTCGACAACAATCCAGACGCTCGTCACCGCCAGCAGACCGGTCTCGACGAACGCGGACAGATGCTCCACCTTGCCGTGCCCGAACGGATGCTCGGGGTCCGCCGGCTTGTCCGCGACGCGCACGGACGTGTAGGTGATCACCGCGGCGACGAGATCGAGTGCGGAGTGCGCCGCCTCGGAGAGAATGCCGAGGCTGCCGGTGAGAAACCCGACGGTCGCCTTCAGCGTCGTCAGCAGCGCCGCGGCGGCCACGGACGACAGGGCCACCGCGTATTTTTGCCGGGCGGGAATTCCGGTGAGGGGCGGCGTTCGGCGCTAACCTCTCGACGTCATCGCGTCATCGAAGGACGTGAACGCGTTCGGGCGGCCAGTAGATCAGGATCGCTTCGCCGACGAGATTGTGGTCGGGCACGAAGCCGAACGCGCGGCTGTCCTCGCTGTTGCCGCGGTTGTCGCCGAGCACGAACACCTCGTGCGCCGGGACCATGGCGGGGCCGTATTCGCCCGCGGTGGTGACGCGGAGATAGCCCTCGGGGAGCATCCGGCCGTTGACATAGACGTGGTTCGCGCGGATCTGGACGCGCTGGCCCGAGACCGCGACGACGCGCTTGATGTAGTTGCGCGAGGGATCTGTCGGCGGCTTCAGGACGACGATTTCGCCGGCCCTCGGGGTCCGGAAACGGTAGATGAACTTGTTGACGAGCACGCGGTCGTGGGGCAGCAGGTTCGGCTCCATCGAATACTGCTCGACCTGGAACGCCTGCGCCACCGAGATCATCACGAACTGCGCGAGCACGAACGCAACGACCAGGGTCTTGAGAAAGTCGAAGATGCTGCGGCGGGTGTCGCGAATATTCATGTCCTGCCTCAACTGCCTCCGAATGATGGGCGACCGGTGGTTCGGCCTGCCGGATGGCGGAGGGGGTGGGATTTGAACCCACGAGGCGGTTGCCCGCCTACACGCTCTCCAGGCGTGCCGATTCGGCCAAGCTCTCGCACCCCTCCCGAGCGTCCCCCATTATAACATCAGTCGCGGGGTCACGATCGGGGACGACGGCCGCCGCCGGCCGCTCACCGACGAATGCAATCGGATCGCGCCCCGCGCGGTTTACGCGCAGCGTGAACACGTCGGGCCGGCCGTAGTGGCCCGCCACGTCGAGGCGCCGGCGCGCCCCGCCGACCACTGCGGGGTCGCAGTCCGCATACAAGATGCCGCGGTCGGCGCGCAGCGGGCCCGCCACCACCGTGCCGTCGATCGGGCTGACGATCACCGAGTCGCCGGTGTTGAGCCAGCCGTCCTTCGTCTTCAGTTCGCTCCGGCCGGGGAGATCGGCCGGCACGTCGTCGATGTGGACGGCGCTGCCGCATCCAAGCACCCAGCAGCGGCCCTCGAAGGCGATGTGGCGCATCGAAGCCACCCAGCGATCGCCGAAGGCCCATGTCGGCGCGACGTAGACCTCCACCCCCTGCGCGAAGAGCGTGTACCGCGCCAGCGGCATGTAATTTTCCCAGCAGATGAGCGCACCGAGCCGTCCCGACGGCGAATCCACCACTCGCAGCCCTGACCCGTCCCCGGGCGCCCACACGGTCCGCTCGCCGTCGGTGGGGACGAGCTTGCGGTGCCGGTTCGCAATCGCCCCGTCGGGACCGATAATCACGACCGTGTTGTAGATCGTGCCGCGGCTGAACGTATCACGCTCGTCGATGCCGCAGACCACGGTCACGCCGTGCCGGCGTGCGCTTTCGCGAAGCGGGCGCAAATGGTCGGCGGACAGATCGACCGCGTTGTCGAGCAGCCGGCCGTACAAGGTGTCGAGGAACGCGCGATGCTCGAAGCCGCGAAGATGCCCCACCCACAGCGGATACCCCGGAATGAATGTCTCCGGAAACGCGATCAGTTTAGCGCCCTGCCGGGCCGCCTCCTCGACGAACTTGACGGCGCGGGCGATGGTCGCGTCGCGATCCAGCAAAACGGGCGGGTGCTGAACGACCGCCACCCGGTGACTCTCCCCCGCCGGAGCGCTCATCGGCGTATCCCTCCCCCATGAACCTTGGGGGCATCACCCCAACCGGGATGATGCCCCCTGGTGCGACGCGCGAACGGCGAGCCTTAGGTGGCCCGGGAGGCCGCCTTGAGGATCGCCCGCTTGGTATAGACCGACGCGAGGTGGGCGCGAAACTCGCTCGACGCGTAGAGATCCGCCTGCACGTCCGCGCCGTCGGCCGCGTGCGCCGCGGCGTCCGCGACGGTCTTTTCGTCGAGGGCTTTACCCACCAGCGCCTTCTCCACGGCGGAGGCGCGATACGCCTTTCCCGCGACGCCGTTGACGCCGATCGCGGCCTTCTGGCACTTGCCGCCGCTCATCTGCAGCACCACGGCCACGCCGACGACCGCGTACCCGCTGGCGGGATGCGGGTGCTTGAGGTACGCGGTCGCGGTGCCTTTGCCGGTCGCCGGCACGCGGACCTCGGTGATGATCTCGGTCGGCTGGAGCGCCGTCGTCAGCATCTCGACGAAGAAGTCCTTGGCGGGAATCGTGCGGTTGCCCTTCGGTCCGGTCGCGACGATCTCGGCCTCGAGGGCGAGGATGGCGCCGGGATAATCGGCCGCCGGATCCGCGTGCGCGAGGCTGCCGCCGATCGTGCCGCGGTTGCGGACCTGCATGTCGCCGATCACCGCCGCGGTCTCCGGCAGCAGCGGGCACTGCTTCTGCAGCGCCTCGCTCTGCTCGACGGCGTCGTGGGTGACGAGGGCGCCGATCGTGATCGTGGACCCCTTGGCCTCGATCTTGTCCAGCCCGGCGATGCGGCCGATGTCCACGACCACCTTGGGCTGGGCCAGCCGGAACTTCATGATCGGCAAAAGGCTGTGGCCGCCGGCCAGCAGCTTGGCGTCGTCGCCGTGCCGCTCCAGGAGGCCGATCGCTTCCTTCACGGTGGACGGCGCGTGGTACTCGAACGGCGCGGGAATCATCGGGCCTTCACCTCCGCCTTCTTGGCTGCTTTCTTGGGGGACTGCTTGTGGATGGCGGTCCAGATCCGCTCGGGCGTGAGCGGCATGTCGATGTGAGTGACCCCGAACGACCGCAGGGCGTCCAGGACGGCGTTGACGACCGCGGGGGTGCTCGCGATGGTGCCGGTCTCGCCGACGCCCTTCACCCCGATCGGGTTGTGCGGCGACGGCGTCTCGGTGCGGCCGGTGACGAAGCGCGGAAACATCCGCGCCCGCGGCACGGCGTAGTCCGCCATCGAGCCGGTGAGCAGCTGGCCCTCCGCGCTGTAGGCCGCGGCCTCGTGGAGGGCCTGCGCGACGCCCTGTACGATCCCGCCGTGCACCTGGCCGTCCACGATCAGCGGGTTGATGACCCGGCCGCAGTCGTCCACCGCGACGTACCGCCGCAGCTCGACCTGCCCCGTGTCGGCGTCGACTTTCACCGCGGCCGCGTGCGTGCCGAACGGGAACGTGAAGTTCGTCGGATCGTAGTACGCGGACGCCTCGAGCGACGGCTCCACGCCGGCGGGCAGGCTCCAGGCCAGGTACGCCTGCAGGGTGACCTCCTGGATCGTCTTCGAGCGATCCGGGCTGCCGCGGACCGAGAAGCGGCCCTGTTCGAACGTCAGATCTCCTTCCGCGGCCTCCAGCATGTGCGCGGCGATCTTCGCCGCCTTATCCCGCACCCGCTGCGCGGCAATCGCGATCGCCGCGCCGCCCACGACCGTCGACCGGCTGCCGTAGGTCCCCCAGCCCATCGAGATCGCGCCGGTGTCGCCGTGCACGACCTCGATGTCCTCGATCGGCAGGCCCAGCTGGTCCGAAACGAGCTGCGCGAACGTCGTCTCTTCGCCCTGGCCGTGCGGCGACGTACCGGTGAACACCGTCGCCTTCCCGGTGGGGTGCAGCCGGACCGTGGCGCTTTCCCAGAGCCCGCCCTGGAAGCCCACCGCGCCGGCGACCGACGACGGACCCAGCCCGCAGATTTCCACATACGTGGAGAGGCCGATGCCGAGATACCGCCCGTCCTTCGGCCCCTGCTGCTGCACCTCGCGCAGCCGCTTGTACTCGATGAGCTCGAGCGCCTTGTCGAGCGCCGGCACGTAGTTGCCGCTGTCGTAGGCGAGGCCCTCGACGGTCGTGTACGGGAACTGCTCGGCGCCGATGAAGTTCTTGCGCCGCACCTCCGCGGGATCGAGGCCGAGACGGCCGGCGACGAGATCCACCATCCGCTCGATGAGGTACGTGGCCTCGGGCCGCCCGGCGCCGCGATACGCGTCCACCGGCGTCGTGTTGGTGAACACGCCTACCACTTCGTAGTCGAGGCTCGGAATCGTGTAGCAGCCCGTGAGGATCAGCCCGTGCAGAATCGTCGGCACGCCCGGCGCCGCGGTGGAGAGGTACGCACCGAGGTTGGCCCACGTCTTGCCGCGCAGGCCGAGCAGCGTGCCGTCCCGCCGCGCCGCGATTTCGAGGTCCGTGATGTGGTCGCGGCCGTGGATCGTCGCCACGTAGTTTTCGCGGCGGTCCTCGATCCACTTCACGGGGCGGCCCGTCGCGCGGGCGCAAAACGCGACCACGGCCTCGTCGGCGTAGAATGGGATCTTGCTGCCGAAGCCGCCGCCCACCTCCGGCGCCACGACCCGGATCTTGTGCTCGGGAATCCCGGTCACCACCGACATGAGGAACCGCGCGATGTGCGGATTCTGCGTCGTGTACCAGACCGTGAGCTCGCCCGAGCCGCTGGTGTACTTGGCGACGACGCCGCGGGTCTCCATCGCGTTCGGGATCAGCCGCTGGTTGACGAAGCGCTGGCGCACGACCACGCCACCGCGCTCCGCCTCGTCGAACGCGGCCTTCGCGTCGCCGCCGGCCAGCTTCCAGGTGAAGGCGATGTTGTTCGGCGCCTCCGCGTGCAGCTGCGGCGCGCCCGATCCCACCGCCTGCTCCTGGTTCACGATCGCGGGCAGCGGCTCGTAGTCGACCCGCACCAGCGCCGCGGCGTCACGCGCCGTGTAGGGATCCTCCGCGACCACCACAGCCACGCCGTCGCCGGCGTACCGCACGCGGTCGACAGCGAGCGCGGGGTGCGGCGGCGTCTTGAGGTCCGAGTTCGGAATGAGCCACGCCGTCGGAATCGGGTTGATCTTGCCCTGGAGGTCGGCGCCGGTGAACACGGCGACGACACCCGGATGGCCGCGCGCCGCCTTCGTGTCGATACGGGTGAGGCGGGCATGGGCATGCGGGCTGCGGACGATGCACGCGTGCAGCATCCCAGGGAGGCGCAGGTCATCGGTGTACGTCGCCTGGCCGGTGATCAGACGCGGGTCTTCGCGGCGGCGGATGCTGGCGCCAAAGATCTTGCTGACCGCCATGGACGCCCCCCCCCCCGCTACCGGACCGGCTGGGCCTGCGGCGCGGACGAGGGCCGCCCGCGCAGCTTGCCCGCGGCGTTCTGGATCGCGTTCACGATGTGCTGGTAACCGGTGCACCGGCAGAGGTTGCCTTCGAGGCCTTCGCGGATCTGCGCCTCGGACGGATCGGGATGCCGCCGCAGCAGCTCGAGGGCGGCCATCATCATTCCGGGAGTGCAGAAGCCGCACTGCAGGCCGTGCTCCTCCCAGAACCCCTGCTGAATCGGGTGCAGGTCGCCGTTTGTGGCGAGTCCTTCGACCGTCTGCAACTGCGCGCCGTCGGCCTGCACTGCGAGCAGCGTGCAGGCCTTGATCGCGCGGCCGTTCATCATGATCGTGCATGCGCCGCAGTTGCTCGTGTCGCACCCCACGTGCGTGCCGGTGAGGCCGAGCGTATCGCGGATGTAGTGCACGAGCAGCAGGCGGGGCTCGACCTCGTTGGAGTATTTCGTGCCGTTCACCGTGACGCTGATCGCGCGCTTCACGGGTGCGCCTCCTTCGTGGGAAATCGCCGCGGTCCGGGCGCTGCGCCCGGTGCCCGCAGGGCGGTTGCCGGTTGGGCGGGAAAAACTGTACTGTGACGGCCGCGGAAAAGGGTCGCTGCTCCGGCAGCAGGCTCTTCTGCGCGGGCCCACCGGCGTCCTCCGGCTCAGCCGGCGCCCCCCGGGAAATCCATGGATCTCGCCGCTCAACTGATCGTCAGCGGTCTGCTGGCCGGCGCGCCCTACGCGCTCGCCGCCTGGGGCATGGCCGTGGCCTTTGCGAACGGAATGCTGAACCTCACGCTGGGCCTATTTTTCACGCTCGGCGCGTACTTCGCGCTGGAGTTCACCGCCCGCGGTCTGCCCGCGTCCTCCGCCGCCCCGGCCGCCGCCCTCGCCGCCCTCATCGCCGGCTGGGCCATCGAGCGCGTGTTCGTACGCCCGCTGCAGGGACGGGCGCTCGCGACGGCGGTCGTGCTGCTCGGCATCGCGCTGGCCGGCGAACAAGTCTTCGGCCTCGTCTGGGGCGGGGCCGATCGCTCGGTGCCGCTCAAACTGGAAGTCCTGCAAATCGAGCACGTCGTCGTCGCGGGCCTGGAGTTATTCATCGCGGCCGGCGCGGCGCTCGCGTTCTTCGGCGTGGTCGCCCTGGCGCGCCGGACGCGCGCCGGCCTGGCCGTGCGCGCCGCGGCCGAAAACGCGGAGATCGCGTCGTGCGCCGGTCTCGACGTCGAGCGCGTGCGGGTGTGGGCGTTCGCGGGGGGATGCGCGGCGGCCGCGGCGGCGGGCGCCTTCGTTTCACCGATCACGCCGCTGTCGCCCTCGATGGGACGCGGCGCGCTGATCTTCAGCCTTGCCGTGGTCGCCGCCGGCGGCCCGAGCCTGCGCGGACTGCTCGCGGGATCGCTCGCGCTCGGTGTGATCACCCAGTCGCCGGCGACCTATTTCGCGCCGCAGTGGGCCGTGGTGGTGGCGGCGGCGGTGCTCGCGGGCGCCGCGGCCCGGCGGCGCGTGCCGCTCTGGCGGCGGGCGAACGCATGAGCACGGCGGCCGTCACTCGCTCCGCCGCCCCGCCCCGCGTAGACGGGGTCGCCGCCTACGCGCCCGGGCGCCCGCCATCGCTGTGGTGGGCGGTGGGCGGCTGGATCGCGGTGCCGTTCCTCACCGCGGCGCTCGCGCGCGACCGGTTCATCTTGACGACGCTCGCGGCGGCCGCCGTGCAGGGCCTTTTCGCCGTCGGCTGGGTGCTGCTCGCCGTCACCGGACAGCCGAGCCTCGGACACGCGCTGCCCTACGGCGCCGGCGCCTACGCGGCGGCGTTTGTCGCCCGGCGCGCGGGCCTTCACGGGGGCGACCTCGGGGGGTGGGTGCCGGTCGTCCTCACCGCCGCCGCCGCTATCGCGGGCGGGTGCTTCGGCGGCCTGCAGGGCCGGTTGACGCGCCGCCTCGCACCGGCGTTCGTCGCGGTGGTCACGCTCGCGACGGTCGAGGCGGCGCGCAGCCTCGCTACAATGTGGACAGTGCCCGTGCTGCGCGGCAGCGGGGACACCGACACCGCGATTCCGCTCCCGACATTCCCGAACGACGACCGCGCGGCGGCCTGGCTCGCCGCCGCCGCGTTCGCCTCGGGCGTCCTCGTCGTCGCCGCCCTGGTGCGGTCGCGCACCGGCGTCGCGCTGCGGGCGGCGGCCGGCGGCGAGCGGGATGCCGAGGCGCTCGGCTTCGACGCGCCGCGCCTGCGTCTTTTCGCCTTCATCGCGGCCGGGACGATCGCCGGCATCGCCGGCGCGCTCGCGGCGCAGCTGTCCGGACACGCGTCCCCGCTGATGCTCTCGTGGCAGGCGTCGCTGTTCGCGCCCGCCGCGGCGCTGATCGGCGGAGCAGCGACCGTGGCCGGGCCCGCCGCGGCGGCGTACGCCGGCGCCGGGGCCGCGCAGTTCTTCGAGATCCCGGCCGCGGTCCAGCTGCTCGTCTTTGCGGGCGTGCTCGTCGCGGCGGGCCTGCGCGATCCGCAGCACCTGTTTGGACCGGCCTTCAGCTGGAATCCGCGACCGGCCGAGCGCACGGGCGATCCGCGACCGGGGCGCTCGCGCCCCATCGTACCGTGGGAGGACGCGTGAAGAACCCGGGCGACGGCGCCGCTCCGCTGCTGCGGCTCGACGGCGTACGGGTCCGCGCCGAGGGGGCGTGGCCGGTCCGCGAGTTCACGATCGGCGTCGCCCCCGGCGAGGCGCTCGGCGTGCTCGGCCCGCGGAGCAGCGGGAAGACGGCGCTGCTGGACGTCGTCTCGGGCTTCCTCCGCCCGGAGCGGGGCCGCATCGCGCTTTGCGGTGAAGACATCACCGGCTGGGCTCCCCACCGGATCGCGCGCGCCGGCGTCGCCCGCAGTTTTCAGACGCCGCCGTTTCTCGACGGCACCATGATCGACGATGCCGTCGTCGCGGCGGCGATCGGACGGGGATTCAGCGCGCGCCGGACGCGCGACGCGGTCGCGCTCGGCCTCGCCATCACCGGTCTTGCGCCGAAGCGGTACCGCACCGGCGCCGCGCTGGAGCCGCCCGAGCAGCGGCTGCTCACGCTCGCCCGCGTCGCCGCGGCGGAGCCGCGGCTCGCGCTCATCGACGAGCCGCTCGCGGGACTCGCGCCGGAGGCCGCCGGCCTCGTCGTCTCCGCCCTGCGGCGACTGCACCAGATCGGGACCGCGCTCATCGTGACGGCACACGACGCGGCGTCGCTGCGCGTCGTCTGTTCGCGGGTCGTGGTGATGCGCGACGGCCGCGTCGTCGGACCCCATGCTTGAGGCCCACAATCTCTACCTGCATGGGCCGGACGGCGCGGTCGCGCTCGCGGACCTCACGATCTTCGCGCACCCCGGCGATCTCTTGGCGCTGCTCGGCGGCCACGGCGCGGGCAAGTCCGCGCTGCTTCGGACCGTCGCCGGCCTGGCGCACCCGGAGCGCGGCAGGCTGCGGCTCGACGGCATAGACCTCGCCGGGCTCGGAGCGCACGCGCGGGCCGCGCGCGGCATCGCCTACGCCGGCGACGACGCACGCGTCATGGACGGGTTGTCCGTTCGCGAGAATCTGCTGGTAGGAGCGTGGCGGCGGCGCGACCGGCGGGCGGTGGGCCGCGAGTACTCGGAGTGGCTGGAGCGGTTTCCCGCGCTCGCCGCGGCGGCCGCCCGGCCGGCCGCCGATCTCGACGCGGGCGGCCGCGCGGCCACGGCGCTCGGACGGGCGTGGCTTGCGGGACCGCGCGTTCTCTTGGTGGACGAGCCTTTCGCGGGCCTCGACGGGAAGAGCCGGGCCGGCATCGCCGCCGCGCTGCGGGCGGCGTGCGATGCCGGCCGCATCGTCGTCTGCTCGATGCACGAACCGGAGGACGCCGCGATCGCCGGCCGCGTCAACGTCCTCTCGAACGGCCGTCTGATTTTCTCCGGTTCTCCGGCGGCGCTCGCGACCGCGGGCGCCGCGGCGCTCGAATAGTCCCGGCCGAACCGCGCGCTACGTCGGGGCGCGCACCAAGCCCGAGTGGGACCGGTAACCGGCGTGCTATCCTATGAAAGTGCCCGCGCGCGTCCTTTCGTGTCCCCCGGGGTTCGACTTCCACGCGACCGCGACCGTCATGCGGCGGGGGCCGGCCGACCCGCTTGTATGGTACGACGGACGGCGCTGGCGCCGCCGGCTCGCGGTTGACGGTGCCGCGTGCCTCCTGGAAGTCGTCCCCGCGGGCGGCGGCCTCTCCACACGCGTTCTCGCGGGCCGGGTGCCGCGGCCGCATGTTGAACGCACCGTCGCGCGCCTCTTCGGGCTCGACGATCCCGCTTTAACGTCATGGCTGCCGGCCGCGACGTCGGCCGGCAGCGCCCTCTCCCGCCGTCTGCCCGCGGCGGTCCGCCGCGCCGCCGGGCGTCCGCGGAGGACCGCCGCGCTGCCGGGTTATCCCACGCTTTTCGAGGCACTCGTGCACACCATTCTCGGCCAGCAGATCAGCGCGACGGCGGCCAACGCGCACCGCGCCGCGTTCACGCGGCGGTTCGGCCGTCCGTTCGCCTTCCAGGGCGGTACGTACTGGATGTTCCCCGCGGCCGGCGACGTGGCCGGCGAGCGGCTCGCCTCGCTTCGGCGCCCCGGGCTCAGCACCGCGAAAGCCGTCGCGGTCCGAGCGATCGCGCGCGCGTTCGACCGCGGCACGGTGTCCGAGGCCGCGCTCGAGGCGCTGCCGCCGGAAGCCGCCATTGAAGCGCTGACCGCGCTGCCGGGCATCGGACGCTGGACGGCGGAGTGGGTGCTGCTGCGTGCGCTGCGCCGCTTCGACATCGTGCCGGCGGGCGATCTCGCAGTCCGCAAAGCGGTGAGCTGGCTTGCCGGACGCGAGGAACTGCTCTCCGAGCGCGAGGTTCGCGAATTCGCCGCGCCGTGGACGCCCTACTCGGGCCTGGTGGCGTTTCGATTGCTCGTCGCCCACCGCCAGACCGTCGGCTGATTACGATGAGCGCGCAATTTTCGCCCGGCCCGTCGATGCCCCGCGATGAACTGCGCCGGCGCGCCGCGGCGCTGCGGCGTCACCTCCGCGCGGCGGGACTCGACGCGGCCGTGATCGTCCAGAACGTCAACCTCCTCTACTTCGGCGCCACCATTCAGAGCGGCGTACTGATCGTGCCGGTCGAGGGTGAGCCGGTGTACGCGGTGCGACGGATCATCGAACGCGCCCGCGCGGAAAGCCCGCTCGACGCGATCGTGCCGCTGCCGAGTCTGCGGGGGTTGAGCGCGCGGATCACCGAGGCGCTCGGCCGCGCGCCCGCGCGGGTCGGCATGGAGCTCGACGTGCTGCCGGTCGCCGTGCGGGACCGTTTCGCCGCCGCGCTCGGCGCGGTCGAGATCGAGGACGTCTCCGCGGCCGTACGGCGCATTCGCGCGGTCAAGTCGCCTTACGAGCTCGAGAAGCTGCGGGCGACGGCGCGGCTGTCCGACGCGATCCTCGGCGCGGCGACCGAGGCCCTCCGCGAAGGCATGACCGAGCTCGAGCTCTCCGCGCTCATCGAGGCTTCGGCGCGGCGCCGGGGCCACGAGGGCGTGATCCGGCTGCACGGGTGGAACCAGGAGACCTACTATGGGATGATCGCCGCGGGACCGGCCGCCGCGGTGCCGAGCTTTCCCGATCTGCCGCTCGGCGGCGAAGGTCCAGGCCCGTCGGCTCCGTACGGCGCTGGCTGGCGGCGGATTGCGCGCGGCGACGCGGTGATCGTCGACGCACCCGCGGTCCTCGGCGGGTACATCATCGACCAGACCCGCACGCTCGTGATCGGACGGCTCCCCGACGCGCTCGCGCGCGCCCACGACGCCGCGGTGGACGTTCTCAAGACCGTCGAGGCCGCAATCCGTCCCGGCGTCACGCCGGAGGCCCTATATCGCCTCTCACTCGAGCGGGCCGAGACCCTCGGCTATGCCGATGCCTTCATGGGCGCCGGCGCCTACCGCGCCCGCTACGTCGGCCACGGCGTCGGCCTCGAGCTCGACGAATGGCCCGTGCTCGCGGACGGGTTCACCGACCCGCTCGAGCCGGGCTGCGTCTTCGCGGTCGAGCCGAAAATGCTGTTCCCCGGCCTCGGCGTGGCCGGCATCGAAGATCAGTACGCCGTCACCGCGACCGGCCGCGAGCGCCTCACCTTGGCGGAGCAGCGTCTGTTCACCGTCTGAACCCGTTGCGGCAGGGTTGCCTCTCGGTAGAATAGAACGGAGCCGAATCCCGGTCCGCGGCCCCGCGACGGCTGGGCCGGCGCATCTCGGCGGCCCGTCCCCCTGGGACTCGGCCGGTCAATTTCCGCGCCGGCCGACAGCCTACGGCGTGAGCCATAACGTCCGCGGCCGGTAACCATGAAATTAACCCCTGAAGGAGGGGCAGCAGGATGGCCGACGCACCCGACAGGCGCTCCGCTACCGCCGTCACCGAGGCGGAGATCGCGGTCCACTGGAAGGAAGAAGAGTACTATCACCCGTCGCCCAAGTTCATCGGGCAGGCCAACCTGACCGATCCCGCGGTGACGGAGCGCTTCGCGCTCGAGCACTTCCCGGAATGCTTCCGCGAGTACGGCGAGCTGCTGAGTTGGGACCACTACTGGCACACGACCTTCGACGGCAGCAACCCGCCCTTCTGGAAGTGGTTCGTCGGCGGCCGGATCAACGCGTCCTACAACTGCGTCGACCGGCATCTCGCGCAGTACAAGAACAAAGCCGCGCTCATCTTTGTGCCCGAGCCCGAGCAAGACGCCCACATCGCCATCACGTACCGTGAGCTCTACGTCCGCGTGAACGAAGTCGCCGCCCTGCTCCGCGACTTCTGCGGGCTCAAGGCCGGCGACCGCGTCACGATCCATCTGCCGATGACGCCCGAGCTGCCGATCACAATGCTGGCCTGCGCCCGCCTCGGCGTCGTCCACTCCGTTGTCTTCGGCGGATTCAGCGGCGAAGCGTGCGGCATCCGGATCGCGGACTCCGGCAGCCGCGTGCTCATCACGATGGACGGGTACTATCGCAACGGAAAGCTGCTCGACCACAAGGCGAGCGCCGAGATCGCGGTCGCCACCGCCGCCAAGGAAGGCCAGAAGGTCGACAAAGTCATGGTGTGGCGCCGGTTTCACGACCGGTCCGCGACCAACGCTCCGCTCGTGCAGGGCCGCGATCATGTGATGAACGAGGTTCTGGAGAGCTATCGGGGCCGTACCGTCGAGCCGGTCTCGATGGACGCGGAGGCGCCGCTCTTCATTATGTACACGAGCGGCACGACGGGCCGTCCGAAGGGCGCCCAGCATCGCACCGGCGGCTACCTCGCGTACGTCGCCGGGACGTCGAAGTACATTCAGGACATCCATCCGACCGACGTCTACTGGTGCTTCGCGGACATCGGCTGGATCACCGGTCATTCGTACATCGTCTACGGCCCGCTCGCGCTCGCGGCGACGAGCGTCCTCTACGAGGGCGTCCCGACCTACCCCGACGCCGGGCGGCCCTGGCGGATCGCCGAGCGCCTCGACGTCAACATCTTCCATACGTCCCCGACGACGGTCCGCATGCTGCGGAAGCTCGGGCCCGACGAGCCGAAGAAGTACGGCTATCACTTCAAGCACATGACCACGGTCGGCGAGCCAATCGAGCCCGAAGCATGGCGCTGGTACTACGATACCGTCGGGAAGCGCGAGGCCGTCATCTGCGACACCTGGTGGCAGACCGAAAACGGCGGCTTCCTCTGTACGACGAAACCGGCGATCGATGCGATGAAGCCCGGCAGCGCCGGACCCGGCGCGCCCGGCATCCATCCCGTCATCTACGATGAGGAGGGCCGCGAGATCCCGCGGGGCAGCAACCGCGCCGGCAACATCTGCATCCGGAACCCCTGGCCCGGCATCATGCAGACGATCTGGGGCGACTCCGACCGGTTCGTCCGGACCTACTACGCGAAGTACTGCAAGAACCCGAAGAGCAAGGACTGGCGCGACTGGCCGTACTTCGCCGGCGACGGCGCGCTCCTGGCGGCGGACGGCTACTTCCGGATTCTCGGCCGCGTCGACGACGTGATCAACGTCGCGGGGCACCGGCTCGGTACGAAGGAATTGGAATCCGCGGCCCTCACCGTCGCGGAAGTCGCCGAGGCCGCGGTCGTGCCGGTCGTCGACGAGCTGAAGGGACGGGTGCCGGAGGTCTACATCTCGCTCAAGCCGGGCGTCGTCGCGAACGCGAAGGTCCAGGAAAGCGTGGTGCACGCGATCGAGACCACGATCGGCAAGATCGCGCGGCCGAAGCAGGTCCGGGTCGTGCCCGACATGCCGAAGACGCGCTCGGGCAAGATCATGCGGCGGGTGCTGGCCGCGATCTCGAACTCGATGGACACCGGCGACGTCACGACGCTCGCCAACCCCGACGTCGTCGAGCAGATCCGGCAGGCGGTTCAGGGCTCGGGCCCGGTGAAGCTCAAGGACGCCCCGGAGGATATCAAGCGGTTCGGGGAGCAGCCCTGATTGAGCGAAAGCCGAAGCCTTAGGGAGCTTCGATCACCGCCGGCAGCAGCGTCTGCCGCTCCACATCGACGAGCCCGAGATCGGACAGTTTGCCCTCCGGGCTTACGGCAAGCGTCAGCGAGACGATCGCCATAAACGCCCGCTCCCCGGCCATGCCGGCGGCCTCGGCCGCCGTGCGGAACGCGGCCACCTCCGCTGCGACGTCGGCCGCGGGCTTGAGCGAGATGAGTCCGGCGACGGGCAGATCGATCCGCGCGGTCACGCGGCCGCCCCGCACCAGGACGATTCCGCCGCCGCTTTCGGCCAGCGTCCGGCAGGCGAACAGCATGTCCTCGGGATTGGTGCCCACGATCGTGAGGTTGTGCGAATCGTGCGACACGGAGGTGGCGATCGCGCCCTCGCGCGGACCGAACCCGCGGATCACGGCGCAGGCGGTCCCGCCGTGGCGGCCGTGGCGCTCCACGACCGCCAGCATCGCGAGCTCCCGCCCATCGGCGGACGGCGGCAGCGCGACCTCGCCGCCGGCGACCCGCACCCGCATCGTGCCGTACGTCGTGCGCACCGGCGCCGAGCGCCCATTAAAGTCGATCACCCGGATCGTCGCCTCGCCGTCCGGGGTCCCGGAGACCCGGATCCGGAACACCCCCGCGGCCAGATCGCGGGGCAGGCGGATGGTGTTCTCGCGCTCGACCGCGGCGGTGCGGTTTGGCGGAGCCGATGCGGACGCGGCGATCACACGGCCGTCCTCGGCGACCCGCCGGCCCGCGCGGTAGACTTCCGCCGCCTGAAACCGCGGTAAGTTCGACAGCAGCACAACATCGGCAATCCGGCCCGGAGTGAGCGCGCCGAGGTCGTGGCGCCGCAGACGGTTCGCGGCGTTGAGGGTCGCGAACCGTACGACGTCGATCGGATCGAGCCCCTCTTCGACGAGCCGCCGCGCGACGTAGTCCACGCCGCCCCGCCCCAGCAGGTCTTCCGGCACCACGTCGTCGGTGCACAGCGTCACGTTCGGCAGATATCCCCGGCCGCGCAGCGCCGCCGCCAGCGCCGCAGCGTTCGGCGACAGCGAGCTCTCACGCACCTCGAGGTACATCCCCGTGCGGAGCTTCGCGAGGCCGTCCTGGGTCTCGCGGTTCTCGTGGTCGGAGTCGATGCCGGCCGCGGCGTAGGCCGAGAGATTCCGGCCGCGCACGCGCGGGGCATGGCCTTGAATCAGGCCGCCGGCCCGTTCGGTCGCCTCGAGCAGACGCATCATCCGCCCCTCGCCGCGAAGCACGCCCGGGTAGTCCATCACCTCGGCGAGCCCCACCACCCGCGGCCAGCCGAGCATCTCCTCGATCTCGGCGCGGTCGAACGCCGCGCCCGCGGTCTCGACCGCCGGAGCCGACGGCACGCACGACGGGGCCATCACCAGGACGCGCAGCGGAATATCCTCCGACGCGTCGAGCATGTAGCGCACGCCCGGGAGGCCGAGCACGTTCGCCAGCTCGTGCGGGTCGATCAACACGCTCGTGGTGCCGTGCGGCAGCACCGCGTCGGCGTAGTGCGCAGGGGTGATCATGCTGCTCTCGATGTGTACGTGCGTGTCGATGAGCCCCGGAATCGCGACGAGCCCGCGCCGGTCGAGCACCGTACGCCCGGCGAGCGGCCCGCCGCCCGGCCCCGCGCAGACGGGGTCTCCGGGCGCGGTCACGTGCGCGATGCGCCCGGCGAAGATGCCGAGATCCGCGGGGTAGGTCTCGCCGGTGAACACGTTCACGACGGTCACCCCGCGCAGCACGAGATCCAGCTCCCGCCGCCCCGCCGCGGCCTCGATGAGCGCCACGCGATCGTACGCCGGCTCCCGGCTCCACGGTGCCGTCATCGGCGGACGCCCCCCGCGGGCCGCGTCACCGGCCGGCCTGGCTCGGCGCGTACCGACGCAGCACCGGCGCCTCAACCCACGTCAGCATCCCGTACAGCAGCACCGACACGATCGTCACGAGGATCCCGGCCGCCCACAGCATCGTGAACTGAAACTGGGCCCGCGCGATGATCATGAGATAGCCGAGGCCGCGCCCGGTGGCCAGCCACTCCGCGACGATCGCGCCGAGAATCGACGCGAGCACGGAGATCCGCGCGGCCGCGAACACGCTCGGCAGGGCGCTCGGAATCCGGATCTTCCAGACCACCGCCCACGGCGACGCCGCGTACAGCCGCAGCACCTCGATCGCCTGCGGCGAAGCGGACCGCAGCCCCTGCATCACGTTGACGAGCGTCGGAAAGAACGTGATGATCGCGGTGATGGCGGTCGTGCCGGCGATGCCCCGGCCGAAGAGCAGCACGAGAAGCGGCGTCATCGCGATGACCGGCACCGAGCGGAGCGTGATCGCCACCGGCATGAAGGCCCGCTCCAGCCGCGGGTAGACGACGAACAGCACCGCCACAAACGCCGCGGTCACGGTCCCCACGCCGAACCCCGCCGCCGCGTCTTCGAGCGTCATCGCCAGCGCCGCGCTCAGCTCGCGGCGGTTCTCGACCGCCGCGGTCCCGGCGACCAGGTCGCGCAGCACCTGGACCGGCGTCTTTGCAAAGAACGGATTGAGATGAAAGACGCGGATGAAGGCGACCCACAGTCCGACGATGACCCCGATCGACACCACGGTGAGGCCGGCGCGCCGCAGCGCCCACCGCCCCGCGCCCGCCGCGCCGCCGTCGCCCCCTTCGGGGAGCAGGCCGCGGGATGCGCGGCCGGTCAGCGCGGGCGCGGCGTCGAGCGGCGGCGCCCACGTGACAAGCACCCGCGCGGCCGCCGCGGCAAGCGCGAAGCCGCCGCCGGCCAGGGCGCTCGCGACGATCGCAAGCCCCCACACCCGCGGGGTGTCGAGCGTCGCCATGGCGTTCACCATCGCCACGCCGAGTCCGCGGTCCCCGCCGAGGAACTCACCGAGGATCGCCCCGAGCACCGCGCCCGGCGCGGCGACGCGGAACCCCGCCAAGAGCCACGGCACGCTCGCGGGCAGACGCACCTTGCGAAGCGCGTCGAACGGCCGGCCGCCGAGCGTGTGGATCAGGTCGAGCGAGGCGCCGTCCGCCGACCGCAGGCCGATCAGCGTGGTGATCACCGTTGGAAAGAACACCGCGAGGGCGGCCAGCGCGACCTTGGGCTCGTCGCCGGGCAGCACCACCGCGATGATCGGGGCAATCGCCAGCAGCGGGGTCGCGTAGATGACGATCGCGATCTGCATCAAGAGGCCCTCGAGCCGGCGGACTTGCATGATGAGGAGCGCGAGCGCGATCGCCGCGAGATTGCCCCAGAAGAAGCCGCGCGCCGCTTCCCACAGCGTCGCGGCCACGTTCGTCGGGTAGATCGCGAGATCGTGCCAGGCCCGCAGCGCGATCGCGGCCGGCGACGAGATCGTGTACCGCGCCCAGGGCAGCATGCCGCCGAGGATCTGCCACAGGACGAGCAGCGCGACCGGCCCGAGCACCGCATCCAGCCGGCCGGACGCGCCCCAAAGAACGCCGCCGCGGGCGGCCGCCTCCGCTCCGCCGGGCGCGCGTCCCGCGGGCGCGTGGATCACGAGACCGGGGCCCCCGCGAAGAGCAGTTCGCTCAGCCGGTCGCAGAGGGCGTGGAACCGCGGACTCCGCAGCACCTCCGGGCCTCGCGGCCGCGGCAGATCGATCGCCACCTCCGCGCGCACCTCACCGGGCTGCGGCGTCATGACGACCACGCGGTCGGCGAGGAAGACCGCCTCGGCGATCGAGTGGGTGACGAGCAGCGTCGTCGGCGACTGCTCGCCCCAGATGCGGAGCAGTTCGAGATTCATGCGCTGGCGCGTCATCTCGTCGAGCGCCCCGAACGGCTCGTCGAGCAGCAGGACGCGAGGCCGGGTGACGAGCGCGCGCGCGATGGCCGCGCGCTGCCGCATCCCGCCCGAGAGCTGAGCCGGACGCGCGCGTTCGAATCCGCGGAGCCCGACGAGGGCGATCAGGTCGAGGATCTCGTGCCGCGGGACCTCGAGACCGGTGACCTCGAGCGGCAGCGTCACGTTGCCGTAGACGGTACGCCAGGGGAGCAGCGCCGGATCCTGAAACGCGATGGCGACGCGGTGCTGCCGGCGGGCGGCCTCGGGCGGCCCGCCCTCGACCAGGACGCGGCCCTCCGTCGGCACGTCGAGATCGGCCAGGATGCGGAGCGCCGTCGATTTGCCGCAGCCCGACGGGCCGAGCAGGGCGACGAACGCGCCGGCCGCCACCCGCAGATCCATGCGGCCGATCGCGTGCACCGGCCTGCGGTCGAGCCAGTAGGTTTTCCGAACGCCCTCGAGGATCAGCCCGGCGCCGCCGGCGTCGGGCCCTCCGTGGGACACGGCCGGCGGCGGCGCACCGGCAGGAGGCGGTGAAGCGGCGGGAGGTCCTGCGCCAGACAGGCCGCTCACGGCCTAGATGCGCGTCCGCCCGTGATAGATCTCCTGGAGCACGTCCATGGTGAAGAGCTCCGCGCCGACGTTGATGCCCGTCCGCTTGAACAGGTCGACGTTCTTCGCGATGTCCGCGCCGTCCATCCAGAGGAGGCCGTGCTGGGCCGTCACCGGCGTCTGCATCAGCTTCTCGATCGTGACCTTGTTGCCGAGGTACTGTGACATGTAGCTGAGGCCGAGCGCCTTGCCGTACTTCTCCACGGTCAGCTTCGCGCCGAGCGAGGGGTTGGCGGCGTTGGCCTGCCAGCCGCGGATCTCCGCGCGGAGGAACCGGACCACGTCCGCCCGCCGGTTCCGCAGCGTGTCCTCGAGCACGTAGTAGCAGCCGGAATACGACGAGTAGCCGTAGTCGGCGAACAGAAAGAACTCCACCGGGACGCCCGCAACTTGTAATTCGACCGGCTGCTCCGTCGCAAACGAGACGAAGGCGTCCACGTCGCCGGTCACGAGCGGCGCCGGATCGAACTGAACCGGGACGCGGGTGATCTTGGCCGCGTCGAGGCGGTTGAGCGCAAGCCACGTGGTCCAGGGGATGCTGTCGGCCGCCGCGACGCCGACGCGCTTGCCGATCAGGTCCTGCGGCGTGCGGATCGGATTCTTCTTCAGCGAGAGAATCGCAAGCGGGCTCTTCTGGTACAGGACGCCGAGCACCTTGATCGGCGCGCCTCGCTCCCGCGCCTTCGCCAGGATCTGCGCGCCGGTGCCGCAGCCGAACAGCGCCTTCCCGGAGACGATCGCGGTCACGACGTCGATGCCGGGGCCGCCCGAAAGCATGTCGATGTCGAGGCCTTCGTCTTTGTAGTAGCCGTTCGCATCGGCGATGAAGCTGCCGGCGAACTCCACCGTCTTCACCCACCCGAATTGCACGGCGGCGCGTGTGGCGGCGCCGGCGGCGAGCGCCGTCGCGCGGACGGCGCGGTCCCACCAGACGCCGGCGGCAACGGCCGCCCCCGTTTCGAGCGAACGGCGGAGCAGCGTCCGGCGGTCAATGGCCGCCGCCAGTAGCGGGCGTGCACCCATGTCGGTCACCTCGTCCGGGAAGTGGTCGCGGAGAACAATGACACTACGTACGGGCGCGGGGCGCCGGTTCCCTCCCATCGGGCGGCCGGGCGACGAGGGAAGACTAGCGTTGTATGGCTCAGACTTCCGCCCGCGCCAATCACAAACACCCCGGCCCCGGCGCCCGCGAAGCGCGCGTCCGCGGGGCGCGCTCCTGGATCGTCCGGCGCGCGCGCATCCTGGGACCCGGCGTCATCACCGGCGCCTCCGACGACGATCCCTCGGGTGTGGCGACCTACGCGGTGGCGGGCGCCTCGCTCGGCCTCGCCACGCTTTGGACCGCGTTGTTCACGATCCCGATGATGGCGGCGGTGCAGTTCATCTCCGCCAAGGTCGGACTGGCCACCGGGCGCGGGCTGACGGCCGCCCTCCGGAGCCGGTATCCCGCGTGGGCGGTGTCGGCGGCGGTGTTCGGTCTTGCGGTCGCGAACACGATCAACGCCGGGGCCGACATCGGCGCGGTCGCCGCCGCCTTCAACCTGATGATCCCCGTGCCGACCGCGGCGATGATCGTCCCGATCGCGGCCGCGATCGTCGCGCTG